>Ga0315286_10003372_pt1 | contig 15089 bp, 9 predicted proteins | sample YL17G10_0_MG_FD_205038 | JGI IMG/M metagenome (GOLD analysis project Ga0315286, IMG submission 205038) | Sediment microbial communities from Yellowstone Lake, YNP, Wyoming, USA - YL17G10_0 | ecosystem: Environmental > Aquatic > Freshwater > Lake > Sediment | place: USA: Wyoming | collected...
AACGGCAACAACGGCTCCGTCAGATCTTTCGCCTGCAAGGCCTGGAGATGCTCCCGGGCCTTGTCCAGCTCATTGGCGCTCTTCCATCCTCCGACGAGACGAAGCCTCGTTTCCGTGTCGGACAAGTCGCACTTCTGCGCTTGTTCCAGATCGGCAAGGGCTTTCTCGCGGTCCTTCTGCCGCAGACGAAAATCGGCACGAACGATGTAGGCCATCGCCGATTCCGGGTTCTTGGCAATCGCGTCCTCGAACCAGACCGGCGCCGGTTTGCTCGCGGTGTCACGATACTGCTCCGCCAACAGTCCCATCCTCTCGTAGGATAGGATGTCCTCCGGATGTCTCTCCAGGATCGTCGCCAATTCCGTGGCGGCCCCTTTGGGATCTCGCAGTCGCCACAGGATATCCGCGAGCATGCGGCGGATGGCAACGTCATCATGGGTCTTCAGGTAGTTCTCCGCGATGGGTTTGGCATCTCCCGGCGAACCCATGGACTGATATACTTCGATGGCGCGCTGCGTCGCCTCCTTGTTCCCGGGATCCAGGCGGAGGGTTTCCCGATACGCGTTGATCGCCAGCGCAACGTTGCCCGAAATCACGGGCCGTTTCTTGCACTGCGCATCGGCGTATTTGAGCAGGACGTCGACGGTCCCGCCGTTGAGATAGATGTAGTCACCGAGCTGAGTGGCCGCCTCGTCCCAGTCTTTGGCCGCGTACGCCGCCTCCCCCAGCGAGAGGGAGCGAACGGCCCTGGAGCTTTTCTGCCACTGATGCAGCGCGTAGGCCGCTGCCGTGAACACGGCCAGTGCCACTATCAGGACTGTCGCCAATTTCCAATTGAAATATCTTGCTGCCATTGACTGCGCCCTTTCTCACTGAAGTGAACGTCTGCAAAATGGACATGGGGCCTGCTTTGGGAAGGAGCAATCTACTTCGTGTCGATCCTTCCTTCCCAAACCGTCAACGATTGACAGTGCGTAGGTTAGGTCCATTTTGCAGAAGTTCACTCACCGCACTAGAACTGGCTGACAAAGTTCCCCACCATTCTTGTGAACGTCCGCCAGCATATCCACAAATCCAGGCCAAGGGAGAAATCCCGGACATATTGCGTGTCGTAGTGGATCCATTCCTGGAAATCCTTCAGGGGCTCCCGCGTTCGGCGCACCTGCCACAGGCCGGTGATCCCCGGCCGCACGGAAAGCCGTGCATCGCGCCAGGAGGGACACAGCGTGTTCTCCAACTCCGGCGAGGGCCGGGGCCCCACCACGCTCATCTGCCCGCACAGCACGTGGAAGAACTGCGGAATCTCATCCAGATAGGTTTCGCGCAGGAAGCGGCCGACCGTGGTGATGCGGGGATCATCGGCCATTTTGAACTGGGGACCATCCACCTCGCTGACGAAACGCAGTTTGTCCTGCATCTTGTCCGCTCCCGATCGCATGGTCCGGAACTTGATGCAGCGGAATGGCTTGCCGTGAAGCCCCTGCCGCTTGTCCCGGAAAAACACCGGGCCGCGAGAGTTGATTTTGACCGCCAGGGCGATCACGGGAATCACGGGAGCAAACAGAATCAGAACGAGGATGGCCGCGGCCACGTCCGCGATCCGCTTGAGACACCGTGCATAGGAGAATCGCGGCCACGTTCGAAAGACACCCTGGTGAGCCGGACCGACAGGCTCCTCGGCCGATCTGCCCGTCGGAGCGATCCCGGGCTCCGCGGCGTGCCCTCGCCTCGACGCAGTGACGACACGGCCCCTGAGCAATCGGTTCGGCTCGACCGACACTCCGGCCCCCACAATGGAGGAATCGATCACGGCATCCCGGCCTACCGTGCTGCCGTCGCACAGAACCGCCGGTCCCACAATGACGGCGCCCGCCTGGACGGTCACTTGTTTGCCGAACAGCACGGGGCCAATGCGACGCGAATCAGGGGAGATATTACCGTCATTGCCGGGAGGCAAATGGGGCTGCCCCACCGCCGATCTCATAGCCGCGTCCGGACTCGACGACCGCCCCAGAGCGGCCCTGCACACCGCCAAGACCCCCTCCTGCGATTCCAGATCATACGCGGAGCCGGCGACGGCTACGCCCTGCAGTCTCAGGCCCTCGGTCCGGCATCTGCCTGCCCACGTGCCGAAGATCGAGAGCAAGTCGCTCTGGAGGGCGGTGCCAAACGCTTCGCGTCGCACGAGGAGATGATGAGGCCAGTCCGCCGGCACCGGCCTCAGAGACATCGAGTCCGCATACAGGCGCCGGTAGCCAACCACTTTGTTCTCCTGTGTCAATCGGACGTTCTCCTGACAAGCCCGCAGATCCGGGGCCGCCGTAACGGCTATGATGTCGGCGTTCGTGACTTCCGGAAGACGCCCCAGCAGGGCATGGTTGACGCACGCGGCAAAACGTCCATTCGTGATCACAATCCACGAACCCCTGCCCGAACGCTCCAGGTCCCCGGCCGCAAGGCTCAACGAATCGCCGTCGAACACCGTATGACCCGGCGCAGCAGGCAAGTCGGCCTGCCAGCTCTGGGGAAGAGCCCACAGCAAGTCATTCGGCTGTGTCCAACCCATCCACTCGGCCGCGGCAGGGCCTGTCTGGCAGCGCCACAGATAGGCCAAACCATCCAGGACCACGCCGTGCAACGGGGCCGTGGACAGGGCATACCGCAACAGACCTGTCCTGCCCTCGGCGCTGCTGTCTCTTGCCTCTCGAACGACAATCAACTGCATAACAGGTCCAGATCACTACTCGATCGTTACGGCGTGACCCCGCCGGACGCGCCGCCGCGCCGCGGGGCCGCCTTTGGATTGACGCTTAGGTCGTGCCGCCGTCGTCAGCGGGGCTCTGACTCGTAAGCAACAGCTTCTTGGCTTTGCGTCCCGACGGGCCCCGCCCCCGATACGTGTAGGCATAGCGGTACAGACTCTGATCCACGGGAACGTTGCTGAGGACGGCGCCAAGAACGCGCGCCCGCCCGCGAGAAAATCGCTCCTTGGCTTCCTGGAGCTCGGGGGCCTTGGTCTGACCGGCGAAGCTGACCAGGACGACCGCGTCCGCCAGCCGGGCCCAGACCAGGGCGTCCGGAAACGCCAGTGCCGGCGGGCTGTCGATGATGATATGATCGTATTCCCGGGCCAGCCGATCGATCTGCTCGGCCGCCAGAGAAGACGTCAGCAACTCGTAGGGGTCGGCCGTGTGGCGCGGATTGGCCGCCAGGACGTGCAGTCCGCTCGACGGCAACACATACGCCGTGCTGCTCGGGTCCGCGCCCAGCAGAACGTCCTGAAGATAGCCCGAACCCTTGGGGACGTTCAGCATGCGCTCCACGTCGGGCTTGCGCAGGTCGCCGTCGATCAGGAGCACCTTCTTGCCCGATTTGGCCAGGCTCGTGGCCAGGTTGACGGCAAACGTCGTCTTGCCCTCGCGCGTGCCGGCACTGCTGACCACCAGCTTGCGCGGCATGCCTCCCTCGTTCAGCAGGCCCAGATTGGCTCGAATCGTCTGGTAGTCGCCGGCAATCTGCTCGGCGAACAGGGCCGGCTTGAGCGTGTGCGAGCTCGTCGTGGTCCCCACAATCGGGAGATGGAGATAGCGTGTGATGTCATCGGCCGTCTGCAGGGTCTTATCCATTTTGTCTCGGAGGAAGGCCAGACCGAACCCGCAGGCCAGGGCGCCGATCACGACCGCCGTGGCCAACTGGACACGCCGGTCGCGCGTCTCCGCCACGTCTGCCCAATACGCGGTCTCGATGCGGGCGGGCCGTTGCTGCTCCATCTCCAGGACCTTGATGCGACGGCTCAGCGTATCGTACAGCTCCTGGTCCACCGTCACCTGAAATTGATAGTCCTGAATATCCAGATTTACGCGTCCGACCTGTCGCGTCTGCGTGTCCTGCTTGTCGACCGCCTCGCGAATCTTGTCGTAGCGGGTCTGAATCCGGTCCCGGTCCAGCTTGGCCGCCGCCAGGCGCTGTTGGGCCGCCTCTTTCAGGCGCGCGTCCAGCCCGCTGTCGAACTCCTGCTCCAATTGCTTGCGCTTGTCCTCCAGCCTCTTCTTGAACGTGTCCAGCGTCGCCTGGGTCCGCACGAGCGTTGGGTGCCCGGCGTTGAGCGCCTGCTCCGCAATGATGAGGTCCCGTTCCATCGCCACGATGCTCCTCGACAGCTCGGTCACCATCGGATCCGAATTCACGTACTCGCGGCGCAAGCCGACCGCCTGCTCCGGCGAGAGATTCACTTTCTCCGTCTTCTCGAGCAGGCTGATGGTCGCCTCGGCGCCGATCTTGTCCGATTCCAGTTGCGTCAGGTCCGTCAGAAACCGGGTTTGAACGCTCAGCTCCATCTCCTGGCGCGGCCCTAAGGTGGTCGTTCCGTAGTCGTCGGCCAGAGTGCGGATTCGCTGGCGCTGGTCCAGGATGCGTTTCAACTGCTCGGAACGCTGCCGTTCCAGGGAGATCAGGTTCTGATTCTCTTTCTGATTGGCTTCGCTGCCGGACTGGGCCACGTAGTTGCGGAGGAATGAATCCACGATCGTCTTGGCCTCCGCCACGTCGCTGCTGCGCATCGACACGGCGATGAGTTCCGTGCGAGGAAGAGCGGCGGCCGTAATCGTCTTTTTGCCGATGGCGTCCCTCAGAATCCTCTCCGGACTGGTATTGCGTTTCGGCGGCAGGAGCGGTGCGATGAGCTTCGCTATCCGGTTCTGAGGCGCGCCGCTCAGAAAGAACAGATTGCGGCCCGCCAAATCGTCCGCGATCAACTGCAGCATGGTGTTGCTGCTCATCAGCAAGATCGCTTGGGTGTTGACGGCGCCGGCATAGTCCGAGTATTCGCCGGGGCTGGCATCCGGCGACAGGATGCCGGGCACCACCGGCCTGACCTTCACCGCCCCCTGCACCGTATACTGGGGCTCGACGACCAGCAAGATCGCCGGCAAGGCCAGCGCGGAGATAGCGATGGTCACGGCCAGCACGATGTACCACCGCTTCCGCACGCTCGCCAACAGATTGACGGTCGGCTGTTCCGGCGGCAGCGGTTGCGCCTCGACCGGCGGCTCATAGACGACCGGTTTCTGCTCAATCACCTGATCCAGGTATTTCTCCAGATTATTCATACGCCTACACTCCCATAATTAAGGGTCTGGTACATGCTGTGCGTGCCGCCGGGAGATAATCGCCGGCTCGATATGGATCGGAGGAGTGGTCAATCGCGCCAGGAGCCATAGCTCTCCCACTACCATGGCCAGCGCCAGAGGCATCATGGCGTAACCGCCCCAGTTGTGAAACCACTGCTGCCATTGCTCTCCTTCGATCAGGGTAAAGGCGATTGCCGTCACGGCGAGTCTGAGCGTGTTGCAGAGGAATGCGATCGGCAGACTCGACCCCAGAAGGATCAGCTTCTCCCACCATGCCCGTTTCACCAGGAGCGCCACCAACCCGCTGATGACGAAAAAGGCCATGATCATCCGCAGGCCGTTGCAGGCCTCTGCCACGGCAACGCTGGAACTGCCGATGTGAATCACGTTGCCGTCCCGCTTCACTTCATAACCGGCCAGTTCCAGGCAGAAGACGGCCGAGGAGGTGGACCATCTCTGGAGGGGAAGCGTGATCGCGTTTTGAACGCGATTCGGCCAGGGAAGCATCAGGCACAGGAACAGGAAAATCGTGGCGAGCTTCGCCAGGTACTTCCAGCCGAGCACCAGCAGCACCACCGCCGCGAGCGTCAGGATCAGGGAGAGCCGTTCCGCGGAGGAATAGAAATCCAAGCCCACGCCCCTTACCGCCTGGGCCAAGAGAAAGGCCACAATCCCGGATAATAATGCCGGTTGAATTGTTATGGATCGCAGATCCTGGCGCCGCAGCCACAGGATGTAAGCCGCCAGAAACGGAACCAGCAGACCCGACGAGTACTCGTCACTTCTCCGCCATACCTCGATGAGATCCGCAAAAGTGGGCCCATAGGACCAGAGAAATGCCGCCAGAACGACAACGCTCCCTGTCAGGTAGGCAAAATGTCCCCTCGGGGCGGGAACCCCTCCGGGCAACCTCGCCGTCCAACGGCCCAAACAGGTCCGCACATATTCCCCCATCCGACTCGGATCGTGTGGCGCCGGCCCGGAGGAAGGAGCGCCGCAACCTCGCGCTGACCGAGTGGCAAGGGCGGTCGTCGCGACGATCCGGGCTCCGCCGGGCACTGTCACGTGCCGACCCACGATGGATTCACGAATCTCACAGCCCTCCCCCACAACGGCACCGGCCCACAGAGCGCTTCTGACCACCACACTTCTGGCGTTGACCACCACGTCCCGTCCGATAATGGCGGGACCGACCACCACAACACCCTCCGAGAGCCGAGCGCGCTCCCCGATCAGCGCAGGACCGCAGACGCGAGCCAAAGGATGTACAAACGCCTCCGGTTCCGCAAGCACAGGCTGGTCGCCGGACCATCCGCATGACACGGCATGCCGATGGTCACCCGCGCGGTCGCGGACGAGGACATCCAGAGCATCGAGATACCCTATGCGGTTGTGGAAGTTGCCGACATCCCGGTCCAGCACGACCGGGTGGACCGTGCCCCCGGCGCGTAGGATGGAAGGGATCAACCCCTCTTTGATATCGGAATACCCGCCGTGAGGAATATGATGCAGAATCTCCGGTCGACACAGGTAGATTTCCGCCGGGCGGCCGGGCCCCGTCTCGCGGCCTCGGCCCGGATTGAACACCATGGTCAGTTCCGACCCGCCGGCCTGATGGGCCTCGATCAGGTCTTCTATTATCGGCGGAGCCAGCATACTGCCCGACAGAACGAGAATGAGGTCCCCGGGATGGGAGGCCACCGCGTCTCGCAGACACCCTGCGGTTCCGGCGGTCAGCTCTTCGACCACCGGTACAGCCTCCAGCGGGGCATCCCGGCAGACGGCCTCCACCGCCGCCGAATCGTCTTTCGCACAACAAACCGCCAGGCGCCGAAACCCCGCCTCCGCCAGATGATCCAGCAAATGCGCAAGGACCGGCTTGTCGGCAAGCGGCCAAAGCGCCGTGGGCAGATGCGCACCCAGCGAGCAGCGCCCGAAGTCACGCCCTCCCACGAGCACGACCACACGAACATCAAGTCCGTGCGATGGATTCCTGGATGTCATCACCTTGGCGGCTTCCAAGCGGACTCCTCTCGATTCCGGCAAAGGCCGTCTATGAGGTCCCCCGATTCTCTCACGCGACCGGATGCAAGCCGGCGAATCGGAACATCGCTGCCGGTATCTCCGATCCACCGAACCGGTCTTCGCCCAGGTCGCGTGCAGGAGCAGCGGTGTCGGCAATAGTACTGAAGTTTCATCATGGACAATCGATCACCTTCGCAATGTCTGCGAACCTCTCTTTCTCTCGGCGCAACGAACAAAAGGACCCCACCTGCACGCGTAGCCGCTCGATCGCGTCGGCTACCGCTGTGCCAATGCCGGGTCCGATAACGGCAGTCTGTCCCACAGCACCACCGTCCTGCCATACTCAGTCGGCAAGAGTCAGCACCTGCTTTGGAAGATTCCGGGAACAAAGGGACGCCGGCCAAGCGTGGAGGGTCGTCCGCGCGGGCCTGGCCCGATAACCGCGATTCACGAAATGCTTTTTGCCCCACGGAGGATCTCCAGGTAACGTCCGGTTTTCCGGGCCACGACCTCGGGTTCCGCTTTGCGAGGCCGAGGCACAAAGGACTTCAACTGCTCCCCTTTCGCCCTCCGTTGCTCGACTGCACCGGCCGCCAAAGCCGCGGCCCAATCCCGAGGCTGGCCAGCAATCGAGTCATCTGCTCCTTCCGCACATAGCGCCGGACGTCGTCAAGAACCTGCCTTGGCTCCCGGACGATGTGCCCATACGCAAATCCGGCCAGTCTCGCAAGGCCGGCGCCGACATAGGGCCTTTCCCTCAGACAGCGTCTGAGACACTTAGCCATCATGAACGCCGGGTGCGTCGCCAGACAGTAGTCGGTCACACCCTGTCGGAACTTGGCGCGTAGAAGGCTCTTTCCGTCCCCCATCCCGACCGGCTTTTGATGAACGGCCTGGATCTCCGGGAAGGACCACGTCTGCCAGCCGTGCTTGCGGGCCATGATTTCCGTGTACGTATCCTCGCCGCCGTTGGGACAAGGTACGTAGCCGCCGATCTGCTCGTAGCAGGCCCGGCGAAAGACCTGCAGTGCCTTCGGTGTCGAGCGCCGGTCGATGAATGCCTCGATCCAGCGCCCGCCGATCTCCTCGATGTACGTCCCCGCGGCGACCCCCAATTCGCGGTTCGCCTCGAAGCGCCGGAAAATCTCCTCGTAATACTGCGGCCCCACGATCATGTCCGCATCGAGAATGCCGAGGTAATCGAACGGGAGGTCTTTCACTCTCTCCACGCCCTGGAGAATCGCGTACACGCTGCTGCCGTAGTAGGTTTCGCCGGCCTTGCGCTGGCGCTGGCACGGCTCGATGAATTCGGCTTGCTCGGCGTATCGGCGGATGATCTCCCAGGTATTGTCCGTCGATCCATCATCCACGATGACCCACCGCGACGGCCGCAGGGTTTGGGCCAGGACCCCTTCGATGGTCTTGGCGATGAACCGGCCTTCGTTGTAGGCCGGTGTGATCAACACGTATGTCTTGCCGGGCACACCGCCCCCGCTATCGATCATCCTGCTGGTCCCCTCATCCACACGTGGGAGTTTCGGTCTGCTTCTTGACGCACAGGGCCCGCCATCCATACAGCGCCCGCCAGCACCCGGCCGCATAGGTCCGCACGTTCTCCCGGCTCTCCGAGTTCGCGCCGCCCGACAGGACGGCCTTGGCCAGCCACAGGGGAAGCCGCAGCAGGAAGAACAGACTCACGAACGCACAGGCCGGGATGTAGGAAGCCAAGCCCTCGTGCTTCCGGAGAAACAGCAGAATACTCGCCCTGAGCTGAAGGCACATGGGGCCTTTGACTTGGGCACTGCTGACCCCTCCCAGGTGCACGATCTGAGCGATCGGGGTGTATAGGACTTTCCAGCCCGCTTTCTGGAAGCGGTAGCACCAATCCGCCTCCTCGCCGTACATGAAATAGGTCTCGTCCAGCACGCCCACCCGCTCGATGGCTTCACGCCGGACGAGGATGAAACAGCCCGCGACGACATCGACCGCGCGAGCATCCAGGCCATCCCACCACGTCATCCGCTCCCGGCCGCAGAACCGGTTTCGCGGCCAAAGCCTGTTGAGATACAGGGCCGCGATCAACAGGCTCAACGCGGAAGGAAACAGGAAACACGTCGGTTGCCACGTCTTATCGGCATTCAACACGCGGCATGCTACCGCCGCCGCCGCCGCATGGGCCTCGGCGAAGCTCACCATCTTGTCGATGGCGCCATCGAGGATGAGTGTATCGGGATTCAGCAGCAGGACGTAGCGGCCTTTCGCGGCCTCGATCCCCTGGTTGTTAGCGGCCGCAAAGCCGCGGTTGGCCGTGTTGGCCAGGAGGACCGCCTGGGGAAAGTCCTTCTTGACCATCTCGGCCGAGCCGTCCTGGGAGGCGTTATCGACGACGATCACCTCGAACCGGACGTCCTTCGTCTGCTCGTAGACCGTCCGCAGACAGTCGCGCAGAATCTCGCGAGTATTCCAGCTCACAATCAGGATGGAGACCTTCGGCGGATTCATCCTCGGATCCTCGTTGAACTGCATCAATAGGCGTGCTGCGTCCGTGCCACAACTGCCCTCCGCGGGACAGGCTTGGGCGCCTCATGGACTTGGCCGTATAGGAAGGCGACGCTCGCGAGCAGAAGATACCAGATCATGGCGATCTGGCCGAAATAGGACACCCCGATAAACGACAAGCAGTGCCCGATAATGGTCACGAAGACACCCCACGCGAGGTAGGATTCACGTTTGTCCTGCCAACGCACGGACAGACGGACAGCGGCCCTGGCGCCGACGAAAAGGATGATGCAGAACAGCACGAGAGTGACGGCCCCGCCGCGCACCCCTTCCAGAATATACTGGTTGGTGATGTCCTCCAATCCCCAGCCCCAGGACCCTGTCTCGCGGGTGCCCAAGAGCATCCATTCGGAAGCATGGCGGATGGCCGCATCGATCAGGGCATAACGGTGCCAGCCTGTGGAGCCGGAGATCACGCCGACACGGGCCACCAGTGTCCAGACGGGACCATTCATCACGATGTGCAGCGCGATCACCAGGGCCACGACTCCCCAGGCCGCCGTGCTTGTGTAGCGCCGCAGCGGAAAAGCGGCCAGCAGGACGCCCACGGCGGCCAAGGTCAATACCGGCGTGCTCGAGCGCGTCACCATGACCATGAACGTGCTGGCCGCCACGGCCGCCCAAAAGAGGAGCCGGCGCTGCGTCTGCTGCCTGGCAAAGCCTACGAACAAGGGCACGAGAGTCGCCCAGAACAGGCCCATCATGATCGCGTGCGGAAACGTCGCCTGGCACCGATACTGCCCCTCCCGCACGTCTGTCACGACGCGTCCGAGCACGGCGAACGGATTCGTTCCCGTGGCCCACTCCAGGGCGACGAAGGGGAGCATGGCCAGCGCACAGACCGCCAATAGGACGTAGGCGAACCGCAGATCTCTCCAAGACCGCACGCTCTGGCGGAATACCCAGTACAGACACATCCACTCCACGAATCGGCCGGACCGGTTGATGAAAGCACCCATGCTCCTCCATTGAAGCACGTAGATGACACTGCCGACCACAAACCATGCCAGAAGCAGTTTGTCGAACCGGTTCCATCGGATGGGGACGATCTCGCTGCGAATCGCCAGCCGCAGCATTCCCACGAGCACGAGGATGCGCAGCACCTGGAAGTCCAGCTCTCCGACCATGACCGTCTGGTCCGCCGGAGCGAAGCAGGCCCCCACGACGTAGGGAAGCAGGAGGTACTTCCGCGGGAGGACCAAGGTCAACGCCGCCAGCGCAATGGTGATGAAGAGAGTCAGTTCTGTGATTGTCGTTGGGCCGTTCATTGTTCTGAGCCCCACCTTTCTGAGGAACGTCCGTTCGTCAAGCCTCCGTCGCGCCAGACACGGACCTTATTACCTTCGCGGGCACGCCTGCAACCACGGTGAAGTCCGGGACATCGCGGGTCACGACCGCATTCGCTGCCACGACCGCACGTTTCCCGACCCGCACTCCCTTTAGGACGACGCACCCTTCGCCGAGAAAAGCACCGTCGCCGATCTCGACGGGAGCGATGTTCAACTTGAGGCTCTCGCGTGCGCTGCAATCGGGTTCGTCGTAGCTATGATCGTGGTCGGTGATGTAGACCCGGCCACCGATCAGGACGTTTCGACCGATGGTCACGCGACCGGCCGCACCACAGTGAAAGTAGAACTGGATCGCCGTGCCATCCCCGATGATCAGCTTGGGGCCGCCGTTCGGATCCGAACCGAAGGCCTCCAGACGCGCCCCCTTGCGGATGATCACGTTTCGCCCGATCGAGATGGCCCGCGGATTGGTCAGCATATCGCACCGGCCCAGCCGGGACCGCCAGCCAAACGAATGGAATCGCCAGCGCCAACCCACGTAGTGCCAGAGGGCGCCTGCCAGATTCACACATCGCCTTGAAGTGGAAACACCGGTCGTAGTCCTACCTCCAAAACACTTGTCTTGCCTTCTGCCTGGACTTGGCGCGCAGCAGGAGCGATCCGACGACCACGCATGCCGCGACGTCGATGGGCAGCCGCACCAATCCTTCCATCCGGTAATACCACGGCGCCTTCACCCGAATGCAGTTGACCAGCCGCCGCTTCACCACACCGGCCCACCAACGCAAAAGCATCCGTTTTTTCAGGCGAGAGCCCGTATAGACGACGTTCTTGTGGAGAATCTGCCACTCTCGGCAGGCGAGTTTCCACGGACCATCCCGATGAGAGTGGTACACCTGCGCGGAGGGCTGATAGAGGCAGCGAAATCCCAATTTCAATGCCTGGCAGGTAAAAGGACCCTCCTCTCCTCCGGAGGTCTCCTCGTCATACGGGTGCTCCTGCCAGACGGCCCGTCGGACCGCCGCACAGGCGTTCGACGCCAACATTCCCTTGGCCGAGGGATTGTCCGCGTGCTGTTGCTTGTCCAAAGCGATGGCCTGCGCGCCGAAGGTCCGCTCCAGGCGCACCCGCTCATCCACCGGTGCATCGGGATAGGGCCGTTGCCTGCCGTACACGACGGCCACGTCCGGCTCCACGAACGGCTCTACCATGTGTTGCACCCAGTACTCATCCGCCGGGGTCGCATCCGACGACAACAAGAGCACGACCGCGCCGCGGGTCTGAGCGATCCCGCGGTTGAGGGCCCGGCCCCAGGAGAACTCCGCCGGGGAGATGGGCACCACGACCGCCCCGTGACGCTGAGCAACGGTGCCAGAGTCGTCGGTCGAGTCATTGTCCACGACCACCATTTCCAGCTCCGTACCCTTGGGAAGCACTTGACGCCTCAAGGCCGACAGGCAGCGATCGAGTTCCTTCGCCGCGTTCCTGACTCGGATTACAGCGGCGATCTTCCTCGCCTGGACGTGGGTGCAACAAGAACCGGCCGCTTGGCTGGTCTGTGACTCCTCACTGTCGGCGTTGCACCTGTGGCCGTGGTGAATCATTGACGGATACGACTCCTCGGTATCGCCTTCCCACTATTTCACGCGACCCTTCTCTTTGAATTGCCGGATCGCTTGAGAGTACCAGTCGACGATCTTCGGCAGGACGACAGAGGTCGAGAAACGGGTCTCGACGGTCCGCCGGCCACAGGTTCCCAATCGGCGCCGAAGCGGCGGATCGGACAGAAGATCCTCCATGGCCTTGGTCAATGCAGGAGGTGTGCCGGGTGGCACCAGCAGGCCATCCACGTTGTGCGTGACGATCTCACCGGGCCCACCGCATCGGGTTCCGATGACAGGCGTCCCACACGCCATCGATTCCAGCACGGTGTAAGAGAAACTCTCAAAGCCTCGCGTGGGCACCACGGCTAAGACCGCCTTCCGCTGCAAGCCGACGATTTCAGTGACCGGCACGTGGGATGTGAACGACAGCCGGTCATGGAATCGTTCCGGCACGATGTGACGGATGACGTCGCGGGCGGTCTCACCGTCGGGAGACGGATGCGGTGCCGGGCGGTCCATCCCCACAAAATGCACGCAGACGTCATGGTGCCGTGCCAGAATAGGCACAACCGCCTCGGCCAGATCGTAGACGCCCTTGCCGTACTCCAGCCTGCCTACGTACAGGATCTCCCTTCTATCGGCATCCCCGTCGGAGGGACAGAACAGCGCCGCATCGATGGGATTGGGTATCACCGTGAAACGGCTCAGTGGAATGACCCAACTGAGACTGAGATGATAGGCCAGCGCGTAGCTCGGCGACGCAATCCCACTGGCCCAATGGGTCTGATCCCTCTCGAGTCTATCCTGCTTTCTCAAGGACGGCGGCAGCCTCCAGGATTCGGGCGTGACCTGGCTCATGGACCACAGGACGTGGGCAGGAGTGTGGCACCGAACCACGAGGGGAACGCGGCCCTCTCTCAGGAAATGCCACCCCCAGGCGCCAAAGTCGGCCGTCTCAACGACATCGATCGACTCCCTCTCCAGCACTCGGCGGAACGACCTGTAGGCTTCCCACGACCACGGATGGCGAACTCCAAAAAGGACCCGTCTGACGCCCTTGTGCAACCGGCGAACGAGCGTGCGACGCCCATCCGGCAGGGGAATGGGGATTGTGCAGACCCCGGGGCAGGCCACGGGATTCTGATCGTGGGTAATCACCGTCACCCGGTGTCCCGCGGACACAAGACCGCGGGCCAGATTGAACATGTACGTCCCAATCCCGCACCCATAAGGCGGCCACTCCATGCTCAAGAGACACACGTGCATATCCTACCTCAACTGAGCCGGCCCTATCGAAGACCCGATCTCGCTTCGTAGTGCTCGGCCTACCTCGGCCGGGATCGGATCAGACAGCAGGCGGAACGGACCGCCAGGAAACGAAGGAACGAGAATGGCTTGCCCCCGGAGTTCTGGTCCAGCCCGAAAACGAAATGGATCGTGTTCGGGATCATGGATTGCTACCGAACATTGCCAGCGCCACGGAGCACGCGCTTGATGCCGCGAATACGAGGGACCAGGGAGGGCGCCGCCAGCTTGACCCGCAGCTTCAGGTACTCCCAGCGCCGCGTCCTCATCAAAGGAAAGGCATGCCAAAGCCAGGCCGCTCGAGTGAGGTCGCCAAGCGCCGCCAGATCGTGCGCCGCCGCCAGGGCAAGTTGCGCCAACACCTGCTCCAGAAGGGCTCGCCGATCCGGCGGACAACGGCGTCGAATGGGCTCAGGGTCGGTGAACATCGGCTCCAGCGGACGGCCGCGCGCCAGACCGCAAGCCAATTCGGATGCCTCCTGGTGGTACCAGCCCAGGGGCTCGACCAGCAGGTAGATGCTGCGGCCGAACAGCACCTGCAACCAGAGGTAGCGATCCTCGCCATACGTGCAATGATTCTTCTCGTAGAAGCCGCCATAGGTATCGAGAACCTCACGGCGAGAAAGCGTGGTCATCGAGTGGAGGATGTACGTCATGCGTGCCAGTCCTCTTCGCTTGGGCCACCGATCGATGTGCAAAGGGCCTTCCGTCAGCCCTAATGGCTGAAAGTGCGATAGGCCGCCAGTCTCCGTTCCAAAGATGCAGGCGGCCGATACGACGTCACAGGAAGGATGCTCGTTCAGCACCTGCACGGTCCGTTCGAGGTACGTGGGCATCCACTCGTCGTCCGCATCGAGAAACGTCACCAGCGGCGCGGCGGATTCCCTGAGGCCGCGGTTGCGGGCCGCCCCGGGTCCCTGGTTGGCCTGCCGCACCATTCTCAATCGCGGGTCATCATAGGTTTGCACCAGCGCCGGGCCATTGTCCGTGGAACCGTCGTCCACGATGATGACCTCGAAGTCCTTATACGTCTGAGCGAAAACCGAATCCAAAGCGCGGATGATATGCTTGCTCTTGTTGTACAGCGCTATGATAACGCTTACCTGTGCCACGATCGACCTCAGATCGCACCCATGTCTCACACCAGCGGCCGGAGTACGTTGTGCTTCGCCCGCTTC
>Ga0315286_10003373_pt1 | contig 15088 bp, 13 predicted proteins | sample YL17G10_0_MG_FD_205038 | JGI IMG/M metagenome (GOLD analysis project Ga0315286, IMG submission 205038) | Sediment microbial communities from Yellowstone Lake, YNP, Wyoming, USA - YL17G10_0 | ecosystem: Environmental > Aquatic > Freshwater > Lake > Sediment | place: USA: Wyoming | collected...
CTGTTAAAAGATATATTCTGGAAGGCCAGAAGAAGCATTGGAATTCTAATGAGCAAAAAACATTAGTGAACTACGTCGTTTAGTCAGTCGCTAGACGCCACGCGGTCGAGCCAAGAGGCGAGACCCGCGGTAGTTCACGGTGATCGATTTATGCAAAAAGAACTTCTTAGAAGAGAATTTTTCAAGTTGAAGAACAAAGGGTTTTCATATGCTAAATGCAGAGCAATTATTCGTGCTCAATTTGAGCATGAAATTATTGTAAGAACACTTAAGAGATGGATTTGCCGCTTAGACAAAGGTAATTGGGATTTGAGTGATAAATCACGAAGACCAAAAAATATTCATTATAAAATAACCCCTGCTATTGAGCAGGAAGTTATCTGTTTGCGAAAGCAAACAGGATAGGGGCAAGAGAAGTTAAGCCACTATCTTAAACATCTTGAAATATCTGAAATGTCTATCAAAAGGATAATTGCCAAGCACAATCTTTGTCGTGAGACAAAGACCAAAGGTAAACGTATTAAGTGGGTTCGTTGTCAAAGAAACCATCCTAACAGTCTTTGGCAGATTGATCATACTGATGAGCAGGATAAGCTTAACTGCTACACTTTAACTGTTCTTGACGATTGTTCAAGATACAATCTTGCTTTGGTTAAGCTTAACAGTGTTACAACCCATATCGTAACCCATGTTCTTGACCAGCTCATTAAGAAGCATGGAAAACCAAAGCAAATACTAACAGATAATGGCGGAGCTTATGGTCTTAATAGCAAGCACAGCAGGTTTGACATCTGGTGCAGAAGAAGAGGCATACAACATATCAGAACTAAAATTCACAGCCCTACAACCAACGGCAAAGTGGAAAGACTCTTCAAGACCATAGATGAAGAAATAAGCTTCTGCAATAACGACCTTGAGCTATTCAGGCTAAGATACAATCATTTCAGGCCGCATAGCAGCCTGAATGGTCAGTTTCCAGCTCAAAAATATCATGATTTTGCATCATTATTTTGACTGGTGACATATGTCATGACCCAGCACAGCAAGCATGAAATAGATACCTTTTTAAACACATTTCCGCTTCAAAACACTGAGAAGTTGGTTAGAATACACAATAAATTCATGCGGGGATGCCGGAGCGGCCAATCAAAACTTACGTTTTGTTGATCCAAAACAAGTTTTGGACCAAACGGGACAGTTTCGTTCTAACCAATGGTTAGGATAAGTCCAAGCTTAGGTCAGTCCAAGCAAACGAGGTGTTAAGAGCTTTAAGCAATGACTGGAAGACACCTGTTGGCTTAGTGCCTGCGAGGGTTCGAATCCTTCTCCCCGCATAACCTTTCATAACAAAGATTATCAAAACCAAAGGTTTTGGAACTCCAAAAATGCTGTGCATTTTTGACAGTTAACGAAAGAATTAGTATGGGACATTAACTGCGTTAAGTCCCATTCCATGCGTGCTACCGAGCAACAGTGTTGCGAGTGTAGCACCTTTCAATCAAAACCTCGGCGAGGTTTTGGTGTGCCAGAAATTTCCAATTTCTGAGCACCCTCAAGGCTTTGCTAAAGACTTGGTTGCGCATCCTTCTCCCCGCACTCTTTTTTTTTTAAGAAATAGCTTTTTCAATTTTGGTTTTCAAATTCCAAATCACGCCACATATTAATTACTATTATTATAGGCAAGCCTGCTTGGCAGGCCCAAGACCCGGCTTGAAGCCTAAAAAATATCTGTAATCACTGGACAATTAAAAACGTCTAATTATGCGAAATATTAAGCTTTCAAGCCTTATATCAAGACAAGGGCTAGACCATCACCCGGGGTGGCGAAAACTTTATAAATAAAACTTGACTATGAAGCTCATACCGTTAGATGACTATATATATATGAGTAGAATGTATAGGGGCTTAAAATATAGTTGTGCGAACAACTATAGCGCAAACCCTGTGCATTCTGACAGCGATATAGTAAAAGAGATTAAACACGGAGGTGTTTAGATGAATATAGCAAAGACAGTAAAGAAGATAGCAGCTCTGGTTGCTGGAACAACCATGTTGGGCGCCACCATCATGGGAGCAACAGCATTAGATCTGAGTAACTATCCGGCACCCTTCGTGACCAACGGCGTCTGGGATGGAAAAATAATTGTTGGTGCGAAAGCAGCAACATCCGACGTTGTAGGCGCGATTGATTTGGCCGCGGCCTTACAGGCAGATGCATCAACTACATCTGAAGTGAATGTGCCTGGAGCAGCTGGAACAGCCTCGGTGATAGGAGACTCAGCAGAGTTCAAAGCAGGAACTGACATTCTAGCATTGAATGAAGTCCTGAGCGGAGTAAAAGAGACCTTCGGAGCCAATGACTTAGACGCATTGAAGTCAGGAGTCCTTGACACTGGAGCAGGAACAACGCCAGTAAAGCAGTACTTGAAGTTTGACGAGAACGACGCATATGTGTTGTATGGTCCAAATGAGGACGACGTTCTTGGCGACTACCTCTACTTTGAAGACGGCGACCAGATATTCGAGTATCACATCGAATTCACAGAGTCAGCCATTTCAGAGATAGACGGAACCGCACTGCCAGACTATGAAGGAGAAGTCTTGAACATCTTGGGAGCACCCTATACTATAGTGGACGCAACCAAAGTAGGAAAAGACATCACCTTGAAGCTGATGGGCGGGCAAGTCGCAGACGTGCTCAGAGACGGAGAGACCAAGACCTACGACATTGACGGCAAGTCATACGAAGTCACAGCAGTCTTCATAGACAGCGAGGCCCCATCTGCAAAGCTCTCAGTGAATGGTGTAATGACCAAGGAGCTTAACGAGGGAGACACTCAAGTGCTAGGAAGCGATGTGGCAGTCGGAGTGCAGGAAATCCTCACCAACCAAAGGGAAGGGCTAGTAGAGTTCTACCTGGGAGCTAACAAGCTCGAGTTGAGTGATGATGACTTCACCAACTCGGCCTACAGCGAAGAGTCTCAGGTCAAAGTGGGCTCAACATCAACATTGACAGACGTCGATTTGATAATAAAGGCCACCAACACAACTGATGAGCTGAAGATAAACTACATCAAGTACAAAGCTGTGACTGACGACGACTACTACGTACCGAAAGGAAAAGGACTCAAAGAGTTCTTAACAGACCCAGAAAATCTGTTGACAGACACGTGGGACATAACCTACACAGGCTTGATGAGCACAGGAACAGCTGACATCAAACTGAACCCAGTATCTGACCACAGCTACAAGCTGGAGTTCACCAACATGGAAGGAGACAAGTACAACATGCCTTATGTCTCAACCAAAGATGGTGACACTGTCTGGGGAACTGAAGAGACCAAGTACAGGCTCATCTTCACAGAGTCGTACGGCAACACGTCTTTGAGTAAACAGCACAACAAGACCACCTTCATCTCACAGAAGGACTACTTTGTGGTATCTGACAAGGACACAGATGCAGCCATTGTCGACGACGCAATAACGAGAGTCTTAAGATACGTCAGCATTGCAACAGGAACCAAAGTTGTGAACTTTGAGGACATAGCAGGCAACCAATGGGGAGTATCATACACAGGCACTCCTGGTGGCGACGCAGAAGGTGACTTGATCGTTGACGGCAAGACCCACGCATTCTATGTGGGCAGCGACAGCACTGTTGACACCGAAGAGTATGCTTTGTCAATTGACTTGGACTCTGACGGACTAGCTAACGGCGATCAGGTGTTTGTGGTTGCCAAAGGAGGAGCAATAATTGACCTCGGTGGAGCTCAGACATTCAGCACAATGGGAGTAGTTGACCCTATAGCTGGTAACACAGCTGCAATGGTTATAACAACCCCTGCCGATGCGTTTGATGAGACCCACGCAGCAGAAGAGATAGAGGTAGACGTCAAGGAAAATGGAGCTGACGACACTGAGATGACATTTGATGTCACAGCCCCATCATTGGAAGCTGACGACGCAAATGACAACTACGACAAAGCAATGACAGACTTCGGCGCATACATCGAAGCATTCACACCAGACACTGGCGCACCCTCACTCAAGGTTGAGTACCCACTCGTCCAGAGAGGAGCACAGGTTTTCGTGACTGCAGGAGTTGTTGAAGTCAAGGAAGGCTCAACCACAGCAGGTGGCGCCTTAACAACCACAACCATAAACCCAATCGCAGTCGGACTAGCAGTGCTAGACACTGAAGCCCCAGCAATTGGAAGCAAGAACATGATAGTGGTTGGAGGACCTTGCATCAACACAGTAGCAGCCGCTTTGATGGGCAACCAAGCTGATTGCACAGCAGGCTTCACAGCCGGCAAAGCAGTCATCAAGTTGTTCGCAAACAAGAACGCCTTGCTAGTAGCTGGCTACAGCGCACAGGACACCCTAGGTGCCTGCCGTGTGCTCGCCAAGTACGACAAGTACAAGCTGACTGGCACAGAAGTCGAAGTGATTGCAGCTGACTTGAGCGCATTAAGCGTCAACAAGGTACAGTAAGCCTAACAACAAATTTTTTCTTTTATTTTTTTTTCTTTTTTCTTCCTTTTTATCTAATTTAGCTTTTTCCATCCATTTCTATTTCCTTGCAAAGCAAAAAGTTTATATTTACTGGCTAGAATAATGCTGTTAGCATGATTTTTTCCCATCGCATGGACCAGGGATTGGCTAAGATGCTCTTCTTGCTCTCTTTAAGCCTTATTATCAGCCTTATACTCTTGGCATGCCCTGCCATGGCCAAGGAGCTCCACTCAGACTATCATTATTCAGGGGACAGCTTTGTTGTGGGAGGAGAAGTCATCACTGTGACCCATTATGATTTTTATGACACAACTGTGATATTAGGCGTAAATGAGCGCACCTATATTATAAGGGATGGCGAATGCGAGTCCTCAGCCACAAAGGATTACTGCATAACAGACATATATCAGGACCGCGAGAATGCTACTGAAGATGACCCTATCAAATTCCAAGACAACAAGATTTATGCTGGCGTAGAGGTCACAATACGCGATAGGGGACCGGATATAATCCTGACCAGGACTTTTTCCAACACCTCTGTGACATTGGGCCAGGAGATAACTATTAGCGTCACTATAAAGAACAATGGGAGTGAGGGCACAGACTCATTCATCTACCAAGAGACCATGCCTGATGGGGTGATAATCACCTCAGCCTCTTCAACAGCAGACTTCACCCATCACCAGCTGACTTTTGAGGCTAACATCGCTCCTAGCTCGCAAAAGACCTTTTCTTATACTTTTGAGCTTGAGGACTACAATGATTTCAGCAGTTTTGCCACTGCCAACTACACCTATGAAGGCAAGAGCTTTGGCTTGAAGAGCTCAACCGCCAAGGTAACTATCAAAAAGCCCTATACTATGGCAATAACGCTGTCTCCTGCCAGCTTAGAGGCATATGAAGAGGCCACTTTCAGCCTTAAGCTCACAAATACTTACACAGAGCCCATTACTGTCAACAAGCTGACAGTCAAGGTACCATCTGCTGTTTCAGTGCTCTCTGAAGAAGGAGACCTGGAAAAGCAAGGGGATACCTATTTTTGGAATGGAAGCCTGTTGACAGGCAGGTACGAGGATTTCAGCCTCAACCTGAGGCCTTTAAAGTCAGGCAAGTATGACATCGCAGTCAACCTTAGCGTTACTGCAGGCTATGGGGATAAGTTCAGCGAGAACAAGACTAATTTACTGACATCCCGGGTAAAGGCCATAGTCCCAACGCTTACGCTGAGCGACACCAGCCTATCTGAGGGGAGCAATTTCAGGCTTTCACTAGCAGTCGAGAACCAGAACGAGAAGCTAATATTCAAGAACATCAAGGCGCACATAAGATCCTCTTTCTTCGAGAGCGAAGTTGCCCCTCTAGACTTGCTTGCCCCTGACAAGGCCACAACCTTGTTTGTTGCCGAGGACTTGGAAGCGCCTACTGTCAATTCCAGCCGGAGCATTGACATCGTGGCCTACGGCACCTATGAGACTAGCGGCGGAGAGTTGCTTAACTTCACAAAAAAGCAGGCCTTGCAGGTGACTCCCTTGAACAAAGTGATAGTTATCACCCAGAAAGCTGACAAGGCCAGGATTAATTCCAGCAAGAACATCACTGTCGATGTTTCCATCAAGAACAACAACCAGGAGGCAATACAGGTGGAGGTGGGTGATTCTTATTCAGAAGGGGCTGTTCTGCTGGGCGGAAAGACCTCCAATACTTTGTCTTTCACCAAGGCAGAGACTCAAGCAGCATATACTTATAGACTCAACATCCCTGATTCATATGACAAGCCCCAGCTATTGATAATCACCACGGTCACAATCCCAAGCAAGAACTATACTGATACAAGCACCATGAACATAAGCGTTAACATAACAAGGCCTCCTGCTCTCAATGCAAGCACTGGCAACACCACCAAAACCACTAACGCCACTAATGAGACCCAGGCAAAAGAACCAGTTAAGAAAGAGGAAAAGCCTGGCTTTTTCAAAAGAATCATTGACGCAATAAGGGATTTCTTCAAGAAACTGATATGATGAGGTGGCGCATCACTTCAGGACGCCCCGAAAGATATTGTGCTTGTCCCTTATGATCAGGACATTCACTGCTGAATTAATGCCAGCCCTTCCTGCTTTCTCGATGATAATTGCCCTCTCTTCCTTGCCAGCCCTCGCCACCGCAATCTTTTCGCCCTTCAAGGGGCCGTCGCAGGCAATGATGGCTTTTACTATTTGCTTTTTCTCAAACGGCTTATCAAGCTTGGTATCAGGCTTGATGCCAAAATCCTCTTTTGCAAGCTTCAGCCTCAATCCAGCGCCTTTTTCAAGAGGCTTGAGCATCTCAAAGAACTCTTCCCAGCTTCGCTGCTTCACAGGATTCCTGCCTCGCTTGTAATTAAGATAGTTCTGTATGCCAAGCACAGGGAATTCCGAGCTAAGCTTAAGCTCCTTGACCAGCTTCACAAGCCTTTCCAATTGGTCATCATTCAATCCAGGAACTATAACAGGAGCCAAGAGGACGCTCATCTTCTTGCTTGCATAACTTATCATCTCAAGGACATGCTTGAGGTTGTAAGGCTTGCCTGCCAGGTATGAGCATTTTTTCTCGTCAAGAGACTGCAATGAGATGTTAAGCCTGGTAAGGCCTGCCTCTGCGAGTGTGTCCACCAGCTGCTTGGTCAGCAAGGTCCCGTTGGTGTCTATTGAGACTATCTTGACCTTGGGGTTTTGCTTCAAATTCCTGACGAGCTCTGCAAGTGGAGCGTAAAGAAGCGGCTCTCCTTGCGGCCCTATGTGGGCTTCAACATCATGCTCCTTCCTTGCAGCAAGCTTATTGAACTCCTCGACCAAATAATCCTTTTCAACCACATAATCAGTTGCTTTTCTGCTGCTAGAGCCAGCATCCACGCTGCAGAACACGCAGTCAAGGTTGCAGGCAGTGAGAGGCTTGACCTCTATGCAATTAGTGTTCCTGTCAATCAACCCAAATACCCCTTCTCCAACCAAGGGTATGCTAGAGTTCCTGTGTATATATATAGTCTTGAGATTGTTAAGAGTGCAAACCAGGCTCTCAAACCTTCTAGCAAGCAATAGGTTGAACTTGTTAGCTGCCTTTTTTTCAGAGCAATCAAACTCCAAGGAATCATTGCTTACCCCAAAGCTTCCTATCCTGGCCAGATCATCCTTCTGAAGATAGAAGTGATAAATCCTCAGGAATACTACTTTAACCCTGTCTTTCTCGTCGATAAAGCGCAAATCATTGAACTTTAAGACCGCCATGCGGCAGTGGAATTCGCTTTAGTTTAAAAATAGTGCTGGTTTGGCAAGCTGGCGCTAAAAAAGTCGCCATCGGCACCCCGGCTGGGGCGACCCCCGCCTCCGCAGCCATAGTGCAAGTCATTCACTAATGTTCATGACGTTGCGCTAGCTGCAGGCTGCGGCGACTTTTTTGAACCAATCACTTGCACAAAAAACTATATAAACAGCATACTTCTCCTTTGGAACAATGGTGGATATAAGGATTACCTATGAGACGCTCTTTGACCTGCTGAGGCGGGAAAAGAACCGCGAGGAGCTGCAAGAGCTGGACAAGGATTTCTATGAGCAAGTACTAGCCTATCTTAAGGAAAAGAAATCTGACCTCACCAAGAAAGGAGATGAGCTCTTTGCCTCTGCTGAGCGCGAAAAATTAAAAATCCAGTTCCAGAATATCCGCAGGATTGTCAAGGAGCTCTATGAGCGCAGGGAAAAGAAGATAATAATCATAGCCATGAGCAAGGCGAGAACAGGCTCTGATGTCATAGATACCTCTGCACTCCTCCCATCTGAGAGGCAGTACTTTGAAGAGCAAGTAGCCCTGTTTGTGAAATACAAGGAAAAAGTCCTTGACACCATAATCGAAGTGAGAGAATTAGATGAGAAAAGCCCTATATTCGCAAGGCCAAGCACGCTTGCTGAGCGCGCGGCAGAGCCAGTTCCCAAAGCCTCGAGAATAGCTGTTGAGGAGGAGAATGAGGAAGAGGATGAAAGGCAAGAGCAACAAGGCAATGCTGGCCAGGAAGACGATATGCCCGATGCTTCTCCAGATGCAGCCTTTGCAAATGCCAGTGAGCTAGCAGAAGGGGTTGAGACTGAAACCAAGAAAATAAGGGTTCTTAACTCATTGCCTAAGTTCGTGGGCAGAGATGGGACTATCTTAGGGCCTTTTGATGAAGGCGAAGAGGTAGAGCTTGATCATATAATAGCTGAAGTCCTTATCAAAAGAGGCAATGCAGAGCCATGCTAACCTTAATCTGTTTCTAAACAATAAGATTTTTAAACCCTGGCTTTCTCCAACGACGATAAGATGAAAATCAAAAAAGCCACCAAGAGATACTGCCCTTTTTGCAAGAAGCACACTGAGCAAAAAGTGTCTATTGCCAAGAAAAGGGGCAGGAATGCTGCTCATCCTCTCTCCAGAGGCTCTACTTCACGAGTGCGGAGAAGAGGGCTTAGAAGGGGTTTTGGCAACCTAGGAAGGTATTCTAAGCCTCCCAAGCCCAAGAGGGGCGGCAAGAAGCTCAGCAAGAAGACTGATTTCAGGTTTACCTGCAAGGAATGCAACAAGACCCACAGCCAGAGGAAAGGCTACAGGGCCAAGAAGGTAGAGCTGGTATAAACAGCCAGATACCAGATGCAATTTTTCTTTCAGCTCTTTCAATTTTTCTTTTTTAAGTTAATAAATCGTTAAGAATATAAACAATAGCTTACCCTCGCTTTCTAATGAAGAGCAGTATATTAGACAAGGCAATGGATTATAACCAGAACTATGAAAAGAAAGTGAGAGAGGCAGCAGATTATATCAAAAAAAGATTAGGCGACAAAAAGCCTGCTTTTGCAGTTGTGCTTGGCTCTGGCCTCGCAGGGCTCGCAGATTCTGTCAAAAAACCCATCATCATATCTTACAATGACATTCCCAGTTTCCCAAGAACCACAGTCCCTGGCCATGACGGAAAACTAATCATCGGCGCAATTGAAGGAGTGCCCGTCATTGTGATGAAAGGCAGGAAGCATTACTATGAAGTGGCTGACGAGCCCCTTAACAATGGCATATTAAAGGTGGTCTTTCCAGTTCACGTGATGGCAGAGCTTGGCGTGAAGAATTATTTTGCCACCAGCGCCGTAGGAGGCTTGAACCAGGTCTACAAGGTAGGGGATCTGTTGGTTGTCAAGTCTCACATAAGCTTTGTGCCAAACCCTCTTCTTGGCCGCCAGCATGATTTCAAGTGTGTTAACAGCTGTGAGCCGCTACTAAGGTTCCAGCCAATGCACGATGCGTATGATGAAGCTTTGAGAAAAATGCTCCTGAAGGCAGGACTGGGGTATAAGAAGTATGTGCATCAAGGAGTGTTATTGACAGTCACAGGCCCAACCTATGAAACCCATGCAGAAGGAGTGTTCTTCAGGAAATCAATAGGCGCAGATGCAGTAGGCATGTCTCTTTCTCCAGAAGTCATTGTGGCTAGGAATAGGGGTATGAAAGTGGTTGCTTTCTCCTGCATCACTGACATGATAGGAGAGGACGGAGCCAATCCTACCTGCCATGAGGAAGTGATGAGCGTGCTCAATTCCCCTGCTGTAAAGCAGCGCTTCAAGTCGATTCTTGAGAAGTTCTTCAGGCTCTACAAAGAGTCAAACCAATAAACAGCTTTTTTCGTCCTTTTTCGCAAACCTTTATAAATCATTTATTATTCTTATCGCCTAAGTCATAATTAACATTAGGTAAGGAGGGATTAGATATGAAAGCAAGAGAGCCGACAAGCAAGTTCATAAAAGTAAGGTGCCCTAAGTGCAAGAATGAGCAGATAATATTCGGGAAATCAGCATCCAAGATAAAATGCCTTGTGTGCGGAAAGCTGCTGGCAGCCCCAGGAGGGGGCAAGACCAGGGTTCGCGCCAGAGTGCTAGAGGTGCTTGATTAAGCAATGATAATGAGCGATATATAATGAGTCACGGAGGATAATAAGTGTTTCTTAGACGAGAAGGCTACCCTGAGGAAGGAGAACTGGTGTTCTGCACAGTCACCAAGATACAATACCACGCAGTGACTGTGGTTCTTGACGAGTATTATGGCAAGCAAGGACTTATCCACATCTCTGAAGTAAGCCCGGGAAGGATAAGGAACATAAGGGACTTTGTAGAGGAAGGCAAGAAGGTTGTCTGCAAGGTCATAAGGATAGACCCTGAAAGAGGGCACATCGACTTGTCCCTAAGAAGGGCTAATGAGTCTCAGAAGAGGAACAAGAACGAGGCAATAAAGCAAGAGCAAAAGGCAGAGAAGATAATCGTCTTCATGGCTGAGAAGCTCAAGAAGAAACCTGAGGAGTTTTACCGTGAGATAGCTCCTATATTACTTGATAACTACACCTACACTTACCAGGCGTTTGAGGACGTGGTGGAGAACAATGCCTCGCTTGAGAAGCTAGGGCTGCCAAAGGAGACTGCTAAGTTCATCGAGGATGTTGTGAAAGAAAAGATAGCCCCGAAGAAAGTAGAGATAATCACTAAAGCTTCCATCAAGACCTTTTCTGAGAACGGGCTGGAAATAATCAAGAGATCATTTGAAAAGGCAAAAGCAATCGACCCTGCCCTGATTACAGGCTACCTTGGAGGAGGCTCCTATAGGCTGCAGATAACAGCCAAGGACTATAAGAAGGCAGAAAGCATTCTCAAGGATATACAAGAAGCAATGACTGCCGTGGTGGCAGAGGTTAAGGGCGATATAAGCTTCAAGCGCCAGGAAGAATAAGCCCCTAGAATAAGATAAGCTAAAAGCGTGAGCCAAATTGAATCATATACTCAAATGCCCTTCATGCAAAAGCTATGGCTTGAGCGAGAAATGCAGCTGCGGGGGCACAAGGGTTAAGCCCAAGCCTCCGAAATATAGCCCAGAGGACAAGTACGGGAGTTATCGTAGGCAATTCAATGAAAAAAAACAAGAAGAAAACGAGAAATAATTTGGCCGCAGGCGCCTCAACGAAAAATGACTGACTGGAAAATAACACAGACAAAGAAAATTAAGCTTAACAAGCCAGTGCTAATAGTAGGCTTGCCAGGCATAGGAAACGTAGGCAAGATAGCAGTTGATATCATATCAGAGCAGCTAAAGGCAGAAAAGATAGTATCATTCTTTTCCCATTGCCTGCCTAATTCTGTGTTTGTGAAAGAGGATAACACAGTGGAGCTGCCCAAGATTGAGATGCTTCACAAGAGACTCAGCAAAGGAAAAGGCAAAGGTGACTTCCTGTTTTTAGTAGGCGATGTTCAGCCCATGAAAGAAGAAGACTCATACTCATTTGCCCAGGCAGTGCTTGATGTTGCTAAAAAATACGGCTGCAAGGAGATAGTTACGCTTGGAGGCATTGGCCTTCAAGAGCCGCCCAAGAAGCCCAAGCTCTTTTGCACAGGCAATGATAACAAGTTCATAAAGGAGTTTGTGAAAATAGGGGCGAGTGACAAGCTCTTTGGAGTAGTAGGGCCTATAATGGGCATCTCAGGTCTTTTATTAGGGCTAGGCAAGAACGAGGGAGTGAGCGCTGTAGCCTTGCTAGTCGAGACTTACGGCCACCCAGTGCACATAGGGCTTTCAGAGGCTAAAGAATTGATGGCTATGCTGGAGAAGAAGTACAAGCTAGGATTGGACTTGAAGAAGATAGACAAGGACATAAAGAAGTTTGAGAGCGAGCTAAAGCCCTTGTCCAGGCAAAAAGAGCTCTTAGACCAGGAAGCCCACAAGGACAGCCAGTTCCACCAGGATACCAGTTATATTGGGTAAATTAGGGAGCTCAATTTGCCATTTAGTTCAATTTGCCATTTATTATCTTTAAATTATCAATAATCATATATTCCCATTAAATTTATATATTCCTTGATATAATTCTATCTTAAGGGCAGATAAGGAGTGAAAATGAAAAAAAGAGGCAGCCAAGGGCAGGTGAGCATGGAATTCTTGATGATAGTAGGAATGGCCCTGTTGATGACTTTTCCATTGATAATAATATTTTTCCAGCAGCAAGAGAATCTCAGGACTGAGATAGGCGCCAGCCAGCTGGACAAGGTGGCTAGCGAGATAAGGGATGCTGCTGATGAGGTTTATTACCTAGGAGCTCCAAGCAAGAAGACAGTGACAGTGTATATGCCTGAAGGGGTCAAGGATATTAATATAAGCGCTAGCAGGATTAAGTTCTTGGTAGAATCTCCAGGAACTGATTACGAGCTGGTCAAGTGGAGCGTTACCAATCTAACAGGCACCATCCAGATTTATAGCGGAGTGCACTGCATCTATGCCCAGGCCTCTGATACCATTGTCACGATCAATGAGACCCAGTGTTCCTAAGATATTTTTCATATAATTTTCATAAACTTTTTTATAAACATTTTTTTTTCGCAGGTTTTTTCAACAATTATGGGTGGGTGAATTATTTTGAACAGGAAGGCGCAGATAGCAACCGAGTTCATGCTTATGGTAGGACTAGCCATGGTGGTAGTGTTTGCTTTTCTAGCTGTCAGCTACACGCTGATAAATGATTACTCAGAGGAGAAGAACCGCAACAAGCTAATGGATTTAGGCTATTCAATACAGAACGAATTTATACTTGCAGCAGAGGTTGAGCCTGGCTATCAAAGAGTGATCACTCTCCCTGACAAAATCGGGAGCACCAGCTACTCAATGCATATAACAAACAATGACTTGGTGATACCTTACAGGGGCGGGGAGTTCTTGTTCTCAATCCCGAAAGTAAAGGACGGGAGCGTCCTTGTATTTAGCCCGGGGAATAGCTATGCCATAACCACGGATGAAGACGGGGTGCTCATCAACTCAACATGATAAAGAAAATGAGCAGCAAAAAAACCAAGAGCAAAAAGGCCGGCAGAAAAAAAAACCGCAAGGCGCAGGTATGGATATCAGACTACACCATGAGCCTGCTATTATTCATCATCGCACTCATAATCGCAGTCAAGATAATCATCAACAACTTTGGCGCCAACACAGCCTTTATAGACCTGAAAGCAGATGCTGCCAAGATAAGCGATACGCTATTGTCAGAAGGGTTCCCTGCAGACTGGACCAATGAGAGCGTGCTAAGGCCAGGAATACTCACCGGCGAAAGATTGAACAGCACTAAAGTTTATAATGCCATGAACATGAGCTACACAACCCTTGGGCCGAAGTTCCAGACCCGTTATGATTTCATAGTGATATTCCAGGACAAAAATGATGACATGATAGAATTCAATGACTCATCTGATTCTGACAGCAAGTGCGTGATCGGAAGCCCTGAAGTCTCCATAAACTCAGTAGGAAGCGCTCCTAACCTGGACTGCCATAACCTGGAGCTGGATTCAATAGACTATGATGACTTGGTGACATTGACCAGGCTGGTGGTTTATGATTCAACAATAGTCAAGATGGTGGTTTACGCGTGGAACGAGTGAAGAGTATGGTGAAGAGAAGAATGAAAAGAGAGCTGAGCATAAAAAAAATGAGCAGGCTTAACAAGAAAGCATTCTACTTCACCATGGATGCCATGTTCTCATCCTTCCTGCTCATAGCAGGGCTAATATTAATCACACAGTACCTGGTGAAGCAGCCGACAACAGAGAGCATAGACTTCATCTCTACAGACGTGCTATCTGCTTTTTCAGAGCTCAAGATGAGCGACCTCAACGCTACGAACAGCAGTTTCTACAGCTACCTTGTCAGCGCGAGCCGTGACACTAACGAGAACCTTTCTATACTGGAGCAGATAGGGACTTATTGGGCTAACCACACTAATCAATCCATAGGATTGGCAATAAACTTATCATCTTATTTATTGCAAGGCTTCTTCCCAAACAACGCCGGAGTCAGCCTAGTGATAGAAGGAGACACTCTTTATGAGAAGGCCCAGGAAAGCCTGAGCAACAGGCTGACAGGCAAGAGGATGATAACCGGCATCATGCAAGGAGCTCCGTTGACAGGCTCAACCTCCTCTGCCTATCTCCAGAGAATCCAAGACAAGAGGACCAGCAGCTTTGCCTATTTCGGGGGGTTTGTAGGGCAAGGCAACATAACCTTGAAATTAGCATTAGGCGATGTGTCAATAACCAATATGACCTTGGAAATGGATGTCGCCCTAACCTCTGAATTTAGCCTTATGATAAACAGCCAGCAGTGCCTGAACTCAACAGGAGGGCTTTTTTTCACTGCCAAGACACCAGTCATGGTAGCAGACATATGGGACATAACCTCTTGCAACCAAAGCCTGGCTGATGGGCAGAACAATATCGCCTTCATATTCTCAAACTTAAGCACAGCATATGTACAGGGAGGATACATGAAAGTGATGTATAAATCCAATGAATTCCAGGACTATGGCATCAGCGACACAGGGAAATATTACCTGCCGGGAATAGCCGGCATTGTCAACTTATATGACTCTTTCTATGTGCCAGGAGACTTGTCCAACCTGGAAATATACCTGCATTACAAGGCTAACACCAGCGGGAACACCAATAAGTTCTACATAACCATAGGCAATAAAACCATATTTTTTGACAATACCACCCAA
>Ga0315286_10003374_pt1 | contig 15085 bp, 14 predicted proteins | sample YL17G10_0_MG_FD_205038 | JGI IMG/M metagenome (GOLD analysis project Ga0315286, IMG submission 205038) | Sediment microbial communities from Yellowstone Lake, YNP, Wyoming, USA - YL17G10_0 | ecosystem: Environmental > Aquatic > Freshwater > Lake > Sediment | place: USA: Wyoming | collected...
TTGCGGTGGCAATCAGATGGCGGCGGCCTTTCGGCTCGAAGGCGTCGGCCGCGGCGCGGATCGCCGTGTTGTCCGACTCGGTCCCGCCGCTGGTGAAGACCACCTCCGGAGCGTTGGCGCCGATCAGGCGGGCCACGGCCGTTCGGGCGTCGTCAAGGGCGGTTTTCGCTTCCTGCCCGTATCGATGGACGCTCGACGGGTTGCCGAAGCGCGATCGCATGGCGACAGAGACGGCGTCGGCCACCTCAGCGCGGATCGGAGCGGTGGCGTTGAAGTCGAGATAGAGGCGCACGGGACCTCAACGATACCATTGGCTCTAACCCTCGGCAACGAAAGGGCTAGACAACGCACCGGGGGCTTCTTATACTGGCCGTACGATCACGTCTGAGGTGCCTCATGTGGCAGGACAATCAGGATGGGCGATCCGGCACGTCTCCAGGCCCGGCGCGAGGGACTCCAGTCATGGCAGCAGATTTCGTTGTGGACACCAAAGAAGCGGCGGAGCGCGGCATGGCGTTGATTGGGCGATCCGTCGTCATCAAGGGGGAACTCGACGGCAGCGAGGACCTCACCATCGAAGGGCACGTCGAGGGCAAGATCGAACTGCGTGATCACACGCTGACGGTGGGGCCCAACGGCCGAATCAAGGCGCAGGTCTTCGCCAAGGCCGTGGTCGTGCTGGGCGAGCTGGTGGGCAATATCAACGCGAGCGAGAAGGTGGACATCCGCGACAACGGGTCCGTCGACGGTGACGTCGTCGCTCCGCGGGTGGCCATCGCCGAAGGCGCGCACTTCCGGGGCAGCATCGACATGCAGCGCAAGGGTGCCGTGCCCGGAAAGCCTGCCGGACCGCCGGTCGCCGCGGTGCCCGGCCCCGTGACGCTACCCGTTCCCCGCGTCGGCGCCTAGCCGGAAAGGGACTCCGCCATGTCGGACGGCGACAAAGGCCGCTCGGGCAGTGGCTTGTGGACGCGTGTCCGACAGGCGTTGCACGGCCGCATCTCCGGTCGGATCCCCGGGGTGTCGGATGGCGATGACGATGTGGTGCGCGCGTCGAAGGTGCTCCGGCGCCTCCTCGATCTGCTCGTCCTGCAGCCGTCGCCGGTCATGATCGATCTAGGTCCGGTGATCGGCTCGAACGTCTCGTTCTTCGGCGAACAGTTCGGCTGCACCCTCCACCTTGAAGACCTCTTCAGCGACCTGGACCGGCTCTTGAGCGCAGGCGCCGAAGACGAGATCCGGCCGATGCTGGCAGGGTGTCTGGCACACGAGGCGGCCAGCGTGGACGCCGTGCTGGCGTGGGACCTGTTCGATTACCTGACGCCGGAAGAGGCGACGGTGCTGGCCGGGCGGCTCGTCCGCGTCCTGCGCCCGGGCGGCCTGGTCATGGCGTTCTTCACGACGGCCCCCTTCGACCGTCCCGCGTACCGCAAGTACATCATCGAAGATGGCGAGCACCTGCGGCATCGGTGGCTGCCGTACTCGCGACCGGCCCAACGCGTGCTCTACGCACGGGATGTCGAGCGGCTCTTCACGCCGCTCGAGGTGGCCGAGTCGTATTTGCTGACGCACCACCAGCGCGAAATGTTGTTGCGTCGTCCGAAACGGCGCGAGAAAGACGGGGTCATCGCGTGGCACGACCGATCGTCGCGCTCCTGACGGACTTCGGCACAATCGACCACTACGCCGGCACGATGAAAGGGGCCGCCCTGACCATCTGTCCCGACGCCACGCTGGTCGACATCAGCCACGATGTGCCGCCGCACGATATTCTGGCCGGCGCGCTCGAACTCCACGCCAGCTTCCGCTACTTTCCGCCCGGCACCGTCTTTCTGGTGGTGGTGGATCCCGGCGTTGGCTCGACGCGCCGTGGCCTGGCCGCCGAGGCTGGCGACTACCGCTTCGTGGCCCCCGACAACGGCGTGCTGTCGGCGGTGTTCGAGGAGATCGCGCCCAGACGGGTCGTCTCGCTGACCGAGCGCCGGTACGCCAGGCCCACGATCAGCCGGACGTTCGAGGGACGGGATCGTTTCGCGCCTGCCGCGGCGTGGCTGGCGAAGGGCGCCGAGGTGGCCGCACTGGGATCGGCGGTCAAGGACTACGTGCGCATCGGGATTCCACACGCCACGCAGACCGGCGATCGCCTCGTCGGTCAGGTGCTGCGCGTGGATCGATTCGGCAATCTGGTGACGAACATTCCGCGCGCGATGGTGGATCGCCTCGCGTCGGGTGGGGCCATCGACATTCTGGCTGGCGGGCAGCCGATCGGCACGCTGGTGGAGACCTATGCCGGTGCAGCGCCGGGGACGCCGTGCGCGCTCTTCGGCAGCTCCGAACGCCTCGAGATTGCCCTCAACGGCGGCGACGCGGCGGCGCATCTCGGCCTCACGGCGGGCGCGGTGGTGGAGGTGGCCAGGCCCGCGACCGCTGTGGTACGCTGACGCGAATGGACACCAACGATCTCTCCCTGGAGTTCCTGCGCGTGGTCGAGCAGGCGGCCATCGCCAGCGCGCACACGATGGGGCAGGGGGACCGCCCGAACGCCGATCACGTCGCCGTCGAGGCGATGCGCCGCGAGCTGGACGGCGTGCCGATCGACGGCACGATCGTGATCGGCGAGGGCGAGCGCGACGAGGCGCCGATGCTCTACATCGGCGAGAAGATCGGGCTCGCGCAGGCGCGCACGCCCGGGGGCCGTCAAGCCAACACGCGGTTTCCCGAGATCGACATCGCCGTCGACCCGCTCGAAGGCACGAACCTGTGCGCCACCGGCGCGCCCAACGCGATCACGGTGCTCGCGGCGGCGCCCCGCGGAGGGCTGCTGCACGCGCCCGATCTCTACATGGAAAAGCTCGTCGTCGGGCCCACCTCCAAGCACGCGGTGAGCCTGGACGCGTCGGTGGCCGAGAACCTCGCCGCCATTGCCAGCTGCCTCAACCGGCATATCACGGACCTGGTGGTCATGGTGCTGGAACGCGAGCGGCACGCCGATCTTGTCCGCGACATCCGGGCCACCGGCGCGCGGATCCGGCTCATCGGGGACGGAGATCTGTCGGCCGGCATCGCCGCGGCGCTGGTCGGCACGGGCGTGCACGCGGTGATGGGGACCGGCGGCGCGCCCGAGGGCGTCCTGACTGCCGCGGCGATGCGCTGCGTGAACGGCGAGATTTTCGCGCGGCTCGTCATCAGGACGGCGGAAGACGAGGTGCGTTGCCGCAAGATGGGGATCACCGACCTGAAGCGGATCTACACGTCGAAGGATCTGGCGCCTGGCGCCTCCGTCATTTTCGCCGCGACGGGCGTGACCGACGGCGAGATCCTGAAGGGCGTGCGGTTCTTCGGTGACGGCGTGCGCACCCACTCGCTCGTGATGCAGACGAACCCGTACCAGATCCGGTTCATCGACAGCATCCACGTCAACGCCAGCGAGACGGTGAAGATTCGCTTCTGATCGGCATGGCGTCCGGTTTCTCCTGGCGGCGGAACGTTGTCGCGGTCACCGCCGCCAGTTTCGTCGGCTTTGCCGGCTTCACGCTCGTGATGCCGTTCCTCCCGCTCTACATTCGCGAACTGGGCGTCACCGACGTCGCCGAGATTGCGCTCTGGGCCGGCCTCAGCCTCGGGGCGACGCCGGCGGTGACCGCCATCCTGTCGCCGTTCTGGGGACGCGTGGCCGATCGGTACGGCCGCAAGCTGATGGTCGAGCGGTCGCTCATCAGCTTTGTCGTCATCATGGCGGCGATGGCCTACGTGACCCAGGCCTGGCAGATCTTCGCGCTGCGCATGGTGCAGGGCCTGTTCGCCGGCTACGGTGGGCTGACGCTGGCCATGGCGGCGGAATCGGCGCCGCGCCAACGCATGGCGACGGCGATCGGGGCGGTGCAGACGGCGCAGCGCCTGGGGCCCGCGCTGGGCCCGGTCATCGGCGGCATCGTCGCCGGCCTGGTGGGCCTGCGCCAGGCCTTCTTCGTCACCGCTGCGTTCTACCTGGTGGCGTTCCTGCTGGTGCTGGTGCTGTACCGGGATCCGGCCGAACCGACCGCCGCGACGGCCGCGGCGGCCGGGCCCAGGCCTGATGTGCGGGCGCTGCTGCGGGGGCCGGGGTTCCTCTTGATGATGGCCGTCATCTTCGCGGTGACGTTTGTCGATCGCAGCTTCGGGCCCATCCTGCCGCTCTACGTGCAGCAACTCGGCGTCGAGCCCGGACGCGTCGCCATGATCTCCGGAATCCTGTTCACGGCCACGGCCGCAGGCGCCGCCGTGGGCAATCACCTGTGCGAGTGGCTGCTGGCGCGCGTCGCACCGGGGATGGTCGTCGCGGGCGGCGCGTTGACGGCGGCGGCGGCGCTGGCCGGGTTCCTCGCGCTCTCCGGGCTCTGGTCGATCGCGATGATCCTCACCCTGTTCGGCCTCGGCGTCGGGACCGCCCTCACGGCGGCCTACACGATTGGCGGCCGGACCGTGCCGTCGTCGATTCATGCCACCGGGTTTGGGTTCATGACCGGCGCGTCGCTGGCGGGGCTCGCCCTGAGCCCTGTCGTGGCGGGGCTGCTCAGCCGCGGCAGTCTCGTGGTGGTGTTCGGCGTGGATGTCGCGATGCTCGTGCTGGTGGGGGCCTTCGTCTACCGGGGATTGCCGCCAGGCGCCGCCCTCGACGACTCCGGTGAGGTGCCCGTTTCCGCGTCGGACGCCATTTAAGACGAGACCCGCGGACGGGGTGCGCGTGCGTTCCTGCGTCCGGACGAACCACCCTCAGAAAAACAGCACCGAGACCAGCAGGAACGTCGGGATGAGCACGAGCCCCGACCAGAGCATGTACCCGAAGAAGCTGGGCATCTTGACCCCGTGCTCGCGGGCGATCGACAGCACCATGAAGTTCGGGGCGTTGCCGATGTAGGTGTTGGCGCCCATCATCACGGACCCGACCGAGATCGCCGTGAGATACGACGCGAAGGTCGACGCCTGGGGCATCGGCAGGGAGCCGTTCAGGATCCCGTTGATCTGGTGGGGGTCGATGCCGAGCTGGCCGAGCGCCAGCGCCATGAAGGTCAGGTAGGTCGGCGCGTTGTCCAGGAAGCTCGACAGGGCGCCCGACATCCAGAAGTACTGCCACGGCTGGGTGACGCGGGCGACCAGGCCGGCCAGCGCCCCGTCTGTCCCGGCCTTCAGGATCATCAGCACCGGGATGATCGTCACGAAGATGCCGAAGAAGAGATAGCCCACTTCCGTGATCGCCCCCCACGTGAAGCCGTTGTCGTGGCGTACCGTGCGGGCGGTCGACGCCATCGACAGCAGGCCGATCACCACGATCAGCAGATCCCGCACGAGGTTGCGGTACTCGAAGTCGATCCCGAACCACCTGTAGCCTGGCGTGTGCCAGATGCCCGACAACAACACCGCGCCGAGAATGCCGAAGAGCAGCAGGAAGTTGTGGGCCCCTTCGATCCGGAAGGACGTCCGTTTGTGCGGCGGTTCGTGGTCGGGACGCCGTTCGATCTCGCGGCGTATCAGGACGGTGTCGAGCACGAGGAACACGCCCAGCACGAGGAGCGAGGCTACCAGGTAGTGCGGCAGCAGCCGCAGCGTCCAGAAGAACGGCACGCCGTGAATGAAGCCGAGGAAGAGCGGCGGATCGCCCAGCGGGGTCAACTGGCCGCCGATGTTCGAGACGAGAAAGATGAAGAAGACGAAGACATGCGCCTTGTGCCGTCGCCACGCATTGGCCCGCAGCATGGGCCGGATGAGCAGCATGGACGCGCCGGTGGTGCCCATCAGCGACGCGATCACCAGACCGACGGCGAGGAACCCCGCGTTCATCCACGGCGTGGCCACCAGCGTCGCGCGCAGCAGGATTCCGCCCGAGACCGTGTAGAGCCCCCAGAGGAGGATGAGGAACGGCACGTAGTCAATCAGCAGGACTTCGAGGACCCGGAACACCGCGAGCGACCCGTACTGCACGACGAACGGAGCGAAGAACACCAGCGCCCAGGCCATCGCTACTTTCCTGTAGTGATGGTGCCAGAATCCGGGCGCGAGCAGCGGGAAGAGCGCGATCGACAGCAAGATGCCGGCGAAGGGCAGGCCGGCCCAGATCGGGAGCGTGCGGCCGAGCCGCTCGGCGTCGAGCGCGAAGTTCCGATCGGGCATCGGAAAGACGGCAGCCGCCAGGCCGATGGCGACGACGGCAACAAGCAACGCAGCGGACCGAGTGCCCAGACGAGGAACCCAGGAGTAAGATGGCATAGAGGACGATCCAGAGACGTGATTGCGCTTGTGGTCGATGCCGCCCGCCCTGACGCCGACGTGATCGCCCGCGCGGCGGATCTGCTGCGCCAGGGCGGCGTCGTGGCGTACCCGACGGACACGCTGTACGGCCTGGCGGCCGATCCGTCCAGCCAGCGTGCCGTCGAGGAACTGTATCGCATCAAGGGCCGGCCGGTCGACCAGGCGATCCCGCTCGTCGCCGCGGATCTCGCACAGGTCGAGCAGTGCGCGGGGCCGCTGTCGCACGCCGCCCACCGGCTCGGCGCGTGTCTCTGGCCCGGCCCGCTGACCATGATCGTTCCGGCGTGGGCGGGCCTGGCTGCCGCGCTTCACGGGGGGACCGGGACGGTGGCGATCCGGGTTCCGGCCCATCCCGTCGCGTGCGCCCTGGCGCGGGCCTTCGGCGCCCCGATTACCTCGACCAGCGCCAATCGATCGGGCCGGCCGGCGACAAGTTCGCCGGATGTCGTGCGTGAGTCGATGGGGAACGACCTGGTGGCGATCCTCGACGCGGGCCGTTCGCCGGGCGGCCTCCCGTCGACCATCATCGACGTGCTCAAAGAGCGGCCCCGTCTGGTGAGGCCGGGCGCGGTGCCGTTCGAGCGCGTGCTAGAATGCCTCCAGTAGCGGCCCTTCACGCGGTGTGACACTCTGAACTCCCTCGAACGCACAGCACTCGTCGGTCTCGCCGTCAGTAAGGCCCGTCGCCTCCAGGCGGAGCAGTCTCTCCAGGAACTGGCGGGCCTGGTGGCGGCGGCCGGCGGCGCGGTCGGCCTGCGCACCATCCAGGAGCGCCCGAGACCGGACCCGGCCACCTTTGTCGGGAAGGGCAAGCTCCAGGAACTCGCCCTGGCCTGCGACGAGCAGCGGATCGAACTGGTCGTGTTCGACCACGAGTTGAGCCCCAGCCAGCTGCGCCAGATCGAACGGATGCTCCGGGTGCGCGTCATCGATCGCACGCAGCTGATCCTCGACATCTTCGCGCGGCGGGCGCAAACGCGCGAAGGGAAGTGGCAGGTGGAGCTCGCGCAGCTCCAGTACCTGCTGCCGCGACTGGTCGGGGCCGGCATCGAGCTGTCGGGCCAGGGCGGCGGCATCGGCACCAGAGGCCCCGGAGAAACGAAACTCGAAACCGATCGCCGGCGCATCCGGCATCGCATCGCGACGATCGGCGCCAGCATCGAGGCGGTCCGGCAGCGCCGCAGCCGTCTGCGGGATCGGCGCCAGAAGGGCGCTGTGCCGACCGTGGCGCTGGTGGGCTATACCAACGCCGGCAAGACGACGCTCTTCAACCTGTTGACCCGTGAGTCGGCCGTCGTGTCCGACGCGCTGTTTGTGACGCTGGACCCCCTCGTGCGCAAGGTGCGCCTGCCGGATCAGCGGGAACTGCTCGTGTCCGACACCGTCGGGTTCATCGATCGGCTGCCGCACGCCCTGGTGGCCGCCTTCCGGGCGACGCTCGAAGAGGCTCGCGAGGCGGATCTGCTGCTGCATGTCATCGACGCGTCGGCCGACGATCGTGGCCGCCGGATGGCCGCCGTGCACACGGTGCTCGAGGAGGTCGGCGCGGCCGACGTGCCCCGGATAGACGTCTACAACAAGGCGGACATGGTCGATCCGGCAAAGCGTGGCCGCCTGGAACAGCTCGGCGAGGATTCCGTGGTAATCTCGGCGTTGCATGCGCAGGGGCATGCGGACCTGGTGGCGCTGGTGACCGCGCGGCTGGGACTCGATGTCCAGCGCGTCGTGCTGCGCGCCAACCCGGACACGGACGCAGGTCGCAAGGGAATGGCGTGGGTCTACCGTCATGGCCGCGTCGTGCGGCATACCAATTCACAGAAGCGCGCGATCATCGACGTGGATCTGCCGCGCCGCGACGTGGCGACCTTCCGCGAAACGTTTGCCGGGAGCCCCGACGTCCGGCTCGGGCGGGGACACGCATGAGACGCGCGGGGATCGTGCTGGCCGTGGCCCTGGCGTCGCTCACCTGGAGTTGCGCGGCCAAGCCGCCCGTGGCGCTGCCCACGACGGGGCCGCGCTACCCGGACTTCATGTATCCGCGGCCCCCGGACCGTGTCGGCGACGACCGCCTGCGTGGCCGGCACGAGCGCGCCTGGCAGATGCTGCAGGCCGGGGATGTCCGGGGCGCCAGCCGCGAGTTCCTCGCCATCGCCCAGCGCACGCCGTCCTTCTATCCGTCGGCCGTCGGCCTGGGGTACGCCCTGGTCGCCGACGGCAAACCGAAAGACGCCCTGACGCGATTCGATGCGGCCATCGGAGTGGCGCCCACCTACGCGCCCGCACTCGCGGGCAGGGGCGACGCGCTGCTGGCAACGGGACAGCGGGACGCCGCGTTGGCCAGCTTCGAGGCGGCGCTGGCCGCCGACCCGTCGCTCGTGGATCTTCGCGGGCGCATCGATGTGCTGCGGTTCGGGCAGGTGCGGGATCTGGTGGCGGCGGCCTCGCGTGCGGCTGACGCCGGCCGGCTCGACGAGGCGCGCCGGGGGTACGAGGCCGCGATTGCCGCGTCGCCGGACAGCGCGTTTCTGTTCCGCGATCTGGGCGTGATTGAAACCCGCATGACGGCCCTCGGACCGGCCGTTGAGCACCTGCAGAAGGCCGTGGCGATGGATCCGAGCGACGCGCGGGCGTTTCTCGCCCTAGCTGACGCCCTCGACAAGCGCGGCGACGTGCGCGGAGCCGTGGCCGCCCTAGAACGCGCGTACGCGCTCGAGGCGTCCGATGCGCTGAAGCAGCGGCTGGATCGCCTCCGCGAACGCGCCGCCCTGGTTGGACTTCCGGACGAGTACAAGGCGATTCCCGGGCTCACGCAGCTGACGCGCGGCGATCTGGCGGCGCTCATCGGGATCCGCCTGCAGGCCGTGGTGGCCGCGAGCCGGCCGCGGGCCGCCGACGTCGCCACCGACGTGCGCAGCCACTGGGCGGCAGCCTGGATCGTGAACGTGACCCGGGCCGGCCTGATGGACCTCTATGCGAATCACTCGTTCCAACCTCGCGCGGTGGTCAGCCGCGTGGATCTGGCGCAGGTCGTGGGCCGCGTGCTGGGTTCGGCCGGCGTCGAGCCGCCGCGCGGCGGCAGCCGGCCGGCGATCGCGGACCTGGGTGCGGATCACCTGCGCTACACGGACGTCGCGACGGCCGTCGGCTCCGGCGTCATGGCGCTCGACGGGACGTATTTCAGGCCCGCGCGCGTCGTGACCGGGGCCGAGGCGGTGGACGTGATCCAGAAACTGGAGCGGCTGACGTCGAAAGCCCGCAGGGGAGGGCACCGGCCATGAGTGCGCTGACACTGGCCAATCAGATCACGCTGCTGCGCCTCGCGCTGGTGCCGGCGTTCGTGATCCTGGTGCTCTACGGCAGGCTCGGGTGGGCGCTGGTGGTCTTCATCACGGCGGGGATTACCGACGGCCTCGACGGCCTGATCGCGCGCATGGCCAACCAGCGCACGAGCCTGGGCGCGTTTCTCGATCCGATGGCGGACAAGCTGCTGCTGGTGAGCGCCTTCGTCGTGCTGACGCTGCCGGACATCGGGCTGGTGAACCGGATTCCGCTCTGGCTCACCGTGCTGGTGATCAGTCGCGACGTCGTGATTGTGGCCACGGTGGCCGTCGTCAACCTCGCGCTCGGGCCGCGCACGTTCCGGCCGTCGGTGTTCGGCAAGGTCGCGACGGCGACCTACATCGTCTACACCGTCGTCGTGATGTTCTTCAACTATCTGGGGCAGCCGTCGGTCTGGGTCAGCCTGGGCCAGTGGGCCAGTCTGATCGCGACGCTGGTGTCAGGCCTGCACTATGTCGTCCACGCCCGGCGCCTGATCAACGAGCCTCCAGCTTCGTCCTGAAGTAGGCAATCGTCCGGCCGAGGCCGTCGGCCAGCGGGACATTCGGCTCCCAGCCCAGCACGGCCTTCGCCAGCGTAATGTCGGGCCGGCGCACCTTCGGATCGTCCTCGGGCAGCGCCTTGTGCACGATGCGGCTGGTCGAGCCGGTCATGCGCATGATCGTCCGGGCGATCTCCTCGATGGTCAGCTCCGTCGGGTTGCCGATGTTGATCGGTCCGTGGGCGTCGGAGAGCATGAGGCGGATCACGCCGTCCACCAGATCGCTGATGTAGCACAGGCTGCGGGTCTGGTGGCCGTCCCCGTACACGGTGACGTCCTCGCCGCGAAGCGCCTGGGAGATGAAGTTCGGCACGGCCCGCCCGTCCTTGACGCGCATGCGAGGCCCGTAGGTGTTGAAGATGCGCACGATCTTCGTGTCGACCCCGTGATACCGGTGGTACGCGACGGTCATCGCCTCGGCAAACCGCTTCGCCTCGTCGTACACGCCGCGCGGGCCAATCGGATTCACGTTGCCCCAGTAGCCTTCCGTCTGCGGGTGCACGAGCGGATCGCCGTAGACCTCGGAGGTGGACGCGATGACGAACCGCGCGCCCTTCGCCTTGGCCAGGCCCAGGGCCTTGTGCGTGCCCAGCGCGCCGACCTTGAGGGTCTGGATCGGCAGCTCGAGGTAGTCGATCGGGCTGGCCGGGCTGGCCCAGTGCAGCACGTAGTCCACCGGCCCGTCCACGTAGATGAAGTTGGTGACGTCGTGCTTGATGAACAGGAAATCACGCCCCGCCAGGTGCGCGATGTTGGCGAGATCCCCGGTCAGCAGGTTGTCGATGCCGACCACGCTGTAGCCGCGATCGAGGAGCGTCTCGGCCAGATGCGACCCGATGAAACCGGCGGCACCGGTGATGACCACGCGTGGCATGTCTGGTCCCTAGCTTGCGGGCGTGTCCTGCTTGTAGAGGCCCAGCCCCCGCACGAGCGTAAGCCACAAGATCTTGACATCCAGATTCAGCGACCAGTTCTCGATGTAGTAGAGATCGAACTCGATGCGCTTCTCGAGCGACGTGTTGCCGCGCCAGCCGTTGACCTGCGCCCAACCCGTGATGCCCGACTTCACCTTGTGCCGCAGCATGTACTGGGGGTACCGGTGGCGGAACTGCTCGACGAAGTAGGGCCGCTCGGGCCGCGGGCCGACCAGCGACATCTCGCCCTTCAGGACGTTCCACAACTGGGGCAACTCGTCGATATCGAAACGCCGCAGGTACCGGCCGATCGGGGTGCAGCGCGGGTCCTCCTCGCGCGCCCAGATCGGGCCGGTCGACGCCTCCGCTTCGTGGTACATCGAGCGGTACTTGTAGACGTTGAACGACGACCCGTCCAGGCTCATCCGCTCCTGCCGGTACAGCACCGGCCCCTTCGACGTGAGTTTGATGAGGAGGGCGACGATGCCGCACGGGATGGCCAGGACGAGGATGCCGGCTCCAGCGATCGCCAGATCCACGGCCCGCTTGCCGACGGCGCTCAGCCCCTGAAGCGGGATGTCGTTGATGTTGATGATCGGGATCCCGTCCAGATCCTCGATCCGCGCGCGCAGGGCGATGAACTGGAGAAGGTCCGGCACGATCTTGACGTCGATCAGGTTCTTGGAGGCCGCCTCGATCACGGCCAGCATCCGCTGGTGCTGCTCGAGCGGCAGCGCGACGTAGATCTGGTCGACCCGCTCCCGCCGGCAGATCTCGCCCGTCTCCGCCGTCGTCCCGAGCAGCGGCAGCCCGCGATGGCCGAGGTGATCCCGCTCGGCGCGATCGTCGAGGAAGCCGACCAGCTGGTACCCCATCTCACGGTGTTCCAGGATCTTGTCGGCCACGAGCCGGCCCAGTTCGCCGGCGCCCACGACGAGGATGCGTTTGAGCCCGACCCCGGCGCGCCAACGCCGCTCGAGCGCCCGGCGCACGGCCTCCCGGGACAGAAACGTCAGGGCGACGTTCAGCAACAGGAACAGGCCCCACACGACGCGAGACACCTCGTACGCGCCGCGGTCCTTCAACGCCGCGGGGACGTAGTAGGCCTGGAAGTAGAGCGTGGTCAGCACGCCCAGCACCACGCCGACCACGCTGCCGACGAAGACGGCGAAGAAGTCGTCGACGCGGGACCGGTTCCGCCGAAGGCTGTACAGTCCCTGGAAGTAGTAGGCGACCGGGACGAGGATCCCTACAAACGGCAGGATGCTCAACGCCTGCTCGAGCGGCGGCAGGCCCTTGGTGACCGGGATCAGATCGATGCGAAAGCGGATGAGATAGGCGCCGACAAACGCCACCATCGCCAGGAGGGCGTCCGAGACGACGTAGTAGGTGACCAGCGTCCGCTGGTGGCGAGTAACCATAGCTATAGAACCGCCGCGGCGGATGCGCAAGTCGCGACGAACGACGCCCTGAAATTATAGTCGGGATGGCAGGTTGCGCCTAGTTAGGTCCCCGCGCGCGACGGCTACCAGCGCGTGCCGGCGGGCTGAGCCAGCGTGTCCTGGATGATGGCGCCGAGGCGGTCGGCGAACCGGGCACGCGAAAAGCCTGCGGCGTGGTCGCGGATCCGCGCCGCCTCCCAGCGCCGCGCGGCCAATCGCTCCAGCGCCGCCGCCAGGGACTCCGGCGTCGCGTCCGCGAACAGCACGCCGGTCTCGCCGTCGATGACGGTCTCGAGGGCGCCTCCGCGGCCCAACGCCACGACGGGACGCCCGCAGGCCTGCGCCTCGACGGGCACGATGCCGAAATCCTCTTCGCCGGCCAGAATGACGGCGCGTGCGCGACGATACTCGTCGCGGATGGCCTCGTCGGAGATCTGGCCGAGGAACGTGACCGACGGTCCGGCCGCGCGCTCGAGGCGGTCGCGATCGGGTCCGATGCCCACGACGCGCAGTGGGGCGCCCGCGCGCTGGCACGCGGCAATTGCGAGATCGACGCACTTGTAGGGCACCAGCGCCGACACAACGAGGAAGTGATCGCCGGCCGAGGTCGCGTCCGGCTGGTAGAACTCCGTATCGACCGGGGGATACACGACGTCCGCGGGGCGCCCGTAGTAGCGCCGAATCCGCGAGGCCACGAACCGTGAGTTCGCGAGAAAGCGATGGACCCGCGTCGCGGTCACCGCGTCCCATCGCGCCAGCCACGCGAGAACCGGCCGAAGCGCAGCCTCCCCAATCCGGCCGACGCGCTGGCGGCCGAAGTACGCCTCGAACTGATCCCACGCGTAGCGCATGGGCGAGTGGCAGTAACACAGGTGCCGCGAGCCGCCGGGCGCGACCACGGCCTTGGCCGCGCAGTGGCTCGAACTGATGATCAGATCGTACCCGTCCAGATCGAACTGCTCGATCGCGGTCGGGAATACCGGGAGGTAGTGCCGGTAGAAGCGGCTCGCGCCGGGGAGGTGCTGCAGGAACGACGTCCGGATCCGGCGGCGCTCGATCGCGGGAGACGTCGACCCTGGCACGTGGAGCAGCGTGTAGACGTCCGCGTCCGGGTAGAGCGCGCCGATGGATTCGAGGACCTTTTCGCCGCCTCGCATCCCGGTCAGCCAGTCGTGGACGATAGCGGTGGGCATGACGTTACGATCCGTTCCCGCCAGCGACCTCGACGTAGATGTCCCTGATGCGGCCGACCGACGACTCCCACGAGAACTCGCGGGCGCGGGCAAGCCCCCTGGCCGACATCAGTTTCCGAAGGGCGTCGTCGCCCAGCACCTGCCGCATGCCGTCCGCGATGGACTCGGAGGAATAGGGGTCGACCAGCACCGCGGCGTCGCCCACCACCTCGGGCAGCGACGAGGTGTTGGAGGTCACCACCGGCGTGCCGCTGGCCATGGCCTCGAGCGGAGGCAGGCCGAAGCCCTCGTAGAGCGACGGGAAGACAAAGACCGTCGCGAGCCGGTAAAGCGCCGCCAGCGTGTCGTCCTGCACGAACCCGAGAAAACGGACGTGCTTGTGGAGCTTGTACTTGTCGACCGCCCGTCTCAGACGCGGGTACTTGGAAATCTGATCGCCGATGATGAGCAGCTTCAGCCGTTCGTACCCGCTACGCCGCACGAGGTGGAAGGCATCGATCAGGCGCTCGAGATTCTTGTGCGGCTTGATGTTGCCCACATACAGCGCGAACGGGCCGTCGAGCTGGTAACGCTCGCGCACCCGCTGGACCGCGTCCTCGGTGGGCGGCGTGTTGAAGCGATCGTCAATGGCGTTGTGGACCACCACGATGCGATCGGCCGGCACGTCGCAGTAGCGGAGGATGTCCGCCTTCGAGGTCTCGGAGACCGTCAGGATGCGCTCGGCCCTGCGCGCCGCGAGCCACAGGCTGGCGCGGGCGTAGCCGTAGGCGAGCCGGTTCGGCAGGTACTGCGGGAACATCAGGTGGATGCAGTCGTGAATCGTCACCACCGCGCGGCACGGCACCAGCGGCGGCAGCACGTAGTGGGGCGCGTGGAACAGATCGGCGCGCTGGGGCAGCAGATGCGCGGGCACCATGATCTGCTCCCGGAGCGAATACGGCTTGGCCCGCTCCACCACCGGCCGGAAATTCGGCCCGAGGCGCAGCACGGCCTCCCGATCCTGGGGGCGGCAGAGCAACACGTACTCTGTATCCTGGTCCAGGCGCGCGAGGTACTTCAGCAGGTTCCTGATGTAGGTCCCGATGCCGAAGTCGTGCAGTTTTCGGGCGTCAATCGCGATGCGCACCGTGCGTACCCCGTGTCACGCGTCCACGATACCACAGGCCCTGCGCGGCTTCGGGCGATCAGGCCCCGTCGCAGGGCGGCAGTTTGCCGAGTACGCGGAGGTAGAGCCGCAGGATGCCGGCCCAGCCGGGATGGTGCTTCTGGTAGAACGCAAGCTGGCTCCGGCGGTACGCCTGTTCCGATGCCGCCGGGCGCGTGCGGCGCGACGCGCCCCGGAGATGCACGATCTCGGCCGCGGGCGTGAAC
>Ga0315286_10003375_pt1 | contig 15084 bp, 7 predicted proteins | sample YL17G10_0_MG_FD_205038 | JGI IMG/M metagenome (GOLD analysis project Ga0315286, IMG submission 205038) | Sediment microbial communities from Yellowstone Lake, YNP, Wyoming, USA - YL17G10_0 | ecosystem: Environmental > Aquatic > Freshwater > Lake > Sediment | place: USA: Wyoming | collected...
GTTCGTTTTTGTCCGGAAGGAGATGTGCTGTCGATGTGTTGTTGGAAGGCCGGTCATGGAAATTCAAGGTATGAATAGCGTGCATTGAGAGGAGGCGATTATGGGGCAGCACTCGGTGTTCTATTATCCCTACGCGAGCTTAGGCGCTGAACAGTCGCTGCTGCTCAAGGCTGCGGCGCTGTACTTCGACAAGCTGTTCATTCTCGATCCGTTGAAGGCAAGCTGGGCGACGATCGGCCCTGGTGAACGGGAGTCTGATCTGCAGTTGCTCGAATCTGAGGGGATTTTGCAGCGTGTTGCACCGGAGGACGTGCTGCTCCGGAACGACAAAACGATCGCCGATGCGATCGAGCGCGATCTTGCCGACCCGGAGTTCATGAACCTGTGCGCGGGAAAAGAAGGGAAGCGGTGGACCCTCGCGTTGGCCAAGGTGCCGCTGGCCATCCGCAACGATCCGAAGTATCACCCACTGGATCAGGCGATGCGCACGATGATGACGGACGTCGGAGTGGGTTCCGGCTCTCGTTATGTGGAGGGCACCTACGACGAATACCGCGAGGTAGGGGCCGGTGCGGTCGAGTATCGGTACGCCGATTACCCGTTCGCGGTGGGTGAGGCGATCATGCTCAATCATGCCCTTGTCGGGAGCCTCTTGCATGCCGACGCGGTGCCGCTCACCGATGACCCGCTGCATAACCGCATCCTCAGTTACAAGCTGCAGAAGGCGCGCGAGATTCCTGAAATTCGGGATGTGCTGGAGAGCCGTCAACAGGAACAGCGGTTCGCCGGAATGTCGGCTGCCGCGCAGGCGTTGACCGATCTCCAACTTGGCGTGATTCCGGAGGACTTAACGATCGACCAGATCCTCGAATACCGCCGTCAACACGGGGACGAGCTGCAGCTTGTGCGAGACAAGCTTGCCTGGATGGCGCGCGAAATCGCCTGTGAGCCATGGACAAAGGCGTTCGATGACGAAGTGCATCACAAGCTCATACCGGCCCTGCACGCCCAAATGGAGCCCGCGAAAAGTTCCTTGTCGTCCTGGCTGAAGGCCGCCGCCATTGCGGTGGGCGGCGCCGCCGCGGTGCTCGGGATATTTGGGAATCCTCTGACACCGGTGGTTGTCGGCGTTGCGGCGCTGACGATAGGAAAGGACGTGGGGATCGGTGGCCTTGAGTCGTTCCTGGACTGGAAGAATGGCAAAACGCAGAACGGGCTTCACTACCTCCTGAAACTGAAGTCTTGATGAGCATGGTCGGTTGGCGTGACGGCCATGAATCTCCACATGTCGTGGCAACGGAATATGCCTCGGGGACAAGAAGAAGGTAAAGCCATTTCGGTGCGCAGATCATCGCAACTCAGCGTGATCTACCAAAGCATAGGAGCACACAGACCATGAACCACTGGAATACGTTTATCAGCCGCTTCACCCCCGCTGAGCAGCCAATCGTCTCGGTGCTCGTCAACATCATACGCCAATCGCTGGGGATCAACGACCTCAGCGCTGTCGCGGAGCTGCAGCCGCAGGAACTCGCCAACCTACTCATGACGATCGTCGGCGGTGACAACCCGTTCACCACCGCAGACGACGATGCGCGGTTGGCGCTGGCGCAGCGCGCGATCAGCATCGCGCGTGACGTGTTAGCCGCAGCGCACGCAGAAAATACCCTGACTTCGGGGCAGGGGACGACGCCGCAACGAGCGCCTGATCTGAAACCGAAGACAACATTCACGATTGTCGGGCAAATCCGGCTTCAAAATGGGAAGCCCTACATCGGCGGTATTGTGCGCGCCGTCGATAAGGACCTGCGAGCCGAAGAAGCCATCGGCGAAACTACGACGGATGCAACAGGGCACTACGAAATTCAGTATGAGGCAGCACCGCCCCGGCGTGAAGCCCGTTCTGGCGCAGATGTAATTGTCCGCGTGTTCGACCCTTCAATGAAATCTAGGGAGCCTCTCGCCGAATCGCCCGTCCGCTTTCAGGCCGGAGCGCGCGAAACGATCGATCTTGTTGTCGGGGAAGTGCCGCGCACGGCGTTCGACCAACTGCTCAGGTTGCTGGCGCCGGCGCTCGACGGCGTTGATCCCGCCGGGTTGACCCAGGCCGATGTCGATTTCCTTGCTGGGGATAGCGGCATCGCTGCCGAGCGAATCGGATGGCTTGTCACCGCGGTTCAAATGGCGGCACACACGGGATTGCCGGCTCCGGCGTTCTTCGACTACCTCGCAGTGCGCCAGCGTGAAAACGCCGCCGCGCTGGATCAGTTCTGGCGGAGCCTCCCATCAACATTTGGCCTTCAGACTGAAGCAGCGGAAACATTTCGTTTCGCCGCACAGGCAGGCGATGTGGTCCGCTTCGATGAACCGTTGGTCACCGCTCTTCTGGATAGACGAGCGACGGGTGGCATTGCGGCTGCGATCGAACTGGCACTGTGGAGTTCGGCGGACTGGCGCACTCTCATTGGCCGTGTATGGGATGGCCGGCGCGCGAGCATCCCGTCATGGGCCCAAGGCGAAGACCTCGATGCGAAATTGAGCTATGGGGCGGCATGGCTACGAGCCCGGGCCGCTCAAGTGTTTCCCACGGCCATCGTGTCTCAAGCTTCCATCTCAGGTCGCATCGTCACGCCGTCCAATCGGCCCGCCGCCGGGGTCAATGTACAAGCGTTCCATTGTGGGTTTCCCGCGAATCTTTCGATCAGTCCTATCGTGCAGACCGGCGCCGATGGTCGCTATCAGATCGTTGTTGATTCCGAACGTCTGAAGCGCCAACTGGCATCACTCGGCAAGCAACCTCTGCGGCTCCAGGTATTCGCGCGATCGAGCGACACTGGCGAGGAGATTGCCAAATCCGATATCCGTCAGGGCGTGACGTTCCCCGTCACGGTGGATCTGCACGTCACGCTCGAAGTTGGACCCACGGAATTCGACCTCGTCACTGAGCGAATCACCGAGATCGCCGGGGGCGTTCAGTTGGCGGCCATCGATCAGAAGACGGATTTGTCAAGGCTGGCGAGTGCGGCCGGAATCGACCTCGAAATCACGCGGGTGTTCCTGAAAGCCCATCAATCGCCCGGAACCGACGGGCTGTCCGTCGAGGCGCGCTATGCGCTGCTCCGGACGACAGGCCTGACCATGAACGTGAAAACTCGATCCAGTGGATCGAGCCGCCTGCAGGAAGCGGTCAATGCGCGCATCGTGGGCAAGAGTGTGCTCGTGCACACCAAAGCGGCGGACGAGTGGCTGAAACAGCGCGACTTCGACGCGAGAGTCGAAGGCCTGCGCAGCGCGTCCGGTCCTGTCGACATGCTGAAGGCCACGGGCCTGACCGATGGTGAGATTGATACCTACATTCGAGTGCTGGCCGAGGATCCACAGGCGACTCCGGAAACAATCGATCGTCGTCTGAAAGAGGCCGGACTCTCTGTCACAGCATTGACGGCCATTCGACGCGCCCGTCGTCTGGCTCAGATCGTTGGTCCTGACCCCACACTCGTTGGACAACTGCTCAGTGAGTTGGCTGCGCCGCAGACCGGCGGCAAGGCCACGAAGGGCACGTTGCCTAAAACGCCAGAAGAGGAGGACGAAAACGCGATTGGCGCGCTGGCGGGACGAAACGCCGCCGACTGGCAGGGCTGGCTCGTGCAGCGCGATAAGAGCCTTTCTGCCGTTGACGCCGCCGCTCGAGCGCGTGCGATCGAAACGGCCTTTGAACGCGCATTTCCCACCCAGGCGCTCCTCGGCCGCCTGGGTGCGTTTGCCGACAAGGCCGTAAACGGCGGACCAGACTTTGCGAGGCTCAAGAACCGTTTGGAAACGCAGAAGGATCTGAACCTGCGCGAACGGGGGCTGCCGTTTCACTTACCGAAGAAGGGAGCGGCGCCCGTCGATGCGACGGAGAAATCTCTGGAGCAGAACCTGGCCAAACTGCAGCGGCTCTCTCGCATCACATCTTTTGCCAACGCGGCCGAGTTGCTGGCAAAAGGGCATTCATCGGCTCAGAGCATCGCCGCGATGAGCCGCGAGGGCTTTGTGCGGCAGATGGTTGGCACGAAGCCCGCGGAAACCAGTTCAGCCGAGGCCAAACGCGAAGACGAGCGACGGCGCGAGGAGGCCGCAACGATTCATCAGCGCGCGAAGCGTCAGTCGACCGCCGCCCTGGCGATCGCCACGGGACTCTCGCTGCACTACAACGGCGTCACACCGAAAACGGTGCCAGGCGCAGGGGGCAGAACAGCGCCGGAGTCCGGCTCATCCGGGCCTGCGGCCGGTTCAGGACCCGTCATCACCCCACCAGATGGTTTGACAGCAACATCGAAGGCGGATCTCACGAGCCTGTTTGGCGCGCCCGATGCGTGTCAGGTGGCGCCGTGTCAATCAGTGCTCGGCCTATCGGCCTACTTTGTCGACTTACTCGAGTTGCTGCATGACAGCGGGACTGACATCGACCCCAGAGCGGTACTGCTCGCCAAAGAACGCCGGCCTGATCTCGCGGAGATCGAGCTGTCGTGTCCGAATGCCGAGACACCGGTTCCATATATCGACTTGGTGATCGAGCTGCTCGAACAGCAGGTGGCTCCACAAACGCGCCCGGACAGCACCAATCCCGCCGGTACGCCAAGCAATCGACGCATGGTCCCATTGGTGTCGCTCGACACGATGCGGTCGGTTGATTCCATCATGTCCCCATCGATGGGTATGGCGGGAACTGCGGGCGCATCTGTGAATCGCGGCACTGCCTTGCCGGTGCCCTATCCGCAAACCACGTGGACGGCGGAGGAGCTGGCCGCGCTACCGGAACACCTCAACGAGGCCGCGTACGGCAGGCTCGAAAAGGAAGTGTTTCCCTGGACATTGCCGTTCAGCTTGGCGCAAGAGGAGGCTGAGGTCTATTTGAGGGATGCCGAGTTGAGCCGCGAAGAGTTAATGAAGCGGTTTCGGCCGCGGCCGCCGAGCGGATGGGCGCAGCCGGAGCTGGTTGAAATGGCGTCGGCGCGCCTTCGTATCACGGCCAACGAACGCAAGATCCTGATCGCGGAGGTCGGTCTGGAGGAGTGGAAGAACTGGGGCTACAAACAGAAGCCTGGTGACTGGCCCACTGGCGTGGGCGCCAGTGTCACGGCGTTCCTTCATCGGACCGGATTGCACTACGTGGATCTCGTCGAGTTACTCAATACTGACTTCATCAACGAGAAAGTCGGGACCGCTCGACCTGTTGCGACCGAGACGAAACCGGGGTACGACGCCTGCGATCTGTCCCACACCTACCTGACTAATCTGGACAAGGCGTTTCTGAACCGCTTCTGCCGATTCGTGCGCCTGTGGCGGCGCCTCGGGTGGACAGTTGGCGAGGTGGATCGTGCAATCACGGTGTTGAAGGCGACGGCTATTAACGACGTCCTCCTAGTTCAGCTTGCGGAAGTGATCCGCCTCGCGGCCCGGCTCACGCTTCCGGTTGCCGATCTCCTGACGTTCTGGGGAGATCTCGACACGCAGCCCGGCTTTGACCGGACGAGTACACTGCCGAAACCCAAGCCTTCTCAGTACGACGGTATATTTCAGGATCGTGCGCGTCTCTCGGCGAGCGATCGCGGTAAGCTTGCACTGGCATCGGCGGCTTCGACAACGCTGGCCAGCGTCTCTGGACCGGTCTGCGCCGCACTGGGCGTCTCCGCCGACGACTACACCCTGCTCACGGACACGGCGCTCCCTACTGTGTGGCGGCTCGGAGCCGTGTCGATTCCTGCCGGCCTGAAGGTGCTGGCAGGCGCATCCGCTCTGCGGCGATGGCAGACGCTCGAACACGTCACCAAGATATCCACACGCGAGTTGCTTCGATTTCAGGCCGTGAGCGGGCTTGATCCATTTGCCGGACCTATCGGAACGGCGAAGTTTCTCGATGCAATCGACACGTTGAACGATTGTGGGCTGACAGTCGACGATCTCGACTTCCTGTTGCGACATGTGACCACTTCTGAGCGAATGCGGAAGTTTCAGGACAACGGGCTGAAGCTGTTGAAGCGCGTCAGAGATGAGGCGACAAGTGTGTCCAGTGTCCGCGAGCCGATTACGGGGGCGCTGATTCGACCGATGTTGATCCGGGAGATCGCGCGGGCGACCCAGGTGCCGAGTCCGATTATCGAACGAACCGTTGCGTGGATGGAGTCCGACACGGCAGGCGCCGGGCTCGACATCATTGCGACGGCAGTTGCCCCAGGGGCACAGCTCGATTCCCCGGTGAATCTTGCCGGGAGCCCAGGCTGGCCGCCCTATGCCCGACTGGCAAAGTGGGCGTGGCTGGTCGGTCGACTGGCTCTGTCGCCGGAAGATTTCGTTATGGCTGCCACGGTTCCTCAGCATCCGCTACAGCTGTTTCCCCTTACCTCGATGGTGGTGACGCCCACGGACGCCGCCCCCGCGGGCGCTTTCGCAAACTGGGAACAGCTTGCGGCCCTCGTTGATGTTCGCCGGCGCCTAAACGCGAAGGGGTTGTCGTTTTGGCCTGTGCGCGACGCTGTCGCAGCGGCCACACAGGCTGCTGATCCCGTGGGTTCCTCCTGGTCTGAAGCCGCGCGGCAGATCGATGGCCTGGCTGAAGCCACTGGCACGCTCGTCGGATCGACATTACTGGGATTCGGCAGTCCCGCCGGCGATGCTGCGCCCGGCGTCTGGATTCGCTTCCTCGAAGCCGTCGATCTTGCTGGCCGGCTTCGCGTGCCGGCTGCGAAGCTGAGTGATTGGGTGAAGGACTTGCTGACGACCGCGACCTCGGCAGAGATCCGAGGAGCTGTGGCTGCAATGCGCGGGACTGACGACTGGAAGGCCCGCGCGCCTCGACTACGCAACACGCTTCGGGAGAAGCAGCGCTCGGTCCTGGTGGCCGCCACCATCCACGATCTCGATGTGCGCACGGCCGACGATCTCCACGGCCGGTACCTGGTTGATGTCGAGATGGGCAGCGAGCAGCTCACCACACGGCTGGGCCTGGCCGCGGCGTCCGTGCAGCGGTTCATCCAGCGGACATTGCTCGGCGTCGAAAACGATCGAGATGGTAACCCAGTGGCGTTCGAATCCGACTTCGACGGCCGTTGGAAGTGGATGAAGAGCTTTCGGACGTGGCGCGATAATCGCACGCTCTTCCTTTATCCCGAAAACTCCCTGCGGCCCGAGCTTCGCGACGACAAGTCGCCGCTCTTTCTCGAGCTCGAGCAGCTGCTGTACCAGCGTGACCTGACGGCCGACGCCATCGAGGACGGCCTCGGCGCGTATCTCCACAAGCTCGACGACATCGCCCGCCTGGAAATCATGGGCACGTGCACCGAAGAGGTCAACAAAGACCGCCTCCTGCACATCGTCGCCCGAACCCGAAGCGTGCCCCATGACTATTATCACCGCACCTGGAATCCCAGTACCGCGCGATTTTCCGCGTGGAAGCGGCTGGATCTCGACGTCGACGGCGACTGGGTGATGCCGATCGTCATCGACGGCCGGCTGAACCTGTACTGGATCAAGCACACGCGACAGCTCGAGGGCGTAAAAGATGCACTCGGATTGAGTCCCGCGCGGCCGTTTCCCCTGTCACCTCACTTCCCGATGTATCAGGACCAGTACACCCTCTCGTGGAGCACGCGGCAGCGCAAGGGGTGGTCCGCCAAGCGTACCGCCGATCAACAGATCGCGCGGCCGTTCCTGCCGTTCTTCGAGACACAGTTCGCCGTTCGGCTCAACGAAGCCAGGACGCGCCTGAAGATTGGCGGCGTCACGGTGGTTCCGGTGCCGCCATTCAGCAATCGTGTGCAGATGCAGAGCATTCACTGGGACTGGGCCCAGAAAAATATCGTGGACCCGGTTCTTGCGGTGATCACCAACCCGCCTTCGCCCCAGTCATTGCCGCCCCCCAGCGAGGTCGCCGAGGACATCGCCAATGCCAAGCCAGACTTTCAGGGGATGATCGCCGAGCTCCAGTCGATCGGTAAAACCATCAATTCGGTCAAGAACGCCATCGTCGGGGATGGTGCCGATTCGTTGGTAAAGAAACTGTGGACGACCCTGCCGGATTTCGAAGATGCGGCGCAGGGCCTCCCGAAGCCATACCAAGAGCTATTGAAACAGATCAGCGGGACGCTGACCGATCTGAAAACGCTGCTGAATTCGATCAGGCCGATCGACGGCACATTGCCACAGCGTGCCCTGTTGAAGACGTTCGAGGTCGCTGGCAGCGCGATATCCGGAATCATCAGCGATCTGATGAACGTGATGAAGCAGTTGCCCGAAGAAATACTGAAGGTGGGAGGTCTTTTCATTCCGGAGATGTTGAATAATATTCATCAGGTGCTGAACGAGATTTCGCTCGGTCTCGGTGGTCCAACCTTTGGCTTTGAGTTCGGCTACTTCGAAGTGGGCGCGGCCGGAGCGAAGGGACTGCGGCTGTCGCCGCCGCCGTTTCCCCCGGATGGTCTAGCGATGGCCTTCGGGGGCAGCCTGGCAGTCCTCGGCGGATCGATCGCCTTGCTGCTCTACTCGATGTTCCCGGGATATCCCGCGTTCCACGACGTGCCGATCTTGACGGGCGTGCTGTATACCAACCTGGCACTCGGCGGTTCTGGACCGAGCGACCTGGGAATTAAGGCCTGGCCCGGTTCCGGATACTTTCTCCTGCCAAGCAACGGAGCGCTGACTGGTACCTACTGCACGGTAGGGGTGAACCTCGATCAGATCAAGAAGGATGCATTGGAATCGCTGGATACCGAGAAACTTAAGAACACGATCTTCTCCCACGCATCGGACGGTCCGATGGGCGCCCTTCAGAAGATGATCGATCTGTCAGCCGGGGAGGCGCTCGCGAACGCTCCAACTGACCGGCTATCGGATTTGGCCGCGCTGTTCAACGTCGGTATGCGCGTCGTGCAGCCGGCTCCCCTTAGGCCGTTCCCGGGCCGGCTCTATGACCCAGCGCCAACAATCGTGGGCGAAGACCGGCACGGCCGGGCGTTTCTCCTGAATCCGGTCAGTCGACTGGACCGTAAGGGCCACACGTTCCAGGCATCGTATGTTACCTGGGATGCCGTGCCGCTGTATCATCCCTTGGCGACCATCATGAGTCGGACGTTTGAGCAAACGGGCGTGTCCGGCTTGTACGAATCGGCCACGCGACCCGGTGGTGATATCTTCGCGTTCAAAGATGACAGCGCCTTTTCGAAGAGCTTCGCCATCTCGGTCCCCGGTGCGGTGAATACCACCGCAGCCCTTGCGGGAGAACGTCTCGACGTGTCAGCCGCCGGTGCGTATTCGCTCTACAACTGGGAGCTCTTCTACCACCTCCCTATGTTGATCGGCGCGCGGTTCGTTGCGCAGCAGAACTTTGAGCAGGCGCTGCGGTGGTACCGCTACATCTTCGACCCGACCGTGTCCATCGGTACGTGGCCGCAGAAATATTGGCGGTTCAAGGCCTTCTACGACGAGTATTCAGGCCAGGTTCCCGATCAGACGATTAGCGCGTGGCTCAAGAACCTGTCGAAATCGCCGGCGAACGATGAGGAACGGTTGCGGCTGCAGCAACAGACGCAGCTGATCGAAGCGTGGCAGCGCGACCCGTTCAACGCGCACCTCGTGGCGCGCTTGCGTCCGGGCGCCTACGAACGTGCGACTGTGATGCGAACGATCGAAGCGCTAATCAGCTGGGGCGATGCGCGTTTCCGGGAAGTCAGCTGGGAATCGATCAACGAAGCGACGCAACTCTACCTGATGGCGCGGGACATCCTCGGCGAGCGTCCAGAGTTAGTTCCCGCTCGTCCGAGACAGCCGCTCACCTACAAGGCTCTCCAGAGCGACGCGCATGCCGAGGGCGGCAGTATAGACCCATTTGGCAATGTGCTCCTGACGGTCGAGGCGTCTCTGAGCAATGCGTGGGACAGTTCCACCAGTGTCGCAGAGCCAGCCGCCAGCCTGGCGATCCTCTCCGGGCCGTCGATGCTCTACTTTGCGATCCCACCGAATGAACAGCTGCTTGGATACTGGGACACGGTGGACGATCGCCTGTTCAAGATCCGCCACAGCCTGGATATTCTGGGGAAGAAGCGTTCGACGTTCCCGCTCGGGTCTGATCTGGCGGCGGGGAGTGCTGCCGGCCAGGTGGTGGCTGATGCGGCCGAGGCCAACGCCGTGCCTACGCTTCTCGCGCCTCCGGCGTACCGCTTCCAGTTGATGCTCCAGAAGGCGAACGAATTTGCAGGCGACGTGAAAGCGCTGGGCGGAGCGCTGCTGTCTGCGCTCGAGAAGTGCGACGCCGAGCACCTGGCGCGGCTCAGGTCCGGGCACGAAATTCAGCTGCTGCAGGCTACGGAGCAGGTTCGGCAGTTGCAGATCGACGAGTCTTCGCGTTCGCTTGAAGCGCTGAGACAGAGCAGGGAAGGCGCCGTACTTCGCCACAAGTACTATACCAGCCGCGAATTTATTAATACTGCCGAAAAGGTCAAGGAAGTATTGTCCATTGTGTCGTCCGGGCTGCAGTTCTTCTCAAGCATGGGGGAGCTGACCGCTGCCTTGATGCATGCTGGACCGGATGTTTCGTTTGGCGGCGCTGGCGCTGGGAGCAGTCCAAAAGCGGATGTTAAATACGGGAGCACTCAGCTGGGCAATGCCGCGTCGGCTGCGTCACGAGCTATCTCGTTGATGGCATCGATGGCTCAGACCGGATCGGCGTTGGCGGGCACGTATGCGACGTATGAACGACGCAAGGAAGAGTGGGACCATCAGGCGGCGCTCGCGGAAAACGATATGGCCCAGTTCGATTTGCAGATCGCCGCGGCCGAGAAACGTCTGACGATCACCCAACGCGAGCTGGAGAATCACCAAAAGCAGATTGCCAACGCCCAGGAGATCGACACCTTCATGCATGAGAAGTTCTCGAACGAAGAGCTATATGACTGGATGGTCGGGCAAGCGTCGGCCGCGCATTTCCAGAGCTATCTGCTGGCGCTTGATCTCGCGAAGCAGGCAGAGGCCTGTTACCGGTTCGAACGCGCCGATAGGCAGGCAAGTTTCATTCGTGTCGAGCAGCCGGACAGCATGGCGACCGCGCTGCTGTCGGGCGAGCGGCTGCAGCAGAATCTTCGCCGCATGGAAGCGGCCTACATGGCCAAGAACACGCGCGAGTACGAGCTGACCAAGCACGTCTCGCTCGCGCAGGTAGATCCGGTTGCGCTCCTGATGCTGCAGCAGAAGGGCGAGTGCTACTTCAGTTTGCCCGAACACGTCTTTGACGCGGACCATCCCGGGCACTATCTCAGACGGCTCAAGAGTGTGAGCCTTTCGATTCCGTGCGTCGTCGGACCCTATACGAGCGTGAACTGCCGGTTGACGCTGGACAACAGCGAATTCCGCGTGGACGATCAGGCACCGGTAGCGCCGCAAACGTACGCACGAACACGGGGCGTTGGCCCTGCCGACAAGCGGTTCATTGACGTATCGACGCAAGCGTCCGTCAAGCTTCCAGCCGGTACCACGGCGATTGTGACCAGCACGGCGCAGAATGACGGCGGCCTCTTCGACCTACATCTGAACGACGAGCGCTACCTCCCCTTCGAAGGCGCGGGCGCGATCAGCAGCTGGCATCTCGAGTTGCCAAAGGACACGAATCGGTTCGATTTTTCGACGATCGCCGACGTGATTGTGCACCTCCGCTACACCGCGCGCGACGGCACGCCGGCGCTGAGAGATGCCGCATGGGCGGCGACGTTCGGTTCGGCGCCGCCGACGGCAATCGCGGGCCCGCCGCCGAACCCGCTGGCGGCGCCGCGCCGACTGGTGCGGATGTTCAACGTGCGGCATGAGTTTCCCGACGCGTGGTATCGCTTCCTGCATCCGTTGGACGATCAGCTGGACGCGGTCCTAGATCTCGATCTGTCAGCGTCGAGATTCCCCTACTGCAGAGAAGATCAGACGATACAGATCAACAATCTGCGCCTCATCTTTGTGACCGCACAGGGATCGAGCGCAGACGGTCTGCAGGCTAGGCTGACGTATCTTCCAGGTGGGGGGCAGCCTCCGAGTCCTGCGATTCCGCCGCCGCCGGCGCCGCCGTCGGCAACACGATTCGTGGCGGCTTTGGATGTGGCGGACCTCGCATCCTGTACCTACGAGCCTCCTCGTAACAGCGCGACAGGGCAGTGGCAGGTGCGGATTGCCACGGCGGACAATCCCGCGCCACGCGCATCGATTCTCGACGCGCCCGCGGCAAACAAGCTACGAGTCAAGGCGGATGAAATATCTGACCTGCTAGTGTTGTGTTCGTATGAAATCGGTTGACCGCGGTCATGCCCGGCCCGCGAACTCGGGCGTCTCCGGCTCGCTGGAGTCAGCGAATATGTCGTGCCAGGAATTGAATAGTTGGATCATAAATAACAGGCAGCAACTAGATGGGAGAAACAAAGGGGTCGGGAGTCATTAATTGAGTAGCCGAACAACGGGAGAAACACGATGCAAACCAAATCGCAGCAACGAAATACGTTCCCCGTCAGCGACAAGGTCTTCAAAGCCGTTTATGACTCGCCGCAATCCCTTCCTGGGAAACACAAGTGGCTCACGGCTGAAGCGGACGTGCGGAAGATCGAAGCGGTGCTCGGAATGGCGCCGAAAACCATTGGAGCCCCTCTTTGGGTGAGTGGCGATCGCAAACGCTGTCCGAAGTGCCGACGCGAGATCAACTGGCTCGACATTGTCTCGTCTGCCTTGGGAACCGTCCACAACCAGGAGATGATTGCGCGGGTGATTCTCGGGGAACAGAAATTCGTCAACACGGAAGCGCCTCGCGCAATTGCCGGCCTGAAGTGTTCCCAGTGCAAGGCCTCTATCGACAACCTCCGCAGCTTCAAGTGCCACAACTGGGCCTACGCGGTAGGCGCCCTGCGGAAGGTCATTCAACAAATGCACAAGAGCTAGAAGTGGAAAGAAAAGGTGTCAGAACCCTTGTTTGAATTGATGGGAGCGAGCTGAGGGTCGCGCATGGGGAGATCGTTGCGTCCCTCGTCCAGGGATGTGGCCTCTCACGAGCTCAATCGGGCGAACACGCGCCGGACGCTGTTCGAGGACGCCGGGGACGCTGCCGCGTTTGGGGGTGTGACATGGAAATCGGACTCCAAGTCAGGACTGCAATGGTTACGGAGCAATGATCCTGAGGAAGGCCGACGGGGTAATGATGTGAACGGACTGAAATCGTTTCAGGTGGAGCAGTGCTTTATCTCCGGTCACCAGGTACGCGGCCTGAGATTCTATGGCGGTGGCAAGGACCATCAGATCGTCAGGGTCTTGAATAGGAGCCGACACGGCTGTTGTTCCAGGCACTAACACGGTGGCACTGGCAAGCAAGGTCACAAAACTATGGATGTCTTCTCGCGAGAGATGGTAGCGAATGTGGATTTTCGGGCGACAAAGGGCTTCTTGGAGCTCAACTAAAATTGGTGGACTGGTGACAAGGTCAAATTGTTCTTCTCGCCAAGCGTGGAGGAGTTTCGCTGGAGTGCCACGTGGGGTGATGAATGCGCTGACAAGGATATTGGTGTCAAGGACAGCCTTAGGCACTCAGTTTCCTATGGATTCGACGGGCCGCTCTTATTTGTTTCACGGCCTGAGTGGCATCGCGCAAGGCGTGACCAGCCGCCATGTGTTTGTTCTTCGCCCATACTCGATCGAGCACAGCAAAGAGTTGGTCCCGTTTTTCCGTCAAGGCTTGGTACCGATCGAACGGCATCATGGCCGCCACGGGTTGGCCTCGTTCCTCGACGATGACGGTGTCTTTCTTCCTGCGAACCCGACCAAGCAGAGAGGGAAACTCGTTTTGGGCGTCTTTGGCGCTGAAGGTCTTCACCATTGGATGTCCTCGCTCATTGTTGTGCTGAGAGAAAGTGTACACCGCTTGAGAACGAGAATCTACTCTCGGTCTCACATATTCGAGGTAAAGAATCGGACCCCCATGTCGGAACAGACGATTTCACTTATAGACTGTACTGCGATGGGCGATGACATGAACCGTCATGATGAACTCGGCTGGATCTGTGGTGTAGAGCACACGCCAATCACCGACGCGGAGCTTGTAGAGCCCTGCAAAGCGTCCAGTGAGGGGTTCAGGCTGTATGTGGCCGTAGTGCTCGGAGAGCCATTAAATCTTTGCTGCGATTCGGTCGGCTATTCCACGGTCGAGCTGAGCAAGATCTTCGAGCGCTTGTGGGGTGAACTCAACTTGAACCATCAACGAAGGTTATACCGTCTTTTCACTTCCTCAAAAGGGACTCGCTCTGTTGATTGCAGAGAAGATGTCAGACGCGCTTCCATTTCCGGAGTTAACTCACGTCCTGTATCGGGGTCGGTAAACAATTCTTGCAGTTCTTCGTGGAGTGTTTTCTTGATCAGGGCCTGGAGCTCTTCAACGGTCAAATCAGCGACTTTCATAAGCCCTACCTTTGATTTTGAGAATAGCGATTTCCTTGTGGGGAAGTCAACAAAAGGAAGAAAAAGGTGGAATCATTGTGTGAAGTCACGGCTCAGGCCTTGCCATGCGACATCAACTATGATGATGCCAGGGAATCAATCAGCTCAGACTCGATTGATCGTGAAACTAAGGGACACATCGCGGCACGCATTCCCGTATCGCCCAAGGTCAGCTGTGAGCGAATTGGCTACACAGAGTCCGTCGGCTCATAGATTGAGGAGTACCAGAACATGCTGACACAAGCCCAGAAGAAAACCGCTGAGAGCATCGTCAACCTCTTCGAGACCGGCGAGGTGCTTGGAGACTACAGCAGGGTGACCTTGATCGCCGGGGACACCGGCCACCTGACCTTCGGCCGCTCCCAGACCACCCTGGGTTCCGGAAATCTCTACGAACTGGTGCGTCGCTACTGTGATAACGGCGGCGCCCGTTTCGGCGCTCGGCTGGCCCCCTGGCTGTGAGGGGGTCTATGGGGTCTACCATGGGAATTTGTAGGTGACAGGGCCGCGTGTTTCGGGTATACGGACTCCTGACGGAGGTGTGGCTCGTGGGGTCCGTGGCCTGTGTCGTCAGGCGCACTCTGCCTGAAATGCCGC
>Ga0315286_10003376_pt1 | contig 15084 bp, 10 predicted proteins | sample YL17G10_0_MG_FD_205038 | JGI IMG/M metagenome (GOLD analysis project Ga0315286, IMG submission 205038) | Sediment microbial communities from Yellowstone Lake, YNP, Wyoming, USA - YL17G10_0 | ecosystem: Environmental > Aquatic > Freshwater > Lake > Sediment | place: USA: Wyoming | collected...
AGATGAGCAGGCTGTATCCGCATTCGGTCAATAGTGTGCGGATAGTAACCGCTCGCGGCAGGGAAGGTATTGTTATACTATCTACCTTGCTGAGATTGGGAGCAAATGGCAATCAATGCGACAACTGGGCGGCAGGCGGGATTACAGTCGGGATAGACCTCGAAACCAGCAGACTGTCTGAAAAGGGGATGTTCAAGCCGGGATTTGGAAAAAAGGTTTTCCGCCACCCCCATACCGGTGTGGAATTTAAAAATTTCGAGATTCCATATCTGTCAAAGGCTATTGATATGGCGAAGGAGCTTCACAGCTTTTTCTACGGGATTCATTCTGTGGGATGGGATATTGCGATTACTAATGACGGGCCGGTTTTCATAGAAGGTAATGAGAACTGGGATACACAAATGATGCAGGTTCACGATAATAATATCAAAAAGAAATTTCTCGCCACGCTACCTGCACGAAAATCCAGGAAATTGAATTAAAACCAGTGAAGTTATTGAAAAAAATAATCACGGTACAGAATGACCTGCGAAGGCATTTACGAAATCCTGCCTCTCAGACTTACTATCCTGAGAAAAGGAGAAAGTCCAACATTGCAATATACCTCGACAATCTGTGGTGGATGTTGAGATACGGTGAAATAAATTATTATTATTACCTGCATGGTTTTGACGTAAAAGATAAGGTGAATCAGGATAGTTATATGAGCTATCCATTTTTTGCCAGGCTGCGTGATAAGGCAAGTTCCGGCATCTGGGTCGGTAGACGCAAGGCAAATTATATCTGTTTACTGCAGGACAAATTTCTTTTCGGCCAATATCTTAAGTCGCTCGATTTTCCGACGCCCCGGATAATTGCGATGTGCGATAGCAAATCAGTTACCTGGATTGATTCCGGGCAGACTGAGCCGTTGGAAAATTTACTGTGCAGAGGTGATTTGGATGTTTTTATGAAAGCGGTTGTGGGCTGGCGTGCTGATGCCGTTTATCCATTAAAAATAGAATCAGGCAGGCTTTTTCTTAATGAACATCAGATAGGCATCGAGCAGTTGAAAGAATTGATTAAAGATAAATACCTTATTCAGGAACGTATCCGCCAACATTCTGAACTAAACAGGCTTTATCCTCATTCCGTCAATACTGTCCGATTGATAACAGCCCGCAGCAACAAGCAGATTATTGTTCTGTCAGTGGCACTAAGAGTGGGGGCCAATGGTAATCCCTATGATAACTGGTCGGCAGGGGGCCTTGCATTAGGGATTAACCCTGAAACAGGCAGGTTATATAAAGATGGATTTTTCAAGCCGGGCTTTGGACGAAGAGTCCAGCAGCATCCTGATACCGGCGTCAAATTCGAAGATTTCGAGATACCGTTCTTTACTGAGGCGGTTCGACTTGCCGGAGCACTGCATAAATTCTTTTACGGTGTTTATTCTATCGGCTGGGATATTGCGATTACCGGCAATGGGCCTTTATTTATTGAAGGAAATGATAACTGGGGTCTGCAGACGGTGCAAATCCATGATAGAAAATTGAAAGAGAAATTTCTGGCAGCATTACCGGTGAATTAACAGCAATTGTAAGAGTTATTGTTATTCAAAGGATAAATAAGACATGGAAATAGGCATCATCAAAGAATGTGGCGGCGGCGGTTGTGACAAGAGAGCTATTTTGCTTCCGCCTGAAGTTAAAAAAATTGTTGCAGCCGGTCATAAGGTATTTGTCGAGAGGCTGACAGGTTCGGGTTTGCAGATTCCAGATGAGGAATATGCGGCAGCAGGTGCAGTGATAGTGAAAACTCCGCAGGAAGTGCTCTGTCGCGACCTGATTGTCAAGCTTAAGGCGCTTACTGGTCAGGAAGCTGCGATGCTTAAAGCCGGCGCGATTGTTCTGGCAATGATTCATCAGGAACAGAGTCCTCACAATGCTCACGTCCTGGCCAGTGCCGGCGCTGTGGGCGTTGCTATGGAGGCAATCTGTAATGAATATGGCGAAAGATATGTTGATTGTACCGATATGACGGGTGAACAGGCGATGATATTTGCTTTTCATCTTTTCCCCAAAATTCCGTCAGAGTGCAAAATTTTGATTATGGGTTATGGGCGTGTATCGACAGGTGCGATTTTAACTGCTTCGAAGCTTGGAGCATCCGTGAGAATACTCAGAAAGGGACAGTATGCTAATATCAGGCACTTTCTCAAAGGGATGGATATGTTGGTCAACGGTATAACGTGGCCTAAGGAGATGCGAGACCGTAAAGTTTATGTGGTAACACGCGATATGCTCAAGTTGATGAATCGTCCTGCTATGATTATCGACCTTTCAGTGGACTATCCCAATCCTATCGAGACGTGTCGGCCGACCGATATGAGGGAACCGGTCTTCGAAGTAGATGGCGTGGTTCACATGGATATTTACGGCTATCCTGCACTGGCTCCATTCAGCAGCGCTGCACGTTACAGTCGTCAGCTTCTGCCGATAATTCTGGAAATTACTTCGAAGGGGCTGAGTAATGTTGATTCATATATCGCCAACGCGATTGTGTGCCGGCAAAATATGCACTTAGTAAAGACAGGTTGATTTTCCAAAGAATGAAAGCTGACAGATAATTATGAATCTTAAATATCTTAACAGAGATTTGAAGGTGGTTTGGAAAGGGGCTTATACAAGGCTGCTTAAACGCCATTTCGGACCATTTAAAAAAACCAGGGCATGGCTGGCTCAGACACAGTATTTTGAGGCGGAGCAGTTGAGAGAAATACAACTTAATCTTCTGAAAAAAATGGTTAAGCATGCATACGAAACTGTTCCATATTATACGGGTATGATGAACAAACTCGGGATTAGGCCGGATGATATAAACAGTCTCGATGATATACGGAGGTTTCCGATAATCCGCAAGGCGGATTTGAAAGCTGCGGGGAACTCGCTGGTCTCGAAAAAATTTAATCCCTTCTTTACCAGAACTGTTCATACCGGCGGCACAACCGGCACTCCGATGCCGATAGTAAGAGATTTGACGTCGATTGGCAATGAACATGCTTTTGTGCGCCGGCAGTTTGACTGGGCCGGCATTAGTATGAATGGCCGCTGTGCATATCTGACGTGGCGCAGAGTGGCTGCTCCAAATGAAAAGTGCGATAAACCATATATATATGACCCTATGCTGAAAGAGCTGTTTCTTTCCACAATTCATCTTGCCGAGGACACTATAAAAGTATTTGCTGATACCATAAAGGCCTACAAGATGAAGGCGCTGATAGCTTATCCTTCAGCCGCATATGTTTTGGCAAAAGGTTGCCTTCAACAGAATATCACTCTTGCTTTGGATGTTGTTCTCACAACTTCTGAGACGCTGGATGATGCCAAGAGGAATTTGATTTCGAAAGCGTTTGGCTGCAAAGTGTATGATTTTTACGGCAATGCCGAACGGGTTTGTTACATTCATACCTGTGAGCATGGCAGCTATCATATTATACCCGAGTACGGATTGACGGAACTACATCCGGCAGAATCGCCTAATGAACACTGTCATCGGATTGTGGCAACGGGTTTCTGGAATATGGCAATGCCGCTGATAAGATATGATATCGGAGACCTTGTGGAAATCCGTGATGGTATATGTCTCTGTGGTCGGCAGTTTCCTATGGTGAAGCGCATCGTGGGCAGAGACAGCAATTTTATCATAACGCCGTCAGGAAGAACTCTCGGTGCAATGGCGATTGAGTATATTCTCTCGCGTGTGCTTTACCAGATGTACGAGATGCCGGTGCTTGAAGGACAGATAGTGCAGGAAGCGGACGACCTTATTACGCTCGAATATGTTCCTATGATTGAATTTGGAGATGGGGATGCGCAAAAACTCGTTAAGCTCCTGCGAGAGGAGATACCTTCAGAATTTAGAGTCGATATTCGCCGTATGAACAAAATAAATCGAACGCCGCAAGGAAAATTCCTGTCCTTCATTATGGCAGAGCATCACTGAAAGATACAGAGAATACAAATGCTTGAAAATCACAGAATAATTTGTTTTGCTCCGAGTGACTGGTGGGGTATGAATCCGAGCTGCACCACCCACATTATGCGTAAACTGGCCGCCAAAAATAAAATTTTGTATATCAATCCTTTTGGTTCAGACCTGCTGGGCGGTCTGAAAAGAAAAAAAGGACTTACGGCTCGAATTGCCAGAAAACTGAAGAGCATTGTCAAGTGCTTAAGACAGCCTGAAAAAAATCTTTATGTATTCAGCCCTGTTTTTTTACCTCTGCAGGGCAAAGCTGCGATAGACATTGTCAATAATGCTCTGCTCAAATTACAGATTAAAATAGTTTGTCGGCTCATAGGATTGTCAAAGCCTACGATACTTTGGCTCGAAAACATAAGGGCTGCGGATATTATGAACTGTTTCGACCCGGTTTTCAAAGCATATAACGTTTCAGACTTGTTTGCGAACAACTCATATATTGCCAATCAGCAGATACAGCACCAATGGGAAAAGCGAATCTGTGAAGAAAGCGATTTAGTGATTTGTGTCTCTAAAGAATTGCATGCTGTAAAACGTGCGGAAAGAGAAAACGTGTTCTATGTGCCGCACGGCGTGGATTTTGATTTGTTTCAGCAGGCAGCTCGGAGAACAGAGGAAATATTGGAAGAATTGGCGGACGTACGCAGGCCTATTGCAGGATATTTTGGGACATTGACCGCCTATAATGATATCGAGATGCTGCTCTGGTGTGCTCGTAATATGCCTGATGTTTCGTTTGTGCTCGCGGGTCAGATTACCGGTGGTGATTATTCGGAGTTGAAAAAACTCGGTAATGTGTATTTTTTGGGGAGAATTCCATACGAAAAGATTCCACGATTGTGCGCAAATTTTGATGTATGCATGCTACAATGGAAGATGAGCAAATGGATAGAAAGCTGCAATCCGCTGAAGATGTTTGAATATATGGCGTCAGGCAAGCCAATCGTATCAGTGCCTATTAAGGAAGCGATGCAGTATGCTGACGTCATTAGTATAACACACAACAAAGAAGAGTTTTGCAGAGCAATTCGGTCGGAGTTGCAGAATGATACAATGGAACGCAGCCGGCGGCGCGTGGAAATCGCCGCGAAACACTGCTGGGATAACCAGGTAGAAAAGATATCTGATTTGATAATGCAGGCGATGGCGGTGAAGCATACGAGGAAAGAAAATGCTCCGTTGGTAACGGATGGGAGTTCTATCAGGTGAGCGAGATTAAAATAGCATGTGTTGGGGATGTGATGTGCGGCGATTCATTCAGCCAGATTGGTATGGGAACATCTCATAGTCTGGATAAACATCGCAGCGAATTTGTGCCATCTGATATTGTTGATATTTTTCGCAAACATGACATTGTACTTTGTAATCTGGAGAGTGTTCTTTCTGATGCTGGTCGCAGGGAAGGCAGTTTGCGCAGCTTGCATATGCGAGGGCGGCCGCAGACAGCACAATATCTGGCCCAGTGGGGTATAACCGTAGCTAATGTTGCAAACAATCACATTCTCGAACAGGGGCGCGACTGTGCAATCGACACTGTGAACCAATTGCATAAAGCTGACATAAAAACAGTTGGTGCGGGTAAGAACGGAGATTTTCAATCGGGAATCGATGTTGCCCAGATAAAATCAGCAGGACAGACTGTAGCGATGTTTGGGGTATGTTTGCTCGAAGAAAAATACGCCTTTAATGGCGGCGGTGATTTGAGCGAAGTGCTTTTGAGCATAGAAACTTGTGCCAGAGCCGGCAAACTGGTGATAGTTTCGATTCACTGGGGCGATGAAATGATGGACAGACCAAGCCTCTGGCAGAAAAAAGTAGGGCAGCAGTTTATCAAAGCAGGGGCGAAATTGATTATAGGCCATCATCCGCATGTTGTTCAGGGTATAGAGGGTTCCGATAGTAATTTGGTAGCTTATAGCTTGGGTAATTTTATTTTTGATAGTTCCTCTGAGGCAACGGGCTGGTCGATAATATTGAGTATAACTGTTTCATCGGGAAAAATAGCCAAGTGGGAATATATTCCTGTAATAAGAGAAGAACACTATCGCCCTGCTCTTGCAACGGGGCAGATAAAAGGCAAACTGGAGGAAGAAGTGGAACGAAGGTGTAACATTATCACACACCTGATGTCCAATAAGGAATATGAAGAAAAGTACATCATGGAACGGCATGCTTTGGAGATTCAATCGAGACGACGGTTATGGCGGAATCTTGCAGGCAGATTTATTTATTATCGACCGATTTACTGGCCGCAGATGGTGCTTCGGCCGATTCAAAGAAAGTTGGGAGTCTGGTGATATGCTTGGGTGTATGAAAATATGTTTGGCGGCCTCAGCTGGTGGACATTTGACTCAATTGTTGAGACTCCAGAGCGCGTGGAACAGCCATAATACTTTTTGCGTTACAACTTCGGATGTTGTGCTGGAAAAACTTCAGAAATATGGAAAAGTTTATGTGGTTGGCGAATGTAATCGGCAACACCCGCTGAAGGTCCTGCTGGTTTTGACTCGCTGTATCAGGATTATTTTGAAGGAAAGACCTGATGTTGTTATCAGTACAGGAGCCGCAGTTGGCTGTATTATGTGTTTTCTCGGGAAAGTAATCGGTGCAAAAATAGTCTGGGTGGACAGTATTACCAACGTTGACAGACTGTCTCTTTCCGGCAGATTAGTCCGGCGTATAGCAGATTTATTTCTGGCACAATGGCAGCAATTGGCCGAGCAATATAAAAACATCGAATATGCGGGCAAGATAATATGATATTTCTGACTGTAGGTACGCAATTTCCTTTTGACCGTTTGGTCAAAGCTGTCGATGATGCTGTAGCACAGTTGGCGCTCTGCGAAGAGATATTTGCCCAGATAGGGGAAAGCTCGTACGTACCGCAAAACTTCAAAGCATCGCAGTTCATCGACAGGCATTTGTTTGACAAATATATTTCCCAGGCATCATCCGTAATAAGTCATGCCGGGATGGGTACAATAGCAGCAGTGCTTGGATGCGACAAACCGATGCTGGTAATGCCGCGTCAGCGGAAGTATGGAGAAGTAGTAAATGACCATCAGCTGGCTATAGCCAGAAATTTTGAGATATCAGGTCATATTCTTGTAGCGAATGAGCCGCAGGACATGGCAGGCAAGATAAATCAACTAAAAACTTTTGTACCTCGCCAAAGAGATTCACAACACCAGGTGGTAGCCGACCGGATTACACGGTTTCTGACGGAAATAAGCGTTAAACAAACTGCGAAGTAAAAAGTTTCAAAACCTAATTGAGTAGAAGCTTGGCGTATAAACGAGACATCAAAGCTATTATCTTGAACGGCGGATGCGATTTCGGCCGCTGTCCATTGGCATCACGTTTACCCACAGCCCTGTGGCCGGTAGTCGATAGGCCTGCTATTGAACATCTGCTGCTTCGCCTGTCAGATTATGGGGTGAAACAAACTATAATATGTTCGAGTTGTGACGAATCAGCGGTAAAAAATGCCGTTGAAGTTAACAACTATAATATGGATTTGAAATTTTCAGAGTCATATTTGCCGACAGGAACGGCCGGATGTATTCGTGACGCTGTCAGCGGAGATTGTGATTCACTGTTATTGGTGTTGCCTGCAAGTATGGTAAATGTTCCGGATATAGAAACGCTGATTAGAGTACACCATAATGGTAAGTGTGAGTTGACTGTGGTGTTGAATCCAGCCGGCCGAAAGGGCATTGCTAATGGTGAATCTATGGGGATTTATGTTTGTGAGCCAACGGTTTTGAAATATATACCGCCTGAAGGCTACTATGATATTAAGGAAAGTTTAATTCCTGCGATGTTACGAGCCGGCAGAAATATTTATGCTGCAAGGTTATCTGCCCCCGCAGGAAGTTTTCGCAATCACTCAGAATACTTATGTGCTATTTCTCGACGCCTTGAAAATACCTACGAAAAGGCCTTTAATCTGCCTGTTTTCAAGCGGGGTGATTCACAAACCCTTTGGATGAGCTCCGATTCTCAAATAGATGCCTCTGCCCAAATTTATGGGCCGGTTGTAATTATGGAAGGCGCTAATGTTTCTGATGGTGTAATTATTTTTGGACCGACGGTAATTGGTCGCAACGTAGAGATTGGCAGAAATAGTCTTATAGCGAACAGCGTTCTTTGGGACGACTCGCAGGTAGGTTCAAATTGCGAAATTGAAAAATGTATAGTTGATTGTCAGGCGGTTATACAACCTGACCGTATTTTACAAGAAAAGTCTGTATTATCTCGTCCCCAAGGGATTATGAAAAGTTTATCGGACAGCGTGTTAGCGGCTGTCAGAAATAATACCAGCAGTGTATTTCAGGCTGGCATAGAGAAGGTGGATAAAGAACCATATGTCAGGTCGCAACCGGACAGGGGGAACATTTTTTCCTGGGTTGTTGCTGCCGGTTTTCTTCTAATGGTCTTTATTTGGTTATACTGGTCTAATATCAGGGACCTCTGGTATATTTGGCAGCGGAGTGACGAGTATTCCAGCGGCTTGTTAGTTCCTTTTCTTACTGTTTATGTTCTGTGGTCGCGGCGTCAGCAAATTGCTTCCTGCAGCACAAAACCTTCATTATGGGGTTTGCCGGTATTTTTGGCGGCACAGGCAATGAAATTTTTTGGATTATTTTTTATGTATAATTCTATGGAGAGGCTATCCATTGTGGTCAGCATTGTGGCATTGGTATTACTGTTGTTTGGATGGGAGCTTTTCCGAAAAGTGTTTACCACATTGGTTTTTTTGTGTCTGATGCTGCCTCTTCCATACTCAATTCATAGTTCTTTGGTACTGCCTTTACAGAGCTGGTCAACATCGTCAGCGGTATTCTGTCTTGAGATGATGGGTTACGATGTTGTGCGTGAAGGTAATATAATTGACATAAATGGAACAGCAGTGGCGGTAGCAGAGGCCTGTAACGGTTTAAGAATGATTATGGCCTTTTTTGTAATAGGTGGTTTTATTGTTATGTTAAGTAGGCGGGCGTGGTGGGAAAAACTGGTGATTCTTGTTTCAGGTCTTCCCATCGCCTTATTGTGTAATACTATTCGATTGGCGGTTACAGCGGTTGCTTTCACAGTTCTTAAAGGCGAGCATTGGGAAAAAGTATTTCATGATTTCGGTGGTTATGCAATGATGCCTTTGGCTATCGGCATAGTTGTTTTTGAGCTCTGGCTGTTGGCAAAAATCATAACTGTTCAAACAGAGAAACAAATTGTATCGATGAATAAGTAATTCAGTTCCGGACATTTTATCGGAGGGAAAATAAAAAATGGATATGATAGAAAAACGTTATGAGCAGCAATTACCACAGGATATTGCTTATGTTGAAATGCCTGTTGCCCAGTCGCATACTTCAGTGAATCTGGTTGCACCCGTTCTGAGACGGTGGCGTATAGTGTTGACAATATTTTTGTCAATTTGTGCTGTCGGCGTGCCGGCAATATGGTTCTTTGGAAGCTCCGCTTATGAATCCACGGCGGCCATTCGAGTTGCACCAATTATCCCCAGCATTTTATTTGGCGACAAGGATTCTGAGGGTGTAATCCCAATGTATGATAACTTTAAAAACACCCAAGCCAGCCTTATAACGAGTGAACAGGTATTCCAAAGGGTTGCGGACGACTTGGCCGATAAAAACCTGTCATTTTTTGAAAAACCCGGCAGAATAAAGGATAAGCCGGAAGGAAAGCAGAATCCTGTATTAATCGCTGCGATAAAAGAAATGGTGATTGACGGTGTTCTGCGTGTTATACCTGAGCGCAGGAGCGAGTTGATAAAGATAAGTATGAAAAGTACCGATCCGAAGGAATCGGCACAAGTAGTGGATGCTTTTGTTCGGGCATACATGGGTATCATGGTGGATGAAGAAACTAAAGGAGGAGACCAAAGTCTGACTATACTGGAAAATGAAGCCAGAGCTTTGACAAGCAAGTTGGAGAAACAACAGCAGGCTATCCATGAAATGTCTCAGGAATACGGCACCTCGGCTTTAGATGATTATCATCAGATGATGCTCCAGCGTGTCGCTGCTCTGCAGACAGAGCTTACGAGGACTGAGACTCGAAAGATAACACTTCAGGCACAAGTTGGACTGTTTCAGGAAGCCAAGACACAAGGTATGGACCCCGAGAAATTGATAAAAATCCGTCAGGATTTCATCAATGCCGACCTGATGCTTCAGAGTTTGACCGCTAATATCGCCCAAATAGAGCAGGCGTTTATAGTTGCCAAGCAGGCCTTGGCGCCTACCAACCCTGAACTTAAGCAAAAAGCTAATCTTTTGGAGATGTTGAAGGAGCGTCTTGAACAGCGCCGTCAGGAAGTGAACAAAAGTTTTGATGAAATGCTGACGAGAGAACTTGCAAATAGCGACAAGGACCAGTTAAAGAACGCAAGAGCCGAATTAAAGCAAACTGAGACTTACGAAAAATATCTTCGTGAACTTCTGGCCAAAGAGGACGGTGAGGCAATTGAACTTGGTCGCAAGCAGCTGGCCATCAAGGATTCGGAAAGGCAGTTAAAATTGACGGAAGAGCTTTACGATAGAGTACGGCGGCGAATTCAAGAACTTGAAATGGAAAGGAAACGACCTGCCAGAATTTCCATTGCTTACTATGCCAATACCCTGCCGCTTCAAAGTAAACGAATCAAGTATACTTTTGGCCTTATATTCGGGTCTTTCGGCTGTGGAGCACTGCTGGCATTTTTAAGGGCCAGGGCAGACCACAGTTTATATACTCCCGTTGATGTTTCCAAGCGTATCGGGGTCCGTGTAATTGGTACTACTACCAGCATAAATCATTCTGATGCAGTTAAGTTTCCTAATCAGATAGCTGATGACTACCAGACCATTCGCGCTAACCTTGGGTTACTTAACGGAGGCGGTATCCCGAAAAAACTAGTTGTTACGAGTCCCGCAGTTCGCGAAGGAAAAACTACGTTCGCCATTAATTTCTCAACAAGTTTGGCAAAATCGGGCAAAAAAGTTCTACTGATAGACGGTGATTTGAGAAAGTCTGATATACGAGAATTGTTAAACCTTCCCACAGGCTCGGGAGGATTACAGGAACTTCTTTCAGGCAAAAGCGTTGAGGACGTTGTTTGCTCTGCTCCTTTGGCAGGGTTTGATGTTTTGGCGGCTGATTCCGGTAATATGTCAGATGCGTTGGAGCTGCTTTCTCAACCTTGTGTGAAAGAGTGTATCGAGGTAATCAGTGCAAAGTATGACCATATTGTTATTGATTCACCTCCGGTGTTGGCTTTTCCCGATGCACTTCTGTGGGCCAAGATGGCTGATGGGGTCATTCTGACGAGCTTCGCGGGTCGGACTGAAGAAAGAGATGTAAAAGAAGCTCTCGATAGGCTGGCACAAGTAGATATAAAAGTATTGGGTATAGTACTTAATAATGTTGACATCAGCTGCAGTTACAACCGTTACGGCTATAGCTACTACACCGACCAGGTTGCAGGCAGCCGTAGCAGAAAAAGAAATAAAGCTATATTTTTACTGACAGAGAAAGAGCAAAACAAAACTGTCGACGATTCAAAATCATAAGAAAAAACTGTTTTGCTGAAGGGCCATCTATGCAATCATCAGTTCTCAGACATCAGATGAATGTAATTGTTATACATAAGGATGGTTTTCTATCCGGTGATGACGGGGATAATCTGCTTCGATTTGCTACGAGTGCTGAACCTCTGGCTGCCGTCATTTTTGACTGTATAAATGACAGCGTTTTCTGCCGTCGAAATAACAACAATATTATAGCTGTTCCTCAAAGTTGGGCTGCGGAACTTCCGAGGACTGAATTAAATGTAATGTATTATGAGAAAGACCTCCCTCTGCTTTTAAATACTAAAGATCGGCTTAAGGCACATTCGTGGCTTGTTATCCTTAATGGAAGATTTATTACCCGGCTCAATTACGAATGGCTTTACAAAATATTGGCTCGATTAGAGGCTGATGTTGTAGCGGTCAACTTACTGCCTCAATTACAAGCCTTTTATGAGAAAGTGCTGGTTACTTCGCAGAGTAACTTTGTCGGGTTTCGCAGGTTCTACAGCGACTCAGCCAGACCGGTGCCGATTCCGAATGATTGGTCGCATTGCCTTTTTATAAAAACTGATGTTCTCAATAATGCCCTAATTGATGGCGTTTTGCCATTGGCTTTCCCGCAGTTTATCAGAAACTGTTCTTCGCACTCATTGACGGTGCGTGGGCTTGACGTTGGAGGGACCTTGTGGGATTTGAACACGGAGGAAGGCTTACTTGATTTGCTCAAGGCCAAACTTAAACCTGTGGTTGGGCCCAGGCATCGGTTTTCAGACAAAGAAAGCATAGAAATATCCGACAGTGCCAGATTATTTGGCCAAGTGCTGTTTGGGCGGAATATTAGTATTGGTCATAATGCCGTTATAATAGGTCCTACTATTATTAGTGATGATGTTAAAATCGAAAGAGATAGTGTCATCAAAGCATCAATTATAGGCCCTGGTGTTTCGATACCACCGAATGGTCTTGCTCAAAACCGTGTTCTTCTAAATTCCCACAGTTACTCCAAACAGGCCGGACAAAACAGCATAGTGGAAAATATAAAAAGTGGAACTATTAACGGGCTTGGTGAAGACACGAATAACTTTCGGACTTGGCCGAGATTTTCCTATGCCAGGTCATTTAAGAGAATTGCTGATGTTATTGCAGCTATAATCGTATTGGTTTTATTTATCCCCGTGATGCCAATCATTGCTTTAGCAATAAAACTCAGTTCGCCGGGGCCGATATTCTTCAAGGATAAACGTCAGGGATTACATGGGAAAACGTTCAACTGTTTGAAATTCAGGACTATGGTTGTCGGTGCTGATAAGATACAAGACAGAATAAGGGTTCTAAATCAGGTTGACGGCCCTCAATTCAGGATGGAGTATGACCCGCGTGTCAGTACTGTCGGAAGATTTTTGCGGAACACGTATATCGATGAAATACCTCAATTTGTCAATGTGCTGGTCGGTCAGATGAGTGTTGTCGGCCCGAGGCCTTCTCCCGAATCAGAAAATACTTTGTGCCCGTTCTGGCATGACGCAAGATTGTCAGTCCGTCCGGGCATCACGGGTCTCTGGCAGGTTTGCAGAACACGTCAGCGGATGAAGGATTTTCAGGAATGGATATATTATGACACTAAGTATGTTAAAAATCTGTCGTTGAAAATAGACCTGTGGATATTCTGGCAAACGATAAAAAAGACATTGGAAAATTTCATAGACCAGTTCTGAGCTAACGAGTTTAAGCGAGAAAGGACTAATAAGTGCCGAAGAAATATTTTAATTGGAAATTAGCAATTGTTTTGTTGATAGGTTTTATTGTTTTGAGTGTAACAGCCTTTGGATTGCGTCAATGGCAGAGAAGCCACCGGGCAGAAAGAGGTCTTTACTTAGGCAATAAGGCATATAGTGAACAAAAATGGGAAGAAGCGGCAAGAAATCTTGGTCGTTATCTCGCTGTGGCACAGAATGACACAACAGTCCTTTTTAAATACGCCCAGGCGCAACTCAACATCCGACCTCTTAAACGAAACAATCTTGAACAGGCTGTAAGCGCTTATAGAACCATACTGAGAATAGATGAAACCAACTCTCAGGCCGCCTTGACGCTTACCGGAATATATTTACAAATTGGATTGCCAGGAGAAGCTGGACTGATTGCCGCCAGAGCTATCGAAAAAAATCCGTCACCGGAACTGCGTAGAATACTGGCGATTGCTCTTATCAACCAGCGAAAATTTGAAGAGGCTTCGAAAGAATTAAGAAATATCATTAAGGAGCATACTGGTTATGTATGGGCTTACGATGTGTTGGGACGTTTGGCGGAAAATCGACCTGATGATTTTTTAGAGACTTCTCAATCCTGGTTTGACGAAGCCGTAAAGAGCAACCCCTCCAATGCGGAAGCGTATATCATTCGTGGAGCCAGTTATTTAAGAAACGGAAAAAAAGCCAAAGCTCTATCTGATTTAACAGAGGCTGAGAAACTGGATTTATCTGATTTTACTGTACGACTGCATCTGGCCGAGGAGTTTGTTAATGCTAACATTCTGGATAGAGCGGAAAAACATCTTGCTGTTGTTCAGGCGGCCGAGCCGACAAACCAGACACTCTGGCAAATCTGGGCCAAACTCGCATTGAAATCAAACACGGGCCCGACAATGACTAAGGTTGCCCAGACCGGTCTTAAAGCTCTTTCTGCACAGCCGTGGGATTTTATGCCTACAGCAGCAGAATTGTATATCCGCGGTGGTGAGCTTGACCTCGCCGGTAGTTGTATAGCTGAGTTACGCCGCAAAGAGGTTGCACCAACAACTACTGAATTTTTGGAAGGTCTTATCGCTGACCACAAAGGTCAGTATTACCAGGCCGTTAAGCATTTGTATCAGGCAATACAGATGGGAGATAAATCTGCCTCGATAAGACTGGAACTGGCTGATGTCCTGTCACGTTTAGGTGATAAGCAATCAGCAATACAGCAGTTACGGATTTTAGTTTCTGAACAACCAAGTTTTGCCGGTGCGCGTCTTAGCCTTGCAAAATTGCTGACTGAAAGCGGAAACTGGAATGAAGCTTCGGAACAGGCTCGTGCTGTAACACAGGTTTTGCCGGACGGTTCTGATGCCGCTCTGATATATGTTCAAGCCAGAATTCAGATTCTTGCGGAAAACCGGACAGACAAGGATTCTCCTCTATGGCAGGAAATAGAAGAACGTCTGACAAAGCTGGAGAAGACTTCCGATAACGTTTTTCCGATAAAACTTCTGCAGTTTCAGACTGCTGTTTTGCGTTCCAGGTTTGGTATGGCCCAGCAGTTACTTGACGATATGAAGAATCGCTATCCTTCTCGCGTAGAAGTGGCTATGGCGGAGATTGAGCTGTTGTTCGCTCATGATAAAACCGAGCAGGCGATGTTAAAATTGTCTCAGACTGTCAGCCAGTTTCCGGAGTCTGTTAGCGCTATAGCTTATTTTGCTACGTTGTTGACGAACATGGATGAGCGT
>Ga0315286_10003377_pt1 | contig 15083 bp, 10 predicted proteins | sample YL17G10_0_MG_FD_205038 | JGI IMG/M metagenome (GOLD analysis project Ga0315286, IMG submission 205038) | Sediment microbial communities from Yellowstone Lake, YNP, Wyoming, USA - YL17G10_0 | ecosystem: Environmental > Aquatic > Freshwater > Lake > Sediment | place: USA: Wyoming | collected...
CGGCGGTAATACTCGAGTCTGCTTTTCATTCCAGGGAAGTCCATTGTAGCCGGAACAACCCACCCTGTCCATCTAAGAGAGCCGAAATTCCGCAGGGGAAAATCCGCGTGGCTCCGGCGGCATGCTCTATCGCTCCCTCGTCTTGAAGCCGCGGGATTTTTCGGATATCATTCCGCCCGGCCTGGCGCCGCAGGCTGAGCCCGCATGACGTCGAAAAATCCGCGGATCGTATCCATTCTCAGAATCCTCCAAATTCTCTTCTACGCCGCTTTCGTCTTTCTCTGGTTCAAGGATAATTTCCCGAAGTTCCGCGCAATCCCCATCTCTCCGCTAATTCCCCTGGCCGGACTGATCATAGTCACGGCCTTTCGCGTCTGGCTCAAGCTTAGAACGCCGCGGCCGCAAAAGCGGCGCTCTCCCGGCAAGCGAGATGTCATCGCCGTCACCCTCATCCTTCTCGCGGCCACGGCCGTCCACATCCCCTTGCTTGTCCATAACTACGGCCTGATGGACAGCGACGAGGCCATCCCGGCCCTCCAAGGCAAACATATAGCCGAAGGTCACGTCCCGGCCCTGTTTTACTACGGGGCCCGCTTTCAGGGCAGCCTCCCCCAGCATTACTACGCCCTTCTTTTCAGAATTTTCGGCTATTCGGTTTTTCTGGTCAAACTCGCCGCTTTCCTGGCGTTCTCCGCTTTTCTGGTGGTCCAGTACTTTCTGCTCAAAAAAATCTTTTCGAGGGAGACGGCCGTCCTGGCCGGGGTTTTCAGCGTCCTCCCCTTTCCAAACCTGCTGGTATCCAGCTTCGACGTCGGGTCGGGATTCGCGGTCCTCTTTCTCCTAGGGAGCGTGATTTTCGCTTTGACCTACGAAATCTACGAGCGGGGAAAGGACCATCTCCTCGCCCCCCTCGGGTTCGTTCTCGGCCTCGCCTTCTGGACGCATCAGATCTCGGTCGTATTCATCCTGACCTCGGCTTTTTTCCTCGTCCTCCGTTTCAAACTCCAAATCCGGAAATACCTGGCTTTGGCGCTCTTCCTCGGCCTCGGCCTCCTCCCCGTGATCATCAGCGAAGTTTATTGGCGATTTCTCCTTGTCCGATGGCTGCTCTTTGGAGGAGAGGCGTCCGGTCGCTTGTCCGGAGGAAAAGCCGCCAACGGAAGCCGGCTTCTCCTCGAGCTTTTCTCCTCCGGCCCCGCCTGGGCCAACATTCTCTATCTGGCCTTCCTCGGGCTGGGCCTGCTTCTCCTCGCGAAGCGGATGCTAAGTAAAGGAAAAATTCCCATTTCGTTCCTCTTCGCCGTGTACGTCCTCGTCTACGCCGCGGTTTATCTTATCTCTTCCTTCAGTTCGACGGGCATCATCCGTTATCTCTACATTCTCTATTTGGCCCTGCCAGTGCTGTTCATCACCGCGTTTTCGTGGATCAAGTCCAGGCGGCTCCGAGTCGCCGCGACCGCTCTCTTTTTCGCCCTGGTCTTCTTCGGGAGCAGCGCCAGGTCCAGTCTGGACTACTATCAATCGACCGGAACCCGCCACCGGGAGCTCAAGGCCGTCGCGGCGGCGATGGTCGCCAGCGGAGAGAAATATTGGCAGGGACATTATTGGATCTCGTATCTCCTCAATGCCGTTGCCAAAGAGAGGATCATCGTCGCCTCCTCGACCGTGGTCAGGTATCCCGCCTACCTTCTGGAGCACGACACGGAAGGCATCCACACGAATCGCGTCTTTCTCCGGGATACGCCCGAACAGGACGGCTCGGCCGTCGAGTTCACCCGTATGCTCGGCCGCCTTAAGAAAACGTACACGACGGAAACCCTCGGCCCCTGGTATCTTGTCTACGGCATCAACGGGTACGTGTATCCTAAGAACGTCTACTTTCCCCCCGAGGAGATCCCCGACGTGTCGCTGGACGGAATTGTGGCCAAGGAATCGGGCCTGGAACTCCGCTTCGCGTCAAGAAAGCCCCTTGCCGGGGGAGGATACAGGCTTTATGCCGAAATCGAGGGATTTTGCCGCTCGTTCACCCCGATCGGTCCGGGAGATCGGTTCACCCTCGACCTGCCCTACCCGTCCGAGCGGCGCGCGACCCTCAAGTTCTATCTCGACTTCCAGGGACTCTTTCTTGACTCGACCCTTCGGGAAAGCGTTGTCGATCTGCCCCCCCCGCCTCCGCTCGCCCGGAAGCCGGCCGTCGAGCCGCTCTGGGGGTTTGGACCGCGGGAAAAAAATACGGGAAAGAACTGGATCGCGCTCGAGAGAGATGTCCGGTTCCGGGTCAACCGGGCGCCGGGCGAAGGGGGGAGCGTCCGCCTCGGCCTCTACGCGCCCTTTCAATTCGCCGATACGTTCTGGCACGATCCGTTCCGCCAGAGCGTGGAGATGTTCGTCAACGGCCAATCCGTCGGAACTTATGATCTTCCGGACGGCCCGAATACGCTCGACATCGGAATCCGGTTTCCGCCGTTCAAGGCCGGGCCGAATATCATTCGTTTGAAATTCAAGTACGCCATGGTCATCTCCCTCAGGCTGGACCACTGGAAAACATCAGCCTACCTGGAAGATCTGAGAATCGACTAAAGTCGATAACGACCGGTTTTGAGGTTCCTGCGGATCCGCCGCATCCCGGTCCATTCCTCCCAGGAAGCCCGGAGGACATTGACCGAGGTCGCGTAGGCATCGTGACGTTCGTTCCAATCAATGGGGATTTCGATGACGGGATAGCCGTTCGCCTTGGCTATGGCCAGGATTTCGAGGTCCCAGGACCAGCGGTCTTCGGCGCAAACCACGCTCATTTTTTTAAGCAGGGCAAGGTCGAACCCCTTGAACCCCGCGTCGGGATCGCGGACATCGAGACGGGGGAAAAAAAGCCGGACCAGAAACCGATGCGCCCGGCCGACAATCCCCCGGAGCCAAAGGCGCCGGGTCACTGAGCTTTTAAGGAACCGGGAACCGACCACGATTTGACCGAGCCGAAGCCGGGCCTTCATTTCAACAATATGACGTAGGGCTGTGGTTTGAGGAAAATCGAGATCGGTAAAAATGAGATATTCGCCGGGGCAGGTCATCGCCGCGAACCGGACGGCATACCCGCGGCCCCGATTTTCGGGATAGCCGACGGCCCTGATGGAAGGATGAGACGCTTCGAGCTCCCGAGCCGCGGCCGCGGAACCGTCCCGGCTGCCGTCATCGCAAAGAACCAGCTCAAACGCGCCCGGCATTTCCCGGCTCAAAAAAGCATGGACGGCCAGCGCGTTTCGGGCCAGGGCTTTTTCGCTGTTGTAGAAAGGAAGGACGAAATGGAGCACTCAGCACCAATACTCTTCAAGCTTCTGCTCGTCCGATAGGGTCCGCCACCATTCGGCGCATTTGGCGATGCCGTCCTCGAGGGTCGTCTTCGGAACCCAGCCCAGCTCGTTTTCGGCCAGCCAGTTATGGACGCGCTTGATCTTCGGCTCAACCCGCGCCTGGGGGATATAATCGATCTTGGCCGGGAAGTGCTTGACAACCTCCTTGGCGATGTCCTCGATCGTGATCGGCCGTCCGCCGGTGAGGTTGTAAATCTTGTTTTCGGCGACGGGTTTCAAGGCGTGGATCTGTCCCTCGGCCAGATCCCCGACGTACATGAACTCCCGGAACTGTTTTCCGTCGCCCATAATGCTCACCACCCGCATCTTCTCGGCCATTTCCATGAACGCCCGGACGACGAGGCCCCGCCACATCCGCTCGCCGTAGGGAATGCCATAGCGGAAGACGGTGTATTTCGGGCCTTTGTATTCGCTGTAAAACGAGAAGCAGAGGAGCTCTTGGCCGATCTTGCTCGCGCCGTAAATCGTGTTGATGTGGTCCAGACGGAACGGGCTCATTTCATTGACCACGTCCCCTTCCTGGGCTCCGCAGACCCAGGAGCTCGAAGCAAGGAGAACGCGTTCGACGTCGCCGGTCAGAGCGGCGTTCAAGACGTTGAGCGTGCCTTTGATATTCAGCTCATGGCAGAGCTTCGGGTCCTCTGAAGACTTGCGGGCGTTGGCCAGCGCCGCCAGGTGAAAAACGAAGTTGAAGTCGGAGAAGACGTTTCCCAGGTCGTCGCGGATATCCTTCCTGATCCACTCCACGTCCTGAACGGGCTTCCTCAGGTCGAGGATGGAAACGTCATATCCCTTATCCAGGAGCTTCTGGACAAGATGGCTGCCGATGAAACCGGATCCGCCGGTGACGCAGATTTTCATAGCCGAACCTCCTCTGTGCGCCTTCCAGGGCGCAACCCGCTTCGGGGCATCAGCGCGTTTTCATAAAAAAGCCCCGGCTGGGCAATAATCGCTTCATATTATAAACCCAATTAATAATACCTTCCCGGACCGCCCGGAGCAACGGCGGCAGGCCGAAGTTCGTCGGCGGGAGGAGCTGGTAGAGCCGGCGAAGCACGTGAATGAGAGGATAGAGCTTCGGAGAGAGGCGGATATAGTAATCGAAGAAGCCTTGGTAGCCGAAGAGCGTTCGCCTCGAAATCGCCGGGTGCTTGATCGTGATGTTCGTGTAATAGATCTCGGCATCGTCGATCGGGTGTTCGAGCCAACCGGCCCGGAGGCTGTCCTCGCCGAGCTTTGTCCCGCGGAAGGGCATGTAGACCGTGCACATGATCCGGTCGGGCTGGAGCTGCCTGTTGAGGCGGATGGTGTCCCAAACCGTCGACATGTCCTCTTCTGGAAGCCCGATCATGTTGAAGCTTCCGGTCCGGATGCCGTAACGCCGGGCCAGAGTGAACGCCTCGATGACTTTCTCCTGGGATATGTTCCGCCGCAGGACGGCGTTCCGGATCTTGGGATTGCCGGACTCGATGGCCATGTTGATGAAATCGCAGCCCCCATCCTTGAGTGTTTTAATCGTGTCCTCGTCAATCAAATCGGGCCGGGTCTGACAGAGAAAGGGAATCGCATAGCGCTTGGGATAGCGTTCGCAGAATTCCTTCAGGTGCTTTTTGTTCAGGGTGAAGGACTCGTCCGAAAAGGACAGGCGCGAAGGCCGATACCTGGGGATGACCTCATCGATTTCGGCGAAGACGTTCTCGATCGTCCGGTAGCGGACGAACCGTCCCTGGCCCCGATAGAGATCCATCAGGAATTCGTTCTGGCAATAGCTGCAGGGGAAAGAGCATCCCCGGGACGAAAGAAGGTTGATGCCGTAGAGCTCGGCCCGCAGCCGCCGCGGATCAAGAAGGCCGCGGTCGGGGAAAGGCAAGCGGTCCAGGTCCTGGACGAGCGGCCGCATCGGATTTTTCCTCACGGCCCCGTCTTTCTTGACCCAGAGTCCGGCGACGGCCGAGAAGTCGCTTCCGGCATCCAGCGCCGACAGAAACTCGGTCATGGTCTCCTCGCCCTCGCCCCGGCAGATCAGGTCAACAACCGGGTCTTGAAGGGTTTCCTCGGGAGCGATCGTGGGATGGATACCGCCGAAAATAGTCAAGGCCTCGGGCCGGTTCTCCTTGACTACGCCGGCCAGAACCGCGGCGATTTTGTAGTTGACGGACATGACCGAAAACCCGACGACGTCGGGCCTGAACGAATCGAGAGTCGCGGCAAAAGCGCTTTTTATCGGCCGGAACGGATCTCCTCGGAGCGGCCTCTTCCTGAAGGGCGTGACGTCAAAGAAGGCGGTCCGGTGGCCCACGGCCTTGACCGCGGAAGCGATATAAAGGACGTTCAGCGGCTGCTCGCGGACGATATATCCGGGATAGACGAGGAGGACGTTTTTCATGCCCTTCCCCGTTGGGGCGGAGGCCCGTACATCTTCCGGAATTTCAAGGCCATGAGGAGCGTTTCCAGGAGGGTCAAGGTGTTCAATTTCGTCCGGCCGCGGGCGCGGTCGACGAAGACGACGGGCACTTCGCGGATCGAAGCGCCCATGAGGACAAGCTTATAAAGAATCTCGAGGACGATCGACGGGCCGACCGATATCAAATCGTCAAGGTCCAGCTTTTCCAGGATTTCCCGCCTGAAACAGCGAAAGCCGGAGGACACGTCGCGGACCGACGTCCGAAAGCGGCGGCGGATGAAACGCCGGACGAGCCAGGTGATCGCCCTCCGGACGACGCTCCGGTCCGAGTCGCTTCCCCCCGGGACGAAACGGGAGCCGATGGCGACGTCGCATTCCTCCATGGCGGCCAGAAGATCCGGAATGAAACGGGGTTGGTGAGAAAAGTCTCCGTCCATTTCGAGGACATAATCCGGTCGAAGGCCCAAGGCGGCCTTGAAACCGTCGATTCCTCCCGTTCCCCGGCCGCGGCGTTTTCTCCTGTCGAGAAGATGAACGCGGGCATCGGTTCGGGCCATCCCCCGGACGATTTCTCCTGTTCCATCCGGAGAATGGTCGTCGGCGACGAGAACGTTGATCGTCCCTGGACCCGGAAGAGATAAGATCTGGCTGATGAGCGGTCTAATGTTTTCAGCCTCGTTATACGTGGGGATCATGGCCGCGACGAGCCGAGGGGTATTGTCCATGATCAGAGTCGCTTCAGAGGACCTTGCGAATTTCTTCAAACACCGATTCGGGGCTGATCTCTATCATGCAGGTCATCTCCGGGCACGCGGATTTGTAGCAGGGAGCGCAGGGGACGCCGGCAAAGAGCTTGGCTCCCCGTCCGTAAAGCGAAATTTCCTGGGGGCACGTGGAGCCGAAGAGGGCCACGACGGGCTTGCCCAGGGCGATCGCCAGATGCATACCCAACGAATCCGAGCTGACCACAACATCCATGGCCTCGACGAACCCGGCGAATTCCAGGATCGGATGGTCGTTGCCCGTGTTGAAAACGCGTTTCTGGGCCGCCCGCTCGAGAGAACGGTTCAGGCTTCTCTCCCTCGGTCCTCCCAAGAGGAAGACGTTGGCTTTGAGCTCGGTCGTGAGGAGGCGGATAAGCTTCCGGTAATGGGCGGGGGGCCACTGCTTGGTCGCGAACCTCTCCCCCGCCCCCGTGTTCAATCCAACGGCCGGGCGGTTTCGGCCGATCCGGCGTGAGCGCAGGAATTCCCGCGCTTCGCTCCGGCAGGAATCGCCGAGCGAAAAAACATAGGGGTCGTCGTGATAAGGGACTTCGGCCGCCGCGGCGATGATTTCCTGGTAGGTTTTCCGGTTTTTCCGGAATTTCAAGTCGTCGTCGACACCCAGGCGAAAGGCGTAAGAAGACGCCGGATTGAAAACCGAGAGATTGCCGTGTTCGTTCATTCCGAAACCGAACTTGCGGCGGCTCCGGACCATCGTCGCCAAAGCCGTGGAGCCCGGATCTTTATCCAGACAGATCAGGACGTCGAATGAGACCACGACGAGGGACAGGAGATGCTCCGGGGAAAAAACCAGAATGCGGTCGACATACGGGTTGTTCCGGAGCAGGTCGGCGCCGTCTTCGTCCACGACCCAGACAACGGAGTGCCGAGGATATTTCCTCTTCAGTCCCGGAAGGAGGGCCGTGGTGCGGAGAACGTCGCCCATGGCAGCCCTCTTGATGAGCAGGAGCTTTTTCTGAAAAGGCTTATATTCCGGGCAGTCCCGGCACGCACGTTTGAATGAGCAAGGCATCTCGCCCTTGAAATGAACGCAATCGCTTCGAATCATGGTCGCGCAAGTGTCTCAATAAGCCCCAGTTATGCCACAAACTGAAGATAAAGGCAACCAAGAAAGGAACGGCCGGACGTTCTCCGTGCTTCGATTCTCATGCGGAGGTTAAGCGGCATCATAATCACCGAGAGTCATATGCCAGGTTGAGAGATTAAACAACATTTCGGGCGCCGGTATGGAGTTGTTCCAGCTGACCAGCGCCTTAAACCGGCGGGGAAGAAGGAATTTGGGACAGGGGATAAATCCGTTTTGACGAAGCGCCCTGGATGCTCTATCCGACTTCAACATCAGTGACCCGGCCACCACGGCGCCCTTGCTATGGGCGTCGCGGCAGAAAGCGCCCACAAGCTGCCCGGCCGCTGACGTTCCTTCAGCCGAATTCAAGGCCAGCAGTTCGACGATCATTCCCCAGGGGACGCCTCCAACGTCGGTTGCTCTCCCGACGAGGAAACCGACGAGGCGTCCGTTCGACCTAGCCGCCCATATCTCATAATGCCGCGTCGGGCATTGGATATACCGCCAATTCAAAAATGAGCTATCCCGGACAAGCCAATGGGCATAGCTGTTTTTAGCCGTGTTCCAGAAGCTGTCGAATTCGGGCCCGAATTCGCGGATTTTATCGATCGTCATAGGCCGTTTTCTTCGCCGGGGACGAAAAAGCAAAGCCGCCAAGTGAAGGATCGGATTTCCGAAGCGGGCGAGAGCTCGTCCGAAGATCCCCGGTTTCAATTCACGCGCAGCAAGTGCCCCGGAAAGATCGAACACCCGAATCCAAATAGGCAATTCGCCGAGATCGTGATAGCTCAAATTCCGGAGGCAGGTTTGGAGCGAATTCGAGTTCGGATAGCCGAAAGTGAGGTCCATGCCGAGGTTCGCGCTTCGCCTCGTGATTTCACCATACAATTGGCCGAAAATGCCCCGCCCCCGAAAATCAGGATGCGTCATTCCGTTCACGGCAAGGCAGCCCGGACGAACAACAGCCCCTATCTTGTATTTCAAGGGAACGCCGGCGCAATGGCCGGTGATAGCGTCCCCGCTTTTTGTGACGAGTTCGATAGCCCGGCCATTGGGATTATGATCATAGAGCCAGGTCAGATACGCCGGATCGGCAATGTCTTCTCCGGGAAATACTATTCTGGCCAGAGAGGCAACACCTCCTCGATCAGACGGTCCGCTATGGACTTCCTGGTCCGATAGCCTTCGGCCGGGAACTCCCATCCACTCCCGGAATATTTTTTTCTCGGCCTCGATCTTATTCATTTTGCTCATTATCGAAGGCATCTCGGTTTCTGTCAAGCCGAAGAAGGAAAGAAATCGGCCGCAGAGGAATATTCCAAACGGTTCTTTGGACACGGAATATTTCCGACGATCATGGGTTCGCATCTGTCTTCAGCCGAATAAATCTCTCCGCCTGTCACAAGGAATCATCGAAAAAGGAGTCCGGATTGACTTCAACAAAAAGGCCGTTTGCGGATTGACTCCGCCTCGGCCCCATAATACAATCCCCGCCGCATTCGCCCGAACGAGATGACAGCCCCAAAGACGAAGAAAGCGAAATGGTGGCAGAAGATTCTTCTCGCTATCGGTTCGCCCCTGGTCGTCTTCTGCCTGGCCGAAGGCATCATCCGCCTCTTCGCTGTCAACACGGACCTAGCCCGGAATAAAAATTTCGAAATCGCCGTTCCCGTCTGGCTCCTCGCCGATTCTAACTGGGTACACATCGAATCTGGCCGTCTCCAGGAGCCTCGCGGAATCAAGGCCGTCGACGTCGCCTGGTTCGCGAATTTCGAGGAAGCACGGTACATTCAATATAAGCTCAAGCCGCGGATCGATGTCCAGGCCATCAACCCGTTCAATGATATCGAAGTCCGGAAGAACGTGACGTTCCGCATCGCCTCGAACAAAGACGGATTTCGGACCCGCGAGTTCAGCCCGAAGAAGAAGGGGACATTCCGTGTCGTTACCCTCGGCGACTCAAGCACGTTCGGCTGGGGGGTGGATCCTGAAGACACCTGGCAATATCTGCTAGAGAAGCGGCTGAAGCCGAAATACGGCGCCGCGGAGGTCTTCAACCTCGGCCTCTCCGGACACAGCACCCGTCATGGGCTCGGCGTCCTCAGGCATTACGCTTGGAAATTAGACCCCGATCTCATCATCATCAGCTATGGCGCCAACGACGCTCGATTCGTGATCCGCCCCGCGGAAGCGGTTCTGGGGATGGATGATACTTGGCTCGGAGGAATCCGCTGGACGCTTCTGAAATTCCGGACGGTTCAATGGATGCGGAAGTTGATTTTTTCCGCCTATGATCCCTTCAAAGAAGCCACCCCCAAGGAAGGCGCGCCGAAGGGATCTCTCGTCCCTTCGGTCTCCAGAGATGGTTATAAATCCAACCTCAAGATCATGATCGAGGAAGCCAGAGCCAAAGGCGCCGCCGTGGTTCTTATGGGAGTTTGCTCCCCCGAGACCTATGTCAGCGCCATGCGTGAGATCGCCTCTCAGGAAAACGTCCCGTTTGTGGACGCTCGGCGGCTTTTCCTCGAACGCCTTTCCGCTCTCAAAGAAGGAATCTTATACTCGAAAGAGCTCGCCTCCTACAAAAAGATATACGGAGAAAACGCGTTCCTGAAAAACTGGTGGCTGTACGTGACGACGGATGGATGCCATCCTAACCGCGTCGGGACCGAAATCCTGGCCGGTGCCTTGGCCGACGCCATCGAATCCGCCGGGTTCAGTTCAAGCGTGGATGATTGAATTCCCGGCCCGGGCCAAAGGATGGAGCAGTGAACTCAAACCTTGCCGGCAACCTCAATCATTATCCAGATCTCGATGACAGCGTGTGTTCAACGTCGAACGAACAAAAAAAGCAAATTCTCGCCGAGCGCGTGAATCGCGAAGCAACCGAGATTCTTGAACCGAACCCCCCGCCTTACGATCCTTCTCGCACCACGCTCGAAATCCGACTCTCATAACCCCCGGTTTCGACGGCCGTGACGACGTATTGATAGCTTTCGGTAAACGGCAGTCTCCGGTCCATGTACTCCAAAAGGGTCCCGCCGACCGAACCGATTTTTTCGTAGGGAGATTCGTCCTGCCCGGCGATTTTCCGGTAGATATTGTACTGGAACAGGGTCACGGCATCGTTCAACGGGTTTTTCCGCCACGCTATGATGTTGATTTTTTCACTCCGGAAAAGCGAATTATTGACTACCGTCCGGCAGGTGACGCCAAGAGGCGGGAAGGAAACGGCTTCGCTGACCCGCGCCGAGCCCGTGCTCTCCCCCATTCTCGTGTCCTTCGGCAGCGCTGTCAGGCCATACGTGTATTTCTGGGTCAACGCCAGACCCGAGTCGGTAAAGACGAAGATAGCCGGCGCGACTAAAGCAATCTGGGCAAAATCGCCGTCCGACAGGTTGCTTCTCTTGCGATAGACCCGGTAGCCGTTCAGCTCGATGTTTTGATTGGCCGGATTTCGCTGCCAGGTGAGCGTGTTGATTTTCTGAGTTTCGGACGCGTTAAGCTGGGTATCGAGGCCGGGGCTGAGAGGCGGAAAAGGCCGGGGCGGGATGGTCGTGGTTCCGGTTGATGTCGTCGAGGTTCCTCCGGCGGCTATCCTTAAATAGAGAATTTCAAAGTTGGTTCCGATGTTTTCATGGTAGACGATGTGGACGTTTCCGCCGCTATCGACGGCGACTCTCGCCTCCCCGGATTCTCCCGCGGAGTTGGAGAGATTGATCGGCCCGCTCCATTGACCAAAGTCGTAGGCGTTGCCGAAGATATCGCCGTCCTCGCTCCAGACAACGTAAATATTGCCGTTGTTCCTGTTGACGGCGATGTCGGGGTCAACGGAACTCGACCCGCTCTGGGAAACATTGACTTCCTGCGACATCGACCCGTCGCTGTTGACCCTACGGACAAAAATCTCGTCGTTTCCCTGATTTCCGTCTTTCCAAGCAAAATAGGCGTTGCCGGCATTGTCGCAGGCGATTTTGGGGTTGGGCTTGTTCTCTTTAGTGCCTTCCTTAACCGTGATCAGCGGAGCCCACCCCGCCGCGTCGAGAGGATTGGCGTTTCGGGCATAAAAAACGTCATAGTCGCCCAGGAGCCTTTGCGTCCATGTCAAGTGGCCCCGTCCGCCGGAGTCGATTTCGAGGTCGGGAACATAGCTTGGTATGCCAACCGGAAGGGTCTGGACTGCTGTCCAAGCGCCGTTCGTCAGCCGCGATCGCGCCCCCAGCTCTCCCTCCTGATTCGTCCAATCCATCCAGGCGGTGGAGAGGACGCCGCTGGCCGGGTCGACGGCGGCGGCGGGCCCGAAGGAGTCTCCGGCGGAATTGCTGACGTTGGCCCGGGTTCCCCAAGCATTTTCGAAAAGGATGTGCCAGATCTCGCGATTGTTCGCGCCGGCGCCCGCGTCGCGAATCAAGAGATGGCAGGCGCCGTTTGGAGCCACGGCAAAGCTTTTGTGCCCGTTGGTATCGGTCCCGAACGCCGTGATGGCCGTCGCTCGTTGCGGAGCGCTCCACGGACCTGATTTATTGGTCGAAAACAGAATATCGTAGTTGGGATATTCCAGCCAGACGACATAGGCCGCTCCGCTCGCATCCAGGCCGATGAGGGGAAAGCCGGAGTCGTTCGCGGTATTCGAAATGTTAACGGGAGCCGACGTCTGGAGCTGGGCCATGGTCTCCGGCCCGGTGCCTCGGGCAGGACGGACGAGGGCGAAGGTTGAAATCGAGAGGATGAAGGCCAAGAGACCTAGCCCAGCGACCGCCGTCCTTTTCATGAGTCGTCCACTTCCTCTAAGGGTCATTATCCGGAGAACTCCGCCCCAAGTCAATGTTCACGGGAAGTAACTCGAAATGCGTGATCCCAAATCGGCGCCGGGGTCGGCCTTTAGGATCCCATAGAGGAGGGGGGGCCGTCGGATTTTCGACGGGGGGAACCGACGGGGCTGGTTCCCCGGGGAGCCGAGGCCGACTCCGGTGCCGGAAGGAATCAGGCGAACGGTAAAGACTAGGTGATCTATTCGGGATTCTCTGCGACCGGAGTCGCCTTTAGGAGCCTTCTCTTGCGACTCCGGAAATCCGGCTCTCGAACCCTCCCGATTCGACCGCCGTGACCACATAATCATAGCTCTCGCTGAACGCCAACCTCCGGTCCTGATATTCCAGAAGGGCGCCGCTGACCGACCCGATTTTTTGAAATTGTGTCTCTTCCTGGTCGGACTTTTTCCGGTAGATGTTGTACTGGAACACGGCCACCGCGTTGTTCAACGGATTATTGAGCCAGGAAACGACGTTGATCTTTTCCCTTCGGAAAAGGGAGCTGTTGACGACCGTCCGGCAGCTGACGCCCAGCGGAGGGAAAGCGCCCGCCTCCGTGACCAATTCCGATCCTTCGCTCTCTTCCGCGCTTGTGTTCCGCGGCATGGCCGTCACTCCATAGGTGAATTTCTGGTCCAGCGGCAGCCCGGAATCCATAAAGGCTAAGGTGTTCGGCGCGACCGACCCGATCCGGACAAAATCGCTGTCCGGCATATTGGCTCTCTTGCGATAAATCCGGTAGCTCTCCAACTCGATATATCGATTGTTCGGATTTCCCTGCCAGGCGAGAACATTGAGCTTTTGGGTTTCGGAAGCATCGATCTGGGTGTCGAGAACCGGGTCGAGGGGAGGAGAAGGCCGGGGAGGGATGGATGTCGTGGTCGATGTGCTCCCGACAGTCGTCGTCCGCGTGGACGTCGTCGTCGACGAGCCGGCGGACGTGGTCGTCGAACTCCCGACCGTCGTCGTGCTCGAAGTCGAGGTCGTCGTTGTGCCGCCTCCTCCGCCGAACGACGTCTGATAGAAAATTTCGTAGTTGCTTCCGCTCCTTTCGTGGTAGACGAGGTGGACGTTTCCGGCGTTATCGACGGTAACCGCCGCTCGGCCCGAATCCGCGGCGGAATTTGTGATATTCGTCGGACCGGTCCAGCCGTTTCCCTGGAAAGCGTTTCCGAAAATATCTCCATTTTCCGTCCAGGCGACATAGATATTGCCGTTGTTTTTATTGACGGCGATATCGGGGTCGGCGGAACTCGCGCCGCTCGATGAGACGTTCCATTCCGGGCCCAAAGAACCGTTGCTGTTGACCTTGCGGACATAAGCCTCGTCGTTGCCCGGGCGGCTGTCCTGCCAGGCAAGGTAAGCGTTGCCGGCGTTGTCGCAGTCGATTTCCGGATAGGTCCACCAGACGCTGCCGGTATTGCTCGCGACCAGAATCTGCGTCGTCCAACCGTTCGCATCGAGAGGATTGTTGTTCCGGGCATACCACACTTCGCAGGTGCCGCCCCTTCGATTCGCCCAGACCAAATGACCCCGGCCGTTGGCATCGATCGCGATCGCCGGAGAACTGGCAGTGCCCCCTATCGGACACATCCCAACCGACGTCCAATTGCCGTTCGATTGTCGAGAGCGGCTCAGGATATCCCAGAGTCGATAGGTTTCATCCATCCAGACGGCCGTCATCGCATTGTTAGCCGGATTGACGGCGCACTTTGAAGCCTGAGAGGAGTTGCTTGTCTGGCTGATGTTATTCGCCGCCCCCCACGAATTTCCGTTATAAAAGGCGTGCCAGACCTCATAGTTGGTGATGTCGATGTCCGCGTCCAGATAGGTGAGATGGCACTCTCCGTTGGGGGCAACGGAGAAACCCTTATAATACTCCGCTTCATCCCGGTGGAGCCTGATGGCCGCCGCCCGCTGGGGCGAGATCCAGGGGCCGGATTTGTTGGTCGTGAACAACACCTCCGGAATGGAAAATTCCCACCAGACCACGTAGGCGGCTCCGCTCGAGTTGACGCCGATGAGGGGATTCACGGAATCATACGGAGTGTTGGAGATATTGACGGGGGCCATCATCGTTAGCTCCGCGATCCTGTCGATGTCTTTTTCCTGGGCCGGGCGAACAAAGGCGAAGGACGAAATCGTAACAATCATAGCCATCAGGACCGTTACTGCGACGGCTGTCCGTTTCATGAAGCGGCCTCCATATCTTGATGCCATTATCAGAGGAACACAACATCTTGTCAATATGCTTAGCCGTAAGAGGTGATGCCGGCTAGTCCGATCCTTGAACAACGCATAAACATAATCACGGTATTCCGTCTATCGCCCCAGGGGGGAAGGCCGCGGCGCCCGAAAGGTTCGCACGTCTCCTAAAAACCAGCCGAGGCCGACGGACATCTGACTGTGTTACGGTTTTCAAGGAATGGTACACGCACCCCTGTCCCATGGCTTTTTACGCACATCGCAACAGCCTAACTTCGCTTTATCGCCAGGAATAGGGATGCACGTCCCGGAAAACTAGAGCACTGTCAGGGCGGTAGATTGAAATTTGGCCTTTTGATATGGTATATTCACGAAATGCGGATAGGAATATGAAGAGAATTATGGTCCGGGTGATCACTTTAGCGGCGTTTTCGTCCGTATTTT
>Ga0315286_10003378_pt1 | contig 15083 bp, 8 predicted proteins | sample YL17G10_0_MG_FD_205038 | JGI IMG/M metagenome (GOLD analysis project Ga0315286, IMG submission 205038) | Sediment microbial communities from Yellowstone Lake, YNP, Wyoming, USA - YL17G10_0 | ecosystem: Environmental > Aquatic > Freshwater > Lake > Sediment | place: USA: Wyoming | collected...
CAGCTCGACGGCCGCGGCAGCGGGAATAGCCCGCGCGTCAGACCCGCACACGCGGGCCGACTGGAGCACGAGCACGGCCCGCACGCGTTTGGACGGCGCGAGCAGCGTGTACCGCATCGCGCTGTGCAGCCGAACGGGCCGCGCGCCATCGGGCGGCACGATACGATTCAGTTCGCACTCCACGTGGGCAACGTCGGCGCTGATGAACGATGGCAGCTTCACGGGCGGGCTCCCGTCCGATCCTACCCCGCCGTCCCTCATGTTGTCTCCAAAACCCTGAGCTCACTTGTGTTGAGATGGCCGACGGCCCACAACAACGGCGATGAGACGGTGCGCGCGGAGTGAGTCGCCGGACGCCATCGACGGCCGGGCCTTGGCGGCGGCATTCCCACCGGTGAACCCGTCGACGTGGAATGTCGTCAAAATAGGGGTGCGGCCGATCACGATCGGCCTGCCTGAAGCGTCCACCGTCCGCGGCGAAGGAGCCGCCCCCGCTATGATCAGCCCGAAACTCGCAGCGCGAACTCTGTTCAAGACACCGTTTGTGACGGCCATCGCGGTGGTATCGCTCGCGCTCGGCATTGGCGCCAACGCCGCGATCTTCTCGCTGTTCGACCAGATGCTGCTGCGGCCCCTCCCGGTGGCTCAGCCCGACCAACTCGTCAACCTCGCTGCACCAGGGCCGAAGCCGGGCTCGCAGTCGTGCAACCAGGCGGGCGATTGCGAAACGGTCTTCAGCTACCCGATGTTCCGCGATCTCGAGCGCGTGCAACAGGTCTTCACCGGGATTTCCGCGCACCGCATCTTCGGAGCGAACCTCGCCTTCAAGGGCGAGACGCTGAACGGCGAGGGCGTACTCGTCTCGGGCAGCTACTTTCCCGTCCTCGGCGTCCAGCCGGCCCTCGGACGGCTGCTTGCGTCGGGCGACGACCGGACCGTTGGCGAGTCGCACGTTGTGGTCCTCGGTTACGAGTACTGGCGAATGCGATTCGGCGAGCGGGCGGACGTCGTCAATCAGGCGCTCGTCGTCAACGGCGAACCGATGACGATTGTCGGCGTGGCGCCACAGGGATTCGCGGGGACGACGCTCGGCGGACAGCCGCAGGTGTACGTGCCGATCACGATGCGCGAGATCATGGAGCGCTTCATGTCCCAGCCGGGCCGGCCGAGCACGTTCGAGAACCGCCGGTCGTACTGGGTCTACCTGTTCGGGCGGCTGAAGCCGGGCGTGTCGGTCGAGCAGGCTCGCGCGGCCCTCAACGTCCCCTACCGGGGCATCATCAACGACGTGGAGGCGCCGCTCCAGAAGGGAATGAGCGACAAGACGCTGCAGCGGTTCCGCGAGAGGACAGTGACGCTCGAGGCCGATGCGCGGGGACAGAGCAACCTGCACAGAGAGGCCGGAAAACCCTTGATGCTCCTGCTGTCGGTGACCGGCCTCGTGTTGCTGATCGCGTGCGCGAACGTCGCCAACCTGCTGCTCGCGAAGGCTGCCACGCGTGCCGGCGAAATGGCGGTGCGACTGTCGATCGGCGCGAGCCGGTGGCAACTGGTGGCGCAGTTGCTCACCGAGTCGTGTCTGCTGGCGACCTTCGGAGGTCTGGCCGGTCTCCTCGTGGCGCGCTGGACGCTGGACCTGGTGATCTCGCTCATGCCGTCACAAGCAGCGTCCACGATTCACGGCGGTCTCGACACCTCCGTGTTGCTGTTCTCCGGCGCGATCACGCTCGGCACCGGACTGCTGTTCGGCCTGTTCCCGGCCCTGCACAGCACACGGCCCGATCTCGCCTCAACGCTGAAGGGCCAGGCGGGCCAGCCCTCGGGCGCGCGCGCCGCGGCGTGGTTCCGCACGTCGCTCGCCACCGCACAGGTGGCGCTGTCGATGACGCTGCTGGTGGCGGCGGGCCTCTTCGTCAAGAGCCTGTTCAACGTGAGCCGCGTGGATCTCGGCCTGAACATCGACCACCTCGTGATGTTCAGCATCTCGCCCGAGTTGAACGGCTATACTCCGGAACGATCGCGCGCGCTGTTCGAGCGTCTCGAGGACGGCCTCTCGGCGGTGCCCGGCGCGAGCGGTGTCACCGCTGGCATGGTGCCGTTGCTCGGTGACAGCAACTGGAACAACAGTGTCGCAGTGGAGGGCTTCCAGGCGGGCCCGGACACCGACACGACTGCGTCGGTCAACGAGATTGCCCCCGCCTACTTCCGGACGCTGGGAGTCTCGCTCGCCTCGGGCCGTGAGTTCACGCGGACCGATGCCCTGGGCACCGCGAAGGTGGCGATGGTCAACGAAGCGTTCGCGAAGAAGTTCAACCTGGGACGCGATGTGGTCGGCAGGCGCATGTCGACCGAGGGCACGCCTGGCGCCAAGCTCGACGTCGAGATCGTCGGCCTGGTGCCGAACACGAAGTACAGCGAGGTGAAGGCGAAGATCCCGCCGCAGTTCTTCCTCCCGTACCGGCAGGACAAGAGCCTCGGCTTTCTGACCTTCTACGTGCGCACGTCGCTCGACGCCGAACAGGCGCTCGGCGTCATTCGGAAAGTGGTGTCACAGGCCGATCCCAACCTTCCGCTCGAGAATCTGAGGACGATGACCGAGCAGGCGCGCCAAAGCGTGTTCGTCGACCGCATCATCTCCACGCTGTCGTCGGCGTTCGCGGTACTGGCGACGCTGCTGGCCGCCATCGGGCTGTACGGCGTGCTCGCCTACACCGTCGCTCAGCGGACCCGGGAAATCGGGTTGCGCATGGCGCTCGGCGCCGGACCGCAGAACGTGCGCCGCATGATCATGAGGCAGGTGGCCTGGATGACACTTGTCGGGGGCGCGGTCGGCCTGGCGGCGGCCCTGGGACTGGGACTGGCCGCGCAGACGATGTTGTTCGAGCTGACGGGCTACGATCCGACCGTCTTCGCCGCATCGGCTGTCGTGTTGACGCTGACGGCGCTCTGCGCCGGTTTCATACCGGCTATGCGCGCCTCGCGCATCGACCCGATGGAGGCACTGCGGTACGAGTAGGCGCGGTCCGTGTCCACGCAACAAGTCGACGCTGAGAACTGGGCTGTCGCGTGGGTACCGTCGCGTCGCCGGGCCGCTCCGGTGGCACGGCCCGCCTAATCCAGACGGCCTCGCGCCCCGCACCACTCCGGCTTCTCTTTCGTGATTTCCGAAATATTCTGGTCTTGCAATTCCTCGAACCGTTCCACCAGGCGTAGCCACCACACGGTTCTTCCGACGATGACGTCCTGGCTCCCATTGCCGTCGATGCCGTGGACGATGGGCTGACCTGCCCCGGTCGCGCCTTCCAGGCGTTGACCGCTGTCAGTGAACTGTCCGCGTCCATCGCCGAAGTAGACGCGCCCGTCATGGCTCCGCGGCCCAGACTCGTTGACGACAAACGCGTCGAGGGTGCCGTCGCGGTTGAAATCCGAGAGGGCGACGCCACGACCGACCAGGTTGTTGAGTTGCTGCCCGTTGCCGCTGAACGCGACCGGCACCGGGAGGGCGGCCGAATCGGCCGTTTGCGTCTGCGTTTGCGCCTGAGTAGCCATGCCGGCCACGATCAATCCACAGAGCAGCGGTGCTCGCAAGGATCTGGGCGTCATCTCAACTCCTTCAGACCAAAGACGGTCAGGTGAAAACGTCAACTCAAGAATTATGACGTCAGTGGGCGCCCGCCATTCCTCGATCGCTTTTCGATTTGCCCTACATCTGCGCCGAGGCCCGGTCGGACCCGCGGTAGAATGACGCAGCGGAGAGCGGCCGTCGCCCGGGTGACATCACGCCAGCTTCCGCCAGGGGGCCAACCACAACATGACGAGAACTCGCATTCTCTCCGTTCTGGTCTTGACGATATCCACTGTTTCGGCGGCCTCTCCGGAGAGTGAGAGGGCTCGAGGAGGCGAGCCGTCGCCCGGCGGCGCGCAGGGCGGCGCCAAGAGACCGGCCGTCGCGGCCCCGAAGGACAACCTGCTGCCCACATCGGTCCCGCTGGAATCGGTTCCTGATATCAAGGCCGAGACCACAATCGGCCAGTTGCCCCGGCTGCCGCGCACGATTCCTGCCGTGTACCGCAACAAGGCCAAGGGCCCGGATGTCCGGGTCGTTTGGCCGTCCCCCAAAGACAACAGTCCGGTTCTCAAACCGGGCACATACACCGTGACCGGCAAGGTGCCCGGGACTCAGTTCCAACCCAAGGCCACGGTGACCGTGAGGGCGGCGTCGAAGAACGTGCCCGCTCCCACGCACCTGGTCGAGGCCTTTTCTCTCGGACAGGTCGTTCTCGATCAAGACACCAGGCAGCGCGACACGCCGTTCATCAAGAACCGCGACAAGTTCATCCGCACCTTGGCCACCACGAATCCCGACAACTTTCTGTACAACTTCCGGGACGCATTCGGCCAGAAGCAGCCCGATGGCGTCAAGCAGCTCGGGGGATGGGACAACCAGACGACTCGGCTGCGCGGCCACGTCACTGGCCACTACCTGTCGGCCATCGCCCAGGCCTACGCCAGCACGACCTACGACCAGGGGTTGCGGACGAATTTCCTGCAGAAGATGAACTACCTGATCGACACGCTGTTCGACATTTCCCAGAAATCAGGCAGGCCCGCGGAGGCAGGGGGGGCGTTCAACGCCGATCCGACCGCCGTCCCGCCCGGCCCCGGCCGGACCGGCTACGACTCCAATCTCCGGGCTGATGGCATCCGGACCGACCACTGGAACTGGGGTAAGGGCTTCATCAGCGCCTACCCCCCCGACCAGTTCATCATGCTCGAGCAAGGCGCCACGTACGGCACCCAGAACACACAGATTTGGGCGCCCTACTACACGCTGCACAAGATCCTCGCCGGTCTGCTCGACTGCTACGAGGTCGGAGGCAACACGAAGGCTCTGGACATCGCCAAGAACATGGGAGCCTGGGTCCAGGCCCGGCTGGCCATCGTCCCGGCCCAGACGCGAATCGCCATGTGGAGCCGCTATATCGCCGGCGAGTACGGGGGAATGAACGAAGTCCTGGCACGCCTCTACCGGCTCACCGGCGAGAAGCGATTCCTCGAATGCGCCAAACTGTTCGACAACACCAATTTCTTCTACGGCAACGCCGATCACGAACACGGCCTGGCCAGCAACGTCGATACGATTCGGGGCCGTCACGCCAACCAGCACATCCCGCAGATCACGGGCGCGCTGGAAACCTACCGCGACACGCAGGAATCCCCGTACTACCGGATCGCCAACAACTTCTGGGCGATGATCACCAACAGCTACATGTACAGCATCGGCGGGGTTGCCGGCGCACGCACTCCAAACAACCCCGAGTGCTTCACGGCCGAGCCCGACACGCTCTTCGAGAACGGATTTGCCGACGGCGGGCAGAACGAGACCTGTGCCACCTACAATCTCCTGAAGCTCGACCGGCAGCTCTTCATGTTCGATCAGACGTCGAAGTACATGGACCACTACGAGCAGGGACTCTACAATCACATCCTTGCGTCGGTCGCCGAGGACAATCCGGGAAACACCTACCATGTTTCGCTCAATCCGGGCGCGCAGAAGCAGTTCGGCAACGCCAACATGAGCGGATTCACGTGCTGCAATGGCACCGCGCTCGAAAGCAACACCAAGCTCCAGGATTCCATCTACTTCAGGGGCGCCGACAACAACACGCTCTATGTCAACCTCTTCGTTCCATCCACCCTGCGCTGGACCGAACGCCATCTGGTCGTGAAGCAGCGCACCGATTTCCCCTACGCCGATACCACGCAGATCGTCCTCGAGGGCGGCGGTCAGTTCGACATCAAGATCCGTGTGCCGAGGTGGGCCACCCGCGGCTTCGTCGTGAAGATCAACGGCCGGGAGCAATCGGTCAAAGCCGTGCATGGCTCCTATCTGACCCTCCGCAGAAACTGGAGGGACAAGGACACGATCGACCTACGGATGCCGCTCCACTTCTATCTGGACTCGGTCGTTGATCAGCCCAATGTCGCGAGCATCTTCTACGGCCCGGTCTTGCTGGCCGCCGAAGAATCCGGCCTCCGAACCGACTGGCGCGCTGTGACGCTCGCCGCCGACGACATCGGCAAGTCCATCACTGGCGATCCCGGCACCCTTCGTTTCAGCATCGACGGCGTTGGCTTCAAGCCGTTCTTCGAAACGTACACGCGCTATTCGGTGTATCTGAACGTGACCCTGAAGTAGATACGAAGGGGTTGCGCGGATGTTCGACGGTCTCCGCGACATGTCTGTTCCAACGGCCGAAGCAGAGCGACCGAAATGCCTGAATTCCGGAGGCTTTCCCCGTCAACCGATATCTGGCATGATCTTCGCTCAAGTGTCCGGTGGGGAATCTGCCCCGCCAGACACGGTATCTGGCGAACCTAATGGCCAGTACTTCCGTCGAATCCAAAGAGATGGATATCCAGCGTCCCGCCTCCGTTGCCCGCGCCCGCCGTAATCGCCGCATTATCTGGGCGCTGGTCGGGGTCGTCGCCATCTCTGCCGTCACCGTGGCGCTGGCGCGCCTGAAACCGGCTGCGCCAACCGTCGACCGCGCGACCGTGTGGACCGACACGGTGAAGCGCGGCCCCATGGTGCGCAACGTCCGTGGCCTCGGCACGCTCGTCCCCGAGGAGATTCGGTGGATCCCGGCCGAAACGGCGGGCCGGGTCGAACGGATTCGCATCCGGCCGGGTGCCCAGGTCACCCCCGACACCATTGTCCTCGAGCTGAGCAATCCGTCCGAGGCGCAGGCGCTGACCGAGTTGGTAGGCCAGCAACGCGGGGCCGAGGCCGAATTGACAACGCTACGAGCCCGCATCGAGAACGAGCTGGTCTCCCAGCAGGCGACGGTCGTCGCGGCTGACTCAGAGTTCCGTCAGGCAACGCTGCAGGCGACAGCCGACGCCGCACTGGCGAAAGAGGGGCTTAAATCGAGTATCGAGACCCAGCTCTCCGCGATGCGAGCCGAAGCGCTGCGTTCGCGGGTGGACTCCGAACAGAAGCGGCTGGCCCAGATGAAGGGATCGGTGGACGCGCAGTTGGCCGTGCAGCAGGCGGCGGTCGAGCGCACGCATACGCAGGTGGTCCTCAAGCGATCCCAGGTTGATGCCCTGAAGGTGCGCGCCGGCATTGCCGGGGTGCTTCAACTGGTTCCGGTGGAGGTCGGCCAGCAGGTCGCGCCGGGCACAAACCTGGCGCGCGTCGCCAACCCCAGTCGCCTGAAGGCCGAACTCAAGATCCCGGAGACGCAGGCGAAAGATGTGCAAATCGGCCTCGTGGCGTCGATCGACACGCGCAACGGCCTGATCGCGGGGCACGTGACGCGGATCGATCCCGCCGTCCAGGGAGGCACCGTGACCGTGGATGTTTCGCTCGAAGGCGAATTGCCCAGGGGCGCCAGGCCCGACTTGAGCGTGGACGGCACGATCGAGCTCGAGCGCCTGGCCAACGTGCTCTACACGGGGCGGCCCGCTCTCGGCCAGGAGAATAGCGTGATCACGCTGTTCCGGATCGGCCCTGATGGCGTCACGGCCGACCGGGTCAAGGTGACACTCGGACGCACGGCCGTCAATACGGTCGAGATTCGCGACGGGCTCAAAGAGGGCGATCTGGTCGTGCTCTCCGACACATCGGCATGGGACGCCTCTGATCGCATCAGGCTCAAATAGGACAGGTCTTCGCCGGCGCGCAGCCGGACGTGAGGCAAATGGTTACCCTGGAAGGAACATCGCGATGAACGCAACCGCAGAGCCGCTGATCAAGCTCGAGGGCGTGACGAAAGCCTTCTACACGGACGAAGTGGAAACCCATGCCCTGTCAGGCATCCATCTCGAGATCAAGCGCGGCGATTACGTGGCGATCGCGGGACCGTCCGGCTGCGGCAAGTCGACGTTGCTCTCGATTCTGGGCCTGCTCGACACGCCGACCGCGGGCACGTACACGCTCAACGGCCGCACGGTCGCCGACTTGAACCTGGCGCAGCGGGCGCGGATCCGCAACCGCGAGGTCGGGTTCATCTTCCAGAGCTTCAACCTCATCGGCGATCTGACCGTGTTCGAGAACGTCGAATTGCCGCTGACCTACCGTGGCATGGCGGCCGCCGAACGGAAGACGCGCGTCACCGCGGCATTGGAGCGGGTGGGCATGGCCCATCGCGCCCGCCACCTGCCGAGTCAGTTGTCGGGCGGTCAGCAGCAGCGCGTGGCGGTGGCCAGGGCCCTGGTCGGAGAGCCGGCCATCCTGCTGGCGGACGAACCGACCGGCAACCTCGACTCGCGCAACGGCGAGGCCGTCATGGATTTGCTGAACGAGTTGCACCGCGGGGGCGCGACCATCTGCATGGTGACCCACGACCCCCGGTTTGCGCGCAGCGCCGACTGCACCATCCATCTGTTCGACGGACGCGTCGTGGAGGAGAACGTCGAGGCGACGGCCTGAGATGATCCGCCTCAAGGGTATCGAGAAGTACTACGAACACGGTCCGAGCCGGACCTATGTGCTGAGGCGGATCACGCTCGACATCGCCGAAGGCGAGTTCGTGTCGATCATGGGGCCCTCCGGCGCCGGCAAGTCCACCCTGCTTCACATCCTGGGAATGTACGACGCCGCGTGGACCGGAGAGTTCGAGTTCGCCGGCCACGCCGTGCACGCGATGAAGCCGAAGCAGCGCGCCGCACTCGCGAAGCAGTACGTCGGGTTTGTGTTCCAGAGTTATCACCTGCTCGATACGCTTACGGTCTACGAGAATATCGAAATCCCCCTGTCGTACCGGGATATCAAGAAGTCCGACCGTCAGTCGATCGTGTGCGACACGCTCGACCGGTTCGCCATTGTCGGCAAGAAGGACCTGTATCCGAACCAGTTGTCGGGCGGACAGCAGCAACTGGTGGCGGTGGCGCGGGCGGTTGTCGCGAGCCCCACGATCCTGCTGGCCGACGAGCCCACGGGCAACCTGCACTCTGAGCAGGGACGCGAGATCATGGAGTTGTTCACGCGCCTGAACCGGGCGGGCACGACGATTATCCAGGTGACCCACTCCGATGTGAACGCCAGCTACGGCCAGCGCGTCATCCGGCTGCGCGACGGCTGGCTCGTCGATGCCTGAGACAGGCCAGCCCCGGACGTCACGTGAGTTGACAGCGGCGCCACGTCTTTCCTGACGGAGCCCGGGGCCTGGAGATCCCGGGCTGCCCGTCGAGACGAGTGAATTCAGGCGCAGGTTGCCAGCTGGACTGGGCGTCGCCGACCACGATGCTGACTCCCCGCGAATCGCCACCTCGCACCCTGATTGCCGATGACGTGCCGGACGCGGTCGGGGCCCTGCGTCTGCTCCTCAAAGGCGAGGAGCGACGGTTCGGTGCCGTCGGTCATCGAACAGGAGAACCCGCCGGCCGCCCGCCCCCGAAGGCGTTGTGCAAGGCTTCGCGCAGCACCGCGATCGTGGTTCGCCTGGTCCTGCGCGCGTGGCGCGCGACGGGACGTTCGGCGCCTGGTGCGGTGTCCGTGCTGGATCGCGGCCCGCGCGCCTTGAGCAGGGCCAGCGCCAGCAACTCTTCGTCGATGTCGCCGTCCGCGGAGAACAGCGTCTGGATGCGCCCGCTCGCGGCGCCTGCGGCCTGCTGGAGCCGCGGTGTCAGCACGCCGCCCATCGACGCGACCATGCACCCGGCTGGTGCGAGGTTGAGAAAGATGTCCGCGCCGGCGCGCAACTCCATCAGTGCTTCGCCCACGTAGAGCGCGAGCTCGCCGTGCGGCCGTAACGTGGGCAGGATTTCGCGAGCCTCGTCGAGCAGGCGCCGCGGTGACGGCGGCAGCGGCACGCCGGCCGCACGATACAGCGGCCGAGCCAGGACGTGGCGAACCAGCCACCCGATTCGGCGCGACCGTCTCAACTTCCGCTGTTCCGCGTCCATGGCCGCGTCGGCGTCGTGCCGCTCGCGCGGCTCGCTCGCACGCGCCCGGGTTTCGCGCAGCGTCGCCAGCACTTCGCGGCTGCATTCGACCTCGTACTCCGGCAGGTACTCGACATACGCCCAGAGCGGCGACAGCGTCAGGCGAAACCGCCGGAAACCCGAGAGGCGCAGCAGCTTGCCGAACAGGTCCTCGGCCTGGGCAGCCCGCATGTAGGCCTCACCCGATGCGTGCAGACGCAGATGGTCCGGGGCAAGCGACCGCCCGTGGATCCACGCGCGCGCAAAGCGGCCGATCGGGCGGGCGAGATCGCGGCCGTGCAGCCGGTATGCGACAAACTTTACGGCGGCCCCGAGGCCCGGCGCCCCGCTGGTCGCGGCGAGGATGCGCCGGCCGATCGCGCCCGGCCCCTTGAAGGACTCCAGGGCGCGATAGATCTCGTGCTTCAGTTCCCGATGCGCCTGCTCGAACTGTTCGTACTCGCCGGCGTCGCGGCAGCGCGATCCGCCCGCGAAGAGCAATTCCTGGATGAGCGCCTGCACGACGAGGCTCTGATACGTGCGGAACAGCGCCCACTCCGCCATCCCGAAATTGTAGCCGTCGGTCTCGCGCCCCACGAGCATCTGCAGCATGGTGTTGCCGGCGATCGGCGCGTCGCCGAGTGCGCGGCGCGCCATAAACTCGTGCACGTCCGCGTACTGTCCCTGGCGGCACGGGCCGTCGCCCTGGATGTCGAAGTACAGCAGCCGCCGCTTGCCGGTCACCAGCGGGTCATGGCGTTCGTGCCGGCGGCGGAAGTCCTCGACCGCGGCCATCAAATCGCCATAGACGGCGGCGAGCGGCGCGCACACCGCGTCGCCCGTGTACCGCCGGCCGTCGCGCACGAGCGCGCTCAGTGTCCGCGTCTCGTCGTGGTTGTCGAGGCACGTGAATCCCGCCGCACGCAGCACCGCGGCCAGCGCGCGGTTGTCACCCATCGTCGGGATGTAGATCACGTCGCGCGCGGGATCCACCGGATCACGGCTGCGCAAGCTGTCGATCCGCGCGACCTCGATCGGCGGGCCGTCATCCACCTTCAAGGCGCCGTGCAGCCCGAGCTCGAGTTGCTTGACGTAGGTATTGACGCGATTCTCGAGGTGCGCAAGCTCCTTGAGGATCGCGTCTGACTGCAGCAGCAGGAACGGCCGCCGGCACATGATCTCGGAGACCAGGTGCGCGGTGACGCTGTCGGGCCCGCAGCAAAACGTGGACACCTGCACGACCGGCAGCAGCGGTCCGGTCTCCGAGGCGGCTTCGATCTCGCGGAACACCGCGGAGAGCCGCGGGTGCTTCACGAGCCGATGCAGCGTCTTTTCCGCAATCGCTTTCAGCATCGACAGAATCACGTGGGGGTTGCGCCAATACACCCTGGCGAACTCAGGGTCGGGATCGACCTCCAGCACGTACGAGGGAATGGCGGCCATGCGCTTGTCGCGCAACAGGCGCCGCACGGAGCTGTCATAGAGACCGGGATTCAGGACGTACTCGCGGCCCACCACGACCGCCACCTGGCGACCCTGGGCGCGCGCTTCCTCGGCGAAGTCAGCCGCGAGGTCGGCGGCAGCGCGCCGGAGCGCGCGATGATCCTCGATCGCGCCCGCCAGCGCGTCGCGCAGCGCGTCGGCGGACGGCGCCTGGCCGTAGCGCGCGAAGACGTCCTTGAGGCGGGGCCCCAACTGATCGGCCAGGGCGGCCGCGTCGAGTTGCGCGAGCTGGACGCTGAACAGGTGAAAGCGCGCCTCCGGATGCCCCGTTTCCGCCAGATTACGCGCGACCGCCACGCCGCCCTGGTTGACGGTGCACGTCAGTCCAAGCGACGCATCCGTGGTCGGCAGGTTCTCGATCTGCGGCGCGAGGATGAGGCCGTGGGGTTCCGCCGCCAGACGACGATACTGGCCCACCGCGCCCATGTGCGGGGCGCACGTGTCGATGTGGAACACGCTCTGGGCGCTCATCAAGTCGCTTTCGCGCACTTCGTCCACGTGCACCGGAATGCCGAACCGCTCGAACAGCCGGGCGAACAGGAACGCCCACTCGGAGACACAGAAACTCCTCGGAATCACGAGCCGATTGGCCTCGTCCGAATGCGGATGCCTCGAGGCGATAAAGTCCCAGATTTCCTTGTACGCATCCCGCGCCGCCGTCTGCACCGCCGAGCCGCGGCGCCCGGACCGTTCGTTGATCGCCGAGCAGCCGCCGAGCGCGAATGTGAACCGCTGGCCGTCGGCGCCCGTGCAGGCGAGCGAGGTGCGATGGCAGCGGGCGGCCTCATCGCCGCACGCCGCGCCGTGGCACAGAATCACGCGCTTGTCGAACGCGGCATCGACCAGCGCGTCGAGCCGCAGGTCCGTCGTGCCGGCCGGCGCGTCCTGCAGGAGCGTACGCACAAGGCCGATGCAGGCGCGATGGCCAGGATCGGGCGGCACGAGTGCGTATGCCGGGGCGCCGAGGTACGACTGCAGGCGGTCGGTCACCGCGAGCGGCAGCGGTTCAGACAGCATCGTCTGTCCGTGCAACAGCACGACCGCATGGCGGGGCAGTTCGATCTGCCCCCACAGCGTCCGCGCCATGTTCTCGACAATGGCCCAGTTGGCGGAGGCGAGAATCTGGTCGCGGGGCACGCCCTGGGCCTGCAGCCGGCGGGCGTTCTCCATCAGAAACACCGCACAGGTGGCGTTGATCGCGAAGGCGTGCGGCGCGGCGTACGCCTGCGTGCAGGCGTCGCTCACGCCGGGCAGGCCAAACAGCGCCGACAGCGCGTCCATCAGGCTGCCGGTACCGGCCGAGCACTTCAGGTTCATGGCGTTGGCATACAGTTCCGCCTGCGCCAGCGCGATGGTCGAGATCTTCGTGTCTTCGCCGCCGATGTCCACCAGCACACAGAAGTCGCGGTTGACCCTGACGCCGCGCGCGGAGAGCCGTGCCACGTGCCGGCGGGCTTCGTCGATCGATCCCCGCGCGTGCGCATAGTTCTCGACGAGCACCGTCAGCCGATCCGCCAACTCGGGATAGATGCGCGCGAACGCCTGCTGCACCTGGTAGCGTGCGGAGCCCGTGACGCCGATGCCGCGTGTCCGCAGGCTGCTGACCCCGGACGCGAGAAGGTCCCGCAGCACGCGCTTGACGGTCTCGATCGTGTCGCCCGCATTGCTGAACGTGGAGCGGAACAGCACGTCGCCGTCATCGCCGTCGGCGATCACGACTTTCGCCATCGTCGAGCCGACGTCGAGGCCGATGACCACTGGCCTCGACATCAGCCCGGACGGGGACCATGCGGGAAGCGGCGCGGAGGGCAGCCGCAGATACACGCCGCTGGCTTCGTGCTGAGCCTTGATCGCGTGGAACCCCGGGATCGTCCGCGGCGCCGTGTCGGCGGGTTGCCCGGCAGCCGCGTCCTCGTCGCGTCCGGCGTCCGTCTCGCGCTCGGTCGCGGCCAGCGCGTCCAGGACGCCGTCGTTCTCCGGATCCCAGACGACGTCGCGCACACCCTGGGCGCGGACGAAATCCTCGGCGCAGTCGCGCGCAAACCGCCAGCGGAAGATCCGCCCCGAGAAACACACCTTGTCGAATCCCGCTGGCAGTTTTCGGCAGGCCTTCAGGACTTCGGACTTGAGTGTCGTCGCCAGCGCGACGTCGAGCGGGATGCCCTGGTTCTTGTCTGACACCGTGGCCGACGAGGCGAAGACCCCGCAGCGGTCCGCGCGTGTGGTAATCGCCATCCGTCGATCGCGCCCGGGGTCACCGGCATACGCGCTGAGCACCTCGTCGACTCGCTCGCGGGGCACGTCGAGCTTCTGCAGCACGCGATCGAGGTTGATCCCGGAGCCTGCGCCGCAGCGCGGATTGACGACCAGAAGGTCATGAGCGAGGCCGCCCTCGCGGTCAATGCCGATGAGCAGGTAGCCGGATGCCGAGAGATCGACCAGCGCCAGCGCGCGAATGCCATCGGGGGATTCCACCATGAGCCGGCGCGCCGCCAGCCAGAACGCTTCGGCGGGTTCGACCGTGCGGCCGCGGCCGAGCACCGCGCGAACCGTTTCGGCCAGCTTGCCGGTGATGACGACCCGCGCCGATGCGTCGTCTTCGAGGCGGGACGACAGTCCCCGCTCGGCAAAGACCATCCGGAGGTCGCCGTGATTTGGAATGACTTCGTCGCTGAACGACCCCGCCCCGGAATGGCTGCCTCGAATCCGCACATGTTCGACGCCGGCATCGATCGTCAGCACGGCAGTCCCGATGCTGAGCGCTGGACGATGCCGGCGGGGCCCGGACCGGTGCGCGGCGGTGATCATCATGACGTACTCAATGCCCCCGGTACCCAGGCCGGTACCAACGTGGCCGGCCGAACGGGCGGGCCAACGCTACGTGCCGTATGTGCGCATCCCTGGCCCGGCAGTCGCGTGTTCGGTGTGGAAGCACGCGTCAGGAGACAGAGTCACTTCTTTCCGTGTCAGCCAAAACACTATCACGCCGTCATTCTTCTTGCTGGTGCCGCTGTCCCCGTCCTCCGCTTCCGCCGTGTCCGAGCCCACGATCGTGAACCCCGTCGCCGAGAGAAACGTGCCGGACTCCAGCATGACGCGCAGGTGGCCTGACGGCAACGCCGCTTCGATCGCGTCGCAGCCACAGGCGAAGGCGGCTCGATCCTGGATTCCCGATCCCCGTTTTCCGCCCCCAGTGCTGAAGACGGCAACCATTGGGAGAACCGAACGTAGCCAGTTCATCGCGCGGATTCAACGTTTCCTCTGCGACGTTCCCGCTGCGTGACGCGTTCGAGACCGGGCCGGCAATGGGCGGCGCGAGGCCCTCGCCGCGACTCTCGCCAGTACTCGATCGGGTTATCTCACACAGGAACGGCGGACGAGCACGGCCCGTTCATAAGGCGAGGGGCCGCGCGGAGGGAGCGGACACAGGCACACCAGTCGCGAGAACCGCGGGAGTCACACTTGACCCGGTAGTAGACGTTCATGCATCACTCCCGTGTGATGACGTCGCACGCTGAATCCAATCATGGTTCTGGACGTGGCCCCCCCGGGCGCCGGGCCCGCCCCCCCACCCAGCCAAAAACAAGGCGCCCGCCCGGCCCCCCCCGCCACGGGCCGCGCCCGCGACCGCCAAGTGGGGGGCGCGCACA
>Ga0315286_10003380_pt1 | contig 15078 bp, 12 predicted proteins | sample YL17G10_0_MG_FD_205038 | JGI IMG/M metagenome (GOLD analysis project Ga0315286, IMG submission 205038) | Sediment microbial communities from Yellowstone Lake, YNP, Wyoming, USA - YL17G10_0 | ecosystem: Environmental > Aquatic > Freshwater > Lake > Sediment | place: USA: Wyoming | collected...
CAGCGCTTGCAGCGTCACCCGGACCACGTTGTTCTCCGGTTGCTGGGCGGTGAGCATCGAGCCGGCGGTCTGTGTGTGAAAACGGAGCATCCACGATTGGGGGTTCTTGGCGCCGAACCGCACGCGCATGATGCGTGCCCACAGGCGGCGCGCAGCGCGAAACTTGGCCACTTCCTCCAAAAGGTTGTTGTGGGCATTGAAGAAGAACGACAGGCGGGGAGCAAAGTCGTCCACCTCCATCCCGGCGTCGATGGCCGCCTGCACGTAAGCAATGGCGTTGGTCAGGGTAAAGGCCACTTCCTGCACCGCCGTGGAGCCCGCCTCGCGGATGTGATAGCCGGAGATGCTGATCGTATTCCACCGAGGGACGTGCTCGTGACAGTAGCGGAACAGGTCCGTGATGAGCCGCATCGAGGGGCCGGGCGGGTAGATGTACGTGCCGCGGGCAACGTATTCTTTTAGAATGTCATTCTGGACCGTTCCCTGCAACTGCTTCGGATCCACACCCTGTTTCTTGCCCACGGCGATGTACATCGCCAGCAGCACTGCTGCCGGGGCGCTGATGGTCATCGAGGTGGATACCTTAGCCAGAGGGATACCAGCGAACAAGGTCTCCATGTCCTCCAACGAGGAGATGGACACCCCCACTTTGCCCACTTCGCCGGCAGCCAGCGGATCGTCGGCGTCGTAGCCGATCTGCGTAGGCAGATCAAAAGCCACCGACAGGCCGGTCTGACCCTGTTCCAGCAGATACTTGTAGCGGGCGTTCGTTTCGTCGGCCGTGCCAAACCCGGCGTACTGGCGCATGGTCCAGAAGCGGCCGCGGTACATCGTCGGCTGCACTCCGCGGGTGAAGGGATACTGGCCCGGGAAGCCCAGATCCTCCCCATAGTCGGCCTTGACCTCTGCAGGGGAGTAGACCCGTTCGACGGGGATGCCCGATTCGGTCTTGAACTCTGGCTGGCGCTCCTGGGTGCGGCTCAGCGTCTTGTGCAGCGTCGCTGCTTCCCACTCTTCTTTGAGCTGACGAATGCTTTCGGTCATGCACGACTCCTATTCGATTTCGGCCAAAACGGCCCCCCGCTCAACGGTCTGGCCTGGCTGCGCGCGGAGTGCCTTGACCCGACCCCCCTTGGGTGCCTTCAGTTCATTTTCCATCTTCATTGCTTCGAGGATACAGACGACGTCCCCTTCCGCCACCTCGTCTCCCGCGGCTACCAGAACGCGGATGATCTTGCCCGGCATGATGGCCGTCACCGCGCCCGCGTTGACGACCACCGCTTCCGCGGCAGGTCTTCCGACTTTGGCTTCCGCCAGACCCTCGACGGCCAGGCTGTAGGCGATGCCACCTGCGACCACCTGGTCGCCCTGCAGCGTCACCTCGTAGGGGATGCCATCAACCAGCACCTTTTCCCCATCCAGTCCCGAGACAAAGGGTCGGCCGTTGACCAGGATCGAATTGCCGTCCACGACAACTCGATACGCTACACCGTCCAGCGTCAACGAAAACTCGCCCTTCATCGCGTCCCTCCTGCCCCGTCGATCAAGCCCGTCCAGCGCCCGTTGCGGGGCCGCCAGGCGGTCCTCCATGCGGACGCCGTACGTGCGGCAACGGTGGCGCCTTGACTCACCGCGGCTGGCTTGGCCTCGTACCGCTGGATCACGCGCGCGGCAATGGCCGCCACCAGCGCCTCCTTGGCCCCGGTCCCAGTCTTCCGTCGCTCGAAGAACGGCCGCGCCACCTGGGGGAAGAGAGCGTAGCTCAGCACATCCTCCTCGCTCTCGGCCAGATCGCCTATCTCGGCGCGGGCTTGCTCCATCCCGGGCGGGATCAGGTCGGCCGGACGGCAGTCAATTGGCTCCTCGTCGCCGATGACCTTCTTCTTGATCTCCGGGTCGAGGGGAGCCGGCGGCCGGCCATAATACCCGCGCACATAATTCTTGATTTCGGCGGGGATGACCTTGTAGCGCTCGCCCAGGACGACGTTCAGCGTTGCCTGGGTGCCGACGATTTGGCTGGTGGGCGTCACCAGCGGTGGATAGCCCATCTCCCGCCGCACGCGGGGCACCTCGGCCAGTACTTCGGCGTAACGGTTTTCTGCGCCCTGTTCGCGGAGCTGCGATACCAGGTTGGAAAGCATCCCGCCCGGTATCTGGAACTGGAGAACGTTCACGTCCACGCCCATGATGCCACTCTCAAAGGCCGCGTACTTCTTGCGCACCTCGGCAAAGTAGTTGCTGATCTCTGCCAGCAAGCTCAAGTCTAGGCCTGTGTCTCGTGGCGATTCTTGCAGGATGCGGACCAGGCTTTCTGTCGGCGGCTGCGAGGTAACCAGGGCGAGGGAGGAGATGGCCGTGTCCACGATATCCACGCCCGCCTCCACCGCCTTGAGAACGGCGGCCATGGCCATGCCGCTGGTATAGTGGGTGTGGAGCTGGATAGGAGCTCGGATGGCCGCCTTCATGCGGCCTACCAGCTCGTAGGCCACGTAGGGCGAAAGCAGACCTGCCATGTCCTTGATGCAAATGGTGTCGGTGCCCATATCTTCCAGGATGCGGGCCATCTCCACAAAGGCGTCCACGCTATGCACCGGGCTGATGGTGTAGGAGATGGTGGCCTGAACGTGCGCACCCTCGCGCCGGGTGACCTCCATCGCCTTGCGCATGTTGCGGATGTCGTTCAGGGCGTCAAAGATGCGAAAGACGTGGATGCCGTTCTCATGCGCTTTGACGATGAACCTCTCCAGCACGTCGTCGGGATAGTGCTTGTAGCCCACCACGTTCTGCCCCCGCAGGAGCATCTGGAACGGGGTCCTGGGCATCCTGGCCTTGAGCTTGCGGATTCGTTCCCACGGGTCTTCGTTGAGAAAGCGCATGGCCGAATCAAAAGTGGCCCCGCCCCACATCTCCACCGACCAGAAGCCCACCTGGTCCAGCTTCTCGGCAACGGGAAGCATATCCTCCGTGCGCATGCGCGTGGCCAACAGGCTCTGGTGCGCATCGCGCAGGATGGTATCACAAATCCGAACGGGATTGTGTTCCATGCGCGTCAACTCCTACTCAGCAAAAAGATCCGCTGCCTTGAACATCAGCACCAGCGATTCCTTATCGGCGCGGGTGCGATGGCGCTCGCCCGCCTTGACTACTACGGCTTCCCCCTGCCACACGGGGACGCTGGGGCCATCGTAATAGTCGACAAAGATCTCGCCCTCCACCACCAGGTACAACTCGTCCTTGTCGTGTTGGTGGAACTTGTAGCTGCCCAGAAAGCGGCTCAAATAAGCGCAATAGTCGTCCACCTGGCCCAGGATGGAGTGGGTGAACGGTTGCGTCAGGAGCTCTGCCGCCTGAGCGATGCTGTTTTTGCTCTCGGGCATGTGAAGCCTCCTTCACAAGGGAATGTTGCCGTGCTTCTTTGGCGGATTGGTATCCCGCTTATTCTGCAGCATCCGTAGCGCTTCGATCAGTCGTGGGCGGGTCTCGTGGGGCTCGATCACATCGTCGATGTAGCCCCGCCCCGCCGCCACGTACGGATTGGCAAAGGTGTCGCGGTACTCTTGCACCAACCGAGCCCGCTCCGCCTCCGGGTCTTGTGCCTCGGCGATCTGTTTGCGGAAGATGATGTTCACTGCACCGTCGGGCCCCATCACCGCGATCTCGGCCGATGGCCAGGCGTAGCTGATGTCGCCGCGGATGTGCTTGGAGCTCATCACGTCGTAGGCGCCGCCGTAGGCCTTGCGGGTAATGATCGTGATCTTGGGTACCGTTGCCTCGCAATAAGCATACAGCAGCTTGGCCCCGTTGCGGATGATGCCGCCGTATTCCTGCGCCACGCCGGGCAGAAAGCCCGGCACATCCTCAAAGGTGATTATGGGGATGTTGAAGCAATCGCAGAAGCGAACAAAGCGCGCCGCCTTGATGCTGGAATCGATATCCAGTATGCCCGCCAGGACCTTCGGTTGCTGGGCCACGATGCCCACTGAAAGGCCACCCAGCCGGGCAAAGCCGACCAGGATGCTCCGTGCCCAGTGCTCCTGCACCTCAAAAAAGTCGCCGTCGTCCACCACCCGGTGGATCACATCCCGGATGTCGTACGGCTTGTTGGCCGTCTCGGGCATCAAGCTGTCCAGTTCCCCATCCATCCGGTCCACCGGATCGTCGGTGGGCACGATGGGTGGGTCCTCCATGTTGTTTTGGGGCAGGTAGCTGAGCAGCTTGCGGATCTGGTAGAAGCAATCCTCCTCATCGTCGGCGGCAAAGTGGGCCACCCCGCTTTTGGCGTTGTGGACCATGGCCCCGCCCAGTTCCTCCGAAGTAACGTCCTCCCGCGTCACCGCCTTGATCACGTCCGGTCCCGTGATGTGCATGAAGCTGGTGTTTTTCACCATCAGGATGAAATCGGTCATGGCCGGGGAATAGACCGCCCCCCCAGCGCATGGCCCCATGATGGCGCTGATCTGCGGCACCACCCCCGAAGCCAGCACGTTGCGCAGGAACACGTAGGCGTAGGCAGCCAAGCTGACCACCCCTTCCTGGATGCGCGCTCCGCCCGAATCGTTGAGGCCGATGACCGGTGCTCCATTCTTCATGGCCAGGTCCATGACCTTGCACACCTTCTCGGCGTGAACCTCGCCCAACGAGCCGCCGAACACGGTGAAATCCTGGCTGAAAACGTACACCAGGCGGCCATTCACCTGGCCCCAGCCGGTGACCACGCTGTCGCCCAGGTACTTTTGCTCTTCGATGCCAAAGCCAGTGGTGCGGTGGGTTACGAACATGTCCAGCTCGCGAAAGGTTCCGGGGTCGAGCAGCTTCTCAACCCGTTCCCGGGCGGTGAGCTTGCCCTTAGCGTGTTGAGCGTCGATCCGCGCCTTCCCACCACCCAGTTGGGCGCGGGCGCGCATGTCCTCGAGTTTCTGGATCTTGGGATTGGTGCTCACGTCCTATCTCCTCTACACAACTTTGGTCTGTGCCGCAATGCGCACCAGATCCACGAAATCGGGCTTCAGGCTGGCGCCGCCGACGAGTGCCCCGTCGATGTCGGGATGGGCCATGAACTCCCCGATGTTGGCCGGCGTCACACTGCCGCCGTATTGAATCCGCACCGCTTGGGCAGTGGCTTCGTCGTAGAGTTGAGAGACCGTGCCGCGAATGGTCAAGCCTATGACCGCCCCAGCGCCGGCCGCCGTAGCCGCCTTGCCCGTGCCGATGGCCCATACCGGCTCATAGGCGATGACCAGCCCACCCACTTGTTCCGCACTCAAGCCCGCCAGGCATCCCCGCACCTGCCCGCTGACCACATCTTGTGTCTGGCCCGCGTCGTACTGTGCTTCGGTCTCGCCGACGCACGCAATGGGCACCAGCCCGTGGGCCAGGGCAGCCTTGACCTTGCGGTTCACCCCCTCATCGGTCTCACCAAGGAATGCGCGCCGCTCCGAGTGGCCCAGGATGACGTACTGGCACAGTTCCTTGAGCATCTCCGGCGACACCTCGCCGGTGTAAGCACCCTTTTCCTCCCAGTACATGTTCTGCGCTCCCAGCCCGATGCCAGTCGCCAGTAGCACGTCTTTGACCGCCGCCAAGGCAGTGAAGGGTGGGCAGAGAACCCGGTCCGCACCCTGGATGTCGTTCAACCCACGGCGGATGCTTCGCACGAAATCCACCGCCTCGGCGATGGTCTTGTTCATCTTCCAGTTTCCAGCCACAATCGGTCGTCGCATGAATTCACCTCAAATGCAAGAAAGCCTGACCGATTATACTTCAAGATCGGTGCGGTGTCACATCCTAGAAGTCCAGTAGATCCCGCATCTTGGCCCGGATACTCTCCACGCCGGGCAGCACGGCCTCCATCAACCCCACGTTGTAGGGGATGGGGCAATCGGGCGTGGTCAGGCGTTCCACTGGGGCATCCAGATCGGCGAACGCCTCGCTGGCAATGGTCGCGATGATCTCGCCCGCAAAGCCACCGGTGCGCGTATCTTCGTGGACCACCAGCACCCTGCCCGTACGGGCCACACTCGTCAAGACCGCCTCCCTGTCCCAGGGGATGAGCGTCCGCAGGTCGAGGAGGGCCGTCCGGCCGGGAAAGGCCTGTGCAGCCTCCAGGCAACGATAGACGCTCTCGCCCCAGGTGACCACGGTCAACTCGTCGCCCCGGGTCAGGGCGGCCGCCACGCCAAAGGGCAGGCAGTAATCGTCGCCGGGGTAGGGCCGGCGGGCAGGCGCCGTGTCCAGCAGGGCACGGTGCTCCAGAAAGAGGGTGGGATCGTCGCCGCGTAGCGCGGTGCGCAGCAGGCCGGTTGCGTCCTCAGCGTTGCTTGGGTAGGCGACATGCCAGCCCAACGTGTGCGCAAAGATGGCCTCTGCACTGACGCTGTGCCAGGGGTCACCCGTCTTTTTACCATAACCCACCGGCATGCGCACCACCACGGGCGCGCAGAACTTGCCGGCCGTACGCCAGCGCAGCGTGCCGATGTCGTTGATCTGCTCGGTGGCCGGGTCGGCATACTTGCGGAACTGAATCTCGGGCACGGGCAGCAACCCCGCCAAGGCCATGCCCTGCGCCCGGCCCATGATGCCCTCTTCCGAAAGGGAGGTGTCGAACACCCGGTCGTAGCCGAACTGGCTCTGCATGCCCAGCGTGGCTCCGTGTACCCCGCCCTTGACGCCCACGTCCTCGCCGAAGACCAGGATGCGGGGATTGGCCGCCAACTCGCTTTCCAGGGTGCGCTTGACGGCGTCGATCAGGTTGATGCGTGGGCCGCTGGGCAGCGGTGTGCCGGATCCCAGGGGAAGGCTTGCCCCTTCGCGCCGCAGGCCACCCACCTCGGGCACTTGGCCCTGGAAAAAGAGGTGGTGTGTGGCCCGGCCCGCATCGGGCTCGGGCTGTGTTTCGGCATCGGCCAGCGCCTGGGCCAGCTGGGTTCGCACCCCTTCTCTGAGCCCATCCCATCCCTCCGCCGGCAAGTGACCCTCGGCCAGCAGATACTCGCGCAGGCGGCGCAATGGATCGCGCGTGGCTTCCTCGGCGCGCACCTCAGGGGTCTTGTACGCCTGGTCGTCCACGAAGGTGTGGCCCAGCAGCCGCGGCACCCGCAGCCGTAGCAGGCAGGGACCCTCGCCGCTGCGCACGTGGCCCACCGCCTCAGCGATGAGGGTCGCGGCCTCGGCGGGGTCGGTACCGTCGCCATCCAGGGTCCTCAGGTTGCCGTAGCAGGCCAGGTTGGCAGCGATGTTCCCGCCGGGGGTCTGGCAGTTGCCGGGCACCGACAGGCCGTATTCGTTGTCCTCGATCGAAAAGAGCAGCGGCAGATCCAGCACCGTGGCCATGTTCAGCGCGGCCCAGAAGCCGTTGGCCGCGACGCTGCCCTCGCCACCCTGGGCCACGGCAATGGCCCCCCGCCACCCCTCATCGCCGAGCACGCGGGCGCGGTAGCCAATGGCCTGCGCCCAGCCGGCGGCCGGCGTGTACTGCGCCCCCACGTCGCCCGACATGGGCAGGCAGGTCGGACCGCTGCGCCGCAGCAGGCTAAAGGTTACGCCCACGTCGCGCCCCTCACTGGGGCTGCCGGTGCGGGCCATGCCCGCCGCCAGGGCCTCGCACGCAGTCAGGCCGCTGGCCAGCATGAAGGGCCGCGAGCGGTAGTAGACTGTGGCCGCATCCTGGGGGTGAGTGAGGTGCAGGGCCAGCAGGATCTGCCCCAGTTCGTGGCCCATGGCCGAGAACTGGTACTTTACCTTGCCCTGGGGGGTCAACTGCTCGACTTCAAGCCGGTCGAGCTCGCGCGACAAGAGCAGCAGCTCCGCGACGCGGAGCCAGTCAATCGAACTTTGGTTTGTCATTGGGCATCAGTGCCTCTGATTGGATGGCACTTCGGCATTTCAAGACAAGTCTACATTCTCATTCTTTGGGCAGGTCAACAGCGCTTCTATGTGGTGTTCCTTCACCCTCCGCCCCGCCTGGATAGCGCGCCGTCTGCCCAGCATCCGCGGCCAGCCCAACAGCCCCGCCATCTGCCCCCGCAGACGCGCCCGGGCCGCCTGGCCCCGCCACGCCTGCAGCGCGTCGCGGGCGACGCCCCACTGGGCACGGAGCACCCGTAGCCAGTGCTTGCGCAGCAACGCCCCGGGATAGTTCTTGGCGATGACCCACAGCGTGTTCCTCCCGGTGTAATAGCTGGCGATCGCCCCGCCGCCCGTGGCGCTCAGCTTGTGGTAAACCACCGCCTCAGGCGTGTACCAGCACCCCCAGCCGGCCAGTTGCGCCCGCCAGTTGAGGTCCACATCCTCGCAGTACATGAAGAACGACTCGTCGAAAAGCCCCACCTGGTCCAGCATGGCCCGCCGATAGGCCACCGCACCCCCGCAGCCACCAAAGATCCATCCCGGCTCGTCGTATTGGCCCTCGTCCCGCTGCCACACCCCCCGGTTGTAGGGGATGCCATCCACCCCGTAGCCATCCCCTGCCGAGTGGATCGTGTCTCGCCGGTCGAAGAGCAGCATCTTGGCCGCAGCCATGCCTGCCTCGGGATGCTCCACCATCGCATCTACGAGCGCCTCGACGAAGCGGGGTGCCACTTCGGTGTCGTTATTCAGCGAGATCAAGATCTCCCCCTGCGCGACACGAAAGCCAGCGTTGTTCCCCCCCGTCAGCCCCAGGTTGTGATCCTGGGCCAGCAGCCGCACCTCGGGATACTTCTCGGATACCAGCGCCTGAGATCCGTCGATGGAACCGTTGTCAACCAGGATGACCTCCACGCGGGGATAGGTCTGTGCCTGCAGCGCATCCAGACAGACCGGCAGGTGGTGGGCGCCATTCCAGTTGGGGATGATGACCGAGACGAGCAGACTACTCACTGGCAAAATAGTCCCGCAGCGCCTCCTCCCACGGGCGGAGGGTAATGCCCAGTGCGGCGCCGGCGAGATTCACCAGAGGGGTATACTGGGGGGGCTGCGCAGATCGCTGCCACTGATGGCTGGTAATCGGCTCGATGGGGATGTGCCCCCGACCTGCGAGTTCCAAAATCTTGCACGCCCATTCGTAGCGCGAGCAGAAGCCGCTGTTGGTCAAGTGGTAGATGCCATAATGCTCGGTGTGAATGAGCCGGGCGATGGCTTGGGCCAGGTCAAGGGTCGAGGTAGGCGTGCTTACCTCGTCGGTGACAACACGGAGCGGACCCTGCCGGTCGGCAGCGGAGATCATCTTTGTCACAAAGCTCTTGCCGCCGCGAGCGTAGAGCCATGCGGTACGCACAATGTAAAAGCGGTGGAGCAGGCTGCGCACGTAGAACTCGGAGCCGGCCTTGGAGCGGGCATAGACGCTTAGAGGTGAAGGCGTGTCCCACTCAAAGTACGACCGGCCCAGCGTCCCGTCAAACACCTCGTTAGTGCTGACCTGGACCATGGCCGCGCCGATCCTGCCGCAGGCCAACGCAACGTTCTGTGTGCCAAGCGTGTTGATCCGGAAGGCAAGCTCTGGGTTTAGTTCGCAGCCGTCCACATCGGTCATGGCCGCGGCATGGATGACCAATTCGGGACGAACCTTGCCCACGATCCCGATAATGGAGGCCGCATCAGCAATATCTGCCTCTGGCAGATCAAGTCCATGGAGTTCTTCATGGGCGAGTGCCTCTTGCAGGGCCTGGCCCAACTGTCCTCTATGCCCTGTGATTACAATCCGCATGGCGTTGTCCTCTGTTGAGACATGAGTTTCGCGTATTGCGTGTTGCGTACCTCAGAACCATCACCCACGCACTAGGTACCACGCACTCCGCAATCAGGGTAGCCAGGCCAGCCGCTGGCTGACCGAGTCGGGGTACGGATCGCCGGTCGCTATGACTTTCTGCAACTGGGCCGACTTGACCTCCAGAACATACACAGCCCACGCACCTTCACGGTTGGAGAGAAAGGCCAGGCGCTTGCCATCGGGCGACCACGCCGGAGCCACGTCGGTAGCAGGATGATTGGTCATGCGCCGCACCTGCTGGGTTGCCAGGTCCAGAATATACAACTCCCAGTTTCCGGCACGGGAGGAGATGAATGCCACCTGCGAGCCATCCGGTGACCAACTGGGCGATGTATCGCTGGCATCAGTGGTCAGAGGAGCCTGATGAAACCCGCCAGGCTCCATGGTCCATAGGCCACAATTGTCACCTCGCTGGTCGCAGCCGCGGAAGGCAATCTGGCTAGAGTCCAAGCCTCCAGGCGACCAGGCTGGCATCTGTCCAAGAGCCCACTGCTGGCCCTCTCCCCGCACCTCTGCCGGTGAGATGACATAGATGCGCCATTTGCGATCGCCCTCCTTGTCAGAGGCAAAGACAATCTGGCCCGCATCGGGAGACCACACCGGCGTCGAATCCTCTGAATGCGTCGTCAATTCGATCTGCTCGTTGGTGCGTAGGTCCAGGATGTCCAGCCCCAGGTGCGCTGGGTCGTCGTCACGAAAGGCCAGCCGGTTGCGGCCGGGTGCGACGGCCGGTTGGCTGGCATTCTCTCGCAGCAGGTTGGGCACTCCCAGCAAGAGATCCAGCACATACAGGCTGTGTCTCTGCCGTACGCCGTCAAAGATGGAGTAGACGATCCGTCCCTGTCCCACGGCGACGGTAGGGGACGGTCGCGTAGGCATGACCTGTGCAGCAGGCGTGGGACCGGCCGTTGGTACAGTTGTAGGCTTGGCGCTGGGGCGTGGCCGTGAGGTTGCGGCGGCTGTGGGTGCCAGGGTGGCCGCCTGGCACTGGATCGCGGCATCGTCCCGCCGGTCCACCGTTTCCTCAAGCGGAAAGGCATCCACGGCGGCGGCATACTCCTCGGACGCGCGACACCAGTCTCCCTTGTCGGAATACTCCTGGCCATACAGGACGTGGGCGTCGTGCAGGCGGGTCTGCACGTCCTTGTAGTCGGGTGCGAGGGCATATAGACCCTTCAGAGCCTGGATGGCGGCCGACCAATCCTGTCCCCAGTGACTGAGTGCTGCCTTGTACAGGTTCAGCAAGTTGATCTGCGCCTGAGCATTCTGTTCGGTCGAGGCGTCCACCTTGAGCATCAAGACCGCCTGAAAGTGCCTGTCCGCATCGTCGAGACGATCCTCCCGCACAGCGTTCAGTCCCAACTGGTAATGGGCCGTGCTCAGCATCGTCTCCACATTCTGGCGTTGGTATTCAGCATCGAGTCCCCCGAGTTCGTCCAGCGCCGCCACCGCCTCGTCCAGATTGCCATTCCCGTACTGAACTGTAGCTTGCTTGTACAACGTTGCCGCCGCATCCTGACGGGTTTCAGAGGTAGGCGTGACCTGAGCCTGTGCCAACTCTTCGGCCTCTTTCAGGAGGCGCTGCAAGTCGGGCAGGGTGGGGTCATGGCGCGCCGCCACTTCGAACTCGGCGATGGCCAGTTCATAGTCACCGGCCTCCAGGTGTCCCAGACCCAGGTTGAAGTGCTGCTGGGCAATCTGGCGGCTGGCAATCGTCCGTTCCCTCAAGCCATCGTAGACGCCGCGCACGCCGAGCACCAGCACAGTCACCACCACCAGCACCACGGCTAAAGCGGCGATGAGCGTCCAGCGCACGGCAAGCGCACGGCGTCCTGACGCGGCCCTATCCTGGGCCTCCAATCCTTCGAGAGGAGGTAACCTGGCTGGCACAGGGACAAGCTGTGGACTGGTTCGATTCTTCTTCTTCCGAAGCATCGTTCGTCACTTCAAGTTGAAATCAGCGCCATATTCTGCGGCAATCTCTCCGCCAGGACCTTCCAGGAGGAGCGTTAGCCGACCTGTCTGAGGCACTTCGGCGCCCAAGGGGACCGAGCTTTTCATCGGTTGCCCCGGTACCAGGTACACAGAGGCTCGCCAGCGTTCCTGTCCATTCAACAAGAGCACCGCGTCCCCCCGCAAGGGTCGGGCCACGGCTACGGCCATCTGGACCTCACCGTTCCCTGCTGCCAGATTCAGCGCGGCCACCTCGTTGGCGTAGCGCAATCCGCCCAACCCGGCAACCGGATACCAGGTTTCGGTCCATTGCAGGGTTCCTTCGGCGGGCAAAGTCACGCTGTCGTCAAACGTGGGTGCCGGTCCGCCGTGAAGCTCGACGTAACTGGAACCATCATCCGTCCAGTTGGTGGCTGGGATCGGCTCGCTCCAGCCAAGGCCAAAGGATTTCACCCCCCGCGCCACGCTGGCAGGAAAGACGCGGACCAGTCCCTCGTCGTAGCTCATGTCGTACACGGCGACAAAATCGCCCACTGCCGGGTCTTCGAAGAAACCGAGCCAGCCGCTCCAGTTGCCGAGGCGGCTTAGATCCTGGCCATTGAAGACCGGCCAGTCCATTCGTTTGCCGTAGCCAGGGAGGGCATCATCGCCCCGGCTGTGAATCGTGACGGAAGTCACAGCATCGGGCAGCACAAAACGCAGATTGGCCGAGGGCGCATTTTCCCCACCAGGGGCCAGCATGGCATTGGTCCAGTACTTCACAGCCAACGGCGCACCGGTGGGATTCTCCAGGCGGGGCCGGATGGTAAAGCAGCCTGCACCGGCCTCCAGCCGCACGGCGATTTCGGCACGTACGCGGTCGTTTGCGCTGGTATCTCGCAGGGTGACCGTGGCACCCACGTCATCCCGGCTGACCTGCGCCGTCCAGGAGGCTCCCCATTCGTAGCCGTGTTCCTCCACCGGCAAACACCACTCCAGGCCCCCGGCCGCCAGCCACCAGCCCTGTTCGGGTGGCCCCCACGGGCTGGGCTTGAGGACCGGGTTGCGATAGGTCTCGCGGTGGCCGGTGGGCTTAAAGATCACCTCGTACAGCCGCCCTCCCAGCTCCGGCAGGAAGGTTAGCCTCAGGTACTCGTTCTCCATCGTCAGGGTGCGGTAGATGACTGCTGCCGGCATGGGGCCTGAAGCCTCGTAGGCTGCCCGGTCGAGGACAGCGTAAGACAGGCGGAAGGCCTCGCTCCAGGCTTGGACCGCAAACTTGGCATAGGGATATGTCGGGATCGTGATCTGTCCCTCGCGCACGCTGACAATCTGGCGAGGCCGCGAGGTATTCGTGGGCGTAGGCGTCGGCCTGGGTGTTTGGGACAGGACGGGCAGGGGAGTTGCCTTGGGGGCAGCAGTCTCGGTCCGCTTACCGGTGAGATCGGGCGTGCAAGTAGGAGGCAGCGTCGGAATGGGCACCATCTGCCAAAACGTGTTGTTGTCCTCGTTGCTTTCGTCGATCTGCCTCGTCGCATCCACGATCACAGTAGTCTCGCTCCCGTACGCGGCTCGCGCAAACCAGACAGACGTCGTTTGACCGGCCGCCAGACCATTAGGGACCCTCTGTTGTGCATCTCCCACCTGGATCACAAATGGTCCGGCATCTGCATCGCCGGCGTTTGCCACCGTAACGCGCGTCCCGAGTCCCGTGGAGGAAAAGTCGCACGCCCCGCCCGTCTCCAGCGCGATCATGACTTGCCCTACCACCAAATCGGGTAAAGAGCCACCCGCCACAGAGGTGGGGACAGAGCTGTGTGGGGGCGGAAGCGGGGCTGGCGCTGTGAGAGTGGCTGGGTTGGGTTCCGCCGTTGCGGTCGGCACCGCAGGGGTCGAGGTGGCGGCATCGGTAGAAGTCAAGCCCGGCAAGCTGCAGCCACCCACGACGGCGAGCAGCGACAAAGGGAAAAGCGTGACCAGGAACCGAAAACCGGCTCCGAGCCGCCTTCTTGAACCGCGCCGGCCAGCTCCGCAGGCTCTGTGCATGGGGCCATTATACCATGTTTGGGGGCCGTGTCCAGTCAGGTACAACGACGATAGGCACAGACACCGCCCTTGCGGTGACCAGGGCCGACTCTTGGCAACTCTCCAGGAGCGATAGCATCTACGCGCTAGTCGCCACCGGCTTCTTGTCTGGTGTCTTCGTCCAGCCCACGACCCACCAGCTTAACAAAGACGTCTTCCAGGGTCGGCTCGCGCTTCTCCAGCGAGAGAAGACGGGCTTGCTGGGCACTCAGGGTACCAATGACCGGTGCCAACACATCCTCGGCATCCAGGATCAGGATCAGTTCTGTATGCTCGTCCAGTTGCCGCTGGATGCACTTTCGCACGACGCGATAGAATCCACCAGAGCTTTGGCATTCGGCAGATAGGTTACCTGCAAGCGAAAGATGGCGTCACATTGAAGGGCATGTTTCAGGTTAGAGGGCGTATCGTCGGCCATGATTCTGCCCTGGTCGATAATCGCCACGCGGTCGCATAGCTCGTCGGCCTCGGCCATGGTGTGGGTGGTGCGCAACACAGTCTTCTGCGGGCTCTGCGTCACCCAGTGCTTCACGTAACTCCGCACCTCCCGCGAAGCACCCACGTCCAAGCCCAGCGTAGGCTCGTCCAAAAAGATGATCTGGGGGTCGGTGATAAACCCCCGGACAAAGTTCATCTTCTGCCGAAGGCCGGTCGACAAGTCAGAAACCTTGGTGTTCTTGCGGTCGGCAAGTCCTACTACGCCCAGGAGATCTTCGATCCGCTGATTGGTCGTATCAAAGTCGAGACCGTAGAACTGAGCAAACATCCACAGGTTCTCACGGACGGTAAGCAGACCGTAACCAGACGTCTCCCCACCGGCGATCATGTTGATCCGCCGCCGGATTTCGGCCGTCTGGGTATCGACGTTCAAGCCATCGACCCAGGCCTTGCCGGTGGTCGGCGACAAAAGGGTGGTCAGGATCTTGATGAGGGTGGTCTTGCCGGCGCCATTGGGACCCAGCAAGCCAAAGATCTCGCCCTGTTGTACTTCGACATTGACGTCATCCAGGGCGACCAGTTCCTTGGCGAGCGGCTTGGACCTGCCTTCTTTGAGTGCTTCGCGTTTCTCCTTGCGGCCGGGCTTGAGCTTGTAGATCCGACCCAGATGGTTTGTGCGGATCGCGAACTGTCCGTGCACTCTCACTCCAACCTGCTGCGAATTGCGCGCATGTCACGAGTAGACGCGCTCGGGCGCATAGCCAGGAGTATAGCACAGCAGGCCATCAAGATCAAATCGCACAACCCCCTACAGGTGACAGGCCGCTCCTGGGCTCCCCTCGATTCCCCTCGCGCCTCAAGGCCAAGTTCTAATGGAA
>Ga0315286_10003381_pt1 | contig 15076 bp, 16 predicted proteins | sample YL17G10_0_MG_FD_205038 | JGI IMG/M metagenome (GOLD analysis project Ga0315286, IMG submission 205038) | Sediment microbial communities from Yellowstone Lake, YNP, Wyoming, USA - YL17G10_0 | ecosystem: Environmental > Aquatic > Freshwater > Lake > Sediment | place: USA: Wyoming | collected...
CACGTACAGCGCCGACCGTACCCGGCACTTGGTGCGCTACGTCACGCAGGTGCAGCGGGATCCGATCTTTCAGGACTTCATCGAAAAACTGTCCGCAGCCAGCGGCAATCGCGCGACGCACGGTGTGGCAGATTGAACGTGGAGATCGATGAGCGTGACGTTCGGTTCAATCAATGCCGACCTAGCAGGTTGATGCAAAATGGTTCGTCGCTCCCGCGAAAGCGGAAGCCCAGAAACGCGCTGACAAGAAAATCAGACACTTCTGGATTCCCGCCTACGCGGGAATGACAGAAAAAACGCTCCTCAGATAGTTTTGCATCAAGCTACTAGACGCGGTAATGCCTCCGCGCGCGCGTCTCGGCCCGCTGTGCGGCCTCCTTGGGCGTTTGCTGGCCGGTGCAGGCTTCCGCAAACATGTCGACCACGACGAAGTCTGCCGTGGCTGCTGCTGAAGCCTGGCCGAGCTTCCCCGCGTAGCCGGAATACCGCATCGACTTGATCACATCCCGAAAGAACACGTGTTGCGGATCCGCCGTCCAGATGGGGTTGGATTCGTAGGCGCGCAGCGGCTGAGAAACGTAGCCGATGCAAGCGGCCTGCCAAGGCTCGTACTGTTCCCTCTCCATCATGAAGCGCAGATACTCCTTGGCGGCATTGGGATATTTCGAGTACTTGAAGATGAACGCCGGGAACATCAGGCCTCCGTTCGCGCGTTTGCCGATCGGGCCGATCGGATAGAAGGCGTGCTGGATGTCCGCCGCGATCGCGTTCATCTTCGCATCGGTGGCGGTCTTTGCGGCGTAGTAGATCGAGATCCCGTTGAGGGTCAGACTGATCTCCCCGGCCAGAAAGGCCTTGTTGTTGCTCGGATCGAGCCAGGACACGGTTCCGGGCGCGAAGGTCTGGTACAGCTCTTTGGCGTACTCGAGCGCCGCGATCGTCTCCTTCGAATTGATGGCGACGCGGTTGTTCTCATCGGCCAGCTTGCCACCGAATCCCCACATCACCCAGTGCGTCCAGCCATTCGCGTCGCCGGTCGCGTGCCCGAGCGCCAAACCCGGCGGCTTGCTGCGCGCCTTGAGCGCCTGGCACAGTTTCAGGAACCCCGGGAAGTCCTGCGGGAAGGTGTCGAACCCGGCCGCGGTCATCATGCTCTTGCGGTAGACGAAGGCGCCGCCCGCCGCTCCCGTCGGCAGCGCAAACCATCTTCCCTGGTACATGCCGAAGTCGCGGGACGCGTCATACCAGCCGCCATACTGCTGTCCCAGATACTCGGCGAGATCGGTGAGATCGAGCAGTTGGCTCGGGTACTGGAAGTGGTCTTCATTGGTGGCAATGATGATGTCCGGTCCCGCACCCACGTTCGCCGCAACCGCTGCTTTGGGCCGTACTTCCTCGAAGTTCTCGCTGTCCACCCGTACCTCGACACCTGTCAGCGCGGTGAAGCGGCGCGTGTTGGCCATGAACTGGTCTTCGTCGCCCTGGACGAACCGCTTCCAGCGCAATAGCCGCAGACTTGCGCCTTTCTCGGGCTCCCACTTCGAAACCGCCGACTGCGCGGGACCGGATCGCAGGAGCTGTCCGGCCACGCCCAGCATCGTCGCCGACTGCAAGAAACGACGTCTGTTGTAGGTTGTCATCGGTTTGCTCCTCAGTGGACCTGAAGCGTGAGTTGAACACTTCTATTGATGTTTCCACAATGCACGACAAGATTTCCGCATCCGGCTCTTTCCCTCACCCTCGTTCCCTCTAAAAGGGTACTCCGGGCTGCGCCAGGGTATCCCGGAGGGAGAGGGAGGCAAAAGCCCTTGTCCCTCCGGGATACCCTGGCGCAGCCCGGAGTTATGGCCGACGGCCGGTTATGGTCAACGACCGGTATCCCTTGTGGAATGCCGTGGGCGGCAACCCGTTTAGAAGGGTGGGGATGAGGGAGGTGTATGTCACGATTTAAGGAATCATCGATAGTTGCAGGCTTTTGTTGCGAAACGAAAGTCACCATTTACCACGGCATTTTCCGGCCGCTATGTATTCGGCCGATCTGCGCCGCCTCACGCCCCTGCGGGCCGGCGCCGATCATCACGCCCGCATCGAGTTGGCTCGTCACGTTCTGCGGCGTCACCTGCTCGAGAAAAGCGAGGCCGGCGTTCTTGCATGCGGCCATCACGCCGGCGCGCGCGGCCTGCATCTGCGCCGGGTAGGGTTCATCGTGCTGATCGGGGTAGCCCATCGACATGCCCATGTCCCCGGGACCCCACTCGGCGAAGGCGAGCCCCGGGACTTTCGTCGTCTGCTCGACGCGGCCCAGCGCCCGCGTGTTCTCGACCTTGATCCCGAGCAGCAGCTCGCCTTGCGGGTTGAGCGGCCAGGGATCGGCGCAAGCGAAGTAGTCGGCGGCCGGGATCCCCCAGATTTCCGCCGCGCGGGTCTGGCCGCCGTGTCCACGGCGCCCGGCGCCGAGACCGGCGCCGACGCCCGGGTTGAAAGCATAGCGCGCCGCTTCGACAAAGCTGCGTACCGCCTCCGCAGTCTCTGCGTGACACAGCAGCAAGCCGTGGACGCCGGCGCCGAGCGCGTGCTTGATCATCCAGCTGTTGGCGCGCACCGCGGCAGCATCGATCCCGTCCATGGGCAGTGTCACGATCACCGCCGGCGTGCGGTGTCCGCTGCGCGTCGGCCCGCCGTCGACGAGGCCGCGCATGAATTGGGTCAGCGCGCGCACGTCGAAGGCGCTGTGCTCCATGTCGTAGGTGATGTAATCGGCCCAGGTCTGCGCCAGCGCGCGGCCGCCGTCGTAGCCGCCGGCGCTCTCGGCATCGACGAACTCGAAGTACACCGGCTGGCGGCTCGCCAGCAGCTCGACCACTTTGTTGACTCTCATCGGGCTCTCCTGGCCACGAGCCTCTAGCTTGCATTATTCATGAATACTATGAAAGTACCCGACAGTGTGTCAGCAACCATTCGGGGTTCGTGAATTATCCAGGCTAGCGATGTCGTGCGGCCGACAGCTCGCGCGCGCACACCTGCCACGACCGCGCCGGTGCGCGCGGCGGGACGACATGACGCACACCGGGATTGATCAGCGACATCGGCCACATCCCGGTGGCGATGCGCACGGCCTCTTCGCCGAGCTGGGTCTGGGCGCGCTCCCAGGCCACCTCGGAGTAGCTGGCGTAGTGGTTGGTCACGGAAACGTTGTCCATCTTCAGCAGCGGATTGCCCGGATCGACCGGCTCCTTCTCGAACACGTCCAGCCCGGCGCCGGCGATGCGGCGCTGCTGGAGCGCTTCGATCAGCGCGGCCTCGTCGACGACGCCGCCGCGCGAACAATTGATCAGCCAGGCGCTGGGCTTCATGACGGCGAACTGCGCGCGGCTGATGAGATAGCGCGTCTCGGCGTTGAGATAGACGTGGACGCTGAGGTAGTCGGAGCGCCGGCACAGATCCTCCAGCGAATCCATCATCTCGACGCCGGACTCCAGCGCATCCCACGAGGCGACGTACGGATCGAAGGCGATGACGTCGAGGCCGAAGGCCCTGGCCTTGCGCGCCACGGCGCGCCCGATGTCGCCCAGGCCGACGATGCCGAACACCTGGCCGGCGATGTGGCCCATCGGACCCAGGTTCTTGCGCGTCCACACGCCGCTGCGCACCAGTTTGTCATGCAGCACGAACTTCCGCGCGCAGACCAGGAAGTGCATCATGGTGTGGTTCGACACCTCCTCGGTGCCGAACGAGGCCGTGTTGGCCAGCACGACACCGTTGGTCGTAGCCGCGTCGACATCGAGATGGTCGTGGCCGTGGCCGAAAGAGACGAGGCCCTTGCAGCGGCCGTGCACGCCCATGTGCGCGAAGGCGGCCCGGTCGAAGCCGTGGCCCTGGAGCATGGCGACATCCGCATCCTGCAGCGCCTGGATCAACTCAGCGGTGCTGTTGCCCCCGTAGCGGATGACCGTTCCCCCGGCGAGCAGGACGGCACGGCTCTGCTGCTCCACCGATGTCGTGTCGAAGGTCTCCGACTTGGCGGGACCGATGTAGAGGACTTTGAAGGGCTGCGTCATGAGTGCTCCCGGTTGAAGTTCAAGGCTGGCGGCTGCGGCAGGAACGTCGAACCGTACCACGCTCTGCGGGAGGGCTCAAGGCGGCGTGTCAGATTGGTGCGGGCGCCAAAGTCATGCGGGCGCCAAAGTCATGCGGGCGCCAAAGTCATTGCGAAGTTGAACCTGCGCTGATTCAATGGCCGCGTGGATAGCTCGACGAGTGCGCTCCGCCACCGCTGTGGCTTCCCGCTTCGAGCGGTAGCGCCCATTGCGTCTTGTTCCATTGTCGATTCAGACTCCGCTTTCGCAGCGGCCATTGCCATCCCACTCAGGAGGTCGACGACAGAGCGTATTGAGTGTCGCCGAACACGATGATGAGAGTCCGTGAGAAGCCGTTAAACGAGTATCCGTGGTACCTGCAACCATTTTTCTGGAAGCACAAGCGCAAGTACGGCCAGGTCCTCAAGCCCGGCCTTTTGTGGGGGCGATCTCCGCTCCTGTTCATGGCCGTGGCGATCCTCTACGGCGTCCTCGACCGGCGGGGATCGCCGATCGACCCTGTGCTGCGCTCGTTGGTGACCGTGCGCGTGTCGCAAATCAACTGGTGCCGGTTCTGTGTGGACCTCAACTCGCATACTCTGGCCAGGCGGGCCGGCTCCGAAGAAAAGGTTGCTGCGCTCGAAACCTGGCGCAGCAGCAACGTCTTCGACGACCGCGAACGCGCAGTTCTTGAATATGCGGAGGCCATCACTTTCACCGACCGGCACGTGACCGATGAGCTGAGGGCGAAGCTGGGCGAATATTTTGACGAAGATGCCGTGGTGGAACTCACCGGCCTCATCGCCTTCCAGAACCTTTCGAGCAAGTTCAACAGCGCACTCGATGTTCCGTCGCAAGGATTCTGCCAAATTCCACCGCCCGCGGGCTGAGCGCGCTCGGCTCGCGGCGCTGGCGGTGCCGGCGTCGAAGGCCGGCACACATGATCGGACCCAGGCGCGATGGCAGCCGAAACTCGTGCGCTCTGACACCGCGCCCGGTTTTGGTTAGCATGCCCGTATGGCCATGGAACGCGGCCGTTTCCGGAGAACGAAAATGCGGATTTTCCTGCTCGTGATCGGCGCCGTCTATATGGGAATCGGCGCGGCGACCGAACCGGAGGACTTCCTCGCCGCCTACGCTGAACAAGCCAAAGAGGCCGATCGCGGGTTCACGGGCTTCTCCGCGGAACGCGGCCGCGCCTTCTACTTGCGCACGCACAAGCTCGACGACGGTTCCGAACTATCCTGCGCTTCCTGCCACCACGCCGATCCACGGAAGGAAACTGTCGCACACCGAGGGCAGTTTCCCTGTCGCGCCTGCCACATCACCCTGCACAAACCCGCGGACGGGCGCGCCGCGATCAAGCGCCAGATTCCGCCGCTGGCCCCGTCGGCCAATCCCGACCGGTTCACCCGCGAGGGGAACGTCGAGGCCTGGTTCGGTTGGAACTGCAAGCTGCTGCTCAAGCGCGAATGCACGCCGGTGGAAAAAGGCGATCTGATCACCTGGCTGCTGACGATCGAGTGAGGCAGTGAATATTGCCTGGTGCAGTTGGATGTTGAATCCGCCTGTGTGAAACTGCGCCGGTGAACAAGTCCCTGCCCATCCTCGACCTCGCGGTGCTGGTGGTCTATCTCGTCGCCATGGTGGCGATGGGCGTTTGGTTTGGTCGCAGGAACAAGACGCCCGATCAGTTCATGAAAGCCGGCGGCGCGATTCCCGGCTGGGCCGTGGGCTTGTCCATTTTCGGCACCTACGTCAGCAGCATCAGCTTTCTGGCGCTGCCGGGCAAAGCCTACGCGACGAACTGGAACGCGATGGTCTTCAGCCTCGCCATCCCCTTCGCCGCCTGGGCGGCGGTGAAATGGTATGTGCCGTTCTACCGGCGCAGCGGTGAAATCTCGGCCTACGAGCATCTCGAACATCGCTTCGGTGCATGGGCGCGCACCTACGCGGTCCTGTGTTACCTGCTCACCCAACTGGGCCGCATGGGCGCCATCATGTATCTGCTGGCGCTGGCGCTGCAGCCCATGATCGGCTGGAGCATTCCGACGTTGATCGTGCTGACGGGCGTGACTGTCATTATCTACACGCTCATCGGTGGCATGGAGGCGGTGATCTGGACGGACGTCGTACAGAGCATCGTGTTCATCGTGGGCGCGCTGGCGTGTGTGGCGGTGCTGTGGCTCGGCCTGCCGCAGGGGCCGGGGCAGTTTTTCGAGATCGCGGCCAGAGAGAACAAATTCAGCCTGGGGAGTTTCGATCTGAACGTCACCCAGGCCACCGTCTGGGTCGTGCTGCTCAACAGCATCTTCATCAACCTGCAGAACTTCGGCATCGATCAGAGCTACGTGCAACGCTATTCAACTGCAACCAATGAGCGCGAAGCCGCCAAGAGTGTCTGGGTGGGCGCCTTGCTTTACGTTCCCATCTCCGGCGTCTTCTTTCTCATCGGCACGCTCCTCTTCGCCTATTACACCGCGCGCCCCGAATTGCTTCCCGCCGGCATCAAAAGCGACGCGGTTTTCCCGCACTTCATCGCCACCGGATTGCCGGTGGGGTTGGCCGGGCTGGTGATTGCTTCCGTTTTCGCGGCGGCGCAATCCACCGTTGCGAGTTCGATCAATTGCTCGGCCACGTTGTTTCTGTGCGACTTCTACCGGCGTTATCTCCGCCCAGGGGCCGGCGACAGCGAATCCATGACCGTGCTGCGCGTGGCGACGGTGGCGTTTGGCGTGGCGGGCACGGTGATGGGGTTTGCGATGATGGGCGTGGACAGCGCGCTGGATGCGTGGTGGGCGGTGGCGAGCATTACCAGTGGCGGCATGTTGGGCTTGTTCCTGCTCGGAATGATTTCGCGCGCGCCCAATGCGGCGGCCGCGACCGGCACGATCATCGGTGTTCTGGTGATTGTCTGGATGACGATTTCGGCGAAATGGCCCGCCGCGCTGGGCCAATGGGCCAGCCCGTTCCACAGTTTCATGATCACCGTCATCGGCACCCTGACCATTCTGATGGTGGGATTGCTGGTGTCGCGGCTGATGTCGTCCGCGACTGTTGCGGCGACGGGAGTTGATTCAAACAAATAGGAAAAGGCGATGCGCCGTCAGCGCAATCTGCGCCAAGAGGCCGACCGGATAGCGCGTTCCGTCCGGCGTTTCGCCGCGATTGTCTTGCCGATGCTCGCTGCTAACAACACCTTCGAGCGGCCTGGATCGGCGGGCAACTGACCGACCCATACGAACAGAATACGCAGCAATCCCCCGGCTTGGGGCGCAGCAGCGTCTTGCATCCGGCGCATTCGTAATAGAACTGACAGGCGTCGGTAGGCATGACTTCCGGTTTCTCGAAACCGCACCGCGGGCACGTGATGACGGACTCCAGCGTGAGCGGGCTCATCAACCGCTCACTTGCGAACCGTCGCGGGATAACCCGCATTGGTGGTCGCTTTGACCAGTGTGGCGATGTCGGCTTTATCCGGATCGAACTTCACGGTTGCGGTGTGTTGGTCCAGGTCCACCTGGGCATCCACGACACCCGCCACCCGGCGCAGGGACTTGCGGACGGTAATCGGGCACAGGGGGCAAGTCATGTTCTGAACGTCAAGCACAACCGTTTCGGGAGATCCCGCAAAAACCGGTGTGGACGACGTGAGGATGAGAGCAGCGATTACGACGAGCAAGCGCATCATGATTTCTCCGATCAGTACAGCAAGGGGGCGGCCAACGGCACCGCAAGCAGACCGAGCAGCGCGACGGCAACGATCCAGAAGATGAGCCGCTGGCGCTTGATCGTGCGCGGATCGGCGCAAGGCGTGCGCGGTGCGCACACCTGCGGCACCAGGTAGAGCGTGCGGAAGGCCAGTCCGAGAAACAACAGCGTCAGTCCGATTAAGACCGGCCGGTAGGGTTCCATCGCCGTCAGGCTACCCACCCATGTGCCGCCGATGCCAAGCGCAAGCAACACGAGCGGCCCAACGCAGCACACCGATGCACCCATGGCGGCCAGGATGCCGGCGATCAGCGTGCCTCTTGCAGTCAGTACGGCCATATCCACAACTCCAAAACCGAGCGGGTCAGGAGTAGCATAGATGCCGTACCATGGTCCGGAATCAAGAGGGCATTCATGGAAGAAAATCTAACGATCGGACGGGTCGCCCAGGCTGCGGGGGTGAACGTCGAGACAATCCGTTACTACCAGCGGCGCGGCCTTCTTGACGAGCCGGACAAGCCGCTGGGTGGGCACCGGCGCTATGACGTTGCGGTCGCAAGCCGCGTCAGTTTCATCAAACGTGCGCAACACCTCGGCTTCACGCTGGAAGAAGTGAAAGGCCTGCTCCTGCTGGAGGACGGCCAGAACTGCCGCGAGACACGATTGCTGGCCCAGCGCAAACTCGCCAGCATTGAAGCGCGGATGGCGGACCTCGGTCGGATGCGGCGTCTGCTCAAGGGCCTGATCGCCGAATGCAACGACGGCAAGCGGCCGCGGTCCTGTCCCATCATCACCACCCTATCCGCGGGTACCTGAGTCGTCCGGTTTGCGGCTCCGGCATCCGGCCAACGACCGCTCCGGCGCGTCGACACTGCATTGATCATGCTCCCTGGCAGCTTGATGCAAACCATCCGCGGAGCGCCTTTTCTGTCATTCCCGCGTAGGCGGGAATCCAGAAGTGTTGGATTTTCTTGTGAGCGTGTTTCTGGGCTTCCGCCTTCGCGGGAGCGACGAACCCTGTTGGATCAACCTGCCAGAGTCCGCACGCTCGCATGACATTCCGCGGTAAAGCCCTGCAGGTGATCCAGCGCGGCATCGTCACCGCGGACGAGCATCGCCTCGCCGGCGGATTCGGCGGCGCAGCGGGCGAGCTTCCCGCCGGCGAGCACCCGGCGCATTTGGTACCGTGTACGCAGTGGTGTCCGCTTCGTGTACGCTTTCCCTCTTGTCCAACGCACAGGCAGGGCGTAACGTCAGCACTTGAACCGGCTATCGCTCTTGATTGCAATCCCCTGCGTTTCGGAGAAACCCTCCCACCGTGATCATCCAGTCTCTGCTCGATACCGATCTCTACAAGTTCACCATGATGCAGGTCGTCCTGCATCACTTTCCCGGGGCGCAGGTCGAATACAAGTTCTGGTGTCGCAACGAAGGCGTGCACCTGGGCGCCCTGGCCGACGAAATCCGCAGCGAAGTGAGCGAGCTGACCGGCCTGCGTTTCCGCGATGAGGAACTCGCGTATTTGCGGGGCCTGCGCTTCATGAAGTCGGATTTTGTCGATTTCCTGGGGCTTTTCCACTTCAACGAGAAGTACGTCCACATCGGGCTGGACCCCGGGACGGGTGATCTCGACATCACGATCCGCGGACCGTGGTTGCATACGATTCTCTATGAGATTCCGGTGCTCGCGATCATCTCCGAAGTCTATTTTCGGCGCACGCAGCCCCGCCCCGACTACGAGGAGGGCCGGCGCCGGTTGATGCAGAAGATCGGCCTCGTGCGTGAAGTGGAGTCGGCGCTCGACTTCAAGATTTCGGATTTCGGTACGCGCCGGCGTTTCGCGCGCGACTGGCAGGAAGAGGTTCTGCGAACGCTGAAACGGGATATCCCGGAGCACTTCGCGGGGACGTCGAATGTCTGGTTCGCGATGCGCAACGACTACACGCCGCTCGGCACCCTGGGTCACGAGTACATGCAGGCCTGCCAGGCCCTCGGCCCGCGGCTGCGCGACTCGCAGATGTTCGCCTTCGACACCTGGGCAAAGGAATACCGCGGCGACCTTGGCATCGCGATTTCGGACACTTACGGGATGAACGCCTTCCTGCGCGATTTCGACATGTACTTCTGCAAGCTCTTCGATGGCGCGCGGCACGACTCCGGCGATCCGTTCGACTGGGGCGAAAAACTCATCGCGCACTACCGCGCGAACCGCGTCGATCCGCATACGAAGAGCCTGATCTTTTCCGATCAACTCTCCTTTCCGCTCGCGATCCAGATCGCGCGGCGATTCCACGGCCGGGCGCGCACTTCGTTCGGCATCGGCACCAATCTCACCAACGACCTCGGCTACGAGCCGATCAACATCGTCATCAAGATGACGGAGTGCAACGGGCAGCCGGTGGCGAAGATTTCCGACTCGCCGGGCAAGACCATCAGCAAGGATGCAGGCTACCTTGCTTACCTGCGCCAGGTCTTCGGTCTCGAAGTTCCGGCGGGCAAAGACCGCTGAGACCAGTTTCCGTACGACAAAAGTCCTACCATCCGGGAAACACTGACTCACACCGGCGGCTTTCCAAACCCCAACCCGATGCGGTGGGTGCATCTTGCCGAAGAGCATGCTGACTTCGACAAGGCGCAGTTCGTGGGCGAAGTGTTGCGCTCGCACAACCGGCTGAAATCGGAACCCGGCCGGACCTATGCCTACTCCAACGTGGGCTACTTGCTGTTGGGCGAAGTCATCGAGAAAGTTTCGGGGCAGGCTTATACAGAGTACGTCGAGCAACACCTGATCCGACCGCTGCGACTGCGCGACGGCGAAACGCTCGCATTTGCCATCACGCGGCCGCACGATCATGCCCGCGGATACCTCGAGCGTTGGGGTCTGCTCAACCTCGCGCTCGGCTTTTTCATCGACCGCGATCGCCACATCGACGCCCGCAGCGGGCGCTGGGTGCAGTTGCGCAATCTCTACGTCAATGGTGCCGCCTATGGCGGGTTGATCGGCAACGCGCGAGGCTTCGCGCGTTACATGCAGGCGCTGCTCGGGCGCGATGACTACCTTTCGCCGGCGATCCGGGCGCTTCTGTTGACTCCCGCACACGGGCCGCGCGCCATGGAATTGTCCCGCAGCGAGGGGTGGTTCTTCGGAAACCTGAAGAAAGATGATACTTCGGCGCGGAGATTCCTGCGCGATTCGGCGTGACTTCGAGGTCGCCAGCAGAACCGGGGGCATGGCGTCGATGGCGGGGTGCGGGACGGGTAATGTGGCGCGACCGCCAGTCGCGAGGAAGCGACTGGCGTGTCTGCGCGCCTTGGCGGTCGGACTTGAACCTCGTCCTGCTAGAGCGAGCGCAGGAAGTTGAGCAGATTCTGTTTCTGGCGATCGTTGAGCGAATTGAAATTGGCGATCACGGCGTTTGCCTCGGACTCGTCGCGGTAGCGCGCACTGCCGCTCTCGTGGGCCTGGATCGCGGCAGTCAGATCGGACGTGCGGCCATCGTGCAGGAAGAAGATGCGCTGCCCCAGCCCCCATAGCGGAGCGGTGCGAAATTCGCTGGGACCAGCCTGCCCCTGACTGATGCCGTCGGCCAATGCCGGCCCCATGTCGTGCGTCATCAGGTCGGAATAAAGATTGACCACCTGGTTGCGCAGGCCAGCGACCGAACTGTTGCCGGTCTCCAGCGCCGGCGTGTGACAGAGCGAGCAGCCGATGCGGGTGAACACGTTCGCACCATACCTGATCGAGTGCGCACCGCCGGGCGTATCGGCGGAAGGCGCGGGCGGCGCGAGGAAGCGCATGAAGAGGGCGAATTTCTCGATTCCGCTAAACGCGTCGATGAGCGTGGCCGCATCGGCATCGGTCACGTTGTTGGGCGTCATCGCGAACTGGCAGGAAGTGTATTCCGACCGTTCGGTCTGGAACAGCTCGTTGGTGATGCCCATCTCGACGTTGTAGGCCTCGCCGGCGAACAGCAGCAGGGATTTGTTCTGGGCTTTCCAGCCGAAGCGCGCGATCGTGCCGTCGTTGCCATTGGTATTCGGTTGTCCCGAGACGGTGTTGCCGGCCAGCACGATGTTGGGCCGGCCGCGGATGCCGAGAGCGGACTTCTGCGGGGAGTTGGCGTCGCGGTTGGCGAGGATGTTTTCATCCGGAATGCTTTCGATCAGCCCGCCGCCGAAGACCGGGGTGGGAATGCGGAAGATCACATTGCCGTCGGCGGCCGCCGCGGCGAAGTCCGGCTGTTCCATCCAGCACCCCGGCGCGTCACGCCGCCCGCTGATGGTAAAGAGATCGTGCACGCCGCCGTCGGGCGTGCCGTCCGGGTTGCGCACGAAGCGCGCTTCGCGCACCGGCCCATCAGACTGAATGAACGCGGGAATGGCGTTGCGCGCGCCGTGGTAATTGGCGAACGCGAACTGCGGATTGACCCAAGGACTCGATCCTCCGATCGACGGCTGCGAATGGCAGCCCGCGCAATTGTCCAGATTCATGGTCGGCCCGAGACCGTCGCGAACTTTTTCCACTTCCGCGAAGTCGTTCTTGCCGGCCTCGAACAGGGCGAACTGGCCCGCGCTCAGGCCGGCAATCGGCAAACCGGCCGCTGCCGGTCCAGGCCGTACGCCAGGATCCTTCGCGCCGGTGCCGGGCGGCTGAAGCGTCGTTGTGGCGAACGTCACGACTACTGTTTGTGCGATGACCCCTGCAATCGCCGCGGACACCAGCCCTGCCACGAGAACTGTTTTCTTTTTCATGTCTCTTCCCCCTCTGTATGTAGGTGTGTCCATCGGATGACCGGCCGGGATTCCCGACCGCTCGGTTGCATGCCGTAGCACGGGGGAGTTCTATAGCGACATCGCGTATAGGAAATTTAAACCCCCCTCTTTCACTGCCAAGAACTCTATCCCCCAATCCAGCGGGTCGTCAATCGCACGAGCGTTTGGTGAAAATTTCCCTCTCGCAGGCACTGTTCGAACCCTGCATCGCCCCGAGGTGACCGATTCCGACGCAGTTTGAGCGCTTCGCGTGAGTGCGGGCCGCGCCGTCCCGTCGGCGCTGTTGCGCAACCGTTGTTGGCTCGAGGTTTGAGGATCAGGCCGCCCGGAACAAAGCCAGCGGCCGCGCCGGGGAGCGCGGCGCAGCGCGCGCAGGCAAGCTCAGATGCGTGAGGATCTTGGCGATCACCGCCGGATCTTCGATCGCGGCGATGATCTTCAAGTCCCCGCCACCGTGCTGGCAGTGTTCGATATCGAGGTCGAAGACGCGCTGGAGAAGCCGCGCCCAACTCATGAGCGCCGGCACGCCATGCGCGTGATGGGCTGTGTGCTCGCTGGTGTTCTGCGGTGGACTCGGAACGATCGCGGCACGCAACCTGGCGTGGGGCGCGAGCACGACGTGGAAACGGATCAGATGCAAGCGCGCACGCGGCACCAGCGTGGGCTAGCCGCTGCCTGAATTCCAGCGGCGACATGACGATATGCGTGGTGCCGTCCCGGTAGGCACTCTTCAGTTGCAGCACGACCTGGCCGGCGCGATTACGCTTGAGCCGTTCGTTGGCAATGGCGGGGCGCGTGATATAGCGGCACAGGCGAGAAAAGAAAAGAGTCAGTTCTTTACTTTATAGCCCGTCGCTTGCATCAATTAATGAAACTACAAAGTAAAGCACTGACCCTATTGGCTCTCTGACCCTATTGGCTCTCTCGTTTCCCAACCGCCGTGGCCCTTGATAGCGCGGGCAATGTCTATGTGGCTGATACGTCCAACCACAAAATCCGCAAAATCACCCCGGCTGGGGTGGTGAGCACATTGGCTGGCACGGGGGTGGCGGGCAGCAGCAACGATGGGACCGGCAATGTGGCGACATTTAGTTTCCCGCGCGGCGTGGCCCTTGATAGCGCGGGCAATGTCTATGTGGCTGATGAGGGCAACCACAGCATCCGCAAGATCCAGTGATAGGCCGTGCCCGCAAGGCGTGCTGTCCAAAAATTAATTCAACAGCAACGCGGCCGGATCAAAGCCGAAACTTGAATCTTCGCGGGGACCGTGTTTCGTGTAAATCTCGACGGTTCCGTCGTCATCGCCAAGCCACACCTCCACTGCACCCGAGTTGAGATACTGCGTGGTCTTGGCACGAAGTTCTGACTCGGCATTGGAAGGCGAGACGACCTCCACGCCGTGGTGTCCAAAAAACTCCGCCGAGAGGCGGTTCGGGTAGCGCGTCGTCGAAGTGAGCGCGAAGATCTGGGCGGAGCTATCCGTGATTGGTCAGTTGAATACTTGGACAGCACGGGGTTGCGGACGGAAGATTAATAGCGAAAATTCCCACCCAGGGAAATGTTGTGAGTATCGAGTTGCCTGCAGATGGAACCTTCGTTGCGACAGGCCGTCGTGTCCAAAAACAGGATCGATCAGTAGGTCAACCAGAATTCCGTCAGATCCACCCCAAACTGACTCGCCCCTATCTTGCCTTCCGGTCCGTAGAACTCTGCTTCTCGTCGCTCCGGAAAAATAAACCATACCTCGTTGGCTCCCATCGCAAGGAGTTCATCTCGCTTCTCTCGCATGTCCTTGAGCGTGTTGCTATCGGATTTCACTTCGACGCATAGTTCAGGTGGGCGTGGCAGCACTTTGAGCTCGGGTGGCCCCTCAAAGAAAGCGGGCGTGGCCGACCACACAATGTCCGGTACTCTGAGCCGTATCGCATTACCTTGCTGAACCCTCACTTCAATCGGCATTTCAGCAATCGCCTCGCCTCCGAGCTTATCCTCAAGGTACCTCGCCAAGCGCTTTTGCACCAGGACATGTAGTCGGCTGGCCGCATTCACGAGGAGGTCTCCATATTCGTTGATCTCAATCTTTCCTGCAAAATCACGAAAACGAGGATCACTTTCAAGGTTGAGATACTTTTCAAGAATCTGCTCCTTGCTAATCGGGCGCTCAAGCACTTCTCCTAGGATCATGTTCATAGCCCCAGCGTATAGGAAATTTAAACCCCCTCTTTCACTGCCAAGAACTCTATCCCCCAATCAGCGGGTCGTCAATCGCACGAGCGTTTGGTGAAATTTCCCTCTTGCAGTCATTGTTCGAACCCTGCATCGCCCCGAGGTGACCGACTTTGACGCAGTTTGAGCGCTTCGCGTGAGTGCGGGCCGCGCCGTCCCGTCGGCGCTGTTGCGCAACCGTTGTTGGCTTGAGGTTTGAGGATCAGGCCGCCTGGAACAAAGCCAGCGGCCGCGCCGGGGAGCGCGGCGCAGCGCGCGCAGGCAAGCCCAGATGCGTGAGGATCTTGGCG
>Ga0315286_10003382_pt1 | contig 15075 bp, 13 predicted proteins | sample YL17G10_0_MG_FD_205038 | JGI IMG/M metagenome (GOLD analysis project Ga0315286, IMG submission 205038) | Sediment microbial communities from Yellowstone Lake, YNP, Wyoming, USA - YL17G10_0 | ecosystem: Environmental > Aquatic > Freshwater > Lake > Sediment | place: USA: Wyoming | collected...
ACTTTTTGCACGGCACGTATCTACCTGTTATTACACAACTTTCTTTTTTGAACTGTTAAAGATCAGGTTGGATTCTATTCTCTCGGGTGCTTCCCCGCAAAAGTAAAAAGCCCTGAGGTTTTTCCCCTCAGGGCTTTTCCTTCCTGGTCAGGTCAGCAGCTACTCAAATTTTCGTTACGTTAGTGGCTTGGGGTCCCTTCGGTCCCTCAACTACCTCAAATTCAACTTCTTGACCTTCCTTTAAGGTCTTGAAGCCTTCTTCTTGGATCGCTGAATAATGGACAAAGACATCCTCACCAGACTCTTGTTCAATGAAGCCGTAGCCCTTGCTGTCATTGAACCATTTTACCTTGCCCGTTTTCTTCAACTTCGCACCTCCTGTTTTCTAAACATGATGCCTCGGGGACTTGCCCCCTTGATCCTGATGCTTCGGGCTTGAGTTCAGGATCACAAATCCGGAGAATCGATGGATCTCAGCTTCTTCGACCTCCTTGTCATCCGCAGGTATTTGCCCCTCTCGGATTTCCCTCCATCGATTTCGGCAGAAAATACTGCATGAAAAATCCTTTGTCAAGCCAATTTTGCAGCTTACAGAATCGCATTTTCAGAGATCGAGGCCAATTTTTCGGCTATCAGTGGCCACTTTTCTTCCATTTTCTCTTGCGACCTGGTCATCCGCGGGCATTCCCTGCGCAAAATAAACGCGTGTCCACGTGCGCCCACCTCCAGAAAAGGACCTATGGTCCACTCAGACCAAAACGGAAGAGGCTCGCGGCGCACGAATCACGCTTGCCTTATTCATTTGCATTCCGATCAATTGGCGTCCCCTCTCGAAGGCAAGCTGATTGAGGTGTCGCAGCCGTTCGGGCAACTTCTTCTGTAAAGTCCGCCTCCAGGAAGTCAGCGGGATTGAGGGCAGGGAGGAAACCGCCCCCAACATGATGGTGTTCACCAGGCGAGGGTCCCCCATTTCCAGTGCCAGGGGGAATGCATCCACCCCGATATAGTGGTCGCCCAGGGATGAGAGCACGGACGCGATATCCTCCGGATAATGCGCCAACCCCAGCGTCACCAGGGGCGAGCTGATGCGTTGCCGGTTCACAATCAAGAACCCCTTCGGGCGAAGAAATGGTAGCCATCGCAGCGCCTCCGCTTCTTCAAAGGCCAGGATGACATCGGCTTCCCCGCGCTTGATCAGGGGCGAGAAGACGGATCCTCCAAATCGCACATGACTGCTGACCACTCCCCCCCTCTGGGCCATTCCGTGAACCTCACTTTTCTTGACCTCAAAGCCAGACCGGAGGGCCGCCTCGGCGAGGATTTCACTCGCCAGCAAGACACCCTGCCCCCCCACTCCCACGATCAAGATATTCTGAACACCACCCCCGGCCCTCTCCTTCACGCCCTCTCCTCGCTTCGTATCGCCTTCTTCCTGCAGATCTGCGCGCAGAGGCCACAGGCATTACAGGTGGCCTCAATCCGAACAGTCCCCGCCTCGCGCGCGGCCTCCTCCCAAACGAGGGCCGGACAACCCAATTGGAGACAAAGCCGGCATCCGGTGCACACCATCTCATCCACGGAATAGGCCGCCCCCTTTCTCTCCCGTTTCAAGAGCACGCAGGGCCTATTGGTAATAACGACCGAGGGAAAAGGAGAATCGATTTCCTCTCGCAGGATAGCCCGTGCCTCCTCCAGATCATAAGGATCCACCTCCCTCACTCGCTCGATTCCCAGGGCTCGACAGAGACGAACCAGGTCCAATCTCTTGGTCTGCTCGCCCCTTAAGGTAATGCCGGTGCCGGGATGATTCTGACCGCCGGTCATGGCGGTGGTGCGATTATCCACGATGATCACCATAACCTGACCTTTATTGTAGGCCACATCCAATAAAGCGGGGATGCCACCGTGAATGAAAGTAGAATCCCCAATGACCGCAGCTACCTTTTTCCGGGAGGAGCTGCCCTGGAGGGCCTTCTCGATGCCCAGAGCATTCCCAATGCTGGACCCCATGGCGATACAGGTATCGAGGGTCTGCATCGGCGGCAAGGCCGCGAGGGTATAGCATCCAATATCTCCGGTGACCGTGACCTTCAGCTCCTTGAGGGCCTGCATGACCCCCATATGGGGGCAACCGGGACACAACACCGGGGAACGCGGGAACATGGGTTCCGGCTTTTCTCCCTTCTCTTTGGGCCTGCCCCGCCCTAAGATCCCCGCCTTTCTCAGTCCCTCCTCCACCAGGTCTGGGTTAAGCTCGCCCACTCGAGGAAATAGATTCTTTCCCTCTACTCGAATCCCGAGCCCCCTCAGTTCCTCCTCCAGAAAAGGCTCCAGCTCCTCCACTACGAGGACTCGCTTCACCTGATTCGCGAAATCAGAGAGCAACTTGGGCGGGAGGGGATAGGAGATTCCGAGCTTCAGGAAGGAGGCGGAGGGGATGATCTCCTTGGCGTATTGATAGGAAATGCCGGCAGTCACGATCCCCACTTCTCGATCGCCCCATTCGATCCGATTGAGCCGAGACCGCTCGGCTAACCGGCGTAATCTATCCAGACGTGCCAGGACAATGGGGTGCCTGGCTCGGGCGTAACCGGGAACCATCACGAATTTCGAGGGTTCCTTGAGAAAGCCGCCAGGGGGGTGTTCTTTTCTTCGTCCGAGGGAAACCGGCCCCTTGGAGTGAGAGATGCGGGTGGTGAGGCGTAAGAGGACCGGAGTATCGAACCGTTCCGACAGATTCAGACCAAAGCGGGTATAATCCTTTGCCTCCTGGCTATCCGCTGGCTCCAGCATCGGAACCTGAGCCAGCTTGGCGTAATACCGATTGTCCTGCTCGTTTTGCGAGCTGTGCAGGCCCGGATCATCGGCGGAGACCAGGACGAACCCTCCCCGGACCCCAGTGTACGAGAAGGTCATTAGGGAGTCGGCGGCCACATTCACCCCCACGTGTTTCATTGCGGCTAACGATCGGGCTCCGGCCATGGAACCGCCTGCCGCCACGTCGAAGGCCACCTTCTCATTGGGTGACCATTCGGCATAGATCTCCGGATATTCGACGATACTCTCCAGGATCTCGGTGCTGGGGGTGCCAGGATAACCCGCAGCTACCCGAACCCCGGCCTCGTAGGCCCCCCGAGCCACCGCCTCATTTCCAGACAAAAGGACCTTCAATCTTCCCTCCCCGATTGACCCAATGATCCTCGGCTGCAAGCCGAGGGGGTGATTCATATGGCTTCTACCTGGAGCATCTATGAATAGGCCACGTCCACTGGGAGACTGGGTTGACTCGAAGTCGACGTCATGACAGTTTCAGAAGGCACACGGCTCAGGAGCCCCACTACGCCAATCACTCGAACCGAGAAGTGAAAGACCCTGCGGCGCCCTATCACCCATGGTGCTTCGCCTGAAGGCAAGGGATTTTCACCATCCCCGAAGTGGAAACTAACCGACACCAAAATGGTTCCATCCGAGGTGCACCGGGGCCTACCCCTCCGTCACCTCCATTGTCACTTCCAACGCTACCACTGTCCCCAGAGGAAGTGATTGGACACCCATGACCATCCGGGTATGTGCTCCCTTTTCTGCTCCCAGGACCTCGGCGAAGAATTCCGAGGCGCCGTTGAGGACCTTGGCATGGTCTACGAATCCCTCGGTGCAGCACAGGTATCCCACGATCTTCAGTACCCCGGAGATCCTCCCCAGATTCCCCAGGTATTGCTTGGCCTGGGCGAGGGCATTCAGGGCACAGGTGCGAAATGCCGTCTGACCCTGCTCTATGCTCACATCCCGGCCCACCTTGCCTCCTTGGTAGAGCAGCTTCCCCTCTGCAAACGGGAGCTGCCCGGAGATGAAGAGGAGATTTCCGCTCTTGCGGGCCGCCACATAGGCTCCTACCGGCTTGGGTGCCTTGGGCAATTGCAGCCCCATTTCTTTTAGTTTCTGCTCGACATTCACTGATCCATGGCCTTGTCCCGAACTCTTTGCATTCCCCAAAACACCAATTAGGCCTAAGGATGCAACAGTAGCCACTCCGGCTTTCATGAAGTCTTCTCGGCTCAATTCCTTCGTTTCTTGCTCCTTCTCCTCTTGTCCCTGATTTTGGTACCCTCCTTGTTTCCGGCCAGGGACGACCCAGGAAAACCAGGGGAGGAAATTGCTTCCTCAATTCTGCTCACTCTTTCCCCCTTGAGGACCTCGATGGTCCCTCGAAAGAAGGCCAGCAGATCCTCTTCCTTTTCTTTTATCTTCCTCGGAAATCTGGTTTTCGCTTCTCCAAGAAGGCCCGCAGACCCTCCTGACGATCCCCCGTTTCCCAAAGTCTCCCAAAGGTCTTCGCTTCCAGGGCCATTCCCTCTTCGAAACTTCGTTCCTCCCCTCCTATGAGAGCCTCCAGAACCCCGCGCAGAGCCAAAGGGCCCTTACGCAGCAACTCGTTCGCCAAACCTTCCACGGAGGGGATGAGCTCGGAGGCAGTCACCACCTTATTGACCAAGCCGATCCGCCAGGCTTCCTGGGCATCGATGATCTCGCCGGTCAGGATCAGGGATAAGGCACGAACACGTCCGATAAGCCGCGGCAAACGCTGGGTTCCGCCCCAGCCGGGGATGATCCCCAGATTCACCTCCGGCTGGCCAAACTTCGCAGATTGGGAGGCGATCCGCAGGCTGCAAGAGGCTGCCAACTCACATCCGGCCCCCAGTGCCAGGCCGTTGATCGCGGCGATAGAGGGCTTCCCCAGTTCCTCCAGATGCCGGAATATGTTCTGCCCAAAACGGGAAAAAGCCTCCGCCTCCGCGGGGCTCAGGGCCGCCAGTTCCTGAATATCCGCTCCCGCGGCAAAGGCTCTCTCTCCCGCCCCGGTGATCACCACGATCTCGATCTGATCTTCCCTCTCTATCGTCGCCAGGGCCGTTTGCAGTTCCTCCATTGCTTGGCGGCACAGGGCGTTTAGCTGTTGAGGCCTGTTCAGTGTGATCCAGGCTACCTTTTCCTTTCTCTCCCAGATGATGTGCGGGACGCTCATGTAATTAATCCTCCGTCAGATCGAGAGAAACGGGACGGGGCTCAGGTCCCCGGTAATCATAAAAACCCCTTCCTGTTTTCTTCCCGAGCCATCCGGTGATCACCATCCGACGCAAAAGCGGAGGGGGGGCAAATCTTCTTTCCCGATATTCCTCGAACAGGGCCTCCCCAATATGGAGCAGGACGTCCAGACCAATGAAATCAGAGAGGGCCAAAGGCCCCATCGGATGGCCGCAGCCCAGACGCATCCCCTTGTCGATCTCCTCCGTCGAAGCGAGCCCATCCTCCAGCGATTGGATCGCATCCAGGAGATAGGGGACGAGGAGACGATTGACCACAAACCCCGAGCGATCTTTGGCCAGGATCGAGGTCTTTCCCAAAGACCGAACGAAGGCCTGAGCCGAATCCAGGGTTGCTCGGGTGGTGAGGAGGGTCTTTACGATCTCGACCAGTTCCATCACCGGGGCGGGGTTGAAGAAATGGAGCCCTACCACCTGTCCCGGCCGCTTGGTACAAGCCGCCAGTTCGGTAATCGTAAGGGAAGAAGTATTGCTGGCAAGAATCGCAAAGGGAGGACAAAGGACGTCCAGTTTTTGGAAGTGCTCCTTCTTGAGATCCAGGTCTTCGGGAAGGGCCTCGATGATCAGTTGACAATCCTTCATCTCTTCCAGAGAGATGGTGCCAGTCAACCTGCTTAACGTCTTATCTTTCCCTGCACGGTCGAGCTTGCCCTTCTCCACCGCCTTTTCAAGGCTTTTCTGGATCCGAGCTATTCCCTTGGTCAGAAGGTCCTCCTGGGGCTCCCGCACCACTGTCAGGTAGCCAGCCATCGCCGCCACCTGCGCAATCCCTGCCCCCATCGCCCCGCATCCGAGGATGCCAACCTTCTTGATTTCCTCCATCTTCTCCTCTCCCTTTTGCTTCACCCACACCCATTGCCATGGAACGCTCTTGCTTGAGGATTAGCACCTGGATCAGGGAGATGTCAAGACAAAACGCCCTGCATGCTATGATAGGGGAAGAACATGCCATGGCAATATGATAATGCGATATCATATGATGAATTAAATACCGGGAGGACCGCTATATGTCTCATCGAATTCTATCTGATCCTGAATTCTCTCGGGAGGGACGAGTCAGGCCGCCAGATAGAGGCCGGAGGCGAGCCCGAATCCTCCAAGATCTGAGAATTGTCTTGATTTTTGAAAAAAAATGTGGCATAGGGCTTCTGTGAAGTAAGGATAGATTTCCGGGATTAAGGAGACAATTAAGGAGAGAATCATGAAAAAGATCTTGACCACAACCATTTGGATCGTCCTCTCTATCTTATTTGCCATATCCTTTGCGATAGTGACCGGGATTTTCCATCCCCAGGAGAAGGTCAACGCGCTCTGGCTGGTGGTAGCAGCCGTTTGTTTCTTTATGATTGCCTACCGGTTTTATGGGCGCTTCCTGGCCACCAAAGTGACGGCTTTGAATGATTCCCGGATTCCCCCTGCCTATCGTCTGAACGACGGCACCAACTACTATCCCACCAACAAATTTGTCCTCTTTGGGCACCATTTCGCAGCCATCGCCGGAGCGGGGCCCCTCATCGGGCCGGTTCTGGCGGCCCAATTCGGTTATCTACCGGGCTTTCTCTGGATCCTCATCGGGTGCGTCCTCGCTGGATCGGTACAGGATTTCATCATCCTGGTGGGCTCGATGAGAAGGGATGGAAAGTCGCTTGCCTTGATTGCCAAGGATGAGGTGGGACCGGTCACCGGCGTGGCAGCTCTCCTTTGCATCCTCTTCGTCCTGATCATTTCCATGGCCGGCCTGGGGATCGTGGTGGTAAATGCTCTATTCCATAACCCGTGGGGGACCTTCATCATCGCCATGACCATTCCCATCGCCATCTTCATGGGTATTTACATGAAGTCCATCCGGCCGGAAAAGGTCCTGGAGATATCCCTTATCGGAATCGCCCTCCTCTCCGTCACCGTGATCTATGGCAGGGGGATTCTGGGCACTACTTTGGGGCATGTTCTCGACCTGAATGGCAATACCCTGGCGATCGTCCTCGCTATATACGGTTTCGTCGCCTCGGTTCTTCCGGTATGGATGCTCCTGGCCCCGCGGGATTATCTCTCCTCCTTCATGAAGATCGGCGTAATTACCCTCCTGTGCGCCGGAGTGATCGCGGTACACCCCGATCTGCACATGGCCGCCGTCACTCGGTTCGTCCACGGGGGTGGCCCCATCATTCCAGGGACCCTCTTCCCCTTCCTCTTCGTCACCATCGCCTGTGGGGCGATTTCGGGCATGCACACCATCATTGCTTCCGGAACTACTCCCAAAATGATCGAAAAGGAAAGGTATGCCTTGCCCATCGGGTATGGCGCCATGCTGGTGGAAGGAGTTGTCGCCGTCACCGCCTTGATTGCGGCCACGGTGCTGATCCCCGGCGATTATTTCGCCATCAATACCAAGCTCTCCTTCGACCAATTGGCGGCCATGGGGTTTCCCGTTTCCCAGCTCGATGCCCTGTCCAGTCGCATTGGAATTAGCCTGGCGGGGAGACCGGGAGGCGCGGTTACGCTGGCAGTGGGGATGGCCTACATATTCTCCTCCATTCCCTTCTTGAGCCATCTCATGGCTTATTTCTACCAGTTCGCCATCATGTTCGAAGCCCTCTTCATTTTGACGGTTATTGACGCGGGCACCAGGGTAGGCCGGTATGTGGTGCAAGAGCTGGGTGGATATGTCTACAAGCCCTTCGGGGATTTGCGGTCTATCCCGGCCAATGTCATAGCCAGCCTTATAGTGGTCCTTTCCTGGGGCTATCTCATCTATACCGGATCGGTTCAGACCATCTGGAGGATGTTCGGCACGGCAAACCAGCTTCTTGGCATGCTGGCCTTGTGCATCGGCTCCACCCTTCTCATCAAGATGGGCAAGGCGAAATATATGTGGGTCACCCTCCTTCCCATGACTTTCATGGCCTCTACGACCTTCACTTCCTCCATCATGCTCATCAGGGAGTATTATACCAAGGCCTTTTCCGCTGCTCCTGATGCCGGCACATACAAGATCAATATGGTACTGTTGACGATCATGTTCCTGCTGGCGGTGACCATCCTGATCGATTCCCTGATCAAATGGTATGGGTACTTCACCAAGACGAGAGCCATCACCTCCAGTGAAGTGATCGTCACCGAGATGGCCCTGGGGAACCCTCTCCCCAAATAGGATGGGTAACCGAGGAGGAGGATCCGTAGTTGGCTGCGAAGCTTCCCGCCTCCGGGGAGTTTCGCAAAAGCGCCCGATAGCCTGGGAAAGGCTTCCCGATTTTCCTTACTGGCAGCGCATTCGCCCAATCGGACATCTGCAATCTCCTCCATGCATTTTTATCTCATATTCCCCACCAGCGATAAGATGGGAAATGAGCCCGGCTCTTGGTGTCTCAAGCATTCCGTCCTTCGGGTTTTTCCTCTATGGCAGGGATGGCTTTACAGACAGGTGGGCCATGGAGAAGCACGGAGAGATGAGGCTCTGACCTCAGCCGTTACTTGCTGGTTTTCTGTTGCAAAACCGGGCAAGAAACCTTATGATTAAGGTAACGTAAAATCGGAAAGGGGAGGGGATTTGATAGAGGCTGACTCCCAGATCGGGAAACTGCAAGAGAACGCCCGGCAGATCCGCATACACATCCTCAAGATGCTAACCAAGGCGGGCTCCGGGCATACAGGGGGTTCCCTTTCGGCGGTAGAAATCATTACCGCCCTTTACTTTTATAAGATGCGGCACCGGCCCTATGACCCTGCCTGGAAGGAAAGGGACCGTTTCATCCTTTCCAAGGGCCATGCGGTGCCTGCCTTGTATGCAGCATTGGCTTTGGCAGGATATTTTCCGGAAGCAGAGCTGATGACCCTCCGCCAGATCGGCAGTCGTCTCCAGGGCCATCCCGATATGAGGCTGCTTCCCGGCATCGATTTTTCCACCGGATCTTTGGGGCAAGGGCTCTCTGTCGCGAATGGCATGGCCCTGGCAGCCCGCCTGGACGGACTGGATGCTCGGATCTATGCACTCCTCGGGGATGGAGAGATCCAGGAGGGACAAATCTGGGAAGCGGCTATGGCGGCCTCCCATTATAAGCTCAGCAGTTTGTGCGCCATCCTGGACTTCAATAAGCTTCAGATTGACGGGAAAGTCCTCGATATCATGTGCATCGATCCGGTAGCGGAAAAATGGAGGAGCTTCGGTTGGGAGGTGATGGAGGTAGACGGCCACGACTTTTCCGAGATTCTCCCTGCCTTGGACGGCACTGAGCAGATTCAGGACCGGCCGAGCCTGATCATCGCCCATACCATCAAGGGAAAGGGCGTCTCCTTTATGGAAAACCAGTTAAAATATCATGGCATCGCCCCGACGCCGCAAGAGCTGCAAGAGGCGTTGGTAGAGCTAGGTGCCTGAGAAAATGATCACCCAAACCAATATAGAGACGGAGACGAGCGTGAAAGAGCTTCTTTCCACCAGAGATGCCTACGGGGAGACCTTGGTCAAGCTCGGTAGGGAAAACAAAGATATCGTGGTATTGGACTCGGACCTATCCGCCTCCACCCGTACCTCTCTCTTTGGCCAGGAATTCCCTGACCGCTTCTTCAACTGCGGGATAGCCGAGGCCAACATGGTCGGGATTGCAGCCGGACTGGCTGCTTCGGGCAAGATCCCCTTCGCCAGTAGTTTCGCGATCTTCGAGACGGGAAGGCCCTGGGAGCAGATTCGCCAGTCCGTCTGCTATCCCCGTATGAACGTCAAGCTGGTAGCCAGCCATGGAGGCATCACGGTGGGAGAGGATGGAGGGTCTCATATCTCCATCGAAGATATCGCCCTCATGCGCATCATACCCTATATGACCGTGATCGTCCCCGCAGATGCCTTCGAGACGGAAAGGGCGGTGGAGGCTGCCGCCTCCTTTGCAGGCCCCGTCTTCATTCGCCTTTCCCGGGAAAAGTTTCCGGTCTGTTTTGATGAGGGCTGCGCTTTCCGAATTGGCAGGGCGCCCCGCCTCCGCGACGGGAATGACCTGACCCTCATCAGCGCGGGCCTCATGGTTTCCCGATCCCTTGATGCGGCGGAGATCCTGAGCCGGGAGGGCATAGAGGCAAGGGTCATCAATTGCTCCACCATCAAGCCCCTCGATGAGGAAGAGATTCTGGCTGCTGCGCGCCAGACCGGAGCCATCCTAACTGCTGAGGAGCATTCCATTATCGGAGGCCTGGGATCTGCGATCGCCGAGTTCCTGATGGAAAAGGAACCCGTTCCGCTCGTCCGCATAGGAATCCGGGACGTTTTCGGGGTCTCCGGAAAGCCTGCCCAGCTCTTGGAGCACTTCGGGCTTACTGCCGAGCGGATCGTGAAAGCCGCCCGGGATCTCGTCCTCCGAAAGAATTCCTTCCCGAGGGTTGCCTTCAAGCCATGATCCAGTTGTTCCATGTCAGCAAGACGTACGATGGGGATATTCCCGCCCTGACCGATATCAATCTCCACGTTCACAAGGGAGATCTCGCCTTTATCACCGGACCCAGTGGGGCGGGTAAGACGACCTTGCTTCGCCTGCTCTACGGGGACGCGCCGCCCACCGGGGGGCAAATCCTGGTAAATGGAAAGAATGTGGCATGGTCGAAAGAAAACGAAATATCTTTGCTTCGTCGTAATATGGGTATCATCTTTCAGGATTTCCGGCTGCTGAAGGATCGCTCCGTCTATGAGAATCTGGCCTTCGTATGCCGAATCCTGGGCTGCTCCAAGGCGGAGGAGCGGAGGAAGGTGACGCAGGTCCTGGCCTTGGTGAATCTCACCCCCAAGGCTCACCTTACGCCCTTTCACCTCTCGGGAGGCGAACAACAACGGGTGGCCGTGGCCAGGGCCCTGGTCCATGACCCGGCGATCCTGTTGGCGGACGAACCGGCCGGCAATCTGGATCCCGTGCAAGCCCAAGAGGTCATGGTCCTTCTCAAAGAGATTCATCTGCGGGGAACCACGGTCCTGATAGCCACCCATAATCCAAGAATGTGCCAGATAGGAGATTGCCAGATCAGACTGGAAAAGGGAAGGATCGTGGAGGAGAGCCGTGTCCCCCTCTATCCTTAGATATTCCTTGGGGGAGGCCCTGCGCAGCTTGAAGCGAAGCGGGTGGGGAGGCTTCGCCTCCATCGGGGCCATTGCGGCCTCTTTTCTCATTATCGGGATTTTTCTTCTCGTCTCCTCGAACCTGAGCTTGCTGGTCTCCCGCTGGAAGGAAGAGGTCCAGGTGACGGTCTTTTTGCGGGATGACCTCCCTTCCACTCAGGTCGCCTCTTTGAAAAAGTCGCTTTCGGGAGAGCCAGGAGCTCGATCCTTGTCCTTTATTACCAAGGAACAGGCCCTTTCCGACTTCAAGAAGGATTTGAAGGGTCAGGAGGGCCTTCTGGAGGGACTGGGCTATAATCCCTTGCCTGCCTCCTTTCAGCTCCAACTGAAGGAGCCCTACCAGTCGCCCGAGATGCTGGAGGAGTTGGTTAAGCGACTCAAAACATGGGATGGGGTGGAGGATGTCCTTTACGGTCAGGAGTGGATCGAGCAACTCACCTTGATCATCAGGCTCTTGAAGCTGGCGGGGATGAGCCTGGGCGGACTCTTGCTCCTGGCCTCCATCCTCATCGTCTCCAACACGATCCGTCTGACCATTTTCAACCGGGCGGAGGAGATCGACCTGATGCGGCTGGTGGGAACATCCTGGGCGTACATCCGAACACCCTTTCTCTTCCAAGGAATCCTTCAGGGTCTCATCGGCGCCCTCCTCTCCCTGCTCATCCTGTTCCTTTCTTTTCGGATCATCCTGTGGCAGGTCAATCTCGCACCCGGCGCTTCCTATGGACTCATACAATTTCACTTCCTCAGAATTCCCCAGCAGTTCTTTACCTTGATTGCCGGTGCTCTCATTGGGGGCGGAGGAGGATTTCTCTCGATCAGGAGATTCCTTACAGCCTGATATGATTCGGTTGGAAAGGCTCTGGCAAGTACTCTGCATTTCCTTTCTTTTCTGCCATATGGCGGCTGGACCCGTCCTTGCCCAAGAGGATGGGATCGAGCATAAATTGGAGGAGAGGCGTAAGGATCTGCAGGAGATCAAGCGCAAGATCGCTACGGAGGCGGAAAAGGTTCGCGAAGATACCCGGCAGGAGAAGCAGATCGCTGCAGAGCTGGCCGAGGTCAAGACACAACTGGAAAGAAAAAAACGGGAGGCCGCCAAACTCCAACGCGATATCGATCGGCGCCAGGTGAGGGTGTTGCAATTGAACAAGGAAATCCAAGTCTCCGAAGGACAGCTGGTCAAGGCCAGGTACCTCTTGTCAAGTCGCCTACGCGCCATTTACAAGCAAGGAAAGGTGGGAATGACGAGCCTTCTCCTTTCCGCAGGCAACTTGCAGGAAGCGGCCCTGAACATCCGGTACCTGCAAGCCGTTGCCCGTCATGACCGTCGGCTCATCCGGAATTTCAAGTTGGCCATTATAGCCCACAAGGAAAAAAAGGAGGAAGTGGGCCGGGAATTGGCGGATTTGAGCAGCATCCAGCAGGTTTTGAAGGTCAAGCAGGAGGAAATTGCTCAGGATGAGCGGCAGAAGCGGGCGCTACTGGTAAATGTGAGATCGGATAAGGCGGATCGCCTGCATCGCCTCTCCGAACTGCAGAGATCGCAGGCGGCTCTTCAAGATCTGATCGGCCAACTGCAGAAAAAGACGAAGGCCCTGCAAGCCACATCTCCCGAAGGGCAGGAGGTGGTTTACCTGAAAGGCTTGCATTTCGCTGCGGCTAAAGGTAAGCTGTTCTGGCCAACTCCCGGCCAGATCCTCTCTGCTTTCGGCCGACAGGAACATCCGCGCTATCACACCTTCACCTTCAACAAAGGCATCGATATCGGGGCCCCCGCGGGCCACGAGATCAAGGCGGTTTTTGAGGGTATCGCCCTTTTTGCCGATTGGTTCAGGGGCTATGGGAAGATGGCCATCATCGATCATGGGCAAGGTTTCTATTCCCTTTATGCCCATGCCTCGGAGTTGCTGGTAAAGGTCGGGGATAAGGTGGCACCCCGTCAAGTCATCGGAAAGGTAGGGGATTCCGGCTCCCCTGAGGGTGTACGGCTCTATTTCGAAATCAGGCAGAATGGAAAACCAGTGGATCCTTTGCAATGGCTTGTTCCCAATCCATGAGGGAAACAATTCAGGAGGCCTAAGGAATGAAACAGGGACTGAATAACCGAATCGCCAAATTTGCACTGGGGGCACTGATCCTTTCCGTGTTTGCCTTTGGTGGGGCCGGAGGACCCAGCTCGGTCGCCCTTCAGGAGCCATATCCTCAACTCAAGATCTTCAATAATGTGCTCTTCCTGATCCAGAACAATTACGTGGAAAAGGTGGAGCTGAAAGACCTGATTCAAGGTGCCATCAAGGGAATGCTGCAGACCTTAGATCCCTACAGTTCCTACATGACCCCGGAGCAGTATAGCGAGATGAAGGTAGATACTCGCGGGAGCTTCGAGGGGCTGGGGATCGAGATCACCGTGAAGGATTACCAGCTTACCGTAGTGGCTCCCATCGAGGGGACACCTGCAGAAAAAGCAGGGATCTTGCCGGGAGACCGGATTATCAAGATCGACGACCAGCCCACGAAAGATATGACCCTCCATGATGCGGTTTCCAAAATGAGAGGCCTGAGGGGAACTACGGTTCGGCTCACCGTCCTGCGGGGCGACAGCCATACGCCCAAAGAGTACGTGCTGACCCGCGAAGTGATCAAGGTCAGGTCTGTCAGGGCCAAGGAATTGGAGGATAATATCCAGTACATACGGCTCACATCCTTCCAGGAGAGGACCGCCGAGGATCTGCAAAAGGCCCTGGAAGTTGCATATGAGCACAAGATGGCCGGGCTCGTTTTGGATCTGCGCAACAACCCCGGAGGACTGCTCGATCAGGCGATCCAGGTGGCCGATCAATTCCTGGAGAAGGGGAAACTGGTGGTTTACACCCAGGGCCGAAGCGAGGAGAAGCACGATTATTTCGCTCGATCCGGACAGAAGAACAATGGTCGCTTTCCCATGGTTGTCCTGATCAACGGAGGTTCTGCCAGCGCCTCGGAGATCGTTGCGGGCGCCCTGCAGGATTGGAAGAGGGCCGCCATCCTGGGAACTCCCTCCTTTGGTAAGGCATCCGTCCAGACGATCATTGAACTGGAGGACCACTCGGCCCTTCGCCTCACTACCGCCAAATACCTTACTCCGCTGGGAAAGGCCATCCAGGGGAAAGGCATCACCCCTGATATCCCGGTCGAAGCACCCAAGCCCGAAGGGGAAGTTGCGGCGAAGCCTCCCAAGCAAAAGGAACCAGAAGAGAAAAGAGGGGAGCCCAAGATCTCAGACGATGAAGGGATAGGGACCGAGGATATCAGCAGGAAAGAGGCGGACATCGCCAAAGACCCGCAACTGAAAAGGGCAGTGGAGATCTTGAAGGCTCATCGACTCCTTTAGGAGGCAATAAAGTTCCTTGAGAGGCAGCAGGTCTTACTTCTTCCTGGTTCTCCTGGTGATCTTGGCGGCGATGGTCTGGCTGCTTCAAGAGGTAGAGCGGCGGCACCACCATTTTCGGCCGAAGCTTACGATGCCCCAGGGGCCGGGGAAGGAGGAAAAGACCTCACCGCCTCCCCCCTCGCTACCTGCGGAGGGGCTCCAGGAGAGTCGAAATCCGAACCCCTCCCCGAAGAGTCCCCAAATCGTCATTATCATCGACGATCTGGGCTACAACGAGCAGAACTATCGCAGTTTCCTGGAGATTGGATATCCTCTGACCTTCGCCATACTCCCCGCTTTGCCCTATTCAGAGAAGATCGCGAAAGAAGCCCGGGCCAAGAACCGGGAGGTATTGCTCCATCTTCCTTTGGAGCCCCAGGATTATCCCGCTAAGAATCCCGGAAGGGGAGTCCTCCTTGACTCCATGAGTGAGAAGGAGTTGCGAAAGGTCCTCACTCAGGATCTGG
>Ga0315286_10003383_pt1 | contig 15074 bp, 14 predicted proteins | sample YL17G10_0_MG_FD_205038 | JGI IMG/M metagenome (GOLD analysis project Ga0315286, IMG submission 205038) | Sediment microbial communities from Yellowstone Lake, YNP, Wyoming, USA - YL17G10_0 | ecosystem: Environmental > Aquatic > Freshwater > Lake > Sediment | place: USA: Wyoming | collected...
TTATTTCACCTGTTGAGCCTGTCGAAAAAGTCTTTTTCAGAGTTTCTCTCTACCTTTTTCTTCATTATATTTTTCTCGAGTTATCTTTTTTTATTATCACATTTGATCTCTTATCCTTTTTTCCCTTTTTATTTCCTTTTCCCATTTCTTCTTTTTTATATCGTCCCGTTGTTCACTGGACTGCACATCTTGCATGAGACAGAAAACTTGAGTATTTAAGGTGAGACTAAACCATCCGAGAACTGGCTTCGGAGAAAGGAAAAGTTTCATGACAAATACCAGAAGAAGATTTACAAGGGAATTTAAATTAAATGTTGTTCGAGATTTTACATCTGGGATATCGGCTGCTGAGCTGATACGTAAATATGATATCCATTCAAAGCTGGTGTACAAATGGACCCAGGAATATCGGCTAAACCCATCTGGAGCGTTTCGTTCTGCTGTTGGTAACGAACAGCCTGCCAGCGATGGGCAACGCATTGCCGAACTAGAGCAAATGATAGGTCGATTGACAATGGAGTCCCGCCAAAGGCGGGATTAAAAAAAGCCTTGAGGCATACCGAAACAATGCTGATCGACAACAAGCCAAAGAATGGAACACCATAATGTTTTCGATTATCAAACATGAATCACCCCAGTTGTCGGCTCAACGGAAGTGTGAGATTGTCGTTATTGCCCGTAGCAGCTATTATCGCAGTTTGAAGTCTTGGCTTGTTGATAATCAGGATGAGATAAAACTTCGTGATCAGATTCAAGATATTTGTCTTTCGATGTCACGGTATGGATATCGCCGTGTTACGGCAGAACTTCATCGCAGGAGTTATTTTGTGAACCATAAATGCGTTTTGCGGTTGATGCGAGAGGATAATCTGCTCTGCTTGAGGAAGAAGCGCTGGATACGGACAACCGATTCTGCTCATGGATATCGGATCTATCCTAACCTTGTTCAAGGAATAACTCTGACACATCCAAACCAACTCTGGGTTGCCGACATAACGTATGTGCGGCTTGTTCGAGAGTTTGTGTATGCTGCTGTAATCCTTGACGCGTTCAGCCGCCGTTTTATTCCTCTGGACTTGGAAGTTGCTCTGCTTCTATTGCACGTTCAGTTAGCTGTACATGAAGCGATTTACTGGTTTTTGCTCCCATAGCTTTCAATTCCTCAGTACGGCGGATAATGTTGCCTTTGCCGCTACTCAGTTTGTTGAAGGCATCATCATAAGCTTTCTGAGAAGCTTGTAACTTGTCGCCGATTGATTTCAAGTCGTCTAGGAAACCAACGAACTTGTCGTAGAGCTCTCCACTCTTGCGAGCAATATCGATTGCATTCCGAGTTTGGTTTTCACGACGCCAAATACTGGCAATCGTTCGTAGCGTGGCCATAAGAGTGGACGCACACACAATGACAATGTTCTTTTCAAAAGCGTCGTTGTACAGATTTATGTCATTCCTCGCTGCAACAATAAAGGCGGGCTCCAAGTTGATAAACATTAAAACAAAGTCGACGCTTTGTAATTGGTAAATATTTTGATAATTCTTCTCACTGAGCTCCTTGATGTGTTTTCGGATGGAGGTAAGATGACCAAAGAGCAGTGCGCGTTGCGACTCAACATCCTCTGTGTTGCAATAATCCGTGAAAGCAGTGAGGGAAACTTTCGAATCGATCACAAGATGCTTATTGTCGGGCAAATTAACGATAACATCAGGTTTCTGCGTCTTGCCATCTTCACCTTGCATTGCTTGCTGGACAACATAGTGAGTGCCTTTGACAAGCCCTGAACTTTCAAGTATCTGTTCCAGAACGAACTCGCCCCAATCTCCCTGAGTCTTAGATTGACCCTTGAGAGCAGTCGTGAGATTAGATGCTTCTTTCGTTATCTGTTGATTAAGATCGGTCAGCGCCCGAATTTGTTCAGTAATGGTTGCACGTTCTTTGGCATCCTTGCCGTATGTATCATTGATCGTGGATTGGAAGTCTTTGATCTTTTCCTGTAATGGACCAAGGACAGCAGTAAGATTGTCCTTGTTCAATTGAGTAAACTTTTCGCTCTTTTCTTCAAGAATGTCATTGGCGAGGTTCTTGAATGCAGCGGTAAACTGTGATTGAAGTTCCTGAACCTCGTTCTTCTGATCTTGGAGTTTCTGATTGGTATTCTTTAATTCAGTTTGAACAATTGCAAGAGATTCCGATAGTTTAATCAGCTTCGTTCTCTCTTCGGACAAATCATCGTCCGCCTTCTTCAGTGCTGAGTCCAGTATCGTTGATCGTTCTTCGGCTTTACTCTTTTCGGTTGTCACCGATCCAAGTTGAGCGGCGAGTTGATCAAATTGGTCCTTTGGAATCCCTCTATCTCTATCGAACTTGAATTTGAGAATGAAGAATGCGCTGACGGCTCCAATTGCAATCCCGAATAGTAAGGTGATTATATCCATAATGTTTCCTCGAAATAACAGCTAACTACCTATTTACGCATCGTGTTATTACACCATATATAGGAGTAAAAAAACGCAATCGTTGTTATTTCTTTTTGTCAGTTTAAACATAGTCTCATTGTAAATCTCTTAATCCTGGAAGAACATACTCCGCAAATCAACACGCAGGGTTTATCTTCCCGCGATTACAATGCTGAAAATATACTATGAATCGATCAGATAATCAAGAGGTAGATCGAAAATAATGTTATCATTGATTAATTCATACTTCCTATCCAATATCCATTTTCAAATGCCTCTAATAACTCGTGAGCAGTTTGTTCCGCATCCGGCACGGCAGTATATTTACCAAGTGAAACACGAAAATGATTATTCGCTTCAACTACAGATGCTTTATATCCTGCTTCGTTCCAACGCGAAACTTCAACTTGAGCCGGTTCTTTAATCTTATAAGATGAGATAAATAGTGTGTATTGTCCGACACCCGTCAGATTCGGAGAAGTTTCTGCAACCCGACTATTGACTGATTGAACATATTCCGTTGGTTGATCAATATCCGGCTTTGATATCTCAGTGAATGAAGATTCATATGCTTCGCTCTGAGAAGATTGTGTTTGATCCTTTCTGGAAAATATATAAACTAAAAATATGAGCGACGCAGATACTATTAGCATAAACAAAATCCTCACAATTTTTCCCAATAAGCGGCGGTCTCCTCTGGGTTTATGAAGGATCGGCTGTGGTGTCGGTACTTGTTCGGATGGAATTTCTTCTTTGTCTTTTAAGGTTAATGGCATATTGATGTAAAGAAGGACTTTATACTTATTTGAAATTTACAATAAGAATATCACTATGTCAAGAAAAAGTTGATAGAAATTTACAAAATATGTAATGGATGATGATTCTGTCTGGGAACCTGGTAGCGGGATTGACTAAAAAGTCAAAAAGTGCCCTGTCATTCCCAAATGCATCTATCGGCCTGCCTGCCGAAGCGGCACGAAGGCAGGGAATCCAGAAATCAGGTAAAATCTTAGCACTGGACTCCCGACAAAAACGTTCGGGAGTGACAAGTAGAATCTTATTAGTCAACCCCTTTGTATAAAAAAAGCAGACTGAAGTCTGTGGCTACCAAGTTTTTTGAAGTATTCGGACACTCAATGATCTTGTAACGACTTAATATTTCCACTTTTGCGTAATAATTAACACTTCCGGATTTATTGGAAAGTAACATAGCTCCCTGAATGTTCCTACCCGGAAACTACCTCTGTTAACGGGAAAGCCGTTTCGATTGTTCAAAATTAACACTATTACTGTTAATCAATTTATAAACCATCAGAGTCATAATAAGCTTTTCATCCCGACCCGATGATTTTAAGGTTTCGTCTGCTTCCAAAAGTGTAGCGAAACATTTTGTAATTTGAATCGATGAATAATTACGCGCAGCTTCGATATATTCCTTAAGGAAATATTGCTTGATCCCCAACATACTACCAAGCTGGTACTCAGATAATCCTTTCCGATTAACTTCCGGGATTAGCCAAAGTTTCTGAAAATACTTTGTCAGCATCACGATCATACTCACCGGATATTCACCGGCATCCATCATCCGCTCCATAATTTCTTGTGCCGTGGCGATATCCTTTTTGCCAATCGCTTTTTGAAGCTCGAAAATGTTGTATCGCTTCGATGTACCTACAACCGCATTTACATCATCAACATCTATCAGCTTTTTATCACCGATATATATGAACAGCTTATCGATCTCATTCTGAATTTCACGCAGCGATCTCCCAACATGCGACTGCAGCAACTGACACGCTTCTGAAGTTATTTTCTTCCCAAGCTTTACTATGCGATTCTCGATCCACATAGGGATTTTATCTTCATACAGCTGATTGAATCTGACAACAACAGCATGTGTTTGAAGAGATTTATAAAACTTTAAACGAAAATCTGCTTTCTCGGAAATAAGTACAAATAATGTTGTGGGTGATGGATTTTCGATGAATGGAATGAGCGGCTCTTTATCCGCCAATCGATCAATCTCCCGAACAACAACAACCCGCCGCTCCGACATCATAGGATATGCGGATGCGAGGGAGACAATATCCTTCGCATCCACATCACTACCTTGAACGATATCGAGATTAAAACTTTTTGCTGTCTCATCGAGAGCTTGTTTGATTAAAAGATCAACCGTCTGCTCGATGAGAAAATCTTCTTCACCGAAAAATAAGTATACCGGCGAGAACTTCTGTTGACGAAGATCTTCTTCTACTTTTTCATACGGTATTCCATCTGTTTTAGACTTTGCCATATAGAGATGGCAGATGAAAATTATATTTTACTTTTTAAGATCGGCGCGGCGAATTGATTCGATGACCACTTTGGTAACAGGAACATCCTGCATTGCCTGCGGGGGAGTTTCGTTACCTTGGTAAAGTGAGATTGCCATAGCATTCCCAGTCTGAACATTGCGTATCTTATCAACAATTTCCAATCCTTCGATAACTTTTCCGAAAACAGCATAGCCGGCATCCCTATCGCTGCGATTCAAGAAAGTGTTATCGACAACGTTAATGAAAAACTGTGATGTGGCACTATTAGGATCCGGTGTTCGTGCCATCGCGATTGTGCCACGATCATTTTTCAATCCATTGTCGGATTCATTCTTGATCGTAGCTTTTGTGGCTTTTTGTTTCATCGGATCAGCAGTTGTGAAACCGCCGCACTGAATCATGAAACCCTTGATAACACGATGATATATTGTTTTATCAAAAAACTTATCATCCACATAGCTGAGGAAATTTTTAACAGTGATTGGAGCTTTATCCTTGAATAACTCGATCTTTATTGCTCCCATTGATGTCTTCATTATTACCACTGGATTCCCTTTCTCTGTTTTTGGTTTATCGAATTTCTTTTGGCTATCCTGCCCTTGCGCATATACGATACCGATAAACGCAAAGACAACGGCGACCATCAGTATGAATAATCTTTTTAACTGCATATCTACTCCAAGTTTATTATTAATAGTTCACGTTGATTAATGATATAATTACAATCAAATATAATATACTACTCCGAATTTCAATCCTATGCAAAAGAAACTCATTCTCACAATTTTACCTATTGCCGAGTTGATAAGCTTCTTACCATCAGGATCTTTAAATTCGCTCATAAAATTACTACGCACATCTAAAGCAATCGTACCGAACAAATTATCGTCGAATGCTGTGTTGCCTTCTACTTCTAACTTTACTCCAAGACCAGACGATTTATACTGAATATTTGAAACATTCAGGTTTCTGGAGAACTGAGCAAAGTGATACCCAATCCCTCCTCCAAATTTAAAAAGAAACCCTTCACCAATCAAATAGTATTGGGCAAGTACAGTAGGCAGATGCACATTGTACGAAAAGGTATAATCCGGCATAGGCGCAGCCGGTATATTGTATGATTTAATTAAATAAGCATATTCAAGTTTTCCTCCCCATGATTCAGAGATCTGGAATGTTCCGAAACCGAAAAACTCTGCTGCAACTCCAAAGTCATCAATCTTCGAGGGTGGAGAATAATTTGTGTTCAGGTAATCAACAACACTTGTGGAATTAATTAAGGTAACACCTAAACCTGCCCCAATTCCATAAAACATTCTTCCGTTCTTAGCTGAATCAGGATACGCTAATACAATCTGAAATAATAAAAAGGGTACAATAAATATATACCATCGTTTACGCAGCATTATCAGAAGCTCCTCTTGCTGGTGTCTGATCAATTTCACGTTTTGCAATATCACCGAGGTGGAGTTTATCTCTGAAGAAAAAATAAAAACCAACAAGTATAGTCCCTATGAATCCGATAGCATGGGTAACCGTGGCATAACTACGAGCCACATCATCGCCAACGCCATAAAGTTTCGTTAAAGTTTGAATTACAAAATAATGATACGAACCTGTTCCACCGGGAGTTGGGAGAATAAATCCGATGCTTGATATTGCTTGTACAACTAACGCCGTACCCATATCAAGTGAATACTTTTCAGTCATATCGAAGGCGTAAAACGGAAGGAACTGCATGATAATATAAAATCCCCACACTAACACACTCAATATGCCAATCATAAAATAGTTTTTCGGCTCTTTTAAAAAGAGAAAGCCATCTAAAAAAGAATGTGTTATATGCTCGACGAGCTTTGCTTTATTGGGTGAAAGATGCCGCGTAATAAAATTCAATACCCGAACAACAATATCCCTCCGCATCATCAAAAATGTAAACAACGCAAGAATTGCAAGCGTTACTACAGTTACCCAGATTCCGGTTTCCTCCAACCAAGGAAATACTTGTGTCAAAGGTCCTGAATAAACAAGTGGAATTAATCCAACAACAACCATAAACGACAAAACATCAAATATTCTTTCCACCAGAATTGTTCCTAATGCTGCACTTCGAGAAATTCCTTCTAATTTAGCGATTGCATAAGGTCGAGCTATTTCACCAAGACGAGAGAAAAGATTATTAAGCATATAACCGACAATTGTAGCCGAAAAAAGGTTGCGGAATTTTAGATCTCGTTTTATCGGACGGAGAAGGTATTTCCACCTCCAAGCACGGAATAGATGACTTATAATCAGCATCGGTAACATTGCAAAAACCCACCAATAATTTGCACCCGTTAGTATCTTCCATAAGCTGGCAAAGTCGGTTCCTCTAAATGCAAAATAAAGGAAAAGAAATGTCAGTCCGATACTGATGAGATATTTTATGAAGCTTTTTAGATGTTGATTCACAATCAAGTTTGGGAGGTTTTACTGGTTAGTTACCTTAGGTCAATCACGTTGATACTATCAGGAACGACAAACTGGAATGCACTATCTGCTATGTCAGAATTTATCTTGATTTCATTCAAGGTGTACGTCATCAGATTATCACTTATATCCAATATCTGGATTTTCTTCATAAGCCAGTCATCGTTATCGACCCATATTTTCATCCATTTTAAATTGAGCTTTTCGTTCTTCGGTGTTAATTTCAGAATACTTACTTCTTGCTCTCCTGACTTCTCTTTACCTAACAATACCGAATTGTAATTACCCGGAACATTGACAAGCACCTTATCGGGCGAGAAGGACTTCGGGTCTTCCTTGTATTTATCAATTAATACCTGATTGTTGATTTTGTTGAACGACCACACCGATTTCCCATCAGTGATAATTGTTTGCTGATCCATTTCGATGCGATATTTATTCCCTTTCTTCATCGAGAATTTACCACTGAATGTCTGCTCGCTCTTTGTTACCCCAAACTGAACATGCTGTGAAAATGTCACCGAAGCGTCACGGATGCCATCATATTTCTTCTGAAGTTTCTTAATGATCGTTCCGGCATCATCTCCCGAAATCGCACTGAGAGTGTTGATGATCAAACCAACAATGAGCATCAATATAATTTTGTTTTGATTCTTTATCATAAATTCCTGAGTATGTTATCCAACTGTTGATCGTTTTCGATAAGCACTTCGCGTGCCTTGCTACCATCGAAAGGTCCAACCACACCAACCGCTTCAAGCTCGTCGATTAACCGTGCGGCACGTGAGTAACCAACTTTTAATCGGCGTTGTAGAAGTGAAACCGATCCTTGCTGATGCCGAACAACAAGCCGTGCGGCTTCGTCAAAAAATTCGTCTCGCTCTCTCGAGGTTCCCCGCATTCCTGATCGTTTCTTCTCTAAAATGGATGGAAGAGGAAATGGCTTGCTGTACCCCTGTTGTCGCGATATATGGTCGGTAAGACGCTCAACTTCATCCGTTGAGATAAAAGCATTTTGAATCCGCACCGGCTTGGGGCTTCCGGCAGGCAGATAAAGCATGTCACCGCTTCCCAAAAGTTGATCAGCACCGTTCATATCGAGAATAGTTCGTGAATCAATTTTAGTTGCAACCTGATAAGCGATGCGTGCAGGGAAATTTGCTTTGATAACACCGGTAATAACATCTACCGATGGGCGCTGGGTTGCAAGAACAAGGTGAATCCCGACTGCACGCGCTAACTGCGCGAGACGTGTAATTGGCTCTTCAACTTCACGTGCTGCAGTAAGCATCAAATCTGCTAATTCATCGATCACCACAATCAGATACGGCATCTTACGGTGTGTGATAGTTTCAGTATTCTTCAGCCGCCCTGCTTTAAATCTTTCATTATAATCTTGAATGTTTCGTACACCGGCGGCAGCAAGCCGATCGTATCGTTTTTCCATCTCCATCTCAACACCCTTCAGTGCATACACTGCATTCTCAGGTGTTGTGATAATTTCTTCATCTACATCCGGTGAAACAGCAAGAAAATGGTATTTTAATTTTGAATACAATGCAAGTTCAATTTTCTTTGGATCTATTATAATGAACTTTACATCCGATGGATGTAGTTTAAATAGTAAACTTGCAAGAATTGTGTTTATGCCGACACTTTTACCCGAACCCGTTGAACCGGCAATAAGGAGGTGAGGCATCTTATTGAGATCATCCGTATAAACATCACCTGAGATTGTTTTCCCAAGCGCCAGAGGAAGATTTGCTTTCATCTCGCGGAACTTAGTCGAGTTAAGCACACTGCGCAATGAAACTATTGATGGATTTTTATTAGGAATCTCAACACCTACCGCGCTCTTACCCGGAATCGGTGCCATTATACGAATCCCTTTCGCAGCAAGTGCCAAAGCTAAATCGTCGGCAAGACTTACGATGCGGCTGATCTTAACACTTGAGGCAGGTACAAGCTCGTATAACGTTACAACCGGACCCGGGGTAACACTAACATTTTCAATCTCAATTCCAAAATTGGCTAGTTTTGTACGAACAAGCTCTGCATTCGCTTTTAGCTCCTCATCGGGTATGGTTTCTGATTGTCGGTGCGTATCCAGCAACTCGACAGATGGAAAAATGTAATCGATCTCTTCCGCCTCAAGCTCGGCGCGCTTTACCGGTTCTTCTCCAGGTGGCTCAACTTCTAATATTTTCTCTTGTACTTCAATCGGAATTTCTTCCTGCTCTTTCTCAACCTCTTCAAATGATTCCTCTTCTTTGGGCAGTACTTCTTCATTAACAACTTCGATCTCGTTATCCTCCACGTCAGCAGTTACAATCTCTTCCTCAGCTTTATGGATCATAACTTCTGATCCTTCTTCTACCTCTTCAGGAATATGACTTGATTCCGTTTTGGAAATTCGAGCATACAAACTTTCCCACACTGATTTAAATCGCTCGATTGATTTATGGATATCCAAATCGATTGCGAGTATGACTGTAATGAATAACGCAGTGAGAATAACAATTGGCGCACCCACTTTTCCAAGAAGTTTCGTCACAACATCTGCCAGGAATGCTCCGACTAAACCACTCCATTCGTTATTTACACCTCCTATGATGAGGTTCGCAATTCCAAATGTTGTTGAGAATAACAAAGCAAAGACAACCAAATAATTAGTGAATGTGATTAACTTCGAATGTTCTTTCTTTCGAAGGATTATCCATGACCATACGATCGTCAATATTGGAAAAATTAGGGATGCATAACCAATCGTGGAATTAACAAAGAAATTTGCAACAAGCGCACCGAACAGACCCAAATGATTGTGTAACTCGCTCGCTAATGCTTTCACCTCATCGTTAAAAGCAAGCCGGAAAACATCGACGAATGAAAGTTTCTCAAGTATTGCCTCATCTTCATTTGTATAACTGAATATACTCAGGACAACAATCAATCCAATAACCATGCAAACGATGGCAATAATATGTTTTCGCCGCTCAGAGGTTCGCTGCGTTTGTGATCTTTTTGAAGGAGAAACCGAAATATTTTTCGCTTTTTCTGCCATCCTGCTTAATTACGGCAAAACATTTATTTGGGTGGAATTATTGAAGTTTTCTGAATACGGATGACATTCCCTGAGAGAATAGGCAGAACATTGATTGAATCAATATCCGCGCACACTCCTAAATCATCATTGAAACCTATCTCGGTAAGATATTTTCCATGCTCGGAATTTTTCAGAACTTGCAAAACACTTTTTCTAAAATTTTTGTCAAGTACTGTACACGCAACTCCTGCATCATCAAGGATCAATTCTCCATTATATTCCTTCGCAAATTTATTGAGAATCCTACCGGCACAAACCGCATCTTCGATACAAAAGGTGTTTTCTTTACCGGCACAGACTATGATGAAATCGTCCTTCAATTCTTTCAAGAAATTCACTACTAACGAAAGATTAACAAAACCGGCAACAATTAGATTTTTTGCATGTTTCCCTTTAACTATTGCTACAGATCCATTGGTTGTCATGAAAATAATTGATTTCCCTTTCACAACTTCTTCAGTAAATTCGGCGGGGGAATTGCCTAGATTAAATCCTTCAATCATCTTTGCATTTCGCTCACCGGCCCGCAAAGTGACATCACCGAACAAACTGCCGGATATCTTTACAGCATTTTCAACACTGCTAACCGGTATGATTTCTTTAGCACCATTCCGCAGCCCCATTACAATCGATGTGCTGGCTCGTAGAACATCAATGACTACAATGTTTTTATCTTTTAGGTGCATCTCATCGAGATTCGCTGGAGTAAAATGAACTGTAACCTGGATTAGTTTTTTAGGTTGTGATGTTTTCATTTTTTAATAAATGGTATCTTTACAATTTGTGCTTTAATATCTTTATTCCGAATTTTTACATCCAATATGTTCCCCACATGAGCGGAAGACGCCAAGACATATCCCATACCGATTCCTTTATCAAGTATCGGTGATACAGTGCCGCTCGTTACATGCCCGATTGCTACTCCATCAATTCTTATCTCATATCCATGCCGAGGGAATGCTTTCTCCCCTTCGATTGTGAAACCCACCAATTTTCTTTTAACACCCTCTTTTTTTACATTAAACAGAACATCACGACCGATGAAATCACCCTTATCGAGCTTTGTAATCCACTCCAAGCCGGCTTCAATAGGATTTGTGGTTTGATCGATATCGTTTCCATACAAACACATACCCATTTCCAACCGAAGTGTATCGCGCGCACCTAAACCTATTGGCTTGATTCCATGCTCCCTGCCTGCATCCATTATTGATTTCCAAATTTTTTCTGAAACAGTAACCGCCGCATCAAAGTAAAGCTCGAACCCTAACTCACCGGTATAACCCGTACGGGAAACGATCATATCAATTCCTGCGACATTCGTTCTAACAAATGAGTAGTACGGTATTGATGAAAGATTTGCTCCTGTTAATTTTTGAAGCGCTGCCAACGACTTCGGACCTTGAACAGCGAGAAGTGAAATCTCGTCACTTTGATTGATAATTTCAACATCTAATCCGCCGGCATTCGAGCGTATCCAATCGTAATCCTTTGTCAAATTCGCAGCATTAACCACTAACATGAAATGATCTTTGAATCTATACACCAGCAGATCATCAACGATGCCGCCATCTGGGTAACACATGGAGGAATATTGTACCTTACCATCGTATAGTTTTGATGCATCGTTTGTTGTGACTTTTTGAATTAATGTGAGTGCATCTTTACCACGTATATCGAACTCACCCATATGTGAGACGTCGAAAATACCGATGCTATTGCGTACAGTTTTGTGCTCATCGATGATACCGCTGTATTGAACTGGCATTTCAAACCCGGCGAATTCAACGATCTTAGCGCCAAGCTGCTTGTGGATATTATAAAATGCTGTGCGTTTCATAGATTATTGTGGAACCTTTCTCCAATCTGCAAGAAACTTCTCAATACCGATATCAGTAAGAGGGTGTTTTATAAGCTGGATTAAAACATTATATGGAATTGTTGCGATGTCGGCACCCATCAAAGCCGATTCAACCACATGCAGGGGGTGACGGATACTTGCTACTAACACCTGAGTATCAAAACCGTAATTTCGATAAATCGTAATTATCTGAGATATCAACTCCATGCCGCTTGTACTGATATCGTCCAATCGTCCGACGAAAGGACTTAAAATATAAGCTCCAGCTTTTGCAGCAAGTAGCGCTTGATTTGGTGAGAAACAGAGCGTGACATTTGTTCTGATCCCTTCGGCTTTGAAAGTTTTTACTGCTTTCAAGCCCTCTTTTATTAATGGAACTTTGATAACAATTTTATCATCAATTTTCGCCAGGTCCCGACCTTCTCGCAACATCCCCTCGTAATCCATGGCAACAACTTCAGCGCTGATATCCCCATCGACAATCGTACAAATTTCTTTTAATAATTCTTTGTGCTTCCTTCCTTCCTTCGCAACCAAGCTTGGATTTGTAGTAACACCATCAAGAAGCCCCATGCTTGCAGCTTCTTTTATCTCATTCAAATTTGCAGTATCGATAAATATTTTCATTAAATCTTCCTTTATTAATCATGAATTATATTGATCCGTAATATCTTTATTCTGTTTTAGCGAGACGAAATGAAATTCCATGATGGGCTGTCTCGGATCTTCTTCTATTCGGATGTATACAAAATATCTAAACATCATTTTTGTGATCCTCCGAATCGTACCTTCTTTTAAGTACTGCGCAATACTTGGATGTAAAGTGAGCTTCAGACGCAGCTCTTTCGATTCTGATTTAAAGCGCCGAATCCATCGTTCAATATGATTCACAATGCTCGATTTTGATTCGACTATACCCCCACCACCGCAAACGGGGCATGGCTCGCTGAAACTTTGTAGAATATTTTGCCTGATACGCTGGCGTGTTATCTGAACTATACCAATTTCAGTCATCGGAAGAACAGTAACTTTTGCCCGATCTCGTTTAAATTCCTTTCGCAGTTCATCGTAAACTTTTTTCCGATTGCGATCATCCTCCAGATCGATAAAATCTATAACGATGATACCGCCGATATCGCGTAAACGGAGCTGCCGACATATCTCCCTTGAAGATTCGAGGTTCGTCCGAAGTGAGTTTAGCTCCTGCTCCCTCTTGGCTGCATAACGGCCGCTGTTTACATCGATGACAACCATTGCCTCTGTTTGCTCGATGATAATATAACCGCCGCTCTTCAACCATACCTTGCGACTAAGTGCCGTTGCAATTTCTTTTTCTACGCCATACACATCGTAGATTGGTTCTCGATCTTTGTAAAACTCAATCTTTTCTACCAGATCGGGTGAAACAAGTTTCACATAAGTACGGATTTCTTTAAATAACTTTTTTGAATCAACAACAACGCGATCTATATCTCCTGTAAAAAGATCCCGAATAACGCTTGATGTTGTAGCCATATCTTTGTACAAAAGTGCCGGTGCTTCTTCAGTCTTGATGCTTTTTTCGATCTCACGCCAGGTAGTAAGCAAACTTTCCATATCTTGCTTCAACGAAGCTTCATCCTGTTCTTGAGCGACAGTACGAATGATTGCGCCGAAACTTTCGGGTAATATACTTCGAACAATACGGCGGAGCCGACGTTTTTCCTTAAAATTCTGAAGCCGCTTTGAGACACCAATCTTCCCATCGAAAGGAAGCAGAACCAAAAAACGTCCGGGGATGGAGACTTCTGAAGTAACCCGCACACCTTTTCTTCCAACAGGTTCTTTCGTTACCTGGACCACAATATCTTGACCACGTTTTAGGTCTGGGATCGCTGAACCCCTATCTGGTGCTTGCGGTCTGCGCGATGAGGTAGTCTGAACATTTGAATTGGATGAGGATGGTGCGGATTGAGACACTGGTGTTTTGTTTTCCCCTACTGCGGCACCATTATTTTCATCGATGTCTTCTTCAACATCTACCTCTGAATCTTCATCACCAATGAGCGATGAATATTCTGCAAATGTGCTTCCAATATCCGAAAAGTGGAGAAAGGCATCTTGCTTCAAGCCAAGATCGATGAACGCAGCCCGAATACCGGGCATTACTTTTGCAACTTTCCCCAGATAAATATCGCCGACCATCCGCTCTTTCTCCGGGGTTTCAACAAAGAGCTCGGCTAAGCGCTTATCCTCCGTTATCGCAATTCTGATTTCGTTGGCGGTTGCATTGATGATTATTTCTTTTTGCATGATATATAATTCGTTCCTCCGAATCCCTCTTTACAAAATCGAGATATATCGGTTTAATAAGGGGATTCATTTTTAATGTGAAAATACTGCAACGACGCCTGCGGATCGATGCCGCGGCGAAGTCTTGGAACGAAGTGGGGAAACTAAGTCTTGAAAGATAAAAAACTCGTAATGTTAATACACCCAACAACGTTGACCAGAAACCTGTTGCTAAAGAATTTATGATTGGTAACAAGTGTTATTATTAATTAAAATGACACACTTTTTTATAATTTTATATAAAATAAGAAATTTTAGTTTGGATTGCAATAAATTAAAAGAGGTCAAGCTTCCCTACATCACACGAGCTTGACTTCCTACCGTTGCTTCCTTCCGGACCTGGCGGGGTTTGGAAATTGCCCGTTGCATAGGACTTGACCTCTATTTCAACATCAAATTACAAACTATTAGTAAAAAATGCAATAAATGGATAGTTTCTTAATCCCGACATAGGGAGATGCATAAATGTCCCTCCCGGTTGTCTTTGATTGATATTCCCACGTTTTCCGAAGGATGCTTTCGGGACAAGTGGCTGATA
>Ga0315286_10003384_pt1 | contig 15073 bp, 17 predicted proteins | sample YL17G10_0_MG_FD_205038 | JGI IMG/M metagenome (GOLD analysis project Ga0315286, IMG submission 205038) | Sediment microbial communities from Yellowstone Lake, YNP, Wyoming, USA - YL17G10_0 | ecosystem: Environmental > Aquatic > Freshwater > Lake > Sediment | place: USA: Wyoming | collected...
TTCGAATGGTAATGACCGGGCTTTTGCCCGAAGGATCCTTCACCTCAAACCACGGCAAATATTTTGTAACAGTATCGTCCAGATTTAACTGGCCTTGCTCTTGAAACTGCATGACCGCCATCGCAGTTGGGATCTTGGTCATAGACCACCAGTGGTAAACCGTATCAGGTGTGGACTTTTCGCCGCGCGGTTCATCCGCATGGCCAAAAGCGCGGTTGTAAACGATCCGGCCATCTTTAACGACGACCATCGATAAGCCGGGCGGGTTGCCAGATTCGACCAATTGATTGAGGTAGGACTCCATTTCGGATACATTTTTAAGTTGCTTTGGTGTGGCTGGCGGATGGGGCGCAAAGGCGTACATGCCCGCGCTTAATATGAGCATTATTGCTACAATGATCAGGATCGTTTTTCGGAACTTTTTCATGGTGTCCCTTCTACTTGACGCTGCGACTGCCATTTCCATTGAACCAACTCGATCAGGTTGTCCCCTGGATCGCGAAAAAATCACCAGCGCGAATCCGGATCATCATCGACATCCTTCAGCAGATCGATGTGATGAGCGTTCAGCCGTTCGATGGCAGAGTCCAAATCATCGACGGCAAGCGCAATCAGTGGAAAGGGTTCCGAATTTTAAGCAAGAACCGATTTCCCTTTCAGGATGGTCAAGTAGGCGCCACCCACATCAAAGTGCGGTGGATCCATATGTCGCGCCTGGCAGGGACACAACCTCAGCCCGATCACCTTTTGGTAAAAGTGTACGGCAGCTGGCACATCTTCTGCCCACAGGCTGACGACGGAAATCTGTTCAGGTATATCCATTGACATGTCTTGTTCTCCTTAATCATGATCTAATGTTTGTTCGACGAGCCGATGACTTGCGTTTGGAATCCACAGGTTTCTCCTCTTCAAATTATGGTTTGTCGCATGTCAAAACAGCGGCGGCCAACTCACTGTCTGACGCAATTGTGTGCCAGCCTGACGCGAGGAGCTCCGCCGCGCTCAGTCCTGGCAAACTCAATTCCACGCATCGTTTAGTTGTCGTAACTCACCCACTCGGCACACATGCGGCAGGTCTCCTCCAGTCGCTGGCGAAGTGCTTGACGCGCGCGATGCCGGCGAACTTTGAGGTTGTTGCGGCTGATGTGATGCTGTTCGGCCACCTGCCCGGGGTCGTCGCCCGCCAGTTCCAGCCGCTCGATCAACTGGCCGTACTCCGGCTTCAGGGTCGGAATGAGCATCCGGAAGCACTCGCACAGGCTCATCCATTCGTCCGGGCCGGCTTCCGCTGCTGTGGCGAGCGCCAGCAGCGCCTGGCTCTTCACCTCCGCCACGCGCCGGCAGTAGTAGTCCACCATCGCGTTATTGAGGATGCGATAGAACCACGGGACGAGCTTTTCTCTATCCTCGAGATCGCCCGCCTTTTGCAGCGCCTTCAGCAGGCTGTCCTGGAACAGGTCTTCGACCGGATCCGGATCGGAAACCCTCCGCTTCACATACGCAACCAGCTTCTCGCGCTGGTTCAGTAACATTTCTTCGAACATGGCAGGCGCTCAGTTGCCGTAGAATTCGCGCAACAGCTCAACGAATGCCTTCTGGTCCTGGATCCATGGCAGGTGTCCGGCGTGCTCCATGCGCACCTGTTTTGCCGCGGGCCACCTTTCAAAAGTATACCGCCTGCTTTCCCCATATATATCGTAGGCGCCGTAGGTGACCAAGACAGGCACATTCAGGCCCGAGAGCCGGGCTTCCCAGGCTCGGTTGTCGAAATCGAGGATGCCGCGCCGGGTGCCGTTGACAGCGAGCGCCCTGATTCCCTCCAGCCAGCCCTCGTCGGCGGCCGGAGCCGTTCGAGGGTCGAGAAAGTAGTAGCTCCAGATCTGCATGAACATTCGCTGGTAGGCCCGATCGGAGCCCAGCATCCCGAGAAAGGAGTTCAGCCCGACCCCCAGCCATTGGGTGCCAGTGGCTTTCTTTTTATTGTAGGCCATCACTTCCTTTTCCATTTCCGCCCAGACTTTGCCGGTCCCCGAGCTCGGGCTGGCCAGGAACAGGCTTTTCACCCGGTCGGGCCGGTAGGCGGCATAGATCTGCGCAAGCAAGCCTCCCCAGGAGTGTCCGAACAGATGCACTCGCTCAGTGCCCAGCGCCTGGAGGATGGCATCGATGTCCTGGACGTACTCTTCGGGCCGAAAGCTCCCCCCGATCGCTATAGAAGCCCCCGTGCCCCTCTGGTCGAAGCGGACGGTTCGGTTCCGCCCGGGGAGCAGCGCCGCGACATCCTTCAGGTAGTCGGGAACACCGGGCCCTCCGTGTATCAGCAGGACGGTGTCCTTTTCGCTTTCGCCAGTGATGCACACGTTCAATTTCGATGTCGCTGTGGTGACGGTCATTCTTTTCTCAGCTTCGGCAATCGCACCACTGGTCAGCAGCGTCACCGCTGCAAGCAGGATTGCCGCCTGTCGTCGTGTTCGGTTTCGTACGCGTGTGTGCATTGATCCCTCCTGCCACATGTCGATTCAGTCTTCTTCGCTCGGCGGCCGATGCGGCTCATGGAGCATATCTCGTTGCAAAATCCGTCACGTGAAACCCCACGAAAAGAGTAGACAACACCATCAGAAGCGGTGATTCTGCCATCATGCTCATCCCTCCAAGCCATACGAGTGGCAGGTACGCGGGGGCGAGCCTGAGCACAAGGCTCTGGGCGGCGGGAGAATCTGGGAGATAGGAAAGCACCAGCCAGCTGGCAAAATAGCTGAGCATGCCTACCGTATACACGGCGAGCCCGGACAGGAACAGATCGTGCTTGGTATTGACTGGCAGGAGGGCCGAGTACCCCATTGCGGCGTATCTGAAGATATTTTCCGAAATGACGAGCCACAGAGGAGCGCTGCCGGGAAAATATCCCATGGGTATCTGCTGAAAGATAAGGTTCCATGCCAGCGGAGGAACGTAGAACAGAAAGTTGTTGACGAGAGAGATCCCCACTGGGGAGATCTCATGATTGAGCAGACTCTTGGGGCTCAGAGAATTGTTCACTGCGGTGTTTACCTCACTTCTCAACAGGATGGAGCTGATCGGAGTGTTCCAAGCCGGGATGCCGCTAAGCGGTGAAGAGAGCAGCGGGGTCACGCCCTCCATGGAGTCGGCGAATGCGGTGATGGAAACGAAAGCCATCAGCGCGACGAATACCCTCCGCAGCGCAGGGGATGGCGGATGTTTAATTGATAGTAATTTTTATAAGTCAGGATTCGTCGGTTGAAGATACGATCGCCACAAAAAGTCCCCGATTTGCCCATCATTTATTTCCGACTGCTCTTACCGACGGAAAACGTCAGCCTTCTTGTAAACACGCTACCCGGAACCGGGCATACTGTCAAGAATAAAGATTCATTTCTGTAAATAAGGACAGGCACTCCTCACCCCCGGGTATTTGTTCTTTCATTGATGTGTAAGGAATGAAATAATCAGGAGGCCTTCAGTGCAACCTTATCGAAGGGTAGAGCTTTGTTTCGCTTCAGGCATTCCACTATTATTCGTACCTCGTGAGGGTCGGTGATAAAAGGCGCGGAAGTACAGCTCGTCGTCATCAGTCACCACCATGCCGCCGTCTCCGGCGTTGATGGTCTTGAAAATGTTGAAGGAGTACGTCCCGATTTTCCCAATGGTGCCCAGCTGCTTTCCCTTGTAACTCCCGCCAAAGGCCTGGGCAGCGTTCTCCAGGAGTATCAACTTGTGCGTCGACGCGATGGCGGAGAGGGCGTCGAGATTGCAGGCATTGCCCAACATGTGGACGGCCATGATGGCTTTCGTCCGCGGGGTGATCCTGCGTTCCACATCCGGCGAGTCCAGCGTCAGGCTTTCATCGATCTCCGCGCGCACGGGTACTGCGCGCGCAATGATGACGGAGGACAAGGACGCGATGAATGTGTAGCCGGGAACGACCACCTCGTCTCCCGGACCAATCACGAGCGCGGAGAGCGCCGTGATAAGCGCCGCCGTCCCGGATGTGACTGCCAGCGCATGCTTCGTACTGAACTTTTTCTCGACCATCTCTTCCAGCGTCTTCACCTTCCGCTAGAACGCCGGGTCTTTCTCATCTCCATAGCGGAACAGCCACCGATCCCTGAGGACTTCGAGGACTTCCTTCTCTTCTTTCTTGCCGATCCATTCAAAACCAGGTCCTGGCATATCGCGAAACCTCCTGTTCGGTTCAATCGTGGCTGAAAGAATAGCACGAAGGTTCATTTCGTCAAGGATTATATGATAATGCGAATAAACACTTTTGAATTTGCAGGTTTTTGAACTTAGTAAAATGAAATTATGCTAAGAATAATTCTTAGTCAGCCTTGATTTGCCTTCATTGTCTTGATAAATTTTGTCGTAACCATGAATTCAACGAAGAGCAACCGGAGAGACTCCAAGATTCTACAAGCAATCTACTCTCTCCCGACACCGACACGGAACGAGATTGCGCGCTTTTCTGGCCGCAGCCCTGTATCGGTCACCGAAACCTTGAACCGCCTCCTCGCCAGAGGACTCGCTGAGAGATCCGGGAAGACCCAGAGCCGCAACGGGAGGCATCCCGCCGCCCGCCGGAGAAGGACCTCGACCTGGCATACCTGTAGCTCGGAACCGGGGTCGGCGCCGGAATTATGATCGGATAGGAGCCCTACCATGGCAGCCACGGGATGGCGGGGGAAGTTGGCCATCTCATCGTGGAAGAGGAGGGCGACCGCTGCTCGTGCGGCAATATCGGATGCCTGGAGACCGTGGTCTCCAGCTCGAGCATCCTCCAGCGCTTCCAGAAAAGGCTCGCCGAGGGCGTCATCTCGTCTCTCCAGAAATACCGCGGCGATCACCGGCTCACCCTCGAGATCATCCGGGATGCCGCAACCGCCGGTGACCGGCTGGCCCGTTCGACGCCCTTCGAGCTGGGCACGCTGCTGGGAGACGCGGTGAGCAAGATCATCAAGCTGTACAACCCGCGCACGCTGATCATCGGCGGTCCCGTGGGGGTGCTCGGGGAGCACATGCGCGAGCAGATATGGATCAAGGTGCGCCAGAAGGTGATCCCGGAAATGCTGGTGGACCTCGATATGGAGATCGCTCCCTCGCGACCGCCCGATGAGGCCATAGGAGCAGCGTATCTTGCAGAGCGGCGATTCTGGAAGAGCGCAAATGAGGAGAGCATCCGCGAGGATTAGGCGGCGCGGGTACCCGGAGCTTTTCGGATCAGCGCCACCTCTTCCATGCGTCGATCATCCTCTCCACCGATTCCCAGGGAGTGTCGGGGAACACGGCGTCCACCGGATGCAGGATGAACCGTCCCGTAGGGCCTAGCACGTCCAGCGCATGCTTGACGTCGCGATCGATCGCCGAGAAATCGCGGTTACTCAGAGTAATCGAGCTGATCCCGCCGACAAGCGTCATTGACCCCGACACGAGGCCGCGGATCTTCTCCAGCGACAGCCCTTTCTGGACCGGGTCGATCGGGTCCACGAAATACAGCACGTCAACTCCGGCCTCGGCAAGGCGCGGGCCGAGGATCTCCACCCCCGTCGTCATCACGTAGGCGAACCTCTTGCCATGCGCATGGGCGACGGCGGCGAGGGCGCGGATGTGCGGGAAGACGAACTGTTCGAAAAGCGTGGGAGACCAGAAATTCGTGGAGGAATACCATCCTCTCTCCACTACGAGATCCACGCCGGGATGCCGTGCGGCCAGGTCAACGCGGGCACTGTCTGTCTCTGTTATCACTTCGAACAGTTCCTGGAATTCCCGCGGGTGGTCCAAGGCGAGCATGATCGCACCCTCGGTGCCGCAGAACCAGACCACCGCATCCATTCCGAAGCCGGCCCATGCCTGGACAGGGATCCCCTCCCTGTCACGGAACTCCTTCACGCCGGACATGCGCTCCGCGAACCAGGAACGGGCCGCGTCGTCGGGAGGGCGGTAGCAGAATGCGAGACGGCTCACATCCTCGGGCACTGTCACAATCTGCCGCACTGCGCGGGGTATGTTGAAGTCCTCGAAAAGGGGAACTACGTCGGGCTGGATGACCCAGCCCTCGGCCTGGCTCTCTCCCGTCTGCCGGACTTCATGCGTGAATGTCCCTTTCGGGGTGTGATATTCCCGCACGAGCACGGGGTACTGCTCTCCGTTTCCCGCTGGCGTGCGGGAGTCCTTCCATTCCACCCGGGGATCGGCGCTCCAGGGCACCGACACATCGAGGATGTCATCGACGCCCAGGGACCGCCACGCGAGTGCCCTGTTGAAATCGTCCTGCAGCGTCCACTCAAAAGGAAGGGTGTGCAGGTGCTCCATGCGCTTGGAGTACCAGTACCTCACCTCTCCCTCGGAATTTTTCCAGCGCAGCGCGGGAGGGACCGGAAGCCCGAAGCACCAGGTAGTAAGAGGCACATGGTCGGGACTTCTCCCTTGCCAGGCGGACTGAATTCGCTCCATTGTATTCATAGGGCTATTTACTTGACTCAACCATTTTCTTGAGAAAGCGGTTTGATTAGAGAAACGAATGGTATCGGTTCAACTTGCACAGATTGTTGGGCCAGACGGTAAAACAACTTGCCTCGCGATGCCGATTTCCGGCGGTTGAATCGGAACGTGAATTCATCAAGGTAGTAATCCAAATGCGTGTGGCCAATCGCTCCCTGATGAGTACCCAAAACCCATCGTTTCAACAAGGAAACCACTCGATGCACCCTCGGCAAAAGATGTTCTCCTTCGGGCTGATGGCGCTGGACCTGTCGGGCATAAACATAACCCTCCAACCCAAGGTATGCGTGCAGTCCATCAGTCCGTACCGTGCTGCCAGGCTCGATAGATTCGGTAATAAAACCATGCAGACTGACCGTGGTCAGATCAAGGATATGTCGCAGGCGGATGCGTCCAATACCGTTCCCATCTTCCTCGGCAGCGACGATAATTAAGGCCTTATCTTCCGTCAACCGACCGATGACACCCTTTTCCACACTGCCCCAGTAGGTTTCGTCAACTTCGATTATCCCTTTCAATCGATCCCGACCAGGTCGTATCATCGCTCGTCGCAGCTTGTGCAGTACCGCCCAGGCCGTTTTATAGCTCCCCAGCCCAAGCATCCGCTGCAATCCCAAGGCACTTACCCCATTCTTTTGGCTTGTGATGTACCACATAGCCCAAAACCACGTCGTCATCGGCAAATGGCTATCTTGAAATATGGTTCCAGCAGTGACCGAAACCTGAAAACGGCAGTCCTCGCACAACCACAACCCTCTGCTCATTTGCCACGCGTGTTTGCCGCCGCAGCGCGGGCAAGTAAAACCTTCTGGCCAGCGAAGTGCGAACAGGTACTGCCTACACGCTTCATCGTTCGAGAAGCGGCTTTCCATTTCCATAAGCGTTTGTGGAAAATCTTTGATCACAAATTACATACTATAAACAGCGAGAGGTTGAGTCAAGTAAATAGCCCTAATAAACATTGACAAATAAAGTTGGCGGTCCTATAATCTGAAGTCTCAAAGGAGCCACACATGGCAGGTAAGGCAGTTTTCAGGTTCTCATTCGGCCCATGGAACATCCACGATGGCGCGGATGTATTCGGCCCGCCCGTGCGCAAAAAAGTGGAAAAAGCCCAGAAGCTGGCGCTGTACAAGAAGCTCGGGTTCGACGGGATCCAGTTTCACGACGATGACGTGGTGCCCAGCATGGACGTTCCCCATGAGCAGATCGTGAAGGAAGCAAAAGAGATGAAAAAGGTCCTTGACGGCGAGGGCCTGACACCTGAGTTCGTAGCGCCCCGGCTCTGGGAGCACCCGCACACCATCGACGGCGGCTACACCGCCAACGACCCGAAGGACAGGGAATACGCCCTGGAGCGCAGCAGGAAGGCAATCGACATCGCGAATATTATCGGCACGCGCAACATCGTTCTCTGGCCCGCACGCGAAGGGGTGTACGTCAACGAGTCCAAGGACCACCGGCTGGCAAGCGAACGCTTCGTGGCCGCGGTCGACATGATGCTGAACTACGACAGGAACATCCGGGTACTCGGCGAAATGAAGCCGAACGAGCCCATGGACCACGCCTACCTCCCGACGACCGGCCATTTCCTCGCCCTCTGCTACAAGACCGTGGATCCCTCCCGGGTGGGAATACTCATCGAGAGCGCCCACGCGCTGCTGGCCGGCCTCGACCCCGCCATCGAGATGGCGTATGCTATTTACCACGGGAAGTTGTGGAGCGTGCACCTGAACGATCAGAACGGGTTGAAGTTCGACGAAGACAGGGCCTTCGGAGCCGTGAACCTGAAGCGCGCCTTCGACCAGGTCTTCGTTCTGTTTGAGAACGACTTCGGCGCCGCAGGCGAATTCGTCGGCCTTGACGTGAAAGCGCTTCGCACGCAGAAGGATGACGTTGCCACCCGGCATCTCACGAACAGCCGGAAGATCTTCCTGGACCTCGTGGAGATCGTGAAAAAGGTCGACAGAAAGAGGCTGGAGCAGCTCCGGGCAGCACGGGATTACGAAGAGCTGGAGTACTACATTGTCTCCTGCCTGATGGGCAGGGCTTGATTCCGGTGATCCGCGGCGGCATGGACCGCCGCATACAATTCTCGAAGGAGGTTGCCATGAAAGGATTCGTTAGGAACGTGGCGCTCGTCGTCGTGCTCCTGTGCGCAGTGGCGGTGGCCTCGGCAGCAGCGGATAAGCAAGTGCTCAGCATTATGTGCTTCCAGGGCTACGCGGAAGACAGCTGGGTGAAGCCGTTCGAGCAGAAGTACAACTGCACGGTGAGAATCGCATACGCCGGCGCCGTGGATGAGATGTTCTCCAAGGTGAAGGCGGCTCCGGCCGACTACAATATCGTTTCCATTGATCCGGGCCGCATCACGATGTACAAGTCCGCGGGGCTCCTGCAGCCGGTGGACACCAGCAAGCTTTCCAACTACCCCCAGATGGGGGAATTCTTCCGCAACCACCCCTACAACAAGTTGCTCGGCGGCGGCGGGATCTACCACATCCCCATCGTGTGGGGTACCCAGACCATCACGGTGAATACGGCGAAGCTGCCCGCGGCACAGCTTGCGAAGTACGTGGACGAGAAGAAGGGGACGATCTCCCTCAATGCCCTCATTGCGCCGGAGTTCAAGGGAAAGACCGCGTTCTTCGACGAGTCGACCAACGTGGTGAGCATCGCGGGGATCCAGATCGGCGCGAAGGACCCGTTCCATTTCAAGGACGACGAGTGGAAGAAGGTGCAGGACATGCTGTACAAGTGGAAGCAGAATGCCCGGACCTTCACAAGCGGCCTGGATTCGGAGTTCAGCGTGCTCTCCTCTGAAGACGCCTATATCGTGCTGGGCGGCAACGATGCGCTCCTCAACCTGAAGCTGGAAGAGGCGGGCATCCGCAAGAACTTCCGCCAGTTCGCGATGACGGAAGGCACGATATGCTGGATCGATGGCTGGGTCATCACGAAGCCGACCTCTGGCGCCTCCCGCGACCTTGCCCAGAAGTACATTGACACGATGATCGGCGCGCAGGTGCAGACCGAGCTCGCAAAGCTCGTGGGCTTCGGCGTCGTGAATCCCGCCGGTGCCGGCGGTTTCAGCGCCGTCATCAAGGATAAGAGGAGCACCTGGTGGTACCAGGACATCAAGACCTTCCCCGCGCGCCTGGAGATCATGGTCCCCGAAGAGGACGCGAACAGGCGCGTGGAGCTGTGGAACAAAGTCAAGGCGATGCCGTAGGCAGGGATGTTTTCTCCCGCGGGCGGCCTCCGTCCGCGGGAATCCTTTCGCTCTGAGCGGGGAATGATGTCTGACGAGAACGCGATAGAGCTGCGCGGCGTGAGGAAGGCGTGGGGCGATGTCGTGGCCGTGCAGGCCTTCGACGTCGGCATCCGCAAAGGGGAGTTCTTCTCCCTGCTGGGCCCTTCCGGATGCGGCAAGACCACCACGCTTCGCATGATTGCGGGGCTGGAAGAGCCGACGGAGGGCCAGATCCTCTTGGAGGGCCGTGACGTCAGCAGGGTGCCGCCCTACCGCAGGAACGTGCACACGGTCTTCCAGGACTACGCGCTCTTCCCGCACATGTCGGTGCGCAAGAACATCTGGTTCCCCCTTAAAATGAGCGGTGTGTCCCTGGCCGATGCCCGGCAGCGGATCGACCGCGTCCTGCGGCTGGTCAACATGGAAGGCCTGGAAAGGCGCCTGCCCCAGCAACTCTCCGGAGGCCAGCGGCAGCGGATCGCGCTTGCCCGCTCACTCGTGGATGAGCCGGCGGCGCTCCTCCTGGACGAACCGCTGGGAGCGCTTGACTTCAAGCTTCGAGGGGCCATGCAGAAAGTCCTGAAGGACATCCAGCGCAACGTCGGTATCACTTTCATCTATGTCACGCATGACCAGACGGAAGCGCTTACGATGAGCGACAGGATCGCCGTCATGAAGAGCGGCCGCGTGCACCAGGTCGGCACTCCGGATGAGATCTACAATCGTCCCGCCACGGCCTTCGTCGCCTCGTTCATCGGTGAGATGAACTTTCTTCACGGGCGCACCCTTGGCGCCGAGGCCGGGATGCCCCAGGCGGAGGTGGGCGGCCAACGGCTGCGCGCCGCTCGCTCCACCGTGACGGGAACGCCGGGCGCCGGCGACGACGTCCTGGTCTGCATCCGTACCGAGCGGGTCCAGGTGAACTCATATCGCGCCACCGAGCACGAGATGGCGGGAACCGTCCGTCGCATCGTCTACCGTGGCACCGACTACGAGCTGACGTGCGATCTGGAAGGCCAGGAAGTTCGAGCCGTCGTGAGCGCCGTGGACTGGGACCCCGCACTCAAAGTGGGCGTGTCGGCCCGGCTGGGCTTCAACGGCGCCGACATCACCTTTTTCCCCCGGGAGGAGGAGAAGGAAGTGGTGCAGTACGCCACGGATGCGGTCTGAGATGGGGGAGCGCTACTCTCCCCCACGTTCGCTCCTGCGCGGAATCCCCATCACGATCTGGATGCTCTGCCTGGTGGCGGTCCCCCTGGGGTACACGTTTCTCATCAGCTTCTTCCAGGTCGAGGGAATGCAGATTGCTGCAAAGCTCACGCTGAAGAACTACGGGCTTTTCTTCACCGACCCGATGTATTCGAGAATACTTCTGAAAAGCATGCTCCTCGCCCTGGCCATCGCGAGCTTGAGCATCCTGGCCGGGTATCCGCTCGCCTACATGCTCTCCTTCAGGGTGCGCAGGGGAAAGCAGGCGCTTTTCATGCTGTCCATCATTCCCCTGTGGGTGAGCTACCTCGTACGAATCATCGCATGGCGGACCATCCTGGGTAACAAGGGAGTGATCAATTCCGCGCTCACCGCGCTCGGCTTCATCAAGGAGCCCCTGGAGTTCCTTCTCTACAATCGCTTTGCGGTGGCCGTGACCCTCACGTACATCTGCATCCCCTTCGTCTTCATACCCGTCTACACGGCATTGGAGAAGATTCCCCGCAACATCATGGAGGCAGCCAGTGACCTGGGGGCCGGAGAGCTGCGGACGCTCCTCAACGTCGTTCTCCCGCTTTCCCTCCCGGGCCTCATCACCGGTTTCATCTTTGCCTTCATCATTGCCCTGGGTGACTACATCATCCCGCAGCAGCTGGGCGGGACGCAGGGCATCATGTTCGGCAACCTCATCTGGAGCCAGTTCGGATTCGCGTTCAACTGGCCGTTCGGCGCGGCACTGAGCTTCATCCTCCTGGCCATCTCCGTGACGATCCTCGGTCTCACCTCTCGATTCGGCTCCACGGAAGGCGGGTTCCTCAATGAGTAGGCCCGCCGCGAGCTTGCGGCGCTGGGAGCGGGGGATCGGGCTGAAGGCGTACGGGCTCCTGGTCTACTTCTTCCTCTATTTCCCGCTCCTCATCGTCCTGGTGTTTTCATTCAGCCCGACCAAGACGATCGTGGGGATCAGCGGCTTCACCCTGAAATGGTACCTGGAGCTATTTAAAGATCAGAACCTGCTCACCGCATTTTTCCACACGCTCATCATCGGTGTGGGCGCGGTGGGGATCGCCATTGTCCTGGGGCTGGCGGGAGCGTTTTTTGTTTCCCGGGTGTCGTTCCCCGGCAAGTCCGTGTTCCGCACGCTGGTCCTGCTGCCCTACATCCTGCCGGGAATACTTATGGGGATCTCCCTTCTCGTGGTGATCAAGGCATTGAACATCCCCCTGTCGCCGTTCACAGTGCTCCTGGGTCACGTGTCGTTCACCGTGCCGGTGGTGATGTTCCAGATCATGAGCCGCATTGCGCGGATGGGGCCGAATTACCAGACCGCCGCAATGGACCTCGGTGCAAACCCCGTGCAGACCTTCTGGTACGTGACCCTTCCCATGATCCGTACCGCGCTCATCGGGGCGGCGCTGCTGGCGTTCACCGTATCGTTCGATGAAATAGTGATCTCGTATTTCCTCACTGGCACATGGATGACGCTGCCGGTGTTCATCTACGGGATGATGCGCTACGGCCTCTCCCCGAAAGTCTACGCGATATCCACCATCATCCTCTTCCTGTCTCTCGCGCTCATCATGCTCATGTCCCGCTACACGGGGAGATCTGCCGAGGTCTACCGCGTCCGGCGTCCGCGGGAGTGACGGACAGTTTCTACCCCAGGAGCAGCCGGCGCAGCTCTTGGGTGATCTCCGTTGCCTCTCCGCGCCGCATCACTTTTTCAAGCGCGTCCATTCCGTAGGCGTCGAGGCGCTTCATGAGATACATCGCGAACAGAGTCTGCATCAGCTCGGTGCGGCCGGCGCCCTGCAGGCCGTAGAAACCGAGGAGTTCCCCCTGATGCAGCCGGAAGCTGACGTTCTTGAAGTAGTTCCCACGGGAAAGGCCCCGCACTTCGAACACCACCTCGCGGCATTCGCACGCGCGCGCGGCGTCAGCGGCGGCGATCTCCTTTAAGAGCTCCTTGCCCACGATGAGGCTGATGATAGCCTTTGGACTGGTCTCCGAGGCCTTGTACGTTCCCAGGTACTTCCCATCTCGGAGGACGGAGATTCTATCCGTGACCTCGAAAACCTCGTCGAGACGGTGGGAAATGAAGATGATCGTCATCCCTTGCTGCTTGAACTTGCGCAGGTTCTCGAAGAGGATCCGGGTCTCATTCACCGTGAGGGAGGATGTCGGCTCGTCGAGGATGAGGACTTCCGTGTTCATGTTGATCGCCTTGGCGATCTCAACGATCTGCCGATGGGCGATGACCAGGGTCTTCACCTGCGCTCTCGTGTCGATATGCACGCCAAAGGAATCGAGCAGCTTCTCCGCGGCCTCGTGCATTCGTTTCCAGTTGAATCCGGCTCCCCGGCGCAGTTCCTTGCCCAGGTAGATGTTTTCCACGACGCTCAGATTTTCGCAGAGCATCAGCTCCTGGTGGACCGTCGAAACGGCATCTTTGTTCCCGAGGCAAGTGAGGAATTCTACGGCACATGGGTCAACATGAAACATACCGGTGTTCCAATGTGGCCGCAAAAATTGGTAATCACTCATTGGGGGTATTATGAAGGCTACTACAAGGCTGCCAGCGTTACTGCCGATTATAGGGGGACCTCAACCACCGTCGACAAATGGACCGATTCGGATGGAGATATCCGGTACAAGATCCTCGATCGCGAGGACTGGACGACGACGAAAGTTGAATATTGCTATTTCAAAACCGCAGTTTTTACCGTCAGTAAAAGCTCTCGATGCATTGAAGACAAAGGGGATCATCATTACAGCCGTTCTATTACCGCGTGGGCGAACTCGGAGCACTTCACCTCGCAGGCCCCTTCCATGAGCCGGGCGAAGTCTTAGGTGACGATCTTCTCCTCGATGGTGCGCTCGAGGGCTCGGATAATCCGGTCGGCAGCCTCCTCCCAACCCATGTAGCGGAGCATCATCTCCCCCGAGAGGACCACGGAACCCGGGTTCACCTTGTCCTGTCCCGAGTACTTGGGGGCCGTGCCGTGGGTGGCCTCGAAGACCGCGTGCCCCGTCTCGTTGTTGATGTTGCCGCCCGGGGCGATCCCGATCCCGTCTCCCCTGATAAAAGGGATCGTCACCTGATCGGGTATTTCGAGCTTTCCGTTTTGGGTGCGCGCCTTACCCGTCTTTTCAGTCATTTCAAACCCCTGAACATAGCACTATCGTATGCATCCCTTTAATTGAGACCCAACTGCTTTCTGATCAGATTGCACAGGGTATTTTTCAGTTCAGGATAGCGTGGAATTGGAGAGATTTTGCCGTTTTTTGAATTCGCGTATATGTCATGCCGGTTCCCATGACGTTTTTAAAAGCAGCCCTTGTGAACGATCTCTTTGATGAATTGGTCTCTTTTCAAATTTGCAGAGATACTTCCTTTTCTTTGATTTCGAGAGAAGGAACATATTCATCCTTCTCCGCCAACACCATCTTGTAGGCGTCGGCAATATTTTCCTCCAATTCTTTGAGTGTCGCTCCCTGACTGAAAACGCCGGGAACTTCCTTGATTCTTCCAACATACCAACCATCGTCGATCCAATACTCGAGTTTGAATTTTCTTTTCATCATATCGACCCTCACTGATATGATATCAGTATTTCAAGGCAAATTCCAGAACAATCACAGCTTGCGCGCTGCATCAGAGAGCGGATCTGTTCACGCGTTTCGATAGCTTGTTTGTAATGACCGGTCTATGCTGCATCGGCACGTGCGGCATGACTCTCGGAAAGAAAAACACCCAACGAATTGGTTGCCGCCGGCCGGCGCCCTACTTACGGTGGTAGATCCAGTACCAGCCTTCTTCCAATGGTTTGAGGTTCGAGTCGATTTACTCGAAGTATGAACCTCCCTCTTTTCCGAACCGCCTATTTATCTCCAAGATCTTGTCGGATTCGTCGACTCTCATGAGAGCGACGTAGTTCTCACCTACAAGTTTTTCTTCTAGTATCCCGCCCCACACCGTGTAAACAGCGAAAAACTGGCAATATGATTGATTATTGATAGGTTATGATTAAAGTCAAAGACCCGCGTGATCTTTGAAATGTTATGCTTTGTAACATGCAGCAGGTGACCTATAAA
>Ga0315286_10003385_pt1 | contig 15071 bp, 16 predicted proteins | sample YL17G10_0_MG_FD_205038 | JGI IMG/M metagenome (GOLD analysis project Ga0315286, IMG submission 205038) | Sediment microbial communities from Yellowstone Lake, YNP, Wyoming, USA - YL17G10_0 | ecosystem: Environmental > Aquatic > Freshwater > Lake > Sediment | place: USA: Wyoming | collected...
CCACCAGGTACACCAAGTATTCCTTCTGGAACCATCACCGGATATCATGGAACCTCCTATACTTATTCAACCTCTTCCACAGATCCTGATGGTGATACTCTCTTATATCGATTCGACTGGGGAGACGCCACGATAAGCAGTTGGCTTGGTCCCTATCAAAGCGGTGAACAAATTCATATATCCTATATCTGGGAAGCCCCAGGAACATACCAGATAAAAGCAAAAGCAAGAGATTTCTATGGTATAGAAAGCACTTGGTCCTCTGCCCTTACAATAGGGATGACAAATAGAGCACCCCTCCAACCAACTAATCCATCACCACAACACACAGCCACCCAAGTAAATACAAATCCCGTTCTTAGCTGGATCAGTGGCGACCCGGATGGTGATATCGTTACCTATGATATGTACTTCGGTACTACCTCTTCCCCACCGAAGATCGTTTCACAACAATCCACTTCATCATTCACCCCAGGAACCTTACAGAATCAGACAACGTATTACTGGAAAATCGTCAGCTGGGATAACTTTGGAGCCAATAACACCAGCTCCCTTTGGTCTTTTACAACTAAACCTTCTGGTGGTACATCAGGTGGAACAAGTGGCGGCACCAGTGAAGAGAACAAGCATCCCGTAGCAAATGCTTCTGCAAGTGAACAGAGTGGGTTCGTCAGTTCCTTACTCATCTTTAACGGATCGCTCAGCACCGATCCTGATGGATATCTTACTGAGTGGTCATGGGAGTATGGTGATGGTACCAACGGAAGCGGAGAGATAACGACTCATATCTATCAACATGTTGGGACCTATACGGTGACGCTCATGGTTACCGACAATAAAGACGCAACCGATACCGATACAGTACGTGCACTCATCACCACGGCAAACAATCCTCCAACAAAACCAGTAATAAATGGAACAAGATCGGGGACAAAAAACGAGATGTACACGTATACGGTACAATCTACTGATCCTGAAAATGATTTCCTCCAATATATCATCACCTGGGGTGATGAAACTCAAAACACGAGTAACTTCCTGCCGAATGGGACTCTCTATTCCCTTCCACATTCCTGGGGCTCTCCAGGGAAATACATGATCACCGCCACCGCAACAGATAATACCACCCTCTCAGAACAAGCAATGTTCCCTGTATTCATCGATGTGTACTTTGTTGGCGAAATCGGATTCCTTTTTGACGATAATAACGACGGACTCAATGATTCGTTTTATACAAATGCCACAGGACTTGTAACAAGCGCGCAGAAACTTGCAAACGGAAGCTATCTTCTTGATACCGATTCTGATGGGAAATGGAACTATCTCTACAACCCAAGCCTAGATTCTCTTACCATGATGAATAATATTGTGATAACAACAGAAGATCAATGGGTCTTTGTTTTTATCATTGTTCTTGCCATCGCAGCAATCGCCTGTATTGTCTATTTCTATAAAAAAAAATATTTTTAAACTAGATACAAACCGCTGGTGGAGAGGGGGGTACCAAATCCGAGTGAAATCCCCTCATAAATTGCTATTGCTCTAAAAATGGAAAAATTATACACGGGGGGAGATTTCAATTCGTATTGGTTAATAAATTTCATGATTTTTCAGGAAATGCAATCAGAAAACCACCAAATCCTATCATCCAAATAAGAATTGGATACATGATCATACGTTCCATTCCACCTACACCCAGTCCAAAGGTGAAATTTCCGATGAAGAGAATCAACGCAATCAGGCTCATTACTCCCAGTAGGATACCTATAATGGAGAACGGATGTTTCATCAACCGATATGAGAATATAGCTGATAATCCACCGAAGAGGAATGCAAAAAAAGCAGCGAACATGTGCATCGGTCCACTATTCTCTGTAAATATGCCAACGCCCATTGCCGCTACTGCTGTTATGGTTAGCAAAATGGTTACCGGCTTAAGGTTGAATGCGCGTTGAAAAAAATAAGATCCAATTAGCGATAACAATCCTAAAATGAAGATAGACACGTTAAAAACCATTGCGGATGGTCCAACGCCTAAATCACTTATATAATTGTTAGATATGCTGTAGCCTGGATACAGTGCCTCCGATACGATTAATCCTAAAACAAACTGAGTTGCTGCAACGAAAAAAAGTACCCCTGCCATTTTTCCATTTGAATATACCATGATGTACGTGAATTTTTTAGGACTGATAAAGATTTGCATCCGTTGGATTCTCTTTGTTTAATGATCAAGAATTTCAAAGACCGATTCTAAATTTTTTTTGATTTCTCAAGTGCAGGGATTACGGTGAATAACATAAAAGCCCGGAGGAAAAAACAGATAAAATCGTACTTTAAAACTACACTCATGAATGTTTTATCAAGTATTATACTTCATATAATAGTATAATAATATGAACTGAACTTCATATTTTAGAAATTTATATATAGGTAAAACGACAATTACGAACTATGAATCGCGACACGATAAAAAGAAGACTCACCGAACAAGAAACATACACAAAAAAATTTCTCGATAAGCCATTAATACAACGAGAACATTTTTCCAACTATCAAAAACAACTGACTACTAATCTCATTAAGACAATACTTGGACCAAGACGCGCAGGAAAAACCACTTTAGGGCTATTACTCCTAAAAAAGACAAACTTCTACTACGTCAACTTCGACGATGAAATTCTATCCACATTAAAACGCGAAGACCTTGGAGGACTCCTTGAACTACTCAATGAACTCTTCGGAAAACGACCGTACCTTTTTCTTGATGAAATCCAAAACATTGATTCATGGGAATTGTTTGTAAACCGTCTCCAGAGACTTGGATACAATATTCTCTTAAGTGGAAGCAATAGCAAGCTTCTCAGTAAAGAACTTAGCAGTCATCTGGGAGGCAGAACACTCACGCTTGAAATTCTTCCCTTCAGTTTTAAAGAATTCCTCACAGCAAAACACATCACCACTGTTAAAGAAACAGATGAGGAAATCGGTAGGATAAAAAATCAATTACAAGAATATCTCCAATGGGGTGGGTACCCAGAGATTATCATAGATTTATCTGATTCAGATCTCAGAAAAAAATATCTGAACGAATTGTTCGACACCATCATATTCCGAGATATCACACAACGATTCAACATAAAATATACAGCAGAACTCGTTGCATTAGCAACGGTGATCATAAACCAATTTTCTACCAGAACAAGTCTCACAAAAGTCTCACGGGATCTTGAAATAAGTTCACATACCATAAAAAAATATATCTCCTATCTTGAAGAAGCATATCTTGTTGTCAGCAGTAAAAAATTCTCCTATAAACCAAGAGAGATAGAATCGTCATTTAGAAAATATTACTGCATTGACACAGGATTACTAAACGCAAAAAAAACAACACTCACAAAGGATTTTGGAAAAACTCTGGAAAACACAGTCGCTATCGAGCTTAGAAGAAGAAACATTGATCTGTACTACTACATGGTTGACAATAAATATGAAGTCGATTTTGTCATCGGGGATTCAACAGCAATTAAAGAAGTAATCCAAGTAGTGGATGACGAAAAAGAAATACCACGACGGGAAACAAAAACAGGCATATTAGCTTGTAAAAAATTACATTGTCACACCTTAACGATAATAACCTGGAACACCGAAACAAAAAAACTTGAAGGCGACATTACCATCCAGAACATCCCTCTTTGGAAATGGCTTACGAAACAAAAATAAGGCTTTTAACCATGACTAATAGAGCCCCGTATGGGATTGCTTTTTCAAAGAGTTTCCAACGCGGGAAAAAGATGCTTAGGTAGCCGCTGGAGGGATTCTTAAAAAAGATTCAATTCCCCTACGCTAAAACCCTATAGGAAAAAGCTAAAATTCTGCTCTAAAATTTACCAGAATGTAATTCCCCAGAATCTAATTGCCATTATTACTCCTATTGCAATGATAATGATTCCGAAGATTCTCTGCATCCATTTACCTGCAATTACATACTTATTCCCGAGTTTTCCACGGATGCTGCTCGTAACAGCACAAAGTGGTATAATGGGTACTCCATGGCCTAAACCAAAGACAAACAACAATAGTCCACCCATGATGACAGAAATTTTCTGTGTGAGCGTGAGGATAAAGACCGGCATCATCAACGACAGGGCGCATGGTGCCCATCCAATTGAGAAAAGGATGCCTAAAAAGAACGCACCAAGATATATAGATTTTTTACTTAGTTTAAAAAATATTCCCTGTCCTTTTTCCATGAACCGCAAGCCTGTTTTCCCTTCAGATTTCTTCCTAAAAAGTTCACTAAACGGCTTGAAGATGTTGATACCTAGAATAACAAGAATGACCCCGGCGATAAGGAAAAACACGGTAGATGCTTCAAGAAAGACACCGACCGATGAGAGAATCATCCCAAAAACAAAAAATACGAGAGACATGCCAAGCGTGAAGACAACTCCTATCCATAACCCTTGGAGCGAGTATTTCTTCAACTTTTTCTCAGATCCCTTCTGCAAAGAGCCAACATAGGAGATCATTGCAATCAAGAGCGCAAGCGAACAAGGAGTTACTGAGGTCAGAATACCCAAGAGGAAAATACCGGCAAAGGTTATCCCTTCATCCTCCCAATTTCCATCAGATACTTTCCATGTTCCATCTGCAATAGCTTTGGCATCTCCCGCAAGTGAGTCAGCGGTTTGAATCCCATCAAGCGGTCCTTTCCCCATACAGTACACATGGTAGACTCCGTCAATACTTTGATTTGTATCGATGAGGACAAGGGACGGATTGGAAAAAGCTCCATCGACAGTCCAATACTTTTGATACAACCCTGCTATGGGATACGGGCTGAAATCCTCTACCCAATGCCATGAGATATTGGCCTCAAAATCATTGATCGCCATCTCGTATCCACTCACTGAAGAAGGGTTTTTTCGGATGTTAATCGTAATGATGCTTATGTTATCAGATGTTTTAGTAAGTTTTTCAAGCTCATGGATCTGTCCTTCCATTTCTTCAAGACATTCGATGCAGAGGGGTGATTCTACCCCGGTGAAATGCAGGATGACAACTTTTCCTTGATAATCATGTAACGAAAATGAGATACCATTTTCGTCTATCGCAGTGAAATCAGGTGCAGATGTTTTTATGTTCTGATTTTCTGCGATGAGAGACGGAGAAAAAACAACTCCTAAAATAGCAAGAATAAGCAGAAAATAACCAGAGGTAGCCAATCGTTTCATTGAATCACTTTTCACTATTCATAGTATAATAATAAATGCCATCTTTAATCCATGTTTCCATTTCCGCATCTGCGACGTCGCCCTCCCAGCTATGCCAACCGTAGGTTACTTTTCCGTTATCCTTCACAAGCGTGAATATACCGGTCAGGGCAATATACCCCGGGGGTCCGACAGGATCATAGAGAAAGGCTTCGTACCCTTTCTGTTCCACATCACCACCAAGAGTCATGTCTAAATCATAAGCTACTAAACTGTCCACATAGTTCTCCCCAAGGGCAAGAACTCTATCTGCTTGGGGCTGACAAGCGACACAACCTGTTTTATGAACAACAAAGACGACACAATTTTCTTTCAAAGAATCAATCACCCAGCTGAGATGAGAAACCGATTTCCCAGCATCAGGATTGATATCCGGAAATACCGTCCAAAAATCATCTTCTCCACTGCCAACAGAATGAACCGGTGTATAGGTATTTACCCATGACTGACCATTTGAATTATTATTCGAATTGTCACTTGTACACCCGCTTAACAATACGAGGCTTACAACAAAAAACAATGATATTGCGACGCCATACGACCTTTTCTTGTTCATTTTTTCAATTTCTCCTTAACCACATTTTCAACTTTAATTATATCTTTGTCATCAATGTGAAAATCTGATGTTTTCCGAATACCTAAATTTGTAACAACGACATGTACGGTGACAGGGTACTCTGCATGCTTCAAGGTTTTTCTTGCACAGTGCACAGGGCATCCATCGATAGCAACAACTTTTTTTACTTCTCGTGCTGCTTCAGCAAAACCGCTGATATGTCCACCAATACCTGCGAGACAATACATGCCACCAAGACCTTGACTTGATAGTCTCTTTGCAGTTTCGTTTGCTATTTGTCCAACGTTTGAACCACCAGAGCAGGGAAAGATTAAAACCTCATCAGCTTCACAGAGACATTTTTCCTTAACCATCTTTTTTACCTCTTTTACTTTGGACAGCATTGAACATTACCTTTCATTAACTCCTTATAATCACTGAGAACTTCATGTACCCAACAATCATCATTACCAGCACTTTCACGAAACACCAACGCCATGACATAGGCGAGTTCTTTTACTGTAGCACCCGATTCAAGTGCACCTTTGAAATGTTTCCTGACACACGGTGCTGAACGTCCTTTAATCGCTAATGCAAAACATATGAACTGATGGGTTTTTTCATCGATCAATCGCTTCTTTTTATATAACTCATCGAGGTTGTCAAGTTCCTTAGCAAATTCAGGGAACCATTCTGCAAGCAATCTGTTCATAGTTACCCCTCTGTTTTTTGAAGTATTTTTTTGATGTCGTCAGGACTTGGAACGCGCCCGACGATTTTTGCTTCACCATCCACAAAAACAGCAGGAGTCATCATCACACCTCTATCGATAATTTGTTGGAGGTCTTCAATTTTCACTATCTCTGCTTGTATTCCTAGTTCTTCAACAGCCTTTCGTACATTCTTTTCAGTTGTCTTACATTTTGGACAACCCGTTCCTAATATCTCTATTCTCATCCTTTCACCTATCCTGCGATCATTCCATAGATAAATCCCACAAGTGCTGCGATAACAATAACCAAGAAGAAGTATACCAACGCTTTTTTTGCACCCATGATTTTCGTAATCACAATCATACTAGGAAGACTCAACGAAGGGCCAGAAAGTAACAAGGCAAGAGCAGGACCACCACCCATGATCCCACTGCTGTATCCAAAAAGATTCCCAACAATTGCAACTTCAAGCAATGTCGGCATGTAAAGGATAGCACCAATCACAGACGCAAAGAAACAGGAGAAGATATCATTCCCACCGATGTAAGGTTTGACAGCAACCCCCAGTGCAGTGGCTGGATCACTACCAGGTTGCAGATATGCTGCGATACCACCAATGATCCCGACGATAAACACACCGATTAAAAGAATAGGGAATATCTTCTTTGTGAGGAACCAGGTCTCGTGCCCCCACTGCTTTATCTCATCTCGCTCATAATAAAAAATAAGCAAGACAGAAACAAGAATCGTAAGGAAATATACCCCTATAAATTTCCATAGAAGAGGAACATCAGCGGTGGCACCAACGATAAGAATTAACACCAATGAGATAAAAAACAACAACGACACTTTCAACGAGCGTTTATTTCCTGGTTCGTCGAGGCCTTGAGCATTCATTTGTTCTGTATTTTTCGTGTCATGTTTTTTAAAAATCAAGGCCATAATAAGGCCGATAACTATCGACATGGAAACCGCACCAATCACACGGGCAAGACCAATACTGAAGCCGAGCACTCGTGCGGTGAGGATGATCGCAAGCACGTTAATCGCGGGTCCGGAAAACAGAAACGTTGTCGCAGGACCAATGCCTGCTCCTCGTTTGTAAATACCTGCGAAGAGTGGAAGAACGGTACAACTGCATACTGCAAGAATCGTTCCTGAAATCGAAGCAACAGAATACGAAATGTATTTTTTTGTTTGAGCACCAAAGTATTTCAGCACCGATTGCTTCGAAACAAAGACTGCGATAGCTCCTGCGATAAAGAATGCAGGGATAAGACACGTGAGCACATGGGCTGAAAGATACTCTTGTAGTGCTTGAAGTCCTGCGATGAGGATATCGATTGGTGTCAAGAGTATCACCGTAAATGTCTTACGGAATTAATGACATCGAAGATCTTCTTATTGGATGCCTTAAGTAGAATTCTTGTTCCTTCTCTTCGTTCATCGACGAGACCAGCGATTTTCAGCACTTTTAAATGTTGAGAAACATTTGGTTGTGATTTTCCTGTATAGGGGATCACCTCGCAAATGCACTTCTCTCCATCTTTGATACATTCGAGAATTTTTAGTCGTGTCGGATCAGCCAATGCTTTGAAAACATCTACCTCGTTCATCATCATTATATAAGTAAATTTGAATATTTAAATATTACTATATTTAATCTTTAAAAAATCGGTTAAAAATACAGATTTGTTAAGTTTTTCTCCAACTACATTAAAATGTTAAATGTTAACATGAAGCCGCTGGAGGGATTCTTACAAAAGGTTCAATTCCTCCACTATGTTTTATGATTTTTTATTAAGCGTACTAAGAATTTGTTGAACTGTTTCTAGAAATTTTTCTGATTTCTCAAGTGCGTCTTTTGCTTCATCTTCATTGATGTTAGATTTTTCCAGTCCGTAAAATGATTCATGACGCTCCAGTCTATACGTATCAAGCCAATTAATTTTATCCTGCCCTAGCGTAGATGAATAGTGTTCTCTGAGGTATGCAACGACACAAGCATGGCTTTTTTCAATGACTCCATCATGAAACAAGAGCGCACGAGATGCTTGGAACATACTTGTATAGGATGATACAATGGATTCTTCAAAGAAGTCGTTCTCAAAGAGATCCTGCGCCCGTTGTCTTTTTACCTCAGCCATTTCCAATGCTTTTGTTACTTTGAGTGGATCAGGTTTTGTTCTGCGCAGGAGTCGTTTCTGAAAACATTCACTCGCTTTCATCAAACCACCGGTTTCGTGCCATATAATACGATCCCATCAAGGATTACGTCGAGATAGAATGCTTTATTGGTTTTTGATTGTTGTGACCATTGCGCTGGTGTAAAATTGATGAGGTTCACATCTCGTTTGAGTAGTTTTGATAGTTCGGTTACTGGTGTGTTTTTTGATAGTGAGATAGTAAGAATATCCACGTCGCTTTCATGGTCGTTCTCTCCCTTTGCATAACTTCCAAACAGAAGAATGGAGGTAAGCGTGTTCATATGGGTTTTAAGAAATTCAGGCACTCCTTTTTTCTGCAACCATGAAAGGTTGTAAGATATTTTCAGATAGCGAAAGGCAGGTGAATCTATATTTGCTTTGTAGAGGATTTGATTTTTTCCCTCTTTTTTTAGTAATAGTCCATCTGCGACGAACAAGGTGAGTGCTCGTTTTACAGTCATTGGATCCATTTTTAAGAGCCGGGCAGATTCACGGAGATAATAGCTATTGTGAGGATTCTCTATGAATAGTTTTAAGATTGTTAACTGTTTGATTTTTTGATACAACTGTATCATAATTTCATACATGCTGTTTGAGTTTAAATATCTTTCTTCTTTTTTCCATAAAAAAATCTGCTGGTACTATCTTTTAACCTTCCAATGTTCAGAAAAACTTCCATATGGTAATGGAATCGCTTCTGGTAACGCCAATGGCATTTGTCGCAACGACCGTGATGGTATGCTCCTTGAAGCTAAATCTATTGTAGGTCCATTGGTAGGGTGGGGTGAGGATTTCGGTTTGTTTTTTTCCATCGAGGTAGAACTCGACTTTGGTGACATTCGCTGGGTTTGGATGAGTGGCTTCGATGGTGATCGGGCCAATGCAAACAGTTCGTCCGTGCAAGGTTGAGCACCGTTCCTCATCAGAAATATAGAGCTTCCCTTCGATGGGTTTTTGTATGGATAAATCTTCAAACCGCTCGCCGTTAAAAGCATAAAGGCGACCGAAATAATCCCACGATGTCCCTATATAAACTGTTCCATCCTTAGCTATTGATGGAGATGACCAAACGCGCTCATTATGAATCCATTCCCGCCATTGTTCCGTTCCGTCGGGATTCACGGAAATAAGATAGCCTCCGGCACCAGTTTCATTAGAGAAACCAGCGTAGATAGTGCCGTCAGCGGAAATCGCCTGTGTTCCCGATGTTACATGGTAGAATCGCCCGGCGCTATAGACCCATTTTCGTGTCCCATTTGGATGAAAGGCATAGAGGTCTCGCCCGCCAACATAGATGGTTCCATCTGATGCAATTGAAGGTGTGAACCCGCTCCACCTCTCGATGTAACCGTGCCATTTTTCTGTACCGTTGGGATAAAGGGCGTAGAGGTATTTGTTGTGGCATGGGATATAGATAGTCTCGTCATCTCCAATCGTTGGGCTGCCGAAGATGTCTCCAGCGGTGAAACGCCACTTCAACGTTCCGTTTGGATACAGGGCATAGAGATATTTATCGTTGGATGAGATGTAGATGGTATTGTCATTGCCAATAGAGGGATTGCTGTAGATCCATTCGTCCGTGTCGTAGTGCCATTTCTCGGTTCCATTTGGATAAAGAGCATAGACCCTGCCTTGATGCAATCCTGGGCCAATGACGCCAAAGTAAACAGTTCCATCATTACCAAGGGCAGGGGATGAATCTACATCACTACTTACGTAAAACTCCCATTTCATAGTCCCATTTGGATTCACTGCGTAGAAATTATCATTATCCCAACTTGCGAAATAAATAGTACCATCATCAGCGATCGCAGGAGATGATGTAATCCAACCTGTATTTAATTGCCAAAGAATCGTCCCATTTGGGCGTATCGCATATATTGCTCCATTACTCCCTATAACTATCGTTTCATCACGAGCGATTACAGGTGCTGTATCCATTCCGAATGGCCCCTGAAGCATCCAGCGCACCCCACCTTTATTTGACTCAGTTGAATACGGGCTGCGTCCTGTATGACGCACATCATGGCCGAACATCGGCCAGGGAGAATCTTGAGTAATGGGTGCCGATGTATTACTTGTTTTTTCAAGAGGCATGTCTTGTGTTGTATGAGATGAACTAATCAACGATGTAAATGTGACAAAGAAAATTATTATGATTGATAGAGCTGCTTTATTCAATTCGTTTTCCTCTGTATTTTATATCTATAGTATGGCATGTTATTTAAATGTTTATTCCAGGTATTGCATTTCATTCGATTATTAGTTTAATAATCAGAAAAAAATTTCGTATGTACTATCGTTAGAACCATATAAAAAAAACCGTTTCCTATTTAAAAATAACAATGATATATGTTAACATGAAGCCGCTGAAGGGATTCTTACAAAAGATTCAAAGCCCCAACGAAAAACTAGCAATATTTCTCCTTAGTGTAGCATAATCTTCTTCATGCAAATAAAAGTATTTAATGGCTTATTGCTGTACTTTAAATTCCTTGTTATCCTTTTTGCAGATACATCGGATAATCGTCTTTCCTGAAAGAGCGTTGTGAGCTAATGATCCCATTGCGGTCGCCCATATTCCAACGAAGTAAAAATTGGATAGTCCAGGTAGCGTTGTTTTGAATTTTTTATCAGTGAGGTCTTCTCGCATGCTGAAATCAAGATTTCGATTTGGGAGATTAAACCATCCTTGGGTTCCTCCCATGTACCGCTCCCATGTAATCAATGTACAGACATCGATAACCTCAACTTGGTTTTTTATACCGTTGAAGTGGTAGTCGAGAATTTTGATGACCTGTTCGGCGACTTTCTGTTTTTCTTGTTTGTATTTTTCTCTGTCGTCATTGTACAGGTTTTTCCAATATGCATAGCTTGCGGTCAGCTCAACTTTTATTGTACCCTTGCCTAGTGGAGCCATGCTTGTATCAAAACCATAAAGCTGTGTCTCTATACTTTCGTATTTGTGGTTGGCTATTGTCACCGGTTGTTCAAGGAGCAATACCAGAGATGAAGGCTCACGGGAGAGGTCTCGGTTGACCCCGAGGAAAACATCAACAGCAAAAGGAGTCTCATCAGAACGTGGAGCACAGTATTGACGAACGGTCTCGTTTATGTATCTTCCCGCTAACATCTCAAGAATTGTCTTTCGACCATCAGCATTTGAAATGATGATGTCTGCATGATGTTCACTTCCATCAGCAAGCTTGATTCCTACGGCTTTATCGTTCTCCACTAGGATTTTTTCGACCCTTGCGCCATAATGGACTTTTCCGCCCAAAGTCACGTAGCGTTTCTCGATAGATTTCGCAAAATCAGCACCTCCGCCCACTGGCCATAAGATATCACCAGTTATTCCCGCAGAGTGTCTCATACAATGAAAGAAGAGAGGGGCATCGGGATTTGAATAGATGAGTTCAGTGAATGCTTTTTTCAGAAATGGATCGGAGAACAACTCGGCAAATGAACGCATATTCATCTTCATCCATTTTCGAATTGGAAATATCACAGGTAAAATTTTGATCATTTTCCAGGCTGAACCGCTGTTCATTGCCGCATCGATTTTATCATTAGTAAATACCTTGATTAATCGAATGTATTGTTCAATCATCCTTGAGTCTGCTGGTGATAAGTTGAGTAACGTTTTTTGTAACCTTTCAAGATCATAGTAATCTATGAAGAGTTTTCTATCTGATGAGGCAACAGCTGTGCACATGTCGACAGAAACTAGTTTTCGAGGCAACGCGCCAAGTTCATGCCACATTTGGTTGACAGTTGTTCCAGGTTTGCAGCCGAAAAAATGGTGAATGACAGCATCGAATGTGTAGCCCTTGCGTTTCCATGATGTGCACTGTCCACCTGGTTTGGTATGCATCTCAAAGATCTGTGTTTCGTAGCCGTTTATCTGACCGTAGATACCTGCAGACAGACCACCCATACCCGCCCCGATAATGATTATTGACTTTGCCATGTGATGTTACCCCTTGATTTAATAGAGATTGTATATTTTTATTTAAATACATTTTCTAAAAAATTTTACTTTACTTCATCATTTGTTTTGCAAAGTTTTTCGCTTCAGTAAAGTCTTGCTCATTTGGTTTTCCCCGGTTAAAAAGCATAAATTTCCCCCTGCAAAAGAATTTACCTATAACACTTGCTTCCTTAGCATTCAGTGCTTTTTCCATTTCTTGGACCTCTAATCCTTTACCTGAACCTGAAGTTCCAAACAAAGCAACATTTCTTGACTTAAAATTATTATTCTCAATAAATTCCATCATGATTTTTCCGGGTTGATTTCCATACTTTCCAGAACCTAAAAAAATCAAACCATCGGGATTCAATTTTGCAGAATTAACATCCTCTGCTTTCACATCTAATTCAGAAGCAATTGCTTCTGCTACTTTTTTTGTATTTCCTGTTTGAGTATAATAAATTACCTGAAATTTCATATTGATGTTTAAAAAATATATCCTTTTAAATTTTTCGTTTAAAAATATTGGTGAATAGGTTTGAACATCCAACTGAAGAGATTATTGGATTTTCAAGGCAAGTTCCTCAAGTTTTTTTTCGTATCCTGCTTCAAGGGGCCCTTTCATCGCCATAACCTTGAGTTTTAATCCATCAAATAACTTGGATATATTTTTATTACTAAGAATTTCTTCCATCTGTTCAAGACCTTTGTCTTGACTAGATAAGGGATTAAGGCATGTATTCACGACGATATACTGCGCCTTTGGATTTTTTATATCTATTTTTTCTAAAAATTTTCTCATCGATCGAATAATTTTTCCCATCCTGTTCGGTGCACTAAAAATATAGAGATCAACTTCAGGAAGTGATTTTGGTTTGACCTCATGAACTGACATGAGTTGTACAGAATGCCCTTTTTTTCTTAAGCTGGTCTCTAAATATGTCATCGATTTTTTTCCATTCCCATATTTAGACTCATAAATAATGCTGATATTCATTTTTATTCTCCTTTTGCCTAAATGATTTATTCATTATTTAATGCATCTTTTTATCTACCTTTTTTTAAACATCAATATTTTTAAGGAAATATCTGTTTTGAACTTTTAATCAAGGGAATAAATATGACAGTTGATTATTCTTCGTTATCTGGGACGCTTCTTTCAGCAAGTGTTACTCTTTGGCTTATATCAACCATCTATTCATACGGTATAAAAGGTGAATTTTTGAATATTTTTAGAGATAAAAATAAAGGGGAAAAGAATTCACCAACTTTAAAAGTGGCTAAAGAATTTTTTCTTGTGGCTGAGGATAGATTTCTAGCATTTAATATTTTAGTTTTTATTACAATTATTTTTTGTTTAGTAAGTATGTTTCTTCCACATGTCTTAATTGTATTAATTACCATTATAATTTTTATTGAGATGATCACAACTATATTCATATTTACTATATTTTTAATCAAAATTAGGTTTGGAAAAAACCAATAAAAATTATTCAGGGGACGGGATTTGTGCACGTTTTTACTAGTAAAAAATTGATTTTATAGGGATGTTGTGTTCAAGTCGAGAGTCTGCGCTAAGGGTGTATTGCTCATACTATGATTATTAAATATCATAATCGGAAAATAATAAATTATCATCACTTCGATTTTTCATCCGATATGATTATTAAATCACTTCTTATTGACTACATTTAGATTAAAATAAAAAAAATTGACTGATATGGAGAAAACATTATGAAAAAGTGGTATGAATCTCTTTTTGAGAATTATGGTAAAAACTATGATAATGAAAGCTATACAAAAGGAACAATTGGTGAATGTGACTTCATTGAAAAGGAACTTGATTTTGATAAATCACTAAAAATAATAGATGTTGGATGTGGAACAGGTAGACACTCGATTGAATTAACAAAAAGGGGTTATAATATCATAGGAATTGATTTATCGGATTCACAACTAAAGCAGGCAAAGGAAAAAGCTAAAGCACAAAATTTGGAAATAGAATTTCAAAAACATGATGCAAGAAAATTACCTTTCAAAGATGATTTTGATTTGGCAATAATGCTTTGTGAAGGAGGATTTTGTTTGATGGAAACAGATGAAATGAATTTTGAGATATTAAAAAATGTTGCAAAATCTTTAAAGAAGTCTGGTAAGTTGATTTTTACAGCACTTAATGGATTATTTCCCTTATATCATTCAGTTGAAACATTTCATTCAACTAAGGATGAAGGAAATACTACTTGTAGAAGTAATACTTTTGATTTAATGACTTTTAGAGAGCATAATATTACAACAGTAGAAGATGACTCTGGTAATAAAAAGGAATTAGAATGCAATGAGCGGTTT
>Ga0315286_10003386_pt1 | contig 15067 bp, 13 predicted proteins | sample YL17G10_0_MG_FD_205038 | JGI IMG/M metagenome (GOLD analysis project Ga0315286, IMG submission 205038) | Sediment microbial communities from Yellowstone Lake, YNP, Wyoming, USA - YL17G10_0 | ecosystem: Environmental > Aquatic > Freshwater > Lake > Sediment | place: USA: Wyoming | collected...
GGTTTCTGAGACCTATCATCACCCATCTCAGCCGGAACTGCCTGTGGATGTAGTTCGCAGCCTCCTGGATGATGTCGTTCACGGCCACCGGCTTCTTCTGGAAGCGCGCGAGAAGGGCGGCGAACCCATCGATCAGCTTGGAGGCTTGGTCGCTCCTGGCCCCGAGGTAACTGATCCTGAGGCCACGCTTGACTGTCTCTGAGTCGAGAAGATCTGTCGCCGTTTCACCACGCTGCGTCTATATTCACATGTTTTCAGACGGTCATAAGTCTTTCCGGAGTCGAATCGAATCTGAGAATAGGACCCGCAAACTGTGACTAGGAGCGGGAAGGAGTGAGCGCGAGAAGGAGATGGAAATCGAAGTCCGCTCTTCGTCCATCGCACACCTTCTGAGTCTCTCCACCACGCTGGCACAGCCATCTCGAGGTAGCCAGATTCGAGCCAGATAGACTGGCATCTGTTCACTGATGCACATAATTGCGTCGAGCCAGATGCTCGCCCGAAACGAGCCAGCATACGCAAATCATTATATACGCAGCATCCAGATACATATCTGGCCTCGCCTGGATGGCATGGCCAGCATGGAGCGGGATGTAGATGGTTATGGAAACGATAAGTGTTGACAAAGCGATGGAGATCGCGAAGAAGAAGGGCATAAAGCCGGGCCGCGTAAAGGGCACGAACGGGATCCAGTTCACGAAGGGAAGGAACTCCCGCTTGGAGATCATCGACTGGGACGAGTTCAAGGCTACCCTTGCGAAGAGGAGACTCGCAGTCTACGAGAGCGGCGGCTGGATGAAGATAATGAAGAAGTAGCCTCGCTACTTCTTCTCAAACGCCTGAAAACCCTTCTCGAGTATTCAAACCCCTTTTGATGATTTTCTTTGCACATGCATCTGCTCTTGATAGCGACGCAGTCCGCCTAGACTTCATCAGCTTGGTGAGGAAGCATACTCGCTGACCGAATGACCTGCTTCCGAAGAGACTGGCAGGCGCCCTTCCTTTCAATGCAGCAACCGCATTCTTCTCGCCCTGAACGACCAGGCGCACGCCCCGAGAATGATCATGGACAGAGGCAACATGGCCTGAGCGAGCAACGCAGTCACGTTTGTGTCGACTGCCGACAATGCTGCCGGCTGGGTCGGCGACAACGTGTGCCTTGACTTCGCCAAGACGGTGATCTTATCGGTGCCCTGGAACTTGGTGCCGTCCATCAACGAACCCGTCACGATCACGAAGACGTCCTTCCCCACGTTTATCGTCCCGAGAGCGGCCTTCCGGTCGAACTTGACAAGCAGCTCGAGGACCTTGTCGTGGTCGAAGTCCTTGATCTCGGACGGGCCGTTCGCCGGCACGACGCCGTTGAGCCGGACCGTGCTGACGTTGATGTTCCGGACGCTGTATCCCGTCGGGAGGTCGATGTAGGCCGACACCCAGTTGCCTTTGCTAGCCGGGTTGAAGGTGTCCATGTCGAAGTTGACGGTCGCGTTTATGGGCCTAGGCACGGACCCTGGCACGGAGAAGCCAAGCACGATCTCCGTGTGGTTGTCTCCGAGCAGGGTCGCATACATGTTGTTGTACGGTCCTAGCTGCGTGTCCGGCCCGAGAGCGTTGTACACGGATGCCGGGACGCCCTTGGAGTCGACCAATGAGCTTACGACGATCGACGCGAACAGGCCGTTCGGATAGCCGGGGACCCCGTTGAGCCTCGCGGCGACTATGTTCCCGCCGGCTCCCCAGACCGGCGGGTAGGTCGGCGGGTCCCTGTAGCAGTCGATCGTGAGGTAGATGCCGTCAGACGTGACGAGGTAGAACTCGGAGATCTCGGCGCTAGTGTAGAAACCTCCTCCGCTGTCCATGAGCGAGTTGATGTCGAAATCGTAGGAATCAATCGGTCCGGTCTCCTCCCATATCGTCACGCTGGTCGCGTAGGAAACGTTAATGATCGCTCCTGGCTCGGTCGGTGGGGGGATAATCACTCTGACCATGCGGTAAGTTTCATCCGTCAGCCCACCAGAGTCCATGACCTCAAGCCTGGCGGCATAAACGCCTGGAGCACCATAGCTGTGAGTCGCGGTCTTCGTCGTTGACCAAGGCGTGTCCCACACTCCATCGCTCTCCCAATCCCAGCGTACATTGAGCAGGCTCGTTGGGTCCTGTCCATCATAGCACTCAGATGCGTCGAATGTGAAGATCGTGCCCACCTCCCCTGACACAGGTGTGTGGTTGAAGCTCGCCACTGGTGGGGTGTTCAACTGGGTATCTTGGCCCACATTGAACTCGATCCAGGGTGCGCCATGATACAACGGGTTGCCCTCACCCCTGCCTGAGTTGTCGAAGTTGTGCGGCCCTTTGATCGTAAGTGTCTTGCTGACAGGATCGTACATCGAGTTCAGGTCGAGGGGAGTGCCAGACCCCAGGTTCGTTATGGAGAACCCGAGGCTCATGCTCCCGTGGTGGATCAGGTTGTTGTACTCGGTGAAGTCGCCACCGTTAGGGTACGCTCCATGTTCCTCGGACCACCATGTGATGTTGTTTATCGCATCGGGGCCTACTCCTCTACCCTCGTAGCATATCACCTGATCGTGCTTCGGGAGCTCGAACACTAGTGCCTCGGTCTTCGTCAAGTTGAAGTAGCCCGGTGTGGTATCAAAGCCAGCATAACTGTTCTCGGTACCGAACCACGGATCCCCAGCGTACCAGCTCTGATAGGTCAAGTGCTCGAACGGCGCGTAGTCCGAGTGCGGATGGCTCATGCTTGGCCAGATGTAGTCCGCCCTGACCGGCTCGAAGGCCCATGCGGCACCCGTTCCTGCGCTCTGGTTGGCCTTTACCGCCCGCAGGTTGTACTGGCATACCGTGTCGAGGGTAAGGCTGGTCTGCTTGTCACTGAGCTTCGCGCTCATCGTGAAGTTCTCGAGGTTCGGCTGGTGAGAGCTGATCTGCTTCTCCATCAGCCACCTGTTCATGAGGACCTCATACCCCCAGCTGACGTGATCCAATTCGAGCCTCACATCTCCGTTCGGCAGTTGTATCAGGTTCGCATAAGGTCCCGTCACCATCATCGGGAACTCGTACCCATTGAATATGTCAAGCCGGTTGTTGCCTTCGTTCAGCAACCAGTTCGTCCATTGAGCTTTGTACGAGCTGGCGTTCGCCGCCCACCAAGCCGCAACGTCGGGGGCCGTGACCGGCAGCCTCAGCCACTCCTGGGCGGCCTCTCTGTTCATAGTCACGTTGTACTGCACGCCGAGGTACCAGCCGTCATTGGTCTGGTGGTTCATGGATCCAGCGAACCATGAGGGGTCATTGTGCCACCTAGGGGCCCATGTGTTGTTCCACCAATCCCAGTATAGGTACTCGAAGTACACATCGATGGTCGCGTTCGCACCCGCGAGCGCACGAGTCGAGTCGAGCACAGGCATGAATTCCGGCTGGTGAACGGTGACATCGGTCAGGTTGGTTGCGGTTATGTTCATCCTGTAGGGCGCCCAGATGATCCCCTGATAACCGTTCTTGTCGGGATTGTAGAGCATCGTGTAGTTTCCAGGCGTGTTCGTCAGGATGATGTCCGTCCGGTACGTCGGATACCTGTAATTCCACCACTCGTGCCATGGCTCCTGGAACATGTCGTATACGCGGTAGGTCGTCTCCGTTGTGGAGTTCCCTTGCGGCGGGGGCGGCGGTGGATTGTTGGTCGGTTGCATCAGTGGGTACCTGTCCGAGGGAGTCGGATTGATGGGATACGGAGTGTCGCCAATGCCATCGGGGCCCAGTATGTTCTGTTCAGGGCCCGAATAGAGGTCCACTCCGGCGTAATCCGACCAGAAGTTCCCGCCGCTCGGATATCCATCATCCCAATGTGTGTGTCCAAGATTGTTGTCGGACGCCTGAACGGTGTTTCTCAAGATCTGGTTGTGATAGATGAAGATTTCATCTGTCGGTATCCAGTTGCTCCATAGGTTTACAGTAACTCCCGCACCATTGTCTGCTACCTGATTGGAGACAACGCGGACAGATACAGATCCGACAGTCATGATGATGCCGTATTGTGAGTTGTTGTGGACCCTGTTGTTCGAGATCATTGTGTTCCACGCGTCGTTGTTGTAGATGCCGTGACGATTGTGGCATACCTCGTTGTTAGAAACCGTGATGTTCGTATAGCACAACTCTACGAAGATACCCGCATCGATGTTATTGGCAGCATAGCAACCTGTTATCGTCATATCATGGCATGATGCCGCGAAGATCCCCTGCCTACAGCTATTGGCGGTGCAATTCTCAATCCTTACGTGAGTGCAATTGAAAAGTTCAAATCCACAATTATCGCCAGAGCTGCCCGAGTGCACATAGGTATTTCTGACGATGAAGTAGGCCTTTGTGTTGCTGATGCTGATCCCAGCGGTGCTAGCGGTCGATGCGTCCACTTCCCATCCTGAAATCACGTATGGATTCGACAACGAACCGTCACCCGCAGTGACCCCGTTCGCCGCGGTGAATCCTGCATCACTCATGATCCTTATGGGCGCGTGAATCGTGTACGGACCCGCTGCGCTCGCAGGTGCGGACGCAAGAACTGACAGAAACCCCAGAGCCATCGACAATCCAAGCAATAGCGCAATTGCCACCCTAGTCAAGCTCACTCAAATCCCCCAAAGACTGGGATTTGGAACGTGGCCGACGCTATATTTACTTTTCCCGGGTCTTCCGGCATACTGGCGCGCCCTTCCGACCCGCCTCGCTTGAGGGGTGATCGAATCCACAAGAAGGGTGTCTCTGCGGGAAACGACAGGGAGCCCTCGATCTAAGCCTTCAGCCTGAACCCGCACTTCTCGCAGAACGTCGCGTTGTTTTGGTTCTTCTGACCGCACTTGGCGCAGAACAGCTGCCCGGTCCAACCTTCTGGAGGCGGTGGCAGATCTTCGTTTGCCAGCATCGGTGGGGGCATCGGCGCAGCCATTGGGGCGACCATCGGGGCCTGCTGGACCGCCTGAGAGGGCGGAAATATCACGGCACCTGGAACCGACATGAGCTGGAGAGGCCTCCGCAGGGGCATTCCGTTCACCGCCAACAGATGCCTCGTCTCAGGCATGACCGTGAACGACGCCTGGACCCCGTCGGCTAGCATCCCGTTGAGGGACCTGGTGTTTCCCGCACTGTACGTCCCGAACTGCCAGCCCGTTCTCGCGCTCGTCCTCGTGGGCACGGTCCGGATCTCGGTTACCGTCCCGTTGGCAAGCACCTTGCTGACGCTACCGGCGCCCTTCCTGGCCTGTACGGCCAACCCAAGGGCGAAGGCACCGAAGAGCAAGGGCATGAGCATGGCGACCGGGTTGCTCACGAAGTTGATCATCACAGCCATCAAGATCGAGAATCCTGCCATCCCCCGGGCGTTGTTCCTTAGGGGCTTGAGGGATTCCACCGCGGCCTTCCTCTCGGGTTCGGTCATCGGGCGGACTGTGGTAGAGGCACCTGACATCGCTTGATAGTTCTGAGCAGACATCATGTGATCACCTCAGTTCTTCCCCCACGGATAGCCGTTGCATCTAGGACAGAACCACGAGCCCGCGTCTTCCGCACTCGTGAAGTGCGGCGAGAGCGCGATATCGTTGTGCATGGGGCATCTCGGGGGATTCTGGGACACCGTCGTGAAATGATCCCTCGGGGGGAACGGCTTTCCGGCCGGGGCTGGTGTCGCGTACTGCAGCCCAGCGCCTCCGACCGGCGTCCCGGCCTCGGGAGGTCCGATAGGCAACCCGTTGTCGGTCGTGGTCTGGACCGATGGTTGGTACGGGTACTGCGGAGATGGAGCCGACATGACCTGCGGCCGGAAACCCGACCTGACGGGCGTGGAGGCGATAACTATCGCCACTATGGCTATGGCGATGGCGATGCCGGAGACGACGGGGGCCATGCCGCCTGCGACTGTGAGTCCGCCGAACCCGCCCGACTTCGTAAGGTCGAACACGCCGTGGATCGTCACGCCGACGTTGAGATACGACCCGCTCCCGGTCATGCGGTCCCCAGACACCGTGAGCGTGTAGACTGGATTGAGCATGTTCACGCCGTCCCAACCGTAATGAGCGGTCATCAGGAAGGTGGTGCCGTCGAATGTGCCGTCGACATTGAAGGTCTTGGCCCCGCCGGTCAGGTCGCTTCTGAGCGTCCCCGTGACGCTCGTCCCTGACTGGGTAAGGATCAGCTTGACGTCGATGTGGTCAGTGATGGTGTTCCCGGAAGGGCCCATGTAAGTCTGGATATACCCTGAGCCCGAGACCCGGGACTCCCATGTACCGGAAAGGCTCGCGGCGGAGGCGTTGCCGGCCATGAGGGCTACTGCAGTCATGAACGATCCGAGGGCTAGTACCGAGATCAGGAGTACGCTTGCCAACTTTGTTCTCATACGGTTCACCATCGTTTGTGAGCGCAGAAGACTGTCAAGAGGGGGTTTAGCGCCCATCCTACTGCAGGGGAATGATGCGTCTACTCGCTGGGTCAGTAATTAAGCATGGCATCCGACGGCTCTGGCGTGATAATGACTTGAGGGGAAGGCGGAAAAGGGGGAGATCGTCGGCGTGGGTCGGTCGTGATATCGCGCACGGAGCCGTTGCTGGCCATGGTCTGCAGCGAGTTCTCCTCTGGCTGGAATCGAGCCTGTTCCCGCGGAGAAGGTCATCGGTCCAGAGGGTCCCGGGACAATTCGAGCGACAAGGGCTTCCGTGGTATTACGGGCAACCTTTCAATAGACGAATTCTCCATTCCGAGGCGACAAGAACTATGAGCGGAAAGTTGAGATTCATCCAGTACCTCGAAAAGATAGGGTGCTACGTGAGCGTGGTCTCAGCCAAGCATCTGGAAGAGCTCGGGGCGGAGATCAAGGCTCTTCATGACGAGCACGCGCTCGCCGACGCCATCTATACACGCTACGGGGGCAAGGTCTTCCATCCGCACCTTCCCAGAAGCCTTCCTCACGCAAAATCAATAATCGTCGTGGCAACGCCGCAACCCATGCTCCGCACGACATTACACCACGACGGCAATTCCTATCAGTTCATCGTGCCTCCGACCTACTTCGACAACGCGAAGGTGACATCGCGTGCCAGAAGTCTGCTGGAGGAAGCATTCAGGCCGAATTCATACAAGTTCGTGAGGGCAGCCTTGCCGCTCAAGCTCCTTGCCGTCAGAAGCGGTCTCGCCCTCTACGGCAAGACCAACGTCACATACGTTCCCAAGTACGGCAGCTTCCACCGGCTGACCGCCTTCTATTCGGACTACGATCCACCTGTTGACTACTGGCAGGAGAAGAAGGCGCTCCCGCTGTGCGGCAAGTGCAAGGCGTGCCTGAACGCATGCCCGACTGGTGCCATCAGCAAGGATAGATTCCTGATACGAGCGGAGAGGTGCCTGACATATCTGAACGAGAAGCCCTCCAAGCACAAGTTCCCTGAATGGGTGGACCCCTCGTCTCACAACGCGCTCATCGGGTGCATGCGCTGTCAGTTGGCTTGCCCCTACGACAAGGAAGTGAGGAACACCTTCGAGGACAGGGGAGATTTCAGCGAAGAGGAAACCGCGTATCTCCTGAAGGGCAGGTTCTCGGGCCCGAAGGCTGCGAGTATCGAGAAGAAGCTCAAGAGGCTAGGGCTCGATCTCACGACCTTCCCGAGGAACTTGCAGGCTCTCATCGATTCCCGGCCTTGATGCAGGGATGGCCAGACCTGGGCACGATAGCTGGCTGTTATCATCAATGATAAGCTGATGTCACCCGCTAAATACCCTCGCGCCTCGTATCGAGATATCAGTAGTTCTCGAAAGGCTTGGTGTTATGACAAACATCTCGAAGCGCGTGCCCCTAGGACTCATGATAGCAGGAACAACCCTGATGCTCCTCTCGCTGATGATCTTCGTCAGCACGGGCACGAAGGCGGCAGGCGTCGCGGGCACATACACTTCCACCACGCCTAGCCAGGGCTACACGGACGACACTTACCCAGCGAAGTTCATCTACGACGCGAAGCTCACGCTCAACGCGGGCGGCAGCGGCTCGTTCTGGCTGAAGTACACGAACGTCATCGTCCACCAGTCGGGCTGGGTTAACCCTTCCGATTTGATTGGACGGACAAATACAGTGAGCGTAGATTACACCGTGCTTGGATCGAGCGTGACCGTGACGGTCCACGCCGGCACATTCTCATTCGATATGCGGGTGACCCTTTCCGGCAACAGGTTGTCAGGGAGCGGTTCATACACTGACCCGAGCTACGCCACCAACAGCTGGACCTTGGACGTGACCAAGAGCGGCGGCGGAAGCGCGGCGGGAACGCCGAATGTCGGCGGGCTCGCGGGCGCCGCGGGGATAGGCGGGTTCCTGGCGGGCTTCGGGGCCTCGATTCTTCCTCCTCCAAGGTACATGGGCGGGTCGATCATGCGGCCGTCCAAGTCGCCTCTCGGGACGCCTTACGCTCCATCTCAGTCGGTCGTGCTCAACCACCAGATAAGCTCGATGGCAAATCAGAACAACCTCGGAGTCACGAGGCCACTGCCTGACGTCCCGAGGATGCAGTTCGGACCTGGTCCCATCCAGTTCCCGAACGTGCAGATGGGACAGCCGACCGTCGTCCAACCGACCGATATCCGCCAGACGGACGTGCTCGCGAAGCGCTTCTGCCCGAACTGTGGCTCGACGTTGGGGTACACCGCGGCGGGATGGGGATGTCCGTTCTGCCACAGGGCTCCTCCAGGAGGCTTGGATCCACGATGACCTCAATGGGATATCCACAGCCATACCCCATGCCTCAAGCTCCGGGGTTCAACCAGATAACAAGAAGGATGATGACCGAGCCCGAGAGAGAGTTCCCTGTCGGAGTCTACAGGGGCGCGCAGAGGGCAGCCAGGGGAGTGGGGATCGCGTGCCTCGTACTATTCATCTTGAACACTTTCGTGCTATCCGCGGTGATCACAGACCAGATCACCCTCGATACGGTATCGATCATGATGACCGTGTTCATGGGCGTGTTCGGCCTGGTCGGGATCGGCATGGCAGTGAATACCATCGTCGTGCGGAAGAAGGTCTCCGACGCGATGATGGAGGGCATGGTGGTCGAGGTGGTCGGTCCTGCGTACAGGACCAGTTCCGCGGGAAAAGTCCAGGCGTGGACCGTAGGGCCAGTCTCAATGATGGCCACAAGAGAGACTCTCGGGCTGCTCCGGGAGGGGGCGCCGACGAGTATCTTATGCGTGCCGAGGCTGAAGGCCGCGATAGCGATCAACAATGTCGGGCTGAAGAACGGAGCGAAGGCAATGCTCCCGCCGAACCTGGAGTCGATGGCCGTGCCGACAGGCCAGGCCGCGATGCCCATGGTGGGGCAGGTCCCAGTCATGCCGTACGCTCAATACGGACCACCGGTTGCTCAATCACAACCTTCCCAACCTGATCTAGGCGACGATTACCTTCCGCCACCGCCAGACTAAACGACGACCTGGCTTGAGAGATGCTTGTACAGAAGCCCTTTATAGAACGACCGTAATCTACGCCGTCCTGATGCAGGGATAGCCAAGCCTGGTCAACGGCGCTAGATTCAGGGTCTAGTCGCGCAGGCGTCCGCCGGTTCAAATCCGGCTCCCTGCACATCGACATGGCTGGCATCTTCTCAATCAGCGGTTCTTGGCTCAGGCCTCTTTTCCGGATGCGCAGAATCGTAGGCCTCGTCGAGAAGGCGGAATGCATGGTCGGGGCGAATCCTCGCGTAATAGAGCTCGGTCGTCCGCGTGGTCTTGTGTCTGAGGGCTCTAGAGACCGCGTCGGGACGACCTCCCCAATCAATTAGCATCTGCCCGAAGGTCGCTCGCAAGGTCTGGATCCGGAATCTGATCCCGGACCACCTCTCGGCCGCCGCCTTGACCTTGCCCCACATACCATCGGTCCAATAGTCCGCGATGCCTTCGGTCACCTTAGGCACGAGGGCCTCGCATGATTCGATGCCCGCAACAGCGAGGTTGTGATTTCGTTCCTTCAAGAACTCGACCACAGTCTCGCGGGCGGGTGGCAATATCCGAGCAGGTGCTGCGACAGCCCAGCTGCTCTCACCCTTGGGATGAGCTACGACGATGGTCCAAGTGTCGATGCCTAGGTCCTCCAGTCTGGCTCGACGGAGCTCTGACCTCCTGAGCCCTGAATACGCATACATCGCGACCATGAACCGAGCCACCGCGCCCTCGTACCGAGGCATCGTTCTCAGCTTCGATCGGATCTCCTCGACTCGCGATTCCGGCAACACTCTGACCTCGGCAGACACCTTCTGCGGGAATCGCACATAATGCAGCTTCTTCATCTGGTCGATCACCCCGTTGTTCTCGAACCGCAGGAATCCATTGAGGTAGTTCATGTAGTTGCATTGAGTGGAATGTGCAAGACTGATGCCGTGCCTCGTCTTCCTCGTCCTCATCCACTCCATGAAAGCCGCAATGTCGTCCATGGTCAACCTCCGAGGATTTGTGGTGCTGACCTTGCCTTCCTTCCTCAGCTCGAGGAAGGCCCCGTGTATGGTCCTGAAGCCTCGCTCCATTGTCTGGAGAGTCTTCGTCGCGTAATAGCTCTTGATCCCCTCGATGTAGGCTCGCTGACAGGGGAGCCATGGATCTCGGCCCACGAATCTGGTCCTCCTTGGTCGACCCTAGCGGATAGTCCCCGCAGCGGATCATGACCGATAGATGAGCCACGGGAAAGCCCCCTGTGAGGATTTGCGTTACATGCAGCGAGATCAGGTCGGACTGGGAGCTCGGCGATTGTTGTCAGAAGGGAGCTACGGCGAAACACGTCTCTTCTTGGGTCTGCCATCCCTGCTAGCCTTCTTCAGTACCTCTTGAAGCACTTCGCCGAGCCTCTTCGCTGTTGCGCGGGACATGTATACCCTCACACCGTCAACCATCATCTTGCCTTCCGTCTTGACACCAGGCAGCTCGAGGAAGTCGATGTAGGGATCCCTTCGCCCGCAGTAATGTCTCACAGCATCATCCATCGAGGCGCTTCCGCTCCTATCGTCCAGAGAAGCGTACGAAAGGAACGTGAGCGCCGTAAGCTTCTTCGAATCAAGGTTGGCGCGATACAGAGGACTCCTGCGCGCCGAGGACATGTTCCTTATGATTCCATGATCAATTAGCACGCGAATGCCCCTTCTCACGCTTGGATCGGAAAGACCCGTGAGGTCCATCAACTCCCTGTGCGTGTAGTTCGAGTGAGGGTCGGCAACGATTTCCTGAAGTACCCTGAGCTCGGCGGTGTCGCCCAAGAGACCGTCGAATGGTTTGTCAAGAACGACTTCGATGGACTTTGGGAGTTCCTTTCTTCCTGGAGATGACATGTCTTTCATCCTTCGCTTGCAGAATACGGGAGGCGAATACCGATATAAATGTTTGTCTATCTTAATTCTTCTTTTGTGAACATATACTGAGTCTGAGCGTGGTGGGGAACCTCGACATCATGCATCTTCGCCCACTCGTCTGCCCATTCGATATCCTTGAGCCAGACAACCTTGTCCCCCCTGCTAAAAACAATCGTGATCTTATCCTGTCCCCACAATCCGATCGTCGAATCGACCTCCAAACCGAGATGACGGAGCTTCTTCTCGCATGTGGTCAGATGCTTCGCTCCGCCATTTCGCTTGAGCCATCCCAGGAACTTTGCATTGAGACGGTTCTCGTCTTCATCCGCCATTCTCTCCCCTCTGAAGCTGGACTATCTGTGCATCTCGGATACAAATCCATTGACTGGAGGTATACGAATGTGGTATCACACCATCTGCAGACGGATCAAGACCCTAGCTATTGGCTCAGGTTTGCATTCCCCTACATGCAGACTGCGTCCCCTCTGCGCCACAATAGATCTCTAGTGCGTCCCGATTCCTCTCCTTTCCCCCGCATATCCTGAATGCGCCTTTAGGTATCTCTTGATGAACCACTGAATGAATACGCTGTCACTGTTCTTGACTTGTGACCGCTCCAATGCATTGTAGTAGCTCGTCCGATCTCCGTAAGGGATGTCAAGCAGAGGATATCCGTTCTTCTTCAGCACGAAATTCATGATCAACCGGCTCACCCTGCCATTGCCATCAGAGAACGGGTGCACTGTCACGAACTTCAAATGCGCCGCTGCAGCGAGCTCGACCGGGTGGAGGCGTGTCTTGGACCGATTGTACCATTGGAAGAACTCCCGCAGCAGAGAATAGACCTCCACAGGGCTTGGAGGCATGAACCGGCTGCCGGATATCCAGACCTGATTAGTTCTGATCCTCCCTGCGATGTCAGGCTTCGTTTCCGAAAAGAGCTGCTTGTGCCAGTACAATATGATCTGCAAGGACAGATCCCGTTCGTATTCAAGGACCTCACGAAGGACCCGATAATGTGCCTCTGCCTCCTTGACATCCGCGACTGGTTTCGATCGCGGGCTCAATCCCCGCTCTAGAAGATCCGCGGTCTCACGATATGTCAGCGACGAGCCCTCGATCCGGTTTGTGTCATAGGTGAACTTGACTGCGAAAGAGCGCGCATTCTTCTCAAGAGCACTCTTAGGTATCGTTCGGAGTTCCTTCGCGTAGTTTGATCGTATGGCTTCGAGTAGAGGATGCCAGCGCTCCCTGAATATCTCCGCGAGGAACTCTCGCTTGACCTCATCAAGGTTGGGGGGCAGTTTGACCCCAAGGTACTTCTCACGAGCTTCGTACCCTCCCGATGTTCTGAGAGTGTGTCGAAGGTAGAAGTACGCCCTCGTTCCGACTTGTCTCTTCCTGACCGTTACCACGGCAACTGATTACCCTCACATATTAATAAATTTTTCGATTAGATGTAGATTGTGAGGGTAGAAACCTTGCGACGTCCGGAGCAATCTGCAGCAGTTCAAATGTTGCACCATTTAAACCACTTCTTCTCTAGGAAGAAACCTTAAGGGGAAACGCGATTACGACCGACATGAAGATCGAGTACTACCACGCTTCGAAGTACGGCAACGGAGCCATGGTCGCAGAGGAGTTCAGGAAACTCATGCTCGCCAAAGGAGTTACTGTGAACGTCCACCACATCCGGGACGCACGGCCGAAGGAACTCGCGCCGGCGGACCTGTACGTGTTCAGTTCGCCCGGCCGCGCCGGCAGGCCGATCGGCAGCATGCGCCGGCTCCTGAAGAAGATGCAGCTGGCGCCTGGAACCAAGTATGCCATCTTCACCACAGAGGGGGCGTCCCGACCTGACAAGAAGACAGGCAAGTTGCCCACTGAGGAGGAAATTGCGAGATGGGAGCACGTCAGGCCGATAATGAACGAGCTGCTCCAGAAGAAGGGCCTGAAGAAGGTCGCGGAAGGGAATGTCTTCGTGACCGGAATGAAGGGGCCCCTGGAAGAGGGGTGGCAGAAGAAGGTGGAAACCTTTGCGGCCCAGATCCTAGACGAGGGTTGAGACCGCCCCTCTTTCCCTCTATCCCTTGACCCGAACAAAGCCGCAATCAGAGAAAAGAGGAATGACAAATGGACGACGCAACAAGAACGCAGTGCATCGCGGTGTTCGGTGGATCTGGATTGCTCGGAAAGGAGATCATCGGGACTGCCATGAGGAAGGGAATGCAGGTGAAGGGACTATACAAGCCAGGATCTGAGCCGCAGATTCAGACAAAGGGTCTAGAAATAACCACAGGCCAACTTACAGAATCCCCCAAAATCCGGCACACTCTAGAGGGCACCATTGGTGCCATAATCGTATTCGGTCCTCGGCTCGGAAAGAGGAACAACCCACAGCCTTTCTGCGCAGATGCGACAGCAAGGATCATAGAGGAAATGAAGAAGCTTGGGGTGGAAAGGCTCATCGTTCAGACAGGCGCCATGGCTGGGGGAGACTCTCCAAATTGGTCTTGGTTTGTACGGCGCTTCGTCAAGAGTTACCGCAAGAACTACCCTGAGATCAACAAGGACAGGGATGCCCAGGAGACGGTCACTAAAGAAAGTGGTCTGGATTGGACCATAACCAGGACATTCCGCATCTCCAGTGGAAAGGGCACTGGAAAGGTGAGGGCCCTGGAGAATGTCCGCATATCGTTCTTTACACACACCCCGAGACCTGATTTCGCGAAATTCCTGCTTGATGAACTGATGAGTGGCACTCATCACAGGAAGACGATATACGTGGTGAAGTGAGGGAAACGTCTCGATTCTTGTCCGGCTCCATGCACAAGTCGGTTTTGAGTCAGGCCGCGCGGTATGCATCCCATTACATATAGACTCGAAAGGCCAAGGGACCAAAAGCCCCCCGAGCCGTTCTACCCAGCCATCCACGTACGAAAGCTTAGATATATGGCATGCTGTAGATTATTGTGGATAGAAAGCCAAGGATATTCACACTGACGGTCCGAATGACACAAAGGAGGCGGCACTATTCATCCTGGCGTGTATGGAACACTCTGTCTGCATGCACTATATCATGGACCTGGAACGCCCACTAGCATATCGAAATCAACGGGCATACACCTGTCTCACGTAAGCGGGACGCTCAAAGTACTCAGTTCATACGGGCTCGTAGAATGTGCCAACCCCGAGGCCCGGAAGAATCGCGTCTACAAGATTTGCCAAAAGGGAATTCGGATGCTCAGACTCGAGATCCCCGTTCCCGAGCATGGGGTCTAGGGAGTTTCCATCGCACGGCAAGGAACTCTTGTCTTTGGCGGTTCACATCTCATTGAATGCATACCCCTGAATGCGGAGATCATTGAATCGAGATCTCTGAACGGGTTGATCATCTGCCGGTTCTAGGATGTTCAGACCCGGATTATGGCCCGGAATCTACCGGTAGTTAAAGCAGAGTGCTTTACTTACCGGTAAGAAATGAAGGGGGTTCGGACCCCAATTCCTTCCCGGTAGAAAGTCGGTCGCCTCTCCTCCCCTATAGTCTTTTCCGAGACATTGCTCTGTAGAAATCCTCGATGAAGAGCAAAAAGAGAGTCTCCATCCTCCCAGAGTTGTATGACAACGCCCGAAAGATCAGTTCCTTGTGCTGCTGGCTCGGAACACGAGCCAGCACATGCGACCCC
>Ga0315286_10003387_pt1 | contig 15065 bp, 12 predicted proteins | sample YL17G10_0_MG_FD_205038 | JGI IMG/M metagenome (GOLD analysis project Ga0315286, IMG submission 205038) | Sediment microbial communities from Yellowstone Lake, YNP, Wyoming, USA - YL17G10_0 | ecosystem: Environmental > Aquatic > Freshwater > Lake > Sediment | place: USA: Wyoming | collected...
GTTCACGTACAGCGACCAGTCCGCTGGGGACCGCAAGGTGCGGATCACCCACAACTGGGTCGAGCGGTCGGCCTCAAGACCGCCGGCGGCACCGACCGGCGCGGTCTCTCCCTCGGATGGCGGCGAGACGAACGGCACAGATGTCGTCTTTCAATGGACAGCTCCCGGTGACCCCGACGGCGACGCGATTGCCGACTACCAGTTCGAGCTGTCCGGCCGGGCCGATATGAAATGGCCGCTCTCGATGAGCTTCTACAAGCTCATCTCGCGGACTGCCGACGCCGCGAAGGAAAAGGATAAAGACACCGGCAAGGAGAGAATCACCGTCAAGGCCCAGTACACCTTGCCCCTGCCTGGTTTGCTGACGCCGGACCGCCCGTACTACTGGCACGTGCGGGCCCAGGACGGCAAGGGGGTGTGGGGACCTTGGAGCAAGACTTGGAGCTTCACTGCCCGCGGTCCCGCGTACCCGCTGGATGCGACCGTGGATTACAACCAAGCCAAGAGTGTGGGCACTCTTCGCTGGAAAGCCAACTCGGTGGGGCGTGCGCCGGTCAAGTACCGGGTCTATGGCAGCGATGAGAAGGGCTTTACGATTGCCGACCAAAGGCACCAGGGCGTTGTTGGCGTCACCAAGAAGGAGATGGCGGACTGGAACCCGTGGTTCCCCGCGAACTTCATCGCCGAGACCACGGCCACGGAGCTGGCGGTGCTTGGCGGCGACGTTGGCTTGCCCACAGCCAACAAGACTTACTACCGTGTAGTGGCGGTCGACGGGCAGGGCAAGCGCAGCGGGCCATCAGATTATGCCGTTGCTCCCCGGCCCATCATCTACAGTAAACCGGTGGCGGCCGCGCGGGTTGCCGCCGAATACCGCTATCAGGTGCTTGCCAATCGGTCTTTGGGGGACCTCAGCTCGCGGATGGCGGGTGACCAGCAGACCAGCGGTTACTTCGACATCGAGAAGCCCCGATTCACGCTTACCCAAGGGCCGGTGTGGCTCAAGATCGACGAGGCCACCGGCGTGCTCTCGGGCACGCCGGATGTACCGGGCAGGACCGACGTGACCGTCACTGTCGCCATCGATCGCCAGGTGCGAAAGCTTGATGAGGCGGTACTGCGTTGGGGTAACGAAAAGGTCCTTTCTGTGAATACCGAGCGGGTTGGCGCAACGACCCAGAAGTTCGTCATCGACATTATGAGGAGAGAGCCATGAGAACGTGCGTATTCGTGTTCGTGCTGACCATAGCTTCGGCGGTATTTGCGGCCGAGTCGCCCCAATGGGCGACCAAGGACCTCAACGCCGGGATCATCGGAACCGACACCACCCATGTGCCGGAATTCACGAACCTGTTTCGGACACATCCGCAGTGGCGGATCAAGGTAGTGGCGGCGTTCAAAGGGGGCAGCCCTGACCTGCCGACCAGCGCCAATCGTGTCGAGGGGTTCGCCAAGACGATCCATGACAAGTACGGCGTCGAGATCGTCGGCAGTATTGAGGAACTCTTGAAGAAGGTGGACGTGGTCCTTTTGGAAAGCGTGGACGGCCGGCCGCACCTGGCCCAGGCCACGCCCGTGCTGAAGGCCGGCAAGCGTCTGTTCATCGACAAGCCGCTGGCCGCCAGTCTGGAAGACGCCCGCAAGATCGCGCAGCTCTCGAAGGAAACGGGCACGCCGTTTTTCAGTTGCTCGTCGTACCGGTTTCATTCGGATATTCCCCGGCTGCGCGACAGTCCCAAGGTCGGCAAGGTGACCAAGGTCCAGGCCAGCTCGCCTTTCAGCAAGCTCGAATTCCACCCCGACCTGTATTTCTATGGGATTCACGGGATCGAGGCGCTGTATGCCGTGATGGGGCCCGGATGCATGAGCGTCTCCCGCAAGACCGAGAATGGCGCCGACGTCACGACCGGCCAATGGAAAGACGGGCGCATCGGCGTTTACTATGGACCGGCAGAGGGTGAGAAGGTGCCGGCGATCCGCGTTTGGGGCACGGAAGGCACGACCCAATCCGCCGACAAGGGTAGTTACGACGGTCTCGTGCTCGCGATCGCCGAGTTCTTCCAGACGGGCCGGCCGCCGGTCAATCCTGCGGAGACCCTGGAGATCTTCGAGTTCATGACGGCGGCGCAACAGAGCAAGGATCGGGGCGGGGCCCAGGTGCCGCTTGCCGAACTTCGCAGATGAAGGAATTGGGACTGCGAGCCTCGTGCCACCCGGCACGGAAATCAGGTCTTGCTCCTGATCCGCTCCGCCGCATCGTCCAGGACGGGTGCGAGATTCGGCCACGCGAATCGTCTCAGCTTCACTCGGATGGGCTCGGTCGCCCGGAACAAAGAATCATTGCTCGCGAGGCGGTCGGCCAAGTCGGCCAGTCTGGCGGCCAGACTCTTCGCACCGCCTTCGTAGAAGAACTCCTGTGCTGTTCCGTCATTCTGTCGCCCGAAGACCTCCGGATAGGCGAGACGGTTGGGGACGAGGGGATAGGCCCCGGCGAGCGTGGCCTCCACGGCACTGAGGCCGAAGAACTCGTGGGCCGCCGTCGAGACGAAGACATCCGCTTCGAGCAGGGCGGCCTCGTATTCCGCCCGGTCCTGCTGGTAGCCCCAGCGGTCGATGTGGCCGGCGAGGTGCTGACGGGCCTGGGCGAAGATCTCCGGGACCTCGCGAAACTGCTCGCCGATGACGCTGATCCGAAATGAGACCCGCCGGTCCTTAAGCTGTTGGGCCGCTTTGAAGAACTCCTCGGGGTTCTTGTCGTGCTCCCACCGGGCCGCCCACAGGATTCTCATGGGCCCAGGTGTTCGGGGACCGCGCGGGGCGAACACGCCGACACCCGGCGGAAAAACCTCCGCTTTAGCCTGAATACGGGCAACGGCGTCAAAGGGCTGGTAATCCGGCATCCGGGTCAGGAAAGCCTCCAGGGCTTGCAGAAACGAGTCCCTGTGGAAGGCGGAGTTGAACCAGACGGCGCTGGCGGCCAGGGCGCTGGTCATATTCGTCATGGCGAACTGATAGTCACGCTCGTTCTCCATCCGCACGGGATAGGTCAATTGATTCTCGTGGAAGTACAGGAGGCTGGGCAGGTCGCGGATCTCTCTGGGGGCCAATCCGAGAAACTCGGCGAGGTTCAACATGTCGGAGCCCAACAGCAGGTCCCACCGCGCGCCCTGCGAGAGCATCCGGCGGGTCTGCTCGGCGAAGGTGACGGCCGCGTGCCGCATGCGCCATTTCCATTTGTAGGCGGGCAGGGACAGGACCGTCCACTCGTGTTTTCCTGCGGCCGACCAGCCATCCAGGAAAGCCTTGTGGCTGCCGCCGTAATAGGGCTCAAGAGCCAGAATCCGCATATTGTGAGAAGTAGGATGTTTGAAGTGTGAAGTTTGAAGTGGACACTCCGAGACTTCACGTTCCCGCACGTCCAACGGAAAACCTCACACTTGAAACTCTTTTTTGTCGATCAGCACCTAATCGAAAGCATACCACGCGATGCCTTCGAAGGTCCAGACCTTCGCGTACTCGTCCACGAGCTTCTGCTTCTCGCTTTCACTGATCGAGTAGAAGTGGCGGCTTTTGCTTTCGGACCAGAAGCGGTAGACCGGCTTGCTGCCGACGGGGGCACGATCCGGCGGGAAGGCGTAGAAGGCCACCCCCTCAAACGTCCAGACGTGCGAGAACTCCTTGATGAGCCGGGCCTTCTCCGCCTCGTCAATGGTGTAGAAGTGCCCGCCGAGCTTGTCCGACCAGAACCGGTAGACGGGCGCCAAGTCGGGGTCGCGGCCGTTGGAGCCCTGGTTGGTGAGCAATTCGAAAGCGAGGTCCCACGCCGTGGCTTTTGGCAGCTCGATGGCCTCGCCGCTCTTCCAACGGCTCGCGAGGCTGGGCGGCCAGGAGGTGCCACGGGCATCGACCGGCTCCGTGTCCTCGATCCGGACCGCGCCGCTGCCGAAGAACTGCGGCCTTGTCGTCCATCCCCAGGGATACTTGGGGCTCGGCATATTGGGATCGTATAGTGCGGCGATGCTGAGCCAGTACATGGTCGGCACGCTCTTGCCGCCGTCGGTTGCCAGCACCGGATGGAACCACTCATCCTGGGAAAGCAGCCAGGTGAACTGGAAGCACGTGTCATCGCTGACGCGTCCCGGATCGCTGTGGTAGCCCGCAATGCTCCAGGTCCAGCCGGTGCAGTATGCCTCCCAGACCAGCGTATCCGGATGTCCAAAGCCCTTCGGGTCGCCGGCTTTGGTCGTCGTGATATCGGTCCAGACCGCGACGTGGAAGGCCAGCGGCATCTCCATCGGCAACGCGGGCTGCGTCCATCCCTCGAACGAGCCGGACCACTGGAAGCCGGTGATCGGGCGGTCGTCTTCGCATTTCCAGTCGTCGGCGACGATCTGGTGCAGGTGCAGGTCGGAAGGCTCGCCCCAGCCGTTGAGAATGAAAGGCGTGGCGGGATCGAACTGCTGCGGCGCCTGGCTCCATTTGAGTCCACCCTTGCCGCTGTTCATTTGAGGCGAGAGCCGGTCCGCAATGGCGACCTGGTAGTCCTCCACCTCTCCATCCGCCGCGGCTCCATAGTAGGAGAGCAGCCCGCGAGCGTTGAAGCGGAAGCGTGCGAAGGTGGCTCCTTTCGCGGCTGTCGACGGAACTTTGAACGACAATTTGTTCCCTCCGGGCACCAGCAGTTGGTCCGTGAAGATTTGCTCACCCTTGCCGCTGAAGCTACCGTCCCGGTTGAAATCGACCCAAGCGTTGAGGTAGCCCTGGACCGAGGCAGTCACTTCAATCGTGGCCGGCTGGCCCGGCGACAGAGACGACGTGAACACAACGCCGTCTTCATCGCTTTGCCCGTTGAGGTCGTCGCCGTTTGCGGCCGGGCCGGGCTTGCCGTCCGGCTCCCCATCGACGGCACGTCCCAGGCAAATCCCCTCCGCGATCGTGTGCCGGGGGCCATCGCTGGCCAGGAGCGTCTTGTACGTGTCCGGGGCATCGCCGAAGTCCAGCCCAGACGTTCTCCCGGTGCCCCTGTCGCAGGTGGTGCCGGGGCCCAACCACTCATTGGGGGCCTTGCATTCCTCCTTGGTGGTCAGGGTACATTCGCCCGTCTGAGGGTTGCGGCAAGCGCCTTTCTGGGAGGTGTTCTCCCGAAGGACGGCTCCGTAGATATAGACATTCTGTCCCCGCACATCGACCGAGACCCATTCCGGGTTGTATTGATCGATGGTGAAGGTGAAGCTCGGCGCGGAAGACTTGACGTACTGGTTGTCCACCCGGTACAATCCCCGGCCCAGCATGTACTGAAGCTCCTCTCTCGCCGAAGGAGCGTCTTTGGGCAAGGGCGGTTGCTTGGCGCCAAGCTGCGACCACTGTGGCGTGGTCCAGTTTACGTTGATCTCGATGGTGGTGGGCTTGGTCGGATCGACGGCCCGGACGTAGGTCACGTACTGGAGATGGCCTTTGCCGGCGACGTCGAAGGGCTGGTTGTAGAACCACTGCCGATACCAGCCGGTTTCGGGATAGTGGTACCAGGTTCCGGCCCCGTACCCGTGACCGTCGCCGCTGACGTAGCGGCCGTTCACGTCGAGAGAGATGCGGTACCAGGAACCCGGATAGCTGTTCGGATCTTCCGTCGTGCTCTGTTTGGCGAGGGCTTGACAGGAGAAGATCATCACGATGGCAAGCAGAATCCCGGTGACTGATCGTCGGACTGTCGATGCGTTCATAAGCAGGTCCTATATCAAGACTTAGCTCGGTGCCGCGATGGGATCGAATGCAGGATCGCCACGAGGTGTGCGCGTGCATTTCCACCACCCTATTCCGTCAAAGAATCGGCCGTGGAACGGCCCTTCTCCAGCCAAATGCGGCCGGGCGGTCCCGAACCGCCGATAGGGCCGCAACGGGGCACACATTGTCATTGACAGGCTATGCAGTCCTCGGAAAAGCGGACGTTGCGGTGCGCAAAAGCGGAATCTGCGCAGAGACCGGCGTGGATGAACTTGCGGCTGCCAGGGCGGTATTGCTTCACCGCTCGGGAAGGCGGCGGGGCGTTGCCGAAGTTCATGACGCCGACAAGGAGAAGGCAATGAATCTGGCTGACTACTTTGACGATGTAGGGGTGTCGGTGTCCTCGGCACGGCCGATCCCAAGAGGATCCAGGCGCTGCGACGCAAGAGCCGCAGCGGCGTTTTCTTTGCGGTATTCGATCATCCCATAACGGGAGGCACAGAAAGCACTTAGGCTGCATGGGGTGCTCGCAAAATCCAAAATGCGAGCGTGCCGTGGTTGACAGTCCCGCTGGCAGGGCGTATAGTACCGGCTTTGTTTTCGTGATTGTGAACACAAGCACAAAGTCGTCGTGTGGGTGTCATGAGGTACCACAAGATTCCAGACGAAACGGTGCGCCGGTTGCCCATCTACCTGCGGGGGCTGATGGTCTCGGCGGACCAGGGATGCGAGCATATCTCGAGCCAGTCGCTGGCGGACTCGGTGGGGGTGGATGCCTGGCAGATTCGCAAGGACCTCTCGTATTTTGGGGATTTCGGCACGCCGGGCGTTGGCTATAATATCGAGAAGCTGGCCCGAGGGATCAAGAAGACGTTGCGGCTGGACGCGATCCGAAGGGCCGTTCTGGTGGGGGTGGGTGACCTGGGCTCGGCGCTGCTGGCGTATCCGGGCTTTCGCATGTACGGGCTGGACATCGTGGCGGCTTTCGATGCCGATCCGAAGAAGATCGGCAAGACGGTGAACGGGGTCGAGATCGAGGACGCGGCGAAGATCGGCACCTTGAGACAACGGGACATCAGCTTGGCCATCGTTGCGGTCCCCCGTGCGGCGGCCCAGTCGATGGTGGACGAGCTGGTGGCGGCCGGCGTCAAGGGGGTCCTGAATTTCGCGCCCTGCAAGCTGGTGGTTCCCAAACGGATCAAGGTGATTACGCTCGATATCGCGATGGAGCTGGCTCGCCTTCCTTACTATATGCCGCGAGTGGAGCAGATGAGCGAAACGTGAGAGACACAAGCGGCGGTGGACGCGATTGTACGAAACAGACTCGGAAGTGGTTTTGAGGCTTTGGGAGCCGGGATTCTGCAATGACTGTGCAAAAGATAACGAAGAGTGAGTTTACGAGCTTTGTCGAGGCCCTGATCCGGACCCAGAGCGTCATTGGCGTTCAGGCCAAGGGCGACCGGTTTGACTTCGGGCCTCTGGAGTCGGCCAAGGACCTGCGGCTGGACTACGACGTGACGCTTGGGCCGCCGAAGAAGTACTTCCTCCCGCCGGCGGAGGTGCTCCTGACGTACGAGGTCGGCGGTCCCTACCAGTCGCAGCTCGACGGGCAGAAGTTCATCCTGCTCGGCGTGCATCCCTACGACATGGCCGCTATCAACCAGATGGATGAGCTGTTCCAGCAGGACAACTACGACACGCACTACATGACGCGACGGCAGAACGCGACGATCATCGCCTGCGACGTTGTCCGGCCTTCCGATCATGTCTTCGCCTCGTCCATGGGGACGGCGCTCGTCAAAAAGGGCTACGACATTCTGCTGACCGACGTCGGCGACAGCTACGTGGCCGAGGCCGCAACGCCCCAGGGCGAGCAACTGCTGGCGAAGGCCCAAGGGGCGAGCCCAGCCGATCCGCAGGCGTTGAAGAAGCGCGAGGACGTTTGGGCCCGCAACAAGAAGTCCTTGAACCGGCACGAACTCAAGTGCGATCCCGCTTATCTGCCCAAGCTGCTGGCCAAGGCCTACAAGCACTCTGTCTGGGAGGAGAAGGCCAAGACGTGCTTCTCCTGCGGCTCGTGCAACCAGGTGTGCCCGACCTGCTACTGCTTCAACGTCCAGGACGACGTGAGCTGGGACCTCAAGGCGGGCCAGCGCATCCGGGAATGGGACGGCTGCCTGCTGGACGGCTTCACGAAAGTCGCCCCTGCCCACGAGTTCCGCAAGGCGCGGGCGGACCGGTTCCGGCACCGGCTGTATCGTAAGGCCGCCTACGTGCCGCAGAAGATCGGCGGCCAGATCGCCTGCGTCGGCTGCGGCCGGTGCGTCGGTGCATGCCTGCCCGATATCGCGAATCCGGTGAGCATCTACAACCGGCTGATCGACGACTTAGGGATTGGCTAACGGATTGGCTATGGATTACGGCAGTCATCAATCAGCAATCATCAATTATCCATGCTTAGGAGTTGACTGATGTGTCAGTGTTGTGCGGAAAAGAAAGATATCTACCTGCCGCAATTGGCGACGGTCGCGGACATCAGCCAGATGAACGTCACTGAGAAGTACCTGCGGTTGGCGATGGATGACGGCCAATTCGACTTTGTCCCCGGCCAGTTCGTCGAGGTCTCGGTCGCCGGTATCGGCGAGGCCCCGATCACGATCAGCTCGTCGCCGACTCTCGGAGACAGCTTCGAGCTGGTGGTTCGCAAGATCGGTCGCGTCAGCGGCGCCATCCACAACCTCAAACGCGGCGACAAGGTGGGGATTCGCGGCCCGCTCGGCAAAGGAATCTACCCCGTGGATGAGGCCAAGGGCAAGAACGTTGTCTTCATCTGCGGTGGTATCGGCATGGTGCCCCAGCGGTCGTTCATCAGCTACGTGCTCGACAATCGCGGCGACTACGGCGACGTGGCTATCCTCCAGGGCACCAAGTCCTACGATCTGCGGCTGTTCACCTCGGAGATCGAGGCCTGGAGCCAACGCCGCGACGTGCAGGTGCTCGAAACGCTCGATGAGGCCGATGCGCGCTGGAAAGGCAACGTCGGCGTCGTGACGAAGCTGGTCTCCAAGGTCGAGACCGACCTGAAGTCGGCCATGATCCTTGTCTGTGGCCCGCCGATCATGTACAAGTTCGTGCTGATGGCCCTCGCCGAGCACCGTGTGCCGCACAGGAGCATCTTCCTGAATCTCGAACGGAAAATGAAGTGCGGCGTGGGCAAGTGCGGACACTGCCAGATCAACCACGCGTACGTCTGCATGTCCGGCCCCGTATTCCGATATTCCGATTTGGCTTCTCTGCCGGAGGCGATCTAACCATGGCGAAACCCAAGATTGCGATATTCGATTTTGCCTGCTGCGAAGGTTGTCAGCTCCAGATCGTCAACCTCGAAGAAGAGATCCTCAGTCTCCTTGGGGTCGCCGACGTCGTGGAGTGGCGCGAGGCGATGAGCGAAAAGAGTGACGAGTACGACATTGCCATCATCGAGGGGTCGATCACCCGTATGGAGGATGAAGAGAAGCTCAAGCTGATCCGCAGCCGGGCCAAGGCGCTGATCGCTCTGGGCGCCTGCGCCGTGATCGGCGGCATCAACAAGCTCAAGAACAACTTCGACGACCTCGACGAGGTGAGGGAGTGCGTGTACGGCAAGGCCGCCGGCAAGCCGCACCTGCGAACGGGGCCGACCAAGGCGGTGGGTGAGGTGGTCCAGGTCGATTTCTGCGTGCATGGATGTCCCATCGACGGGAAGGAATTCACGTACATCGTGCGGTCCCTGCTGATGGGCAAGACACCGGAGATCCCCGAGTACCCGGTCTGCGTGGAGTGCAAGGCCAACGGCAATCCTTGCCTGTGGCAATATGACCAGGTGTGTCTGGGCCCGATCATCCGGGCCGGGTGCGGGGCGCGGTGCCCGTCGAGCGGGTTCCGGTGCTTTGGCTGCCGGGGCTACGTCGACAAGCCGAACGTCGATGCGGCCAGGGACGTCATCAACCGCTACGGCCTGAGCGTCGACGATCTGAAGACCAAGATGGTTCTCTTTGGAAGCAGACAGGAGCCGACGATTCATGAGTAATCGCACAGTGAACATAACCGTCCATCATATCACCCGTGTGGAAGGGCACGGTAACATCGTCGTCAATGCCACCAACGGCACGATCGAGAAGGTCCAGTGGCAGGTGCCCGAGGCGCCGCGCTTCTTCGAAGCCATGGTCCGGGGACGCAGCTTCGAGGATATCCAGACCATCGTCAGCCGGATCTGCGGCATCTGCTCGATCAGCCACTCGCTCGCCGCGACGAAGGCGGTCGAGAATGCCACGGGCATCCAGGTTTCCGAGCAGGCTGACAAGATCCGCCTGCTGATGCACTACTCGGAGCAGTTGCAGAGCCACGTGCTGCACGTCGGCTACCTGGCGGCCCCGGACTTCTTCGGCGTCCCGTCGGTGGTGCCGCTGGTGGCGATCGCGCCGGACCCTGTCAAGACGATCATCGGCCTGCACCGGCTCGCCAACGAATGGTCGGCCCTGTTGGCCGGCCGGATCACGCATCCCGTGACCCTGCGGCCGGGTGGCCTGACGAAGATCCCCACGGAAAAGCAGCTTCGCGAGTTGCAGGACCGGCTGCGAAAGTGCCTGCCCGACCTCAAGGTCGTGGCCAATGTCGTGCTCTCCGTGGCGGGGAATATCCCGAAATTCGAACGCCCAACTGAGTATGTCTCGCTCGGACGGACCAACCCGCCCACGTACGCTTTCTATCACGGCGAGATCGCCTCGACCGATTGCGACGGTGCTGTGGCGATCAACGACTGGAAGTCGGTGGCCAACGAATACGTGAGCGATCAATCGACCGCCAAGTGGGCGAAATGGCATCGCGAATCGTACGCCGTCGGCGCGTTGGCCCGGTTCAACAACAATGCCGAGCTCTTGTCGCCGACCGCCAAGGCCGTGGCCACGATGTTCGGGCTCCAGAAGGGCTGCTGCAATCCGTTCCTGAATACGGTGGCCCAGCTTGTCGAGGCGGTGCACGTAGTGGAAGTGAGCATCGAGTTGATCGATGAGCTTCTGACCAAAGGGCTCAAGCAGGAAACGGTCTCGGTCAGTCCGAAGGCCGGCAAGGCCAGCGGCGCCGTCGAGGCGCCTCGCGGCATCCTGTTCCATGAGTACGAGTTCGACCGCAAGGGCAACTGCATGAGTGCGGATATGTGCATCCCGACCAACCAGAACCACGCCAATATCCAGAAGGATTTCGAGAAACTGGTGCCGGAGATTCTGGACGAGCCTGAGGATGCCATCCGCCAGAAGCTGGAGATGCTCGTGCGGTCCTATGACCCGTGCGTGTCCTGCTCGACGCACATGCTGGATGTGGAATTCGTGTCGTGATTTACGATTTACAATTTACGATTTGAGATTTGGAGACAGGACATCGCAAGCTTGGTCCGGCCGGCCGGCGCGATCCCGCGAGGGGCGCAAGACCCAATAGCAAATCGTCATAGTAAATGGTAGATTCATGAAAAGGTCTACGGTTGTGCTCGGTCTCGGCAACCCGCTGATGGCGGATGAAGGGATCGGTGTGGTTCTTATCGAGCGGCTCACGGAGCTCGCCGGCGAGTATCCCTCGGTCGATTTCATCGATGCCGGGACCGGGGGAATGTCGGTTCTGTATCACATCGAGGGGCGGCGCAGGGCGGTCATGGTCGATTGTGCCTTCATGAATGAGCCACCGGGTACGATCCGGCGTTTTACGCCCGAAGAGGTTCGCAGCACGAGAGTGCTCGCTCATCAGTCTCTGCATGAAGCGGATCTCATGCGGGTCATTGCGATGGCAGGGCAACTCGGCCAGGCTCCGGATCAGGTCGTCCTCTTCGGAATTCAGCCGGAGCGAGTCGAGCCTGGCATGCACCTGAGCCGGACGCTGATGGATAGAATCGGCGAATATGTTTCCACGATCCTCCGCGAACTCGCGTCATAGCGTGCAAACGAAGAGCCTCCAAGCCATTCGTTTGTCATCCGGCTATGCAAGAGTCGTGGATTTTGGTGTTTTCGTTCGTTTTCTCAGGCAGTATAATGCGGCAGTCATCACAACAAAGTGGGGTTCTCCCAAACGCAATTCATCGCGTTTGGGGACCCTTGACGCACTCGAAGTGGTCAAAGGAGAAAAGATGGCACAGGGCAAGATCCTAATCATTGATGATGATCCTGATATCACGGAAGCCATGATGGCGGTTCTTCAAAACAGAGGGTACGAGGTCCGTACCGCCCAAGACAGCGAGGAGGGCATGGAGCGGTTGAAGCAGGCCAAGCCGGACCTGATCATTCTCGACGTGATGATGAGGACCTCCCAGGAGGGCTTCGAGCTTTCGAGAGAGCTCAAGAACAACGCCCAGTACAAGGATATCCCCATTCTCATGCTCACGGGCGTCACGCAGGTGACCGGGCTGGATTTCAAGGCCGAGGCCGGCGATCCGGCATGGCTTCCCGTCGAGGAATTCCTGGATAAGCCGGTCAAACCCGACGTGCTTCTGGAGAAGGTCGAGGACCTTCTATCCGCCCGTGGAGTGTGAACCGCCGGGATGGCCGATCCATGATCTGCCGTCCGTAGATCATCAGTTGTGGACCGCAAGTTCACTATGGAAGACCTTTTCAAAAGCACCAGTCTGATCGAGAGGGCGTACTGGCTGATACGGCTGCGATGGGTGGCCATCGTGACCCTGGCGGTGGCCACATTTGCCGCCAGCGAGTTCATGGGGGTGTCCCTTCCTGCACGGGCGCTCCACGCGATCTCGGCCGTGCTGGTGGTCTACAATTTCGTGCTCTACGGCCTGCTGCGGTACTGGACCTGGGGTGGCAGGGAGCCATCCCCGAAGAGAATCGGCCGAATCCTCACGTTTCAAATCTCGGCGGATCTGTTCATCTTGGCCGCCATTCTGCATTTCTCCGGGGGCATCAAGAACCCGTTCTCCTTCTTTTTCGTGTTTCACATGATCATCGCCAGCATTCTCAGCTCCAAGTGGCAGAGCTACCTGCAGGCGACCCTGGCGATCGTCCTTTTCGGCAGCGTGGTGATTCTGGAGAGCGGCGGGGTCGTTCAACACCACGATTTGACAGGCTTTGCCGGACACGAGCCTTACCGGGATCGCGCGTTCGTCTTCGGCTTTCTCTTCGTCTTTGCCGTCACCCTGTATCTCGTGGTCTACATGACTACCTCGATCACCGAGCAGCTCCGGATGCAGCAAGACGACCTGGAGAAGGCCAACGCGATGCTCGAGGAGAAGGATCAGGTCAAGAACGAGTACGTCCTGCGCGTGACCCATGACATCAAAGGTCACCTGGCGGCGATCCAAAGTTGCGTGGAGGTCGTCTCCAACGGGCTGCTCGGGCCGCTCAATGAGAAGCAGAAGGAGTTCGTGGACAGGGCCTATCGCCGGACGACGAAGTGCATGGCCTTCATCGTGGCCCTGTTGAAACTGACCCGAATGAAGCTCAGCGGCCACCTGGACGTCGAGCGGTTCTCCTTGAGAAGCTGCGTGCTCAGTTCGCTGGCATCCGTGCAGAACCGGGCACAGGCGAAGTCGATTGCCCTGGATCACCGGATCGATCCGGGGGTCGACGAGGTCCTGGGCGAAGCCGTGCTCATCGAAGAGACCATCACCAACATGCTCTTCAACGCCGTGAAGTACACGCCGGACGGCGGAAAAGTGAGCATGGACGTCGGGCAGGAGGGCGACTTCGTTCGGGTCAAGGTCACCGATACGGGCATCGGAATCCCGCCCGCTGAGTTGCCGCGCATCTTCGAGGAGTTCTACCGGGCCGAGAATGCCCGGGCCGTCGAGCGGGACGGGACCGGTCTGGGGCTCGCCTTCGCCAAGCAGGTCGTCGAGCGGCACGGCGGCCGAGTCTGGGTCGAGAACAATCCCGGCGGCGGCACCACCTTTACTTTCACCCTGCCCAGCAAGCCAAAGCTGTGATTTCCGATGTCACAGGCCATCTTCCCGGTCACACGGCACCCGCCTTGGCGTGTGCGAGGTTTTTTTCTGGCGCTAGGTAATTCCTTTGTTTACAGTGACTTATGAACCTATTTGGAAAGGGGATTAGGTCATGGAAGATAAACAGGTGAGTGTAGAAGAAGTGAAGCGGGTCCTGGCGGCGGATTTCGACCAATTCGCCCACGAGGTAGCGAAAGCCATGAATGCCGCGCAGGCGGGCCGTATTATTGCGGACACGGAGGAACCGGTTCACCAGGCGAACGCCGTGTTTCGCGAACAAGGGTACGAGAAGGTGATCCGCCTCTTGCAGACCAAGCAGGAGGCTTTTTCCCCCTCGGCCGGAAGGACTGCGGAACAAAGGGCCGCAGCAGACCACCCACCTGACGGTCAACGGACGCGTGTCGGTGCGTAGAACGGTCTACTGGTCGCCGCAGCAGGGGACGGTCATTCCGGTCGATCAGTGGCTGGGCCTGGCGGAGCAGCGTTTCCGTCCGGGCGTGCGGGAGATGTGCTGTCGGGAGGCCTTGCACTGCCCCTTCGAGGTCGCCCGCGCCAACTTGCAACGGACGGCGCAGTTGTCGCTGGAGGGCCGCACGCTGCGGGAGATCGTGGAAAAGCAAGGGCGTGCGGTGGCGGCGGCCCAGCAACGTGGGGCCTTGCTCCCGGCGTTTACGGCGGCGGAGTGTACCGCGGGGACCCTGATTACCGGGGCGGACGGGGTGATGGTCCCCCTGGTGACGCAACAGCAAAAAGACCAGCGGCGGGCGACGGAGTTGGCCCAACGCCTCGCGCAAGGCCGGTCCTCGACGGCCCCCGTGGGTCGGCCCAAGCGGGGCAGCGAGGGACCGTTCCACGAATTCAAGCTGGTGGCGTTCTACGATCCGGACCAGGCGCATGGTCAGGTGGTGGGGACGGCGGGCGACCACACAGTGGCCGGCCGCCTGATGCGGCGGGAGGCCCGGCGTCTGCACTGGACGCAGGCGAAGGTCAAGTACGCCGTCTCGGACGGGGCCCCGTGGATCGCCCACCCGTATCAACGCCAATTACCGATGCTGGACGTACACATCCTGGACTACTACCACCTGCGGGAACACGTGATCGGGGCCAGCTACGGGCTCTATGGGGAGGGCACCTCCAAGGCGAAGCAATGGCGGGAGGAGAGGATGGGCTGGGTGTGGGAGCAGGGCTCCCTGGTGCTCCTGGATCGGCTGGGTGCGTATCGGCGGCGTCATCGGACCGGCCCCAAGCACGAGGCGTTGGCGTCGCTGCGGGATTACCTCCGCAAGCGGGTGGCGATGACGGACTACCCGACGTTCCGCCAGTTGGGTTATGACGGTGGTTCCGGACCCACCGAATCGTTGTGTGGCCG
>Ga0315286_10003388_pt1 | contig 15063 bp, 11 predicted proteins | sample YL17G10_0_MG_FD_205038 | JGI IMG/M metagenome (GOLD analysis project Ga0315286, IMG submission 205038) | Sediment microbial communities from Yellowstone Lake, YNP, Wyoming, USA - YL17G10_0 | ecosystem: Environmental > Aquatic > Freshwater > Lake > Sediment | place: USA: Wyoming | collected...
ACGGCGCAGAAAGCGCCTCAGTAATCTGTGTCCATCTGTGTTCATCTGTGGTTATGCTTATCTAACAATTCGTTCAAACTCGAGTTTGGGGTGTTTGAAGTTCAGAATCAGGCCGACGCGCAGGCCGGTGACCTGGAGGTAGTTGATCATCTTGCCGCGTTCTTCCTCCGTGATCCGGTCAATCGTCTTGCAGTCCACGATCACCTGATCATAGGCGATGAGGTCGGGGACGAAGAAACCGACGACGGTCTGTTTGTAGAGGATGTCGAAGCGGCGTTGCTGGCTGTAAGGGATCTTCAACAGGTTGAAATCCACGACCAGCGCATTCTCATAAACCTTTTCATAGAAGCCGTGCCCGATCGAGTTCAGAGCCTCGAAAGCGCAGCCGATGATCGTGCGGGTTTCTTCCTTGAGGAGAAACCGCACGTTGGTTCCAGTCGTCAGATCAGGTTCGTCGTTTGTGTTCATCGGTGTCCATCCGTGGTTGCTAGTCGTTCTTCCGGTCGGCGTGGCAGACCATGTCGATGACCACCGTGCTGGCCAGGATCAGCACGTCGTCCTCGCCGTCCCGGATCTCCACGCCGTACGTGTCGGCCCAGGAGAACCAGCGTTTGGAAACCTCGGCAACGGTCTTTCCGTCGCGCTCGAACTTGTATTCCATGTCCAGAAAACTGCCCTGCGCCTCGAGATCGTCGGGCCCGGGGACATCCACGGTGAACTTGCAGCGGAACAGGGTGAACAGGTGTTTCTTCACGACGGCCGCCACTTCACCACCGCGGCTGATTTCATAGGTGGGGCCCCACGAAAGCAGCTTCTGCCGGATGAACGCCAGTTCCTTCCGCTGCAGATCCTGGAACGAGAGTTTGTTGCCGATGCTAAAGGCCTTGCCGTCCACGAAGAACACGTCTTCGCCGGCTTCGTTCTTGATGGCGAAGTCGTCGCCCCAGCTAAAGAGCTTCTGCTTCATCACGTAGCGCATATCTCGGTGCTTTCGCTTTGCGAACCGGCAACCTGTGTCGGGCACAAACAAAAACGCCTCGGACCGGCGAGAGTCTGAGGCGCAGGCGTCCACGGATTGTCCCCGCGAACGCTACATCGTCGTCGTCGGGGTCTTCAATCCGGTCAACATGCCGTGACGGTAGGGAACCGGGCGCGATTTGGCAAACGGAAAGCCCACCGGGTTCAGCCCCAGGGCAGATGGTCAGGACTCGTCCTCCTTGTCGAGGCTGACCTGGTAGAGGTAGCGGATGACGCGGCTGGTCAGGTAGGGCTGTTGGCCCTGGGCCAGTTGGCGTTGCGCTTCGAATTCCGCGCGGATGCGTGCCAGCTCGCCGGCATCGAGCCAGAACCCGCCGCAGCCGGGGCATTCGTCCACCTCGACGCGGCGTTTGGGGCTGTGAAAGTGGCGCATCAGCTTCACGCCGGCGCAGCGCGGGCATTCCCGCTTCCGGTGGGGATCCAACTGAATCTGGGGATCGCGCTCGACGTTCGTCAGCCATTGCGTGGCGGTGTCGTCCTCCTGTTCGATGCGCTGAAGCTCGAAGGCGTCGAACCAGATGCCGCCGCAGCCGCCCTGGCAGACGTCCACGGTTACACTTCCCACCTGCAATGGGGTCAACTCGTTGAAACACGCTGGACATTTCATAATTCGCCTCTTGTCTGCGATTGGACCGGTGGCAAGCTAGGCCCGAAACCCCGGCGAGGCAAACCCAAACAGTCTGCCACGACACGGCCTCAATCCTTCGCGACAACCGCATGCGCCTCACCGTTGGGTGTCCACGCTTTAGCGTGTCAAGCAGGCTAAAGCCTGGACACCGAACGTCGGGGCCCATAGTGCCGTCATCGGTCGCTAAAGATTCAGGCGGAACCGTCTGAGTGGTGCAAATAAACCAGAAGAGTGCTATCACCACCGCCGTGGCCAACATTCCGACCTCCCCACTCGCGGCGCCGGTCGCGTCGCTCCGGGGCGTGGGACCGGAACGCGCCGCCCAGCTCGCGCGGCTCGGCCTGAACACCGTCGGCGACCTGCTGCTGCATCGTCCCCGCCGGTATGAGGATCGCCGCCACTTCAAGGCGATTGCCGAGTTGCAGCCCGGCGAGGCCGCCACCGCCCGGGGACGGATCGTGGCGCTGGGCCTCAAACGCTGGCGCGGCGGGAGCAAGTCCACGTTCGAGTTCATCCTCGAGGACGGCACGGGCCGGCTCCATTGCCGGTGGTGGAACCTGCCGTTCATGCAGCATTACTTTCAGTCGGGCGATGAAGTGCTCGCCTACGGCAAGTTGGAATCGCTCCGGCCGCGCACGATGGACCATCCGGAGACCGAAGTGGTCGAGACAGACGGTGAGAGCCTGATCCACCTGAATCGCCTGGTGCCGATCTATCCGCTCACGGAAGGGTTGCCGCAACGCTGGCTGCGCTCGTTGCTCTGGCGCGTCCTGCCGCAGCACGTGTCGCACGTGGCGGAGCCCTGGCCGGGGCTGGCGACCCCCGACCTGCCTTCGCGCGCGAACGCGATCCGGCGGCTGCATTTCCCGGAGGAACTGACCGATGTGGCCCTCGCCCGTCGCCGGCTTGCCTTGGACGAGTTCCTTGAGCTCCAGGTCGCCATCCAACGCCGCCGCCGCCGCCTCCAGGCGAACGCGCGCGCGCTGCCCTGCGCCGGGGACAACCGCCTGATGCGGCCGTTCCTCAAACGGCTTGGGTTCACGCTGACGGGGGCCCAGACGAAGGTGCTGCGCGAAATCCGCCACGACCTCGGCGGAACCCAGCCGATGCGCCGGCTCCTGCAAGGGGACGTCGGATCCGGCAAGACGGTCGTCGCCGCGTGCAGTGCGCTCATGGCGTTGGAGAGCGGCTTCAATGTTGCGTTGATGGCGCCGACGGAGATCCTGGCCGGCCAGCACTTCGATACGTTTCGTCGCTGGTTCGAGCCGCTGGGCACCCAGGTTCACCTCCGCACTGGCGCCCGGAAAACGGGCGACCGCCCGGAATTCCCGGACGCGTCACTCGCGACGCGTCCCTCGCCACTCTTGGTGGTGGGGACGCATGCGTTGATCGAGGACACCGTGGCCCTGGACCGGCTGGGATTGGTGATCATCGACGAACAACACAAGTTCGGCGTGGCGCAACGCGAGCGGCTCGTCCGCAAGGGCAGTTACCCACATCTCCTGGTCATGACCGCCACGCCGATCCCGCGGTCCTTGGGCCTGACACTGTATGGCGACCTCGATCTCTCGGTGATCGACGAACTGCCTCGCGGGCGCGGGCCGCTGAAGACGTTCGTGCGCTCCGCGGACAAGCTCCCCAAAGTCTGGGAATTCATCCGACGCCAGATCGCGCAGGGCCGGCAGGCCTACGTGGTTTATCCGCGGGTGGAAGAGACCGACCGGGGCCAGCTCAAGGCCGTCACGGTGGAGTGGGAGAAGCTGCGGCGCCAGCTCGCGCCCATCCAGGTCGGGCTGCTGCACGGCCGGCTGGGGGCCGACGCAAAGGAAGCCGTGATGGGCGGTTTCCGGGCCGGCAAGGTCCAAGTATTGGTCGCGACTTCGGTGATCGAGGTGGGCGTCGATGTGGCGAACGCCACGGTGATGTTGATCGAGCACGCGGAACAGTTCGGGCTCGCGCAATTGCACCAACTCCGCGGACGCATTGGCCGCGGAGCTCACGAGTCGCACTGCATCCTGGTGGCCGATTTGAAGACCGAGGAGGCCGCCGCGCGGCTCAGGGTCCTGGAGGAAACCCATGACGGGTTTCGGATTGCGGAAGAGGACCTGCGGTTGCGGGGGCCGGGCGAACTGCTGGGTCAGCAACAAAGCGGGCTGCCGAGCTTCCGGTTTGCGGACTTGGTGGCGGACGGAGCGTTGTTGGAGCGCGCGCGGGCGATGGCCGGGGAGATTCTGGATCGCGCGGTTGCGGCGCCCCAAGCCGGGTAGGGACGCGTTCCACCGCAGTAGTGTCCAGTTATTTATCGTTGAGCAAGAGGAACTTCTGAGATGGTTCATCGCCAACTTTTTGCTCCGAAAGCGCGGGCTGTGTCGCAAGCAACTCTTCCAGAGGTAGTTGCTCAAGAATATTGACACTCACAATTTGCAGAATTCCGTTCAAACTTTTCCGGGTTTTCAGCCTCTTCCTGACGAGGGCTTAGCCCCAAGGAAACAAGTTCAGGCTCAGAGAAATGATCGAGGAATCCAGAGCGAAGGCGACTTTGGGCAGATCCGGGTCGAACCGATCGTCCGGATAAAGCCGCGCGGCGCGGCGCATCGGGATTTGGGCCAGCGCTTGAAACAGACGCCCGTCTCGAGGGCGGTTGGCATAGGCCAAGTTGGTGCGCGAAAGGTTGCCGCGGAACCCCAGGTGATAGAGCCCGCGCCCCTTGGCGTTGAGGCAGGCAACGACATCGCGCAGGCTTTCGCGGTAAGTCAGTTGGCCGAAACAAAGCGCCAGGAAGTGATCATACGTCGTAAGTCCGCGCGTGAGGCGCGGGTTGGGGAATCGTTCGGCGCAGCGCGAAAACTCCGCGGGATACAACGCGGCGGTGATTTGAGAAAAGACGGTGGACGGGGGTTGCATCCGCCAACCTTGGGCCAAGCGGAGCGGCTTTCGAGCATAATGGTGTCGAATGATATTACGTAGAACGTCTGAACATGGTTCTCCTGAGCTCCATGTCGATAACAAAGGGTACCGCCGAAATCTCCAGCAAAATCACGGCTCAAAATCATTCGTGCCCATGGCTACGGCCAGTTGCCCGCCGCTGGGATGGAATGCGATCCCGACCGCCCGGTTCGAGCTGCTGCCGAAGGTGAAGACCTGTTCCTCCGCCTCCCAATCCCACACCTTCGCCAACCCCCCCGCGTCCTGCGACACCACCCATTTGCTGTCGGAGCTGAAGAACGTCGCAGTCACATTGGTCTCATGCGCTTGGAAGCTGGCGGCGTCCTGGTGGCAGAGATAGAGCAGATGGCCCCATTCCCAGTGGCGGTATTGCTCCGGGCATTTCCAGAGCGTCTCGAGGGCGCGATCGATGCTCCCTTGCTCGATGTACTGGTTGGCCAGCGCGATGTTCGAGTAGTAGGCCTCCCGCTGCTCGCCCTTGCGCGCGGTGGCGATCCGCCAGGCCGACGTGACCGAAACCACCGTCACCGTGAGCAGCAATGTCGCGATTGCTGCAAATGCGCCCGCCAGAGCCGGCTCGCGCCGACACCAGCACCACGTCCGGCCGACGGCGCCGATGGGCCGGGCCCGGATGGGCTCGCCTTTCAGGAATCGATCCAGTTCGTCCGCGAGCTCACGTGCCGTGGCGTATCGGCGGGCTGGGTCTTTCTCGAGGCATTTCAGGCAAATGACCTCGAGGTCCCGAGGCGCGCTCCCGTTCAACAGCCGTGGCGCGACCGGCTCGGTGTCGCGGATGCGCAGCAGGGTGTCCTGGACCGACGAGGACCGAAACGGCGGCCGGCCCGTGAGCAGTTCGTAAAGAATTGCACCCGCCGAGTAGATGTCGATGGCCGGTCGGGGCGCCTTGTGTTTGCCCGACGCTTGTTCCGGCGCCAGGTAATCCGGGCTGCCCAGCACCTGGCCGGTCAGCGTGAGATCCGACACGTCGTCGAGCCGCTTGGCGAGGCCGAAGTCGGCCACGCGCACCTGGTCGTCCGGATCGAGGAGGATGTTCGCCGGTTTGAGGTCCCGATGCACGATCCCGTGCGCATGCGCATGCTCGATGGCCTCGGCGATCCCCTTCATCCACCGCGCGATCCGCTCGAATTCCGCGTTCCGCGTTCCGAGTTCCGCGATGATCTGGGCCAGGCTCCGGCCCTCGACATACTCCATCGAGAAGAACGATTGGCCGTCCAGTTCACCCACTTCATAGACGGGCACGATACCGGGATGGGAGAGCGCGGCAACGGCCTGGGCTTCGCGCCGGAACCGGGTGAGCATCTCCGGGCTCGAGAACGGGCCGGGCAAAAGCAGCTTGAGGGCGACGACGCGGTTCAGGCTGAGGTGCCGGGCTTTCTAGACCAGGCCCATCCCGCCATGCCCGATCTCGTCGAGCAGTTCGTAGTCGCCGAAGCGGACGGGAGCCGAGGGCGATGGGGGCGTCAGTCCAACCGGGCTTGAACTGGCTTTCTCAAAGGTAGCCGGAGCCTGTGAGGAGGGGCCGAGCGCGAGTCGCAGCATGCAACGCGGGCACATGCCTTCCGGGGCGAACGCGTCCAAGCGCGTCCCGCATCGCTCACATGAAGGAGTCGTCGCCATCGGTTAATGGCACAAGGCGGTTAAACCACGAAACACACGGAGCACACGAAAAAACGGCTCTCCAAGGGATGTCGGGAGAAGAGAGACTTCCGCGTCGGAGTGGCGGATCAGAAATCGCGCCAGCGTGTGGAGTGCGCTGGCCCGAGCCGGCGCTTTTCGGTAAGCAGGAGCCAGGTGCAGCATACGCACACTCGTCCGAAGGTCCGTCCGGCGAGCCGAAAGCGGTCCCTCGGGGGACCGCACTCCACACGCTGCGCGAGTACTCAACCACCCTGCCCCTCCATCTGGCCGCTTCCATCCGTTCACCTTGGAACTCCGTGATGAGCGAAGAAATCGACATGGGAGACAACAGATTGAGACTACGCGGAGCTGACGTCCGGACGGCGCCTCTCCCGGAGCTTCCGGTTCGCGCGCCCAGGGTGGCTGCTCATGCTCTGTTTTTGTGTGGTTCGTGTATTTCTTGGTGGCCCCAACTACCTGGGCACGGTTTGAGGCTCAAAGGCCCTCGTGATGTATCTAAAGCAAGGGGCGTCGAAGGTTACTCGCTAAAGAGCCCGATCAGGTATTGGATCTCGGCCTCGACCTCGGCGGCATCGCTCACGGTATGCGCGATCTCCTCGCGCAGGCGTTCGCCGAAGCGTTGTCGCAGCCGATGCACCGTCACCTTCAGCGCCAGCGGGGTCATGCCCAGTCTGGCGCCCAGTTGCGCGTAGGGCACGGCGTCGTCCTCGCCCCAGAGGTGTCCCTTGAGCTGCTCGAACAGTTCCGTGCGGCCGGTGGCCTTGAAATCCTCGCGCACGCGGTCGAGCACCTCCTGCAGCAATGTCGCCGCCCAACGTTTCTCAAAGGCTTTCTCGGGCGTCAGGCCTTCCCCGAGCTGGGCCTGTGAACGGTCCTCGACGGCGGCGATGTCCAACGAGAAGAAACGCTGGCCGCCTCCGCGCTTGCGCGCGGCCAACCGGTCCTGCGCGTTGTGCAAGAAGTTCTGCATCGACGTCAGCAGGAAGGTGCGGAATCGGCCCCGGGCGGGATCGGCCCGCCCGACGTAGCCCTTTTGCAGGAAGTTGGAAAAGAAGTCCTGGACCAGGTCCTCGGCATCCTCGACCGAATAGCCCTTGCGCCGGACAAACGCGTAGAGCGGATACCAGTAAGTCCGGCAGAGCCGCTCGAGTGCCGCCGACGATTCCGGTGACGCACCATCGCCCGCCGCGAGGACGACACTCCAGTGCGTGGTCGTGAACTGGGCGGCGGTTCGCGCGGCCGACTCAGTCGCTGAGTCCTCCGCAGGCATGGTTTGGGCCATTCATGATCCCGGCGCTTACGGGTCCACGGCTGATCTCAACGCCTGCAGCCGAGCGAGAGACTCGCCGGGATAACGCCCCGGAGTTGACCTCACTCCTACGTTAGTTTCTCATGGCAGCTCGCCGGCCGGAGCGTATGTTCCAGCAACTGGCTCCCGGTTCATCTGAACATGCGACTCTCTTGGTTCCAGCGCGACGCTTTTGAGCTGGCCTATCTGGCCCAGCTCACCCGGGCAGGGCTCAAGCCGGTCAGTCGATGGGAGAAGCGCTTTGATGCGCCCACGGTCGATCGGCTCCAGGCGTGCGGCCTGCAGACGCGCATGGTGCAGCGGGCACTGCGCAACGGAAGTCCAGCTCCTGAACTGCTCTTTAGCACCCACCCGCAGCCGCTCGATGAATACGCGGCGCGCTTCGACGGCAGGCCCGTGGGCGTGACGGCCGAGGGCCGGCGCCTCGAGGGGCAACTCTTCGGTTATCCGCCGTGCGCCACGCACTCGGCCTTGCCGGAAAGCCGACTCTCGCCCGCCATCGTCGCCGCCGCGACAGCGCTGACGGTGCTGGTGTTGCCACCGGGCAGCTTGGCCGGGCCTGATCCGACCGACGACCCGCACCAATTGCCACTGGCCGAGTGGGACGATGCCGACCGGGACTTTCTCACCGCGTTCGAAGAAGCGGAACTCGGCTGTGATCCGGCGAACCCGGACCAGAACGGCAACCAGGTGCCCGATGGCGTGGACCTGGCCCGCGAAGCGGCCGGGCGCATCGGGCAACTCCCCACCGCGGCGGACCCGCAGCGGGTTTACCGTCGGGACTTCATGCTCCGGGGAGTGGAACGCTGTGATGTTTGCGGCATCTGGGTTAATAGGGGCCACCTGACGGTGTGCAACCCCGTGGCGGACTTGTACTGCAAACTCCCGTATGTGGCGCTGCATTACCTCCAGCACGGGGCCCTCGCCGTCTCGGCGGAAGAACGCATCGATCCCGTGGCCCTCCAGGCCCTGCTGCGTCCGGCGGTTGAGGTGCGGCTCTCGGGCTCGCGCCCCGAACTCCGCTGGTTCGGAACCTTCGGCCGGCGTTACCAGGTGTTGAAGGCGACGGATCCCGTCGGACCTTGGGAGCCCGGGCCCATCTTCGTCGGGCAGGGGAACGAGCTGATTGTGGTGGACCCCACGGCCCAGGCCGGCGAGCGTCGCTTCTATCGATTGCAGGCTTGGTGAAACCTTTATGAGTCTTGGGACATTACTTCTGAACGCTTGCCGACTGATCGCCGCGCTGGTTTGGTGCGCCGCGATCTCCGGCGCCGAACCCACACCCCTGCCCCAAGCCCATGCGCACAATGACTACGCCCACCGGCGGCCGTTGCTGGACGCGCTCGACCACGGCTTCTGCAGCGTGGAAGCGGACATCTGGCTGGTAGAGGGCCGGTTGCTGGTGGCCCATGACCGCAGCGGGGTGAAACCGGACCGCACCTTGCAGGCGCGGTATCTCGATCCGCTGCGCGAGCGCATCGTGCAAAACGGAGGCCGCGTTTACTCGGACGGTCCTCCGTGCACGCTGCTGATCGACGTGAAATCCGAAGCGCGGGAGACCTATGTCGTGCTCCGCGAACTGCTCCGGGGCTACACCAACATCCTCACGGCGTTCACTCCCACAAGCACCGTAACGAACGCACTGACGATCATCCTCTCCGGAAACCGGGCAACCAGTCTGCTGGCCGAGGAAGCCTGCCGCTATGCGGCTGTTGACGGTCGCCTGCCCGACCTGGCCGGCAGCGCCTCGCCGCATCTTGTGCCGCTCGTCAGCGACAATTGGGCGACGAACTTCCGGTGGCGGGGCAATGGTCCGCTGGCGGACGAGGAACGGCAGAAGTTGAGGCAGTTCGTCGGACAGGCCCATCAGCAGGGCCGACGCATCCGCTTCTGGGCTGCGCCTGACCATCCAGCGGGCTGGCGCGAGTTGCGGGAGGCCGGGGTGGATCTAATCAATTCAGATGACCTGCCCGGCTTGAGAAATTGGCTGTTGGCGGCTGAAGACGCAGAGTTCGTGGGCAAGTTCTTTCGCGGCACCGGCGATGTCGAGTATGTCCGGCTGCTCGACACCGCCCGACGGATGTTCGCGCCGGATCCCGAGTTTCAGAATCTGCCCATGCTTTACCTGCCGAGCTGGAACGGACTGGTCGAAGGCCCGACCTGGGATGCGTGGTGGATCCAAAACAGTTACGGGCCGACCTATGGCGTGTTGCCGTTTCTGCCGGAACCGTTTGTCACGTTCCTCCAGAACTCCCAGGACCTCTGGTTCGATCAGATGGGCGACGGCCGGCGCGTCGGAGCCGCGCCTCCCTTCAACTGGGTTGCCCCGGACGGATGTCTTTGCGACGCGGCGCGGCCGGGCTGGATCGTCTATCGGCAGGGCGACGGGCGGCCGCAGATTCACGACTGGGGAATGGAGTTCACGGCAGCGGGCCTGCTCCTGCAGTCCGAGCTCCTGCTCATCAGCCGCGACGCGCAAGCCATCGCCCGGTACCTGCCCAAGCTCGAGCGTTGCGCGAACTTCATCGAAACGCGCCGCGACCCGACAAACAACCTGTTCCTGGCCGGTCCCGCGGCGAACTTGCTCGCGCCGAGTTTCGCCGGCTGGAAGCGGCCCGACGGCACGTATGACCAGGCCTACCTGACGGGCTTGTCGATCACCTACCTCGCCGCGCTGGATCGGCTGATCGAACTGGAGAAGCTCGCGGGCCGCGCCCAGCAGGTAAAGCTGCAGACACAGCGGCGCGATGCGGCCAAAAAAGCTCTGGCGCAGCTCACCACCGAGGAGGGCTACTTCATCAACTCGCTCGACCCGGATGGGACGCGCCACGGGGTGTTCGGCGCTGCGCGGCACGGTTACTTCGAAACGTCACCGAACCACGACGCCATTGCGTTCCGGGTCGTGGAGGACGCGCAAGCGGAGCGGATTTACGCGAAGATTGCCTCGATCCCCGGCCTGCGCCCGCATCAGTTCATCCTGCCGAATTACCCGTCCTATGACGACCTGTATGAGAAGCCCGAGGGCCTGTGGGCGTTCGGCACGTGGGTCAACGGCGGGCATTGGTCCACCTGCGAAGCGCGCATGATGCTCGGCTACTACCGGCTCGGGAAGTTCGAAGACGCGCGCCGCTCGATGCGCCAACTGCTGACGTTCGCCGAGCGGTTCCGCATGGACAATCCGCTGGTCAAGTTCGGCAGTGACGTTTACCAGCCCGGCCAGCCCATCAACCTCACCTACGACGCGTTTGGGCCGCCGGCCGCCTTCGTTCGCGGTCTGTTCGAGTATCTCTATCGGGCCGACGAACTCACGCTGGTTCCGCACATTCCGCCGGCGATCACGCGCCTGGAACAGCGGTTCCCGATCCGCTTCGGCACAAAACGACTGTACCTTGCTACTGTCGGCACGGGCCCAGTCACCGCTGTAACCCTCAACGGAAAGCCGTGGCGGCGCTTTGACGCGAAGTCGGTCCGCCTCCCCTACGCGAAGGTTCCGGCGAACGCGGCGATCGAGATCGCCCTGGGCGGGGCGAAGTTGCGCGCGTTCCAAGCACCGCTGCCGGACCGCGCCTTGCCAGCCAGTCCACCGAACGACGCCACCTGGTTGCTCCTAACAAGAACCAACGCCGCCACGAATCAGGTTCCGCTGCGCCTCGGCGACGACCGCGATGGCGGAAGCCGTTTCCCGAAAGACATCCTGTCGTTGCTCGCCTCCGCCGAGCGTCTGCGGCGGTTCCATCAACTGCTCACCGACCATCAGTTGGCAGATGCCTATGAGGCGGCGCATGCCAAACTGGCCCTGGACTGTCTGGCCACGACGCACACGCGCCTGAGCCTCCTGTCCCAGGGGAAGCTAAAGCCCTTGGCGAACCCGGGTTCGCAATCCGCCGCGGACCGGTCTTATCTGGACACGACCCGCAAACTGGCCGACGGCTTGGCCCAAGTGCTGGCGAGCTACGAGCAATCTGGTGACGCGAAGAAGAAGCAGATCGCCCGGCTGTGGCAGCAATCTGCGATCGGACCGAGATAGGATGCGCGGGGTGGGCCAGCGATGCCTCGAGCTCGGTCAGCGGACGGTATTGGCGCGCCCACTCGAGGTTCTGCAGCGCCTGCTCGAGCGTGAACGGCCCGATCCGCTGGCTGGTGCCGGTGCCGGTGCTCACCCCACGCCTCTTGTCTTACTGAGTCCATCTGGTCACGCCGGTGCCGGCCGCGATCGCCGGCCCGCTCATCGCCGGTCTGCGCAACGACGTGGTGGGGGGCGACGACACGGCGCGCCGGCCTTTTCCGCAGATCCAACCGATGGATTACGCGGCCGCTGTGCGTCGTGCCCTGGCGAACCTCGAAACCGGGCACGTGGAGTCCGCCTGGACAGACGCGCTCGCGAGCAGCCAGGGCGATGCTACGCCGGTGCGGCTGCCAATGCAGGAGGGCATCATTCTCGAACGTCGCGCCTGACTCAGACCGCTTGCTTCGCGCCTCACGGGCTGACCGGACTGCTCGACTGGCATCTCCTTTATCCCATCCACGCCGTCATTTTCAGCGGCTTGGCGCGAGCCTTGGCCCGCCACGCAGAATCAGCGGGCATAATCCAAGGCTGAGATCAGGACCTTGACCTCTTCCCCGGTTACGGGCGGATGGCCCGCAGCCGGTAGAAGCGCGCTTCCCCGCTGCTGAGGGTGTCGAGGACATTCGTTTGGGGCGCGGTCGGCGGACGGTTGGTGAACACGACGGTCCACGGTTCGCTGCTGGATGCGAGGTCGAGCGCGCTCCGACGTTCCAGGAATTGGAGCGCCTCCCGCCCGCCTTTCCATTCGATCCGCACTTGCTGGCCCACGAGTCCGAGGGCGGTCACTGCGAGAACGGAGTCCGCTTGGTTTGGATTGGTGTCCGCCACGAACTCCTGCCACGCGGCCAAGCCGTCGCCGTCGCTGTCCGTCAACTCTTCGTGGTCCGGGCTGTCGTTGGTCAGGCCGTGCTGCGCGAGCCACCATTCGGGCGTGCCGCGCGCCGCCCGGTCCGCCTCGAACTCGGCCGTCAGCACGCCGCCCGGCGGGATCGTGGCCCAGACAAACTGGTTGCTCCTGCTTCCGCCCACGCCAGGCACCGCCACGCCATTTGTGAAGACTGTGGCCACGTGATAGAGCGGGTCGCCGACCAGCGTGAACTTCACGGTGCCCCCGCACGCCAGCGGCACCTGACCGGAAGGTTCAACGTGTCCATGCGCACCCGCCGAGGCGACGACGACGCACGATTGGCTGGTCACGGTCACGACCGTGGGATCCGGCAGGCTCGCGATCTCACCGTCATGGACCACGAGTTGAAGCTCGTAAGCGCCGATAACATCCGCGGAAAAGCTCGGCTGGGCGGTCCCGCTGTTGAGCAGCACGGGATGGCTGCCCGGCGGCTCGGACGTCACGATCCACGAATAGGTCAACGGGTCGTCGTCGGGATCCGCAGAAGCCGAACCGTCCAACACCACGGCACTTTGAACGAGCGCCGCTTGATCAGGTCCGGCGTTGGCGATGGGCTGGGTGTTGACGCCTTTGAGGATGTTCAGTGTGATGGTCACTGTCCCGGAATGACCGGCCTCGTCCAAGCCGGTCAAGGTGATTTGATGGCTTCCGAGCGAGAGCTTGGTCGCCTCGATCCGATGGCCCGTGCCCAACGGGCCGTCCAAACTCGAGGTCCAAGCCAGACTGGCCGCGGGCAGTACACCGTCCTCCGGGTCGCTGCCGGCACCCCGCAGTAGAATCGTGTCCTGCCGAGTGACGGTCGTGTCGTTCGGTGGCGAAAGAATCGTCAGGAGCGGCGGCTTGTCCGCGACCGCAAACGCCGGCGAGGTCACGCCCGTCGTGTTGAAACCATCCGTGGCGAAGACGCGAACCCTTGGGTCCGGGCCGCCGGGCAGATCGTCCGGCGCAACCGCGAGTGATCCGCCGGACATGTCCACGGCCAAGGTTTGCCAGGGCGCCGTGGCCGTGCGCCGGTACTGGACCAGGAAGTGCAGTGCGTCACCGGCATCCGGATCGCTCGCGCTCCAGCCGATGTAAGGGCCTTCGCCTCCGGTGGCGAATCCGCTGGCCGTGGGCGAAGTGATGGACAACTGCGGCGCGGACGGACTGCGCCGGAGTTGGGCGAGTTGCACGCCGCCAGGCCCGAACAAGACAATCGTCGCGGCGGTTTCCGGTTCCGGCATCAGTTGGACAAACGAAGGCGATACCGGCATCGGCTCAGCACACTCCCTGCAGTCCACGTGGGTGGACGGAATGGAGAAACGCCGCCGGAGGATGGGCTGGCCGTCGGCCCGCCGCAGTTCAATCGCGTGATCTCCCGCGGGTTCGTCGTCCGCGAAGCTCATCGTTTCCGCCAGCTCGTAAACCGGCGTGAAGCCCCATCCTGTCGCGTCACTCCACGCGCCGCTGACGATCAGGCAAGCCGGGAATTCCACGGGCGCGCCTTTGGGGTACGCCAGGTTCTTCCCGGTAAACGCGTTGAAAAGGCGGATCCAGTTCCGGGAGGAAATCCAGTTCGGATCCACGCCGCCATACGACATCAGATCATGATTGTTGGTTTCGCCGGTTCCTGGCGGGATCGCCTTCAGGTCCAGGATGTCGAAGCCGTAGCCCACGTACGTGCCATGCGGCCAAGGCCAGTCTGTATCGCACCACCCACCGGAGCCGCATTCCGCGCCATGGCCAGGAGCCGGGCCGGGGTGATTGAGCTTCCAGCCGTGGCCCATCTCGTGCGGGGCGGAGTTGAGGTTGTGCGGGTCGAATCCAATCTGCCAGATGCAGAAGCCGCCCCAGCCGATCCCGGCGCAAGGGATTCCCTTGGGGAACATCGCGCCATAGACCACCCGCCGGCCCTGGGCCGCTACCTTGAACGCCTTGGTGAAGTCATCCAACGGTCCCCCGCAGTTCGTCCATACGACTTGCTTCCCATACACCCAAGTCTGTTGGACCGCCGTGGGCACGGTGGAGTCGTCAACCGGGTAGACCTTGCGCACGAAGTTGAGGCCGGCGGTCACCTGCGCGGCGTTGGGCGAGGTGCTCTGGCCGTTGATCGGCGTGGTGACGCCGTACAACTCATGCAGGCTGGTGAAATCGGGCACGGTCTGGAACTGGAGCGTGCCGATGCGCATCCGGTTGGCCGCGTCCACGCATCCGGCGCATTCCTGCGCTGCGCCGATGACGTCGATCTCGGCTTCAAGATAGATCGTGCCGGGCTGGGTCCAAGCCGCCGGCAGGACGAACGTGAACGTGTCGTTGGTGTCTTCCCGGAGCGACGCGAACGTGTTTGTGGGCCGGAGCGTGGCCATGCCGTTGACGGGCGCCAGGATCGGGTAGGCAGGTATGAACTGCGTGAACGCGGAGTTCTTGTAGCAGCGCAGCCAGGCCCGCACCATGTCCACCTTCTGATCCGGCTTGATGCCCTCCACGCCGGCGTAAAGCCGGACCACGGTGGTGCGGTTGGCGACCAGCGG
>Ga0315286_10003389_pt1 | contig 15063 bp, 5 predicted proteins | sample YL17G10_0_MG_FD_205038 | JGI IMG/M metagenome (GOLD analysis project Ga0315286, IMG submission 205038) | Sediment microbial communities from Yellowstone Lake, YNP, Wyoming, USA - YL17G10_0 | ecosystem: Environmental > Aquatic > Freshwater > Lake > Sediment | place: USA: Wyoming | collected...
GGTCTGTGCAATTGGTGAAACGGACGCCGGGCCTCGAATTTCCGTTCGTCAATTTCCACCAATAGGACAGACCCTTACGTCCCTTTAACCAACAGCATTGCGACGTCCCTTACGTCCCTTGAACCGATATCAGCAACACGTCCCTTTTGCCAATTCAACCAAGAATCGGCGGCCCCAGAAGCGCCCAAAGCATGGTCATCACCGCGCCCACCGCCAGGATGACCCAGGCGGCCGGCCGGTCCCTCTGGAACGAGAGCGCAAAGCCCAGAATCCCGCCGAACCCGGCAAAAAAAAGCGGCAGAAGCAGGAGCGCCGTGCTGAACAGGCGGCTCTTTTCGGCGGCGCGCTCGCGGGCCCTCCGGTAGGCCTCCCTTTCCCGGGCGACGCGCTCCGATTCGGCGCGGGCCTGCGCCTTGGCCCGCGAGGCGGCGCTCTCGCGCTTTGGGCCCGGTTCGTAGAACGGCGCCGCGTTGGTATCCCCGTATGCGGCGAACCCCTCCGCTCCGGGCCCGTGCACCTCGACCGATGGCGGGCCCTCGCCGTTGAGGTTCTGATAGATGCCGAACACTTTCTCCTCGGGCACCGGGCCGTCCATCTTGTAGACCTTGAACTCCTTGTTTATCGGGTCCACGACGATGGCGATATGGAACGACTTGTTGAACATCCGCTTCTGGGTCGAAATGTCCGTGACGGACATGAAGCAGCCGTGGCCGGGGTGCGAGTGGTACCAGCCGACGATGACGTAGTCGAAATCTATCTTGTCCAGCTGGTCGAACGCCTTCTCGAAGGCCTGGAAATGGACTGATACAGAGGTGGTCTCCAAATCGGAGGTCACCGCGTCCTCGACGATGGTGTACTCCTTGTTCTTCCAGCGGCAGTAGTCGCCGACCAGGTAGCCCAGGGCCTCCAGGTGGCGTTTTGCATACATCGCGCACTGCTTCATCATCTTGTCGAATGCGACCTGGGAGATGTATACGTCGATCCCGGCGTAGGGCTTGCCCCACTCGTGGATGAGGAATTCCTGCGGGGGCTTCATCTCGCGGGCCCGGCGCTTTCGTTCGGCCACTATCCTGGGCCGGTCCGACAAGACTACCGCGCCCCCTTCTTGAAAAAGGGAAGAATCCGCATCGGCCCACCTCATCCGCCCGGCGCCGGCGGCCGCTCGGGCTCGCTGCTTCCATCAAGTATGCGGGGGGCCTTCTTGGACGACTGGATTATCTCCGGGGGCTTGTACGGGTGTTTGTTGAAGTATTCGGCGGCGCGCGTGCAGCTGTCCGTGCCGTACGGATTTGCGGGGTTGGGATTGGAAAGAAGCGATTCAATGCCCTTGAAGAAAGTGAGCAGCGTCGAGTTGAAGTCCCACTCGTCCAAAAGCCGTGTGCAGACGTAGCCGCCGTCCTCTGGCAGCATGACATTTGGGTGGAATGCCGGCGTCTCCCAGCGTATGATGGGTTTGTGGTAGGGGTAGTCCTCGGTTATTTCCATGGTGAACTTGTGGGTGAACTTGTGGGAGACCTTGCCGTCGCGAAGTATCGGCCCGGGCACGCCGCGCAGAGTCACCTTGATCTCGACTGGGAAAATGGAAAAGGTCGGGTCGGAGACAACGATGGTATGAATCATCTTGCGGCGCACCTGGGCTATCTCGTTTTGGAGCCTTTTTCTCAAAATCTCCTTGGGCAGCGGCGTTTTTCACACCCCCCCTTTCCCGGGCTCCAGCACCCCGTTTTCCCCGCCGATTCCTGTTGCCCGATCCCCGCGCTTGTAAACGAAAGGAAAGGCGTTCACGCCCCGCCTTCGGGGTCGGGGATGAGCTCGAGCACATCGCCCTCGCGTATGCCGGATTCCGCCAGGGTTATCTGGCCGCGAAGGACCCTCTTGCCGCAGCGCAGTACATACGCTCCCGCCTCCTTTTCCCAGTAGCTGGCCGCGCTCTCGATGGTCTCCTCGATGGTGTTGTCCGGCTCAAGGTCCATCTCGATCCTGCTTCCGGTGTCGGCGTCCTTTATCGTCACCCTGGTGGTCATCAATACACCTTTCCCGCATCCGAATTTGACGAATTTTGACTAAAACCTCCGCTTGGCCCCTTCTTTGACAACCATATTCGCCTTTTCTTATATTTACTTTTTGTCTCGAAAGCGTAATCCGCCATTCCCGGTGCGGCCGGGGGCGTTCTCCCCATCAACCGCCCCCCGGCTGAGCGCTGTTTCGCAGGTCCCGCCCGCAGTTGGGGCATTCCCCCACGCGGGAGGCGCAGGTCTCGTGGTAGGTCTTGCCGCACTCGCAGCGCACGAGCGGCAGCCCGGACTTGATGGTCCCCAGGCAGATATGGCACCTCACCGACTTGGTCACGAACTGGTTGAGGGGCGTCGCAAGCGGTGTGGCGTCCTCCACCCTTATCCAGCGGGTCTCCTGCGATTTGAACTCCTTGCCGTCGAACTCCCTCAAGCTCATCACGCTCACGCCCAGCGGCAGGTCGCCGCCCTTGCCGGGGCGCACCCTGACGCTCTGCTTTCGGCTCTCCCCTCCGCGCAGGACCGGCACCTTCTCGCCGCCCTGCACCTCGAGGTCGCCGGTGAACCGGACGGTGGTCTCCTTGGCCGTCGCCTTGCCGGTATTCGAGATGGTAAGGGCGGCCTGGCTCCACTTCTCCTTCTGGAGCATCCCCTCCAGCTTGATGTCGACCTTGATTTCGGGGGTGAACTTCTCCAGCGCCCGCTGGACCTCCTCCATGCTCTGGCGGGCAAAGTCCAGCGCCTCCTCGCCGTTTTTGGACTTCTGGGCCACTGCCATCGAAAGGAGCCGCTCGGCGGCGGAGGTGTCCAGGCCATATGTGTGCGCCACGGATATTTTGGATTCGGCCGAGTAGATGGTGTCCACGAGCTCCTTGTACCGCTCCTTGGCCCGCTCGGCCTCCTCGCGGCAGCGGCGGGCCAGCTCGAGCGTGCGGCGGTAGTCCTTGGCCTCGTGCGCCGACTTGGCCTCGCGCAGCATGCTTTCGGCGGAGCTCACGTCGGCGCCGATGTTGCGGGCGTAGTTGATCTTGAACTGCGATGACGACAGTGCCTCGCCGGCCGCCTTCACATAGGACCTTTCGGCCTTGTCCCGGGCCTGGGCCGAGTACTCCTTTGACTTCACGTAATCCCCGGATGCGAAGTTGGTCCTGGCCAGCTCCTTGAGGTCGTTGACCTCCTCGGGCGTGAGGTTGAGCTCGTTGAGCATGCTGGTCTCCGCCTCGGCAGCCCGGAGCGCCTTCTCGGCGGAGCTAAACTCGTCCTTGGTCTTCATCGCCTGTACAGCGCACTCGCGGGCGAACTTCATCGCCTTTTCGAAGTCCCGCAGGTTGTTGGCGTTCAGGGCGCTTCGCAGAAGGTTCCGCGAGATGGGCGATATGGCGCCCGCCTTTTCCACGGCGGAGACCACCTCCTCTGCGTCCATGATCTCCTTGCGCGCCAGCTTCTCCTGTATCTCGGAGGTCAGGTCCATCGCCCTCAGGACCTCCCGCCGCGCCGTTGAGTAGTCCTTCCTCTCCAGGAACTGTTCCGCGGAGATGATGAGCTTCTTTATCCGATCGTCGGTGAGCTTTGCCTCCTTCATCACCCGGCGGATGTGCTCTATCGGGCCCCGGACGAAGTCGTACTGGGCCTGCTCGGCCTCCTCCGAGCTGGAAACGGCCTTTTCCAGCGAATTGTCGAAGTTTTGGGCTTCCTTCTCGGCGCGCGCGTACTCGAGGAGCTCCCGGGCCTTTTTGGTGTCCGCGCCCATGTCCGTCGCTGCCGCTATGGCCTCCTCGGTCGCCCCTATGACCTCCTCGACGAACTGGCTCTGGACGCGGCCGGTCTCCGCGACGCACTGCGCGGAGTAGTCGACCGCCTCCTCGAAGTCGCCGGAGGCGAGCGCGGAGCGCGCTTCCTCCAGGAGCGAGCGGGTCTTGGCAAGGTCGATGTCCATTTTGACCTTTGCCACGAGCTCATCGGCCTTGCGAATGCTCTCCTCGGCCACGCGGGCCTGCCGTTTGAGCGTGTTGTCCTCTGTTTCCTGGAGCAGCAGGGCCGCCTTCTCGAAGTCCGCCCTCTCGAGGAACTCCTGGGCCTTGGCGATGGCGCGGCGGAAGTCCTCCACCTGGGCCCCCATCTCCTCGGCGTCGCGGATCTTTTGCTCGATTTGATGCCGGCGTTTGATTATGAACTCCTCGCGGACGCGGTCGACCGCGGCGATGCCGGACAGAGCATGGTCGTGGGCGAGCCCGAACTCGTCCTTCTCCATGGCTGCAAGCGACAGCCGGGAGAACTCCTCCACTTCCCTGACATCGGCCCCGATCCGGCGCGACTCCTCTATAAGGCCCCCCAGCGTCGATATGGTGCTGGACACCGAGGAGCGCAAAAGCTGCTTGGTCCGCTCGATGGCCTCGGTGGCCAGCCGGAGCGCCGATTCGTAGTTGCCCTCGCTCACGGTGTCCTCGGAGCGCTCCAGGATCTCCCGAAACTCGCGGGCGTCCACGCCTATCTTTCCCGATTCGTTTATCAGGTTCTCGGCCAGAAGTATCACGCCGGCGATGTGCTCGTTGAGCCGTTCGTCCAGTTTCCTCTGGCAGTCCTTGCAGGACTTGAGCACCTGCTGGTAGCGGCCGCTTGCGAACATGGACCGGCACTCGGCAAGCGCCTTCTCCTCCGATCCGACCTGCGCGCCCAGCTCCCTTGTCTTGCGGAGCGCCTCCTCCGTCCTCTCCAGCGCCTCCTCGGCGTGGTTGAGGTAGCCCTTCTCCATCTCCGAACGGGCCTCGGCTATCAGGCGGTCCGCCTGCTCGTAAAGCCCCTCGTCAATGGACTCATCCACCTCGGCAAGCGCCCTCCTGGCCCGGGAAACGTCCAGCCCCAGTTCGGATGCCTCCCGGGCCATGTTCTGGAGGCCCTTGATCCCCTCCAATGTCTCGGCGTGGCGCCGGCGCGCCGCACCCGCCGATCTGATGGATTCATCCAGCTGGTTGAGCGCTGTCTTATGGTCACCGCATTCCAGGGCGCGCCTGGACCGGAGCAACCGGTCGCGGGATTTGGCGACGTTGGCCCCCAGTTCCTCGACCTCCGATATGATGGCGGAGGCCTCCCGGGTCTTGAGCGAAACGAGGTCGTGCAGTGACCTCACCAGAGCGTCCATCGCCTCGCCGAGGACCGCCTCGAGCAGTTCATCGTCGTGGTCCTTCAAGGCCGATTGGCCCTTCTTCTGCAGGACCTCGGTGTTACGGATGTCGCCACCGAGCTCCGAGGCGTCCTTCATCTTGCGCTCGAGCTCCCGGAGGCTCTCGGCGGAAAGCTCGTGCTGGGCCATCTTGCCCCGGGCCACCTCGACCGCCTGGCGGCCCAGCTCCATCGCCTTTTCGAACTCGTTCTCGTTGAGGGCCTCGATGGCGACCTCGATGAGGTCCGATGCATCCGTGATATCGGCGCCGGATTCCTCCATCTCGGCCAGGTGCAGCTCGCTGTCGGTGAGATATCCCAGCACCACCGAGTGCTGCATGCTGTCTATCTGCCGCAGGCAGCGCGTGGCAAGCTCGAACGCCTTGACGAAGATCCTCTTCTCCGTGGCCGAGCGCGCCTCGGTCAGGGTGCTTTCGGCGGCGGAGACCTCGGCGCCTATCTTTCGCGCGGATTCGATTTTCCGTTCGCAAAACGATATGATGCGCCGGGCCTCGCTGGACTGTCGCAGGAGCGTTTTGGCCTCGTTCTGGAGCCTGTCCACGGCCCCGGCGACCGCCGTGTAGTCGAACTTGCGAAGGCTTCTTTTGGCATCCTCGAGGCCGCGGCGCAGCCGCTCCATGTTCAGCCCCTCGGCCTCCGATGCAGCCAGCGTCTTTTCGGCGGAAACGATCAGCTCGAGGTTTTGCCGATGCTCGCCGACGCGCCGCTCGGCCTCCTCGAACGCAGCCTTGGCCAGCTCCTGCGTTCTGAGGTGATCGCCGCCCTCGAGCGCCCCCTTCGCATCGGCGTGCGTCCTCCGGGCGGCCTTCGTGTCCGCGCCTATCGCCTCGCCCTCGTCGATCATGCCCAATGCCGCATGAAGCATCTCCTCGACGCGCACCCTCTGGGCAGCCTGGACTGCCTTGTCAGCATCATCCAGAAACTCCAGCGCCTGGCGGTAGTTGCCCTCGGAGGAGACCTCCATGGCCCGACCCACCAGCGCCGAGGCCGCTTCCCCGTCGGCCCCGAGCGTTTCCGTATCACGGAGCCTCTGGCCCATGGCCTCGAGCCTGCTTTGGACCTCCTCGCGGGAGCGGCGCGCTTTTTCGAGTTCCCGGCGAGCCTCGTCCATTCTTGCGAGCATCTCCGTGTAGGAACGCGTGCGGCACGAGCGGTCCGCCTCCTTGAAAAGGTCGGATGCGCGGGACGCCTTGACGCCCTGCCTCTCGGCTTCCCGGAGCTCGTCTTCCAGTTTTGCAAGCCGGCCCTGCATCGCCTCGGCCAGCATGGCTGAGGCCGCCGCACGGCCCCGGCGCACCTCCTCCTCGACCCCGGCATACGCGCCGGCGGCCAGAAGCTCCCGGGCCCGCGTCATCGTCTCCTGCACCACCGGGATTTCCACCCCGGCGGCCGATGCCGCGACCGCCTCCGAGGAGAACTCCTGGATCATCGCTTCGACCCGAAGGTGCTCCCGTCTGTTCGCCTCGTGCGACCTCAATGCTGAGGCCGCAAGGTCGAACGCGGCCATGATTTCCCCGGAGTCGAGCGCAGATTCGGCCCTTCCGAGGATCTCCGCCTCCGTTTTGACGAAGATGCCCTGGGCGCCCGCCTCCTCGATTGTCTTTCGTGCTGACGCCATTTTGGCCGAAACATGCTCGCGCTCGGCCGACGAAAGCTCCTTCCCGAGCGCGTCATAGGCCTCGCGCGAACGGGCATACTCGCCCCGCGCCATCATGGATTCGGCCTCCAGGGCTGCCCGGCGCACCGACGAAAGCTCGATGCCCAAAGTCTCGGCCCGCACCAGCGAATCGGTCAGCGCGGCCATATTCTCGGATGCTGACTTGTGGTCCGAGATGGCCTGCGAAAGCGAATCGTCGCACTCCTCCAAAAGATCGCGGGCGCCCTTGAAGTCCTGGAACTCCACCGCCGAGCGGGCGCGGGCCAGCCGGTCCCGGGACACCCGGGAGCGGATGCCCCAGCTCTCCGCTTCCGTCACGGCTTTTTCGGCGGTGGATATGAGCTGGGCGATAAACGCCCGCTGGCCGCGGGTGGCCTCCTCCGCCGCCTGGAGGGCCAGCTCCTGTGCCCCGTGATAGTTGCGCGACGAAAGCTCCTCCTGCGCCCCGGCCGAAAGGTCCGAGGCAACGGTCACGTCGGCGTCCAGAAAGCGCGCCTCGTCGACGATGAGGCGGCTGGCCATCATGATGTTGTGGATGCCCTCATATGAGTGGCGCGCCTCGGCCAGCATCGACCGGCCGGCGCGGCTGCGCAACAGCGCGCTGGGGAAGTCCCCGCCGGCAAGCGCCACCCCCGCCTCTTCCACCAGGGCGGCGGCGGCCGAGACGTCCGCGCCCTCATCCTCCCCTTCCCCAAGCTCCAGCAGGACCTGCCCCAGATCCTTCCACACTACCAGGTGCGAGGCCGCGTTCAGGCAGGCAAGGCAGGTTCTGGCAGTTTCCCGGGCCGCCCGGTAGTCCCCGGCCCTGAAATGCTCCCGCGAACCTGCAAGAAGACCCTCGCCCTCGGCGGTTTGGGCCTTGATCTCGGATGCGGAGCGGAACGCAAGCTCGCACCGGTCGACCTCCCGGCGCGCCTCCGTCGCGGCGCCAATGAGCTCCTCGGCCTGCCGGCGGACCTTGTCGCCGTTTTGGGTGCAGGATTCGTAATCGAACCTCTGCAGCGATTCACGGGCGCGCTCAAGCTCCCGCAGCAATGATTCGACCCTTACGCCCTCCGACTGGGCGTTCTGGACCATCTTCTGGATCTCGCTGAGCGCGCCCAGGGCGGCGCTATGGCGGGCGCGGCTTGACTGGGCGTTCTCGTAAGATTCCCTGGCCAGCGTGAAGGACGATTCGAAATCGCGCGCCTGCATGGCGCTCTCGGCACGGCTGAGAAGTTCCTTGGCGCCGTTCATGTCCGCGCCTATCTTGGACGCCTCGTCCAGCGTCTCCCGGGCCAGGAGGGCTGTGTCCGCCACGAGCGTCTCCTGGGCGCGGAGCGTCTCGGTCTCGCACTCGACGACCAGCCCCATGGCCTCATCGTAGCTGCGGCCCGAAAACCCCGATGCGGCCCGCTCCAGGAGCTCCCTGGCGCGCGCCACGTCGGCACCCATCGCCTCCGCCTCGCGGACGTGGGCACGGGCCAGCTCGATGGCGCCGCTGGTCTGCTGGTGGCTCTCGACGGCACGGGCCACCGTGTCCCGGCTCTGCTCGGCAAGCTCCACCGCCATGGCGTAATCACCGGAGGCGGCTGCATTCTTCGCCGATGCAAGGAGCCGGGCCGAATCAGCCGTATTGACCCCCATCCCCCCCGCCTCGCCCAGGCGGGATTCGGCGGTTGAGAGCACCTTCTGGGTGTTGCGGAACTGGTCCCGGCGCACATCGATGTCGGTCTCTATCCGCCGAAGATCGGAGACGGCAGCCTTGAATCCGCCCGCCAGCACCAGCCCGTCATTGTCTGCCAGGGCTTTCGTGCAGGCGCCGAGCTCGACGCCCTCCCGGGCCATCTCCTCGATCCGGCGGGTCAGGCGGCCCCGCTGTTCCCGCAGGCCCGCCTCGGCGGCAGCGGTGAGCTCCGTCTCGGCGCGCCGTGCATAGTCCAAGACGTCGTCGTAGGCCCCCCTCTCCGATGCAAAACGCGCCAGTCCCAGAAGGTCTTCCGTCGGGCTGACATTGGCCCCCATCGCCTTTATTTCCTCGATTGCCGCCTGGATGCCCCCGAGTGCCGAAACGGCCTCGGCATGGCGTGCCTTTCGCCGTCCTATCTCGGCCCTGATGGCCACGGTCTCCTTGAACAGCCCCGAGAACGATTTGGACGAGAAGGCGCCCGAGAGAGCCCCGACGCGCTCGTGCAGGTCGTCGAGCACGGTGCCGGTGCGCTCCGTTTCCTCAAGCCGGTCCCGAAGCTCGCCCACCGCCTGGGCCGCCCGCTCCGAGATAAGGGTTTCCGCCAATTCCGCCGCAGCGCCCGAGAACCGGGCGCTCTCCTCGTAGGCCCCGCCCGCATAGGCCCGGGAGGCCGCCCCCAGGTCCTCCTTCAGCGAGCCGGTATCGATGCCGTAGCTTTCGACCTCGTCCAGACGCCGCATCGCGGCCTCCAGCCCGGCAGTGGCGCCGTCGTAGACCCGTTTTTTGTCCGAGAGCGCCTCCAGCGGCCCCTTCAGCGTTGTTATGGCTTCGGCGTTCTCCTCCCTTTTCAGGTGGTCCTGTGCCGCCCGCAGGGCCTGCTCCGCCCCGGTGCGGTCGATCGGCACCGAGTGCAGCGAGGACAGAAGCAGGGCCATCCTGTCCAGATGGGAGCGGGCCTCCTCCGAAAACCTCAGCTCCCCCTTCTCGATCCCGGCGGCGGAGGCTGCCACCGCCTTCTCGTACGCTCTCGATTCGATGGCCGTGTTCACTTCCGAAAGCGCGGATTCCAGCTCGCCGTGCGCCACGCCCAGCGAGAGCGCGCTCTCGAGCATCGATTCCATTATGGACCGGGCATCCTGGGCCTCGCGGAAGCGGTCTCCCACGTTCCTGGCCTCCTGGACGGCCCGGACCGCGTATGAATGACCCAGCCCGAATCGGCCGCACTCCGAGAACTCCCGGGACCTGCGCAGGTACTCGCGGGCGCGGGGTATCTCGGCTCCGGACTGCCCGAACTCCTCGACCAAAGTGGAGGCGGTCGCAATGGCCTGGTCCAGCGCCTCACGGCATCTCTGGCGCAGGGCCGGCGCTATGTCCTCCGCCATGTAGCGGGAGCTCTCGTACTCGCCCCGCTCGAGGGCCCCGGCGGCCAGCGCCAGCTTGCCCGATTCTTCGGAAACATCGAGCATCTCCATCATGGCCTCGGCCAGCGTCTCGCCCGCCTTCCCGAGGGCGTCGCGGGCCATGAGGCTTGCGCGCGTCTGGGACCCGATGAGGAGCTCGATGGCCCGGGCGGATTCGCCGGCCCGCGCCAGGTCGCCCTCGTCGGCATGGGTCAGCCCCTCGAGCGCGAGCCGTTCCACGTCCTCAAGCTGCGTACCCTCCTCGTCGGACCTGGCGATGAGCTCCAGCGAGCGCTGGATGCCCTCGCCGGTCCGTCCCGGCATCGCCGAGTTGAGCATTTCCAGGGCCCGGGAGACCCTCCCGGCGGCAGAGACGAACTCGCCCCTCGACGCCTCCGCTTGTGCTTCTGCTATTAGCGGCTGGGCCATGGTGCAGTCGATGTTCTTTTCCCGCGCATCGGAAACGAAGGCGACGCACCGTTCCAACACCCTGTTATACGAGTCCAGGGCGTCCCTCAGAGTATCGAGCTCGGCGGCGGTGCGGCGGGCCAGGGCGAATGCCCCCTCGCGATTGCCGCCTTCGAGCGCCGCTTTCGCCTCCGCAAGGACCTTCTCCGGGCCGGCGACCGATGCGCCGCCCCGGCGGAAGCGGGCGACCTCCTCCTCGAGCGAGCCGATGGCGCCCTCCGCAAGCTGCCTTTGCCGCTCCCGGATGTTTTCGAGCAGGGGACGGGCGCCTGAGGCGGCGTCCTCGAACCGTCGCGCCTTGAAATGGACATCAAGCTCCGCAAGCTTTGCCGCCTGGCCCTTGAGGTCCAGGCCCATCTTGATCCCGGCGGAAACGGCCGCCCTGATCTGGTCGAGCAGGCCGGAGGCCTCGGATGCCTCCTCCGGGCTTTCCACGGGCTCCACCTTGGCCGCCGGCTCCTCGACCACCGGCCTTGCGCCCTCGCCAGGGACAGCGCCCTTCCCCGGGCGGACCTCGGTCTCGACGGCCTTCAACAGTTCGGCAGCGCCCTCGAAGTCCCTGGAATCTATGAGCGACCTGGCCCGTGACAGGGAGCCCTCCGCCCTCGAGACATCCTGCCCCGAACCTTTCGCCTCATCGAGAATGGAGCCAACGCGCGTGGCGGCCGCTCTCATGAATCCGCGCCGCGAGCGTTCCAGCTCCTCGCCCAGCGTCGTGGTGAGGCTTATGGCGCCATTGTAATCCCCCTCTTTGATGAGGCCAAGTACCCTCTCCCGGGTCCGCTTGAGCTCTACGACATCCATCCCGAGCCGTTCGTTGTCCGAGATGGCAGTGTCGACATAGGAGCGCAGCTGCGAGATCGTCTCCTCGAGGGCCTTGTCGGCTTCCTTGAGGGCGCTGGAGGCGAGCTTGCGCGCCGATTTGGGGTTCTTGGACCGGATGGCTTCCAGGGCCTGCGAAATGAACTCCTGGGCGGCGCCCATTTCCGCCCCGAGCAGCTCCACGTTGTTGACCTTCTCCCTTATCCGGGCGATCTCGTCCTCGATGGACGGGGGCTCGAGGCTCTTCAGACCCTCCTCGACGATCGATGAGAGCTCCTCGGCCCGCCCCAGGTCGTTCTTCTCCACGGCCCGGCCGGCCTCGGCCACATACCCCCGGAACTTGGACACGTCAGCCCCGCGTCCTTCCGCATCGTCAACCCTCCTTTGGATCTCCGCCAGGCCGTCTTGCACCTTCTTCTTGCGCGGGTCGGTGCTCAGCTTCTTCTCCAGCGACTTGGTATACTTGAGAGCGTCGAACTTGCCCTTCATCCGGATGCCTCCGCGGAGCCATGATGGGGGCAGTTCGGGTTCATATCGACTTGCAAAACATCGCTCACGTTGCGTGCCGCGTCGTAGTAGAACATGTTGCGGACGCACAGGTTCCGCTGGACGTTGGTGATCTTGAGCGCCTCACGCACCTGGACCGCCGCGATGACGCTCGTTGTGGTTATCTCGGCGGCCATCTTGGGGTCGAAAAATGTCACGTCCCGGCCGGTGCAGCTGAATCGCTTCTGGAGTATCTTCATGTGCGTGCGGTTCATCCCGCACTCCAGACAGGGCGTCTCGGGGGGCAGCACGACCTGCACCTTGCCTATCGTGCCCAGCGTGGCCCCGTCAATGTAAGGGATGCCTCGCGGGTAGGTGTGGGCGTTGATGTGGAGCCGGGCGGCGATGTTGTCGAGGCAGCCTAACACGAGGCTGTGGCCGCGGATGAATTGTTCGGGCATGTCCTCGATGCGGCGGGTGAAGGCCGCTATCTTCACGTCTTTGTCCAGGACACCGGCCTTCCGGGCCACGACCCCGGCCTTGAAGCGCTTCCGGCGGGAGTCCTGTTCCGAGAAGAACACGCACCGGTTGAGGTTGGAGTACACAACATGGTCCATGTCCACCAGCGATATCCTGCGGTAGCCGGACAGCACCAGGTTCTTGACGACCTCGTTGCCCAGCGCCCCCGCGCCCACGACCAGGACCTTCTCCTTCCTGATAAGGTCGAAGTTGAACCAGCCGATGCGCCTGGACCGCTCGTGCCGGTCGGCGTCGAAATGGCCGGCGCGCAATATGACCGCGTCCTTCCCGGCCGCGCCGATGGGTCCTGCAGCGGCTCCCGTGGCAGCAATCGCTCTGGGGGCCGCGCCCTTTTTGCCGCCGGAGGCCGGCTCGCTGCCTGTCTTCCTTCTTACGGGCACCAGTGTTATCCTACCAGCTCCAGTTTTCATCGCGCCTTGTCCAAAAGGCACGGTTAATCTTCCTCTCCGGTCTTAATGATTATCCTCGCATCCGCCATCGCATGCATGCCCTCAGCCTCCCTTCCTGACCCTTCTGGGGGCGACCTTTCTCCCCGGCCCCGGACCTTTGTTCGTCAGCGCCTCCGGTGTCATGCCGGCGGGCGAACCTGCGGGCTTGTCCTCCTTCATCGTTCCCAGCCCGGCTGCCAAGAGCTCCTCCTCTATCTCGAGCTCGAGCCTATCCTGCTCCTCCCTGGACAGGACCTTCCGCTGCTTCTGCAGGTCTTCGAGGACCGCCTTCCTTTCGATGGCCTCCCTCTCCTTGAGCTCAAGGGCGTTCTCCTCCTTTTCTTTCGCAAGTCTTTGGTCCCTCTCTTTCTTGATTGAAAGCTCGCGGGTCTCCTTCTCGGCCGCCTCCCTCTCGGAAAGCTCCCTGGCCTCCCGCTGCTTCCGGAGGGACTCGTCCCATTCCCGGGCCTTTCTTTCCAGCATCTCCCGGTTCCCGGCGTACTCCGCGCCCCTGGCAGCGCGGGAGCCCGGGTCCTTCCCACCGCCATCCCGGAGCTCCCGCTCCTCCTCCTGCTTCCGGTGCAGGGCCTCACGCTCCTCCGCGGTCACTCCTCCAGCCCCGGGCACCGGTCCGCCCCCGGGCGAAGAATCCGGTCCGGCGCTTTCGCGATCTTGGGTTTCGCGGCCGCGCAGGCGGGCGTACTGGTACAGGAGCACCCCGCCAATGAAGAATATGATGAAAAGCACGAATATCGGGTCGGACCCTCCCAGGCCGGCCAGGCCGAAGCTGGCGATCCTGGAAAGCGAGATGCCTCCCCTTTCCGGGTCGACGACCAGCACCCCGCTCACTGTGGTATTGAGGCCGCCCGCATCCGAGACGTCGACCGTGAACTCGTGCGCCCCGATATCGCCCCGGCCAGGCGTGAATGTTATGAGGCCGCTGGTGGAGTTTATGCGAAACAGACCTGTCGACGCTGAGAACCTGAGGCGGCCGCCCTCCGGGCCGGATACCGCCACCCGGTAGCTGAACCGCTCCCCCACTCTTGCGTGGAGCAGCCCAATCGGTCCAACGGCGGGGGGAGCCGGCGATAGCCTCACCGTTACGTTGAAGTATGCGAAGAAATCCGAGGAGTTCTCGTCCGTTATGCGGACCGTCATGGTCACGTTCTGCGGGATCTTTGGGATCCACACCAGCATCCCGGTATGCTTGTCGAGGCTGATGTCGTCAAGCTGGCTCACCAGCGTGTAGGTCAGCCGGTCGCCGTCTGGATCATACGCGCGCACCTGCGTGACATATAGCCGGTTCTGGTAGGCCACGGGCTCGATGTCCCCCAGGACCACCGGCGGGTCATTGGTGTCCTGGACCAGAAGCTGGAAGCTCTGGAAGGCGATACCCCCAAGGCCGTCGGAGGCCAGGACCGTGACCGACACCCGGCCCACGGATTCCTGCGCGGGCACCCACTGCACCAGGCCCGAAGAAGGGTCCATTGTCATGCCCGGAGGGAACGCAAGCAGGGACAGCTCCACCCTGTCCCCGTCAGGGTCGAACGCATGTATGTGGTAGGAAAACGGGGAGCCCTGTTTTGCCACCGACGGAGGGGAGCTGTCTATTTTTGGGGGGTCGTTGACGTTCACGACGTTAACGGTGAATGACTGGACCGTGATGCCTCCGTGCCCGTCGGTGACCTCCAGTTTGACCGTGTTGTTCCCCACCTGTTCCGAGGATGGGGTCCAGGTGACCAGCCCGCTGGAGTTGCCCACCGTCATGTCCGAGGGCGCGCCGTTGAGGCGGAACCTCATGTCGTCGCCGTCCGGATCGAAGGCCTGGACCTGATAGCTGTATGGAACCCCCTGCAAGGCCGTGGCCGGGGGTACCGAGCGGATCTCCGGCGGGTCATTGGCATTCGTTACGTTTATGCTGAAATCCTGGTAGACCGTGAAATCCCTGTCGTTACCAGATATTACGACCCGGTTGAGGCCGACCTGGTCCCCCCTGGGCGTCCACCGCACCTCGCCGTTGTGCGTGCCGACCGTCATCCCCCGGGGGCCGGCGACCAGCGAATAGGCCAGCTGGTTGTTCTCGGGGTCACGCGCCCGGGCCGGGTAGAAATATGGCTGGTTCTGGGTGGCGATGAGAACCGGGAGGCTGACGAAAGCCGGCGGGTTGTTCACGCTCTGGATGTCGATGTTGAACTTCTGCGCAACTGGCGTGCTTTTCCCGTCGGTCACGTTGAGCGTGACCGAGGGGCTCCCGGATTCTTCCGGGGCCGGGACCCAAAGGACCAGCCCGTTGGTCGAGTTGATGGTCATGTTCTCGGGCGCTTCCACGATGCCGAAACGCAGCGCGTCGCCATCGGGATCGGTGGCCTGCATCAGGTATCCGTAAGGCGCGCCCTGCAGG
>Ga0315286_10003390_pt1 | contig 15056 bp, 13 predicted proteins | sample YL17G10_0_MG_FD_205038 | JGI IMG/M metagenome (GOLD analysis project Ga0315286, IMG submission 205038) | Sediment microbial communities from Yellowstone Lake, YNP, Wyoming, USA - YL17G10_0 | ecosystem: Environmental > Aquatic > Freshwater > Lake > Sediment | place: USA: Wyoming | collected...
TCTTTAATTACAGGCTAAAGATTATGGGCCTGGCAAGAACCAAATATTACGGGTCTATTGCACAATTTCTTGCTTTAAGAGAAAAGTTAAATTCACTTGATGTTATTGAATCATTTTCAATTACAGTATACCCAAAAATTAATGCTCAACAGATGTTAATAGATAGGATATACGATAAAGAAGTCGATTTGGAAACAGAGGTAAAACAGATAGATATATATAAAGATATTATATCTTATAGTGGCGCAAGGTTTTGTTATTTGGTATTAATGCTTTGGATTTATTTTGAATTTTGTGCTTTGTGATTTGGCATTAACTTGTAGGGCAACATTTAATGTGAAGCAATTCGTATGAAACCCAATAAGCCGCGTATATTATATATGTTAGGTTGGTTCTACCCTGATTCAGTTGGTGGTTCAGAGTATTATGTTTATTTGCTGGCTAAGGAAGTTCAGGCATCGGGTTGGGAGGTAATGATTGCAGCGCCATCTGTAGATGAAAAAGAACATAATTATATCTATGAAGGATTATCGGTTTATCGTTATCCTGTGTCTTTAAAACCTATCAGGTCAGAAGTCAGAGGCGAAACCTTACCTAAGTACTTTGATGTTTTTGCAAATTGGTTAGAGAAAAATAAAGTCGATATTGTGCATATGCATTCATATACCAGAGGTTGTGGTTTTTTCCATGCCCAGCTTGTCAAACAGCTGGGTATATCTTTGATTTTTACTGTTCATATTCCAGGGCTAACCTGCGTTCGAGGTACGTTGATGCGTTGGGGCAAAATACCCTGTGATGGCCAAATGCGTCTGTATCGTTGTGCTGCCTGTTATCTGCAAAATCGAGGGTTACCTAAATTTATTGCCTTAGCAATAAGTATCATATCTCCATTTATGAGTAAGTTATTCAACAACTTCGAAAACCGATTAAGCACTGCTTTAGGGATTAGTAGGTTACTTAATGCTCAAAAAGAGCGTATTCAGCAGTTATTCAACTTAGCAGGCTGTATTGTTGTGGTTTCAAAATGGCTCTACGATGTGCTGCGTATAAATGGCGTATCGGATTCTAAATTATCACTTTGCCGTCATGGACTACCAGAGGAGTTAATGCGCATAAGGCGCAGAACAGATTTTAAAGTATCTAAGCCAATACGCATTGGTTATCTCGGCCGTTTTGATCCTGTTAAAGGGGTACACGTTTTAGTGGAAGCGATTAAAAGGTTACCCTTGGATATTCCTATTGAACTTAGGCTATATGGCAGGGCTAATAATGAGGAAGGGCAGGCTTATCTTGAGAAACTGCAAAAGACAAGTAATCATGATAGCCGTATTCTATTTTGTGGCGAGGTAACTGACAAAGATTATCCAGAGATTTTTAATAATTTTGATATCCTTGCTGTACCGTCTTTATTGCTGGAGACCGGGCCATTGGTGGCGTTAGAGGCATTTGCTGCTGGCATTCCGGTTATGGGGAGTAATTTAGGCGGCATCTCAGAGTTAGTTGCAAGTGGAGTAAACGGAATTCTCCTGGAGCCTGGTAATGTTAAGGCATGGAATAAAGCCATTCAACAGCTCTGTTTGTATCCACATTCACTTAAAAGTTTGGTTCGCGGTATTCCGCCAGTACGTAGTAATAGCGAAGTAGTTGGCCAGATGCTTAAGCTTTATGAAAATTTTGTGGGTTGAAAGAAAAAGATTTTTGTTTGAGATTGTTAAGTGTGAGAAAATGTATTATGGATAGAAATAAGAGATTAAAACTTGGTATCGACAAAGGAAGATATTTTTGTAAAGCTATTAAAAATTATATACTTCATCGACAAGAGAAAACATGTCCTTTCTGTGATAGCGCAGAGATATCAGAACTTATGAACAAATTTTTTTTTATAAAATTATTCAGATGTAATAATTGCAGCCTTATGTTTAGATACCCAAAGGATGAAGCCTATAACCGGTATTATCGTGATTCTTGCTATTACGATGAACCTAAAATCCCCCCTACCTTACCGACAGCTCCAGAATTAACACAGCTTAAAAGCCAAAATTTTAAAGACAGTATATACGATATCTCAGATAAAATTACGCTCATAAAAAAGTATATAAAAGAAGGAAATGTGCTTAGTTACGGAACCTCTTGGGGATACGAACTTCGGCAATTTATTAACGAGGGATTTTCAGGTTTAGGGTATGAGGTAGACATAAAAAGAGCCAAATTTGGCGAGGAAAATTTAGGATTAAAAATAATTCATGCTTCTCAGGAGTTAGATTGCTTTCAGTCAAATTTTAATATCGTATTTGTAAATCATGTGTTGGAACACGTGGAAGATATTCGAAATGAATTTAATAGGATTTACAAATTGCTGAAAGACGCAGGCCACCTATTCATATTTGTTCCTAATTGTAGTGATATAGATAAAGAACCCTGGAGAAAAATATATGCCTTTGGCCAGAGGCATTGCATAGCTTTTGATAAACGCTTTTTCTATAAAAATCTATCATCTTTAGGATTTAACATTATTGAAGTTAAAGAATGTATGTGGGATAAATATGAATTAATGGTGATTGCCAAGAAGGAAAAGACAACAGGGATTTTAATATAAGGAAGAAATATTATGAAGAACGGCATACTTGTATCATCTGTGGATTTGCGGCCAAGCCTGATGAGTATCTTAAAAGGTTTAGATGAAGCTGGATTACTTAAGCAGGTTGTTACTACGGTTGCCATTGACCCGGATAGCATATTTGGTAAATGCATCAGGGCTATTTGTGGAGTTCTTCCTTCAAATTACAGGAGAGGCATTGACGAGCGATTTTTACCTGATTTTCTAAAAGGGAAAACGCAAACATTATATTCCCGTGAATTAATTCGTTTATTATTAAATAGATTGGAAGGTGGTATTTTTACGCATCGGGTGTGGCTATGGGCAGAATTAGGCTTTGACCGCAAGGTAGCCAGCCGCTATAGTGGCATTTTTAGTTGTATTTATGGCATGGAACACAGCTCATTAGAGACTTTCACGCGACAAAAAAAGCAAGGTGGATTATGTATTCTGCGTCAAGTAACGGCACATGGGCGCACAATAGCTAATGTTATTAGGCGGGAAACCAAAAGATTCCCAGAATACATCGGACCTTATCTTAGGTTATTTCTGGAGGATATGGAGAGGTCTTTGGCTCGCAAAGAGGCAGAATATCGACTTGCTGACCTGATTGTGGGAAATTCTAGTTTTGTGAAAGATACCTTTGTGCAGGCAGGGGTTGCGCATGAAAAAATCCTGGTTATACCCACTGGTTGTCCACCTTGTTCTAAGGTACCCGGCAATGCCGGGAGAGGAAATAAGCCGCTTATTTTTCTTTTCGTAGGTAGGCTATTACTGCGCAAAGGGATATCTTATCTAATCAAGGCATGGCATTTACTAAGGCCGGGAAGGAGTGCAGAACTTTGGTTGGTAGGTTCAAATAAGGAAATCTATAAGGTTATCTTCAAAAAACAGGAGGGGGGTATCCGTTATTTCGGCGTTCTTTCACAATCAAATCTGGCAAGAATATATAGCCAGGCAGATGTGTTTGTTTTACCTACTTTATTGGAAGGGCTGGCTTATGTTGTGCTTGAGGCTTTATCCTATGGTTTACCGGTTATTACCACCCCGGAATCCGGATGTGGGAATTTTGTGCAAAATGGTCATAATGGCTTTGTAATTGAGTCGGCTAATCCAGAATCACTTTGTAACGCCATGGTTTGGTGTTTAGAACATCGTGACCAATTACAGAGGATGGGCAGGCTCTCTATGGAAAAGGCAACTGCTTGGACAGTGGAGGATTCTAATCGCGCGCATCTTATGGAAATCCAGAAGTTTTTGGAAAATAAGGGAATTAAGTGATTCTGTAAGGAAGGTTAGGCATGAAATATTCGGATATAAATGTATTTTGCTGTCCTGAATGCAGGAGTAGATTGAGATTTCTTAAGCTCAGCGAATTTGATAAAAATTTAGATGGACAAGAAGTCTTGGAAGGACTGATTACCTGTGTAAATTGTAATTCCATCTATCCTATCATAAAATCTATACCCCGTTTTGTAAGCCGGAATAATTATGCTTCGTCATTTGGTTATCAATGGAAGAAATTTAGCCGGACACAATTTGGCGGAAATCAAAAACAGATTGCTAAGGTTAGGTTTGAAGCGACGACGAAATGGCCTGATAACTTAAAAGGTCAATTAATTCTGGAGGCTGGATGTGGTGCCGGTCGTTTCTCTGAAATTGCCTTGGATACGGGAGCCGAAGTTTATTCCTTTGATCTAAGTGATGCGGTAGAGGCAGATATGGCTAATATCAAATCTTTGGAACTTAAAATGCGTCATCATCTTTTCCAGGCAGATATTTACAAAATTCCGTTACCCTGCGAAATGTTTGATAAAATTTTTTGTTTTGGCGTTTTACAACATTGTCCTGATGTAAAGAAGGCATACCTTAGCTTAATCCCTTTTTTGAAACGGGAAGGAGAATTAGTGGTAGACTGCTATTTGAGCCAGCCGCTTAAAGATGCATTTAATCTAAAATATTTGCTTAGGCCGTTTTTTAAATGGTGGAAACCCTCTTGGTTATTTGCCTTCTGTTCGGTTATGATATCTGTAATCTATGATATTAAATCATCTTTCGCGAAAATTCCCATGGTGGGCAAACTCATATCAAGACTCATACCCATCGGACGGCTTAATTACGAGCCAGATTATTATTTTAGCGTGCCTGAAATCAAGGAGATTAAGACTTTAAGTATGTTTGATATGCTTAGCCCAAAGTATGACCAGCCTCAGAGAATCTCGAACTTTCGTTTATGGATGCAGGGCGCTGGCCTTGAGATTTTAGAATTAACCACAGGTTATAATGGGATTAATGCCAGAGGGCGCCGGACTATAGAATCGGTTGGTCATAGAATTGAGAAATAGAGATTTGAACCATAAGATTATAGATTATTTAAAGAATTATCTCCGCTGGTGGCTTATGCCGGGTTTAGACTTGTTCACCCGTAGGCGAGTCCGGTTATGCCGGTATTGGTTACGCGGTAGCCGCCGCGTATTGGACGCTGGCTCGGGAAATGGATGGTTTTCATATTTAGCGTATCGCTTGGGTGCGACAGTTATAGCTGTGAATATAGCGCAAGATCAAGTACAAAAGGCAACCCAGTTCTACAACCTGTGGCGAGGTATACCTCTTAGTCAGCTAAAATTTATAGAATTGAATGTATATAACCTCGATTGTCTTGAACCAGGTTTTGACGAAATCATTTGTTATGAGACGCTTGAGCACATCAAGGACGATGTTAAGATTTGCAAATTATTTTGGAAGCTTTTAAAACCGGGTGGTTTTTTACACCTGTGTTCTCCTTATGCCGCGCATCCACGCTGGCGTAAAGAGAGATTAGATATTGAAGAGAAGGGCGGTCATGTGCGCGAAGGCTATACCTTGGAGTCGTATCGTTCAATGCTTGAGCCCATCGGTTTCCAGGTAATAGATACTGAAGGTATGGGAGGCCCAATCTTGACTAAAGTTTGTTTTGTTATCCAGGCATTGAAAAATCGTTTTGGAAATGTTTGGTGTTTACCCTTTGTCTTATTAGCAATACCTCTTATTTGGTTAGACCCCAGACATATGAATAGGCCTTACAGTCTCTATGTTAAAGCTGTAAAGCGTAGTAATGATGGCTAAATACCAATATAATGTGTGGTTTTATCGGTAGAATTAACAAATACGGAATAAATTTTACTCGAGAATATCCTTTGGCAGCGGGCCTAAAATTTTTAGGTAGACGCGGTCCAGATTCTGTCAAAGAGTGGTCGTCAGAGGATGGGCGCGTAGAATTATTATTTGCTCGGCTTGCAATTGTTGATGCAGATAGCCGAGCGCATCAGCCATTTACAGATGATACTCGAGGTATTACTATTGCCTTTGAGGGGGAGATTTATAACTATCTTGAACTCAAAAGTGAGCTTGCAGAATACCCCTTTAAAACCCATTCAGACACAGAGGTATTGCTTGCCTTATTTGCTTTATATGGATTAGATGGATTTAAGCGTTTGCGAGGGATGTTTGCTTTATCTATTGTGGATGCGCGTTCAAGGCGAATCTATTTAGTGCGTGACCCCATTGGCAAAAAGCCTCTCTTTATTGCGCGTTGGCAGGATATGGTCCTATTTGGTTCATCGGTTCTTGCTCTTACCGCGGTGAATAAAAAACCGGTTAAACTTAATCCCGATATACTGGATTATTATTGGAGGGATTCTTTTATTCCGCCTTATATCTCTGTTTTATCAGGAGTTACGCCGGTATTACCCGGTCAGGTCTTGGAATTAGATTGGTATGGGAATCTTATTAGAAAGACACATTTTGAGCCAGAGAAGTTATATATCTATAATGGTGAGCCTTTAGATAAAGTTAATGAGATTGTCGGATTACTTCTTGAAAATGCTGTCAGGCGCAGATTAACTAATAATCCCAAACCCACTGTCTTATTGTCAGGTGGAATTGATTCAACCGTGGTTTGTGCAATTACAAATAAAATATGCAATAAAGAAAATAAATTAACTAAATTACAAGTAATTACTTTAAAATCTTTTATTCCGCTGATGAATGATGAGTTTTATGCCAGATTCGCTGCAAGGCAGCTGGGAGTGAAACTTCGATTAGTAAAACCAGCCCTGCTTCATCTTGGCGATTTGGTTGTAAAGGCATTCGATCTTCAAGATGAGCCATTAGGGATGCCTTCCTTTTTTTTGTTAGAGCGGCTAGTCAACGCAGCTTCTAATTACGGCAGAATTCTACTTACCGGAGACGGAGGAGATGAGGTGTTTTTAGGATACGGTAGAGCCCCTGATTGGTATAAACATAACCCTAATGAGATTGATGAAAATTATATCTCGTCCGGACCAGAACTTCCTCAGTGGATGAGTAGTTGGGCAAGGAAAACGGTGACTGATGTTTTAGTTGGCCATATGTTGACTAAGGTTGACCGCGCTTCAGCTGAACAAGGCGTGGAGATACGTTGTCCGCTTCTAGATTGGGATTTAATCAGTTATGCGCGCAGCCTTCCTTTTGAAATATTAACGCAGAGAGGGCGAACTAAGGCTCTATTAAAAAACCAACTTTTTGGCTGGCCATGCTGGTTTTTAGAAAGGCCGAAGCTGGGTTTTGCTTATAATTTGCGTTGGCATTGGGGGTTTTCTTTCTATGCAGGCCTAAGAGAAGGAATTGATCAGCGAGCAATTGATGCCTTTGAGCGTTATCTTCCAGAAGTTCTTCGCAGCAGGCCTATAAATTGGAAAACCAGAGATATTTTTCAAAACTTTAATGCTGCCTGGCGCCTTTTGGCTTGGGGTAGATTTCTCCTGCGTTTAGATGAAGCCAGCTTAGGTCAGTTATATTTGTAGTTTTGGAATATATTACTATGTTAAATAAGAATTTGTGCATTGTTATAATGTATGAAGATTTGTATTATTCCCGCCTAAAATGAAAAACGAAGGCAACGAATATAAATTTAGTAAAGTGGCTTTGGTATGGAAAGAATCTCTTAGGATGCCGGGTATTTACGGGTACAAATTACCTAAGAATGGCGATTGCAAAAAATTAATGAAATTTTGTAGAGTATGGAGAAGGATATTTAAATATATTAATCTTAATCCCTACAAAAGAAGTGACTTGCGCGTTCTTGAGGTAGGCTGCGGTGGAGGTAAATATCTTGTTCAGTTCGCTCTAAATAATTGGAAAACTGTAGGGATAGATTGTTCACAAGAAGTGTTAGCTCGAGCAAGGAATTATATTAAAGAAGTTTCAAATGCCTGTCAGTTTAATCTCGACATAGAATTGCTATATGGAGATTTTATGAGTTTTAATTTTTCTGAAAAGTTTGATTTGGTCTTTCATTCAGGAGTTATAGAGCATTACATAGATCAAAATGAAAGAATGTTTTTTTTAAGGAAGATGTTTGAGTTAACAAAACCGAATGGCTATATCGTTTCAATCGCGCCCGTTATAAAAGAAGCAAATAAAATTAATAATACAGTATATGATTACCTGCCGTATATTAATTATACCCCTGAGCTTATGAATCAAGAGTTTAAAAATCTAAGTGGAAGAGAAATAAGAATACTTCCCCATAACCTTTTCTTTTGGTTTTTTTTAAAAAGAAATTTTATCTCCGGTTTAATAAATAAGCCATTATATTATATATTACAATTAGTCCCTCCCGAAATGTTTCCTTTTGATTTTGCTTATAGAAATGCGGGAGTTTTAATTGGCATAACAAAAAAGTAATCCGCTGGTTACAATTTCGCTTGATTAGAAATGAGTAAAATCTCATTTTTTATATGTTGATGCCATAGAGAAGATAGATTTCACATATATTTATGGAAAGAAAAAATAATAAAAAAATTTGTATTATAACGCCTGATTATATTTATTCAAATCCGCGCACGGTTAAAGAAGCCGATGCTTTATGGCAGGCAGGTTTTGATGTGCGCGTGGTTTTTTCGCAAGGGAACCTTGAGATGATAAGAAAATTTGATGAGCTCTTGCTTAAAGAAAAACCCTGGCGTTGTAGTATTGTGGGCTGGTCGCCTTTTAGAAAAAAAGAGAGAATACTTTACTTTAAATCAAAGTTACGTTATCACGCATTTGGAAGGTTTCCATCTTTATTCTATTCATTTGGTAAGTTACCAGAGTATGGTGAAGGAAGGGTTTATGGGGAGCTTGCCGAATTAGCCGCCTCAGAAAAAGCAGATTTATATATCGGTCATTATCCCACAGGGCTAGCAGCAGCAGCTTATGCTGCTTCTCATTGGCAAGCAAAGTTAGGTTATGATGTAGAGGATCTTTATACTGAAGTGGGCCATACGGATAAAAAAAGAAAAAGGATTAAATTAATAGAAAGCCGTTACTTGCCTTATTGTTCTTATGTCTCTTGTGTATCAGAACTCGTTGCGGATGAGATGATTAAGCGCTACAATATACCTTCGTCTATAATTATAAATAATGTCTTTCCTTGGGGCGAAAGAGACAAAATAGATGGACAGATAAAAGACCGGCGGGGAAGCGCTCTTTCGCTCTATTGGTATTCTCAGGTTATCGGCGAAAACCGCGGAATTCAGGATGTAATTAGGGCTGTTGTATTATTAAGGGATAGGGTTCAAATTCATCTGCGTGGTTATTTATCCGAAGAAATTAAAAATAAATTTATTAATTTAGCTAAGACATGCGGTGCAGAAAAGAATATATATTTTCATCCTCCTGTCCCTCCCACAGAGTTACTTTCAAGGACAGTAGAGCACGATGTCGGTTTGGCGATAGAGCAGCCAGATAATTTGAATCGCCTGCTTATCGTGTCTAATAAATTTTTCTTTTATCTGTTGGCTGGTTTAGCGATTGCTGTCACTGATTTACCCGGCCAAAGATACATTATGTCTACTTTATGCAATGCAGGATTCCTGTATCCTCCGGGTGATTATAAGACTTTAGCCGAACATTTGAATAGGCTGATTGTAGAGCCCATGCTTCTTCGAGCATATAAGCAGGCTGCCCTTGTAGCTGCACAGGAAAGATGGAATTGGGAAAGAGAGAGTATCCCTTTGGTTAAGTTGATAAACGAATTATTCAGCATTAGCAAATAGACTATGATTGATGATTATAATTATTATAGATTCGCTTATATAATAAGCAGCATTCAAAAATTTCATACTTTCCCATTTAAGGGAAAGAAATGGTTAGATTTAGGATGTCACGACGGCTCTTTTGCAGGAATCTTGAGTACCCGTGGTTATAGCGTTACAGGTATCGACGTATACGTATGCGACCCTAAATTGAGAACTGAACAATCATGGGAATATTTACAATGCGACCTTAATATTGGACGATTTCCTATGGGTAATAACTCTATCGATGTGGTCTCGGCCTTAGAACTCATTGAGCATATTATTGATACTGACAAATTTTTAAGCGAGGTATATAGAGTACTAAAACCAGGCGGCTTGTTTGTTCTTACAACTCCCAATATTTGTATGTTAAAGAATCGCTTTCGAATCATTGCTGGTTGTTATCCATACGGCCTAGAGTATCGAAACATTATGCATCATGTGCGGCTTTATAACCTTCATTGTTTGATATCTCAACTTAGGGCGCATAATTTTACAATACTATTAGCTAGGGGTGAGAAATTATTACCACAGAGATTCCTCGTTTTTAAATGGGCTAGGAAATTGTCTAAATTTCTTGCAAGAGCTTTTCCCACACTATGTTCGAATTTGTTTGTGATTGCCAGCGTTCCTAAAATTAAGCCATAAAGAAAATAATATATGCGTTATAAATATTTTTATACACTGTATTCGGCATGCCTTCATCGCCTCAGGCAGAATTACAGCCTTTTGTTTTTAACCTTTATTTCAAGTATTTCACTCGCATTATTAGTTATACGTACCCCCCAAGGTCTTTATAGCGATCCAGCTTGGCAGATAAAGGCGCTCCAGCAGTATTTGGCTGGAGAATCACCGTCTTTTAATCACTGTGTTATGCCGCAGGCAGAGGACCTCTTTCAGGGCAAGGCAGGATGGATTGGCTACTGGCCGCCGGGAACTCAGCTTTTGGCGTATCCGCTAATGGCAAACAGGATTGTAGCAGGGGATGCCATTCGCATAATTGCTATTGTTTGTCTTGTTCTTGGTTCTCTTGGTTGGGTGCGTTGGTTTTCTTTGTTCAATTTTCCCCCGTGGGTTAAAATCAGTCTTGCTATTCTTCTACCTTGGATGCATTATCCCAGTAATGCCTTGTTTATGTATTCTGCAGAAATACTGGTTTATGCTTCGGCACCTTGGATTTTATTGCTCACATATAGACTGAGCAACATTTGGAAACAGCGGAAATTTGGCCTAGGGATAATTTTGATGTCTGCTCCACTTGGATTTGCATTAGGATTTGTTTATATACTTAAATATTCAGCTGTTTTTGTATCACTGGGAGCATTGGTATATCTGGGATTATTTGTGTATAATCTCCATAAAAATACAAACAGACATCTCTGCGTGAGGGTTTTAATTAGTTTTCTCTTAGTAATAGTTTTTTTCATAATACCTATAGCCACATATAACCTTATTAATTATAAATTTGGCGGCTACCTTAATCAAATTACATTGAGAGCCGAGTTTAATTTGCGATGGGAAAACTCTGTTTTTATTTTAGCTAATCCTGCTTTAATTGCGGCCGATGCAGATAGCTTATGGAACTATGTGCTTCTGCATCCAACACATGGCCTACTTAAGGATTTCTCGTGGCCAGATCCAGGAAGTCAGGAGAGCTCAATGTGGCTTGCCCTTGTAGGATTACCGGGTGGGTTACTTTTGCTTTGGTTGAGCCTATATTCGGATGTTCCTGGAGGTAAACGTTCACTGGCTCTATCTGTTTTTTTTACTAGCCTTGTAGTAATGCTCGGTATTTGGACTGTATCTCGGATAGCCATTAGTTATCAAGCACGCTACTTAGCCGGAGCAAGTATAGCTATCTTACCTTTGGCTATACAGGCAGGTTTTAGTTTATGGAGCCATAATCGTAGTAGAATAATACGATTAGTATTGATATGTGGAGCGATTAGCTATATTGTTATTCCGTTATTATACGGTGGTGTTTCGGTTATAGCTAAGGTAATGCGGACTCCCCGGGATTACAAAGTCGGCCCAAGTCGTATCTACAATCATTTACTTGCCCAGCACGACCTTGCTGGGGTTCGGGATAGATTACTACGCTATTTTTCAGCCGATACTGATATATGGTATATTCCCGAGCCAATGTCTGCACTCGATTTGCCTGGCAGGGCAATCATTACCCATGCTGATTTTGAGGACAAAAATGAACTAGAACGTCGTCGGTATATAAGTCGTATGCCGCTAAGGATCCATGCTTTGCTTCCGCCTATTTTTGAGGCAAATGGCAAGGGGCAAATTATTCGAAAATCATTTGTTCAGGCAAAAAACTGGGTAATGACTAAGATAGATGGATGTAATTATTTCGTTTGGACGGCCACAATAAATGTTGACTCCGATAAGGTGAAATGAGGCAAGTTTTTATTCTTGCTCCCCGATATGATTGTAGCGAATTTATTAGAGAAAATTTCAAATAATCCAAAATTATCTAATATAGGAAGCCTGATGGCAGATTTTATTTTTCCAGATAAAGCCAAAAATTATACAGTATTATCAGGGCCCGGCCGAAACTTACGGTTTAAACTTAATGCAAGAACACAGACTACTATGCTCTTCGGGGTATACGAACAGGCAAATGTTAAATTTCTTTTAAATCACGTTTCTGACAAGGATGTCTTTTGGGACGTTGGTGCGTATATAGGTTATTTTACCTATATTATGTCTAGAAGATTGATTAACGGCCGGGTGGTTGCCGTAGAGCCAGTTCCAGAAAATATCAAACTACTTTACGAACATAGCGCTTTAAATAATCTAAAAAACGTATTAATTATTGAGAAAGCGCTATCTTCATATGAAGGTTCAGTTTCATTTTCGATTACAGAAAGTACACACCAAGGAAAGATAGTCATCAATAAAATTTTTTTTCCAACAACAGGGATAATTAGCGTTCCCGTTACTACCATAGACGCACTTGTTAATTCAGGGGTGCCTTTGCCTAGCATAATAAAGATTGACGCCGAAGGCGAAGAAGGGCGCATTTTGCAAGGAGCGGCGTTAGTTTTCAGAAGGTACCGGCCTCGCTGTTTAATTGAGGTTCATACCCTGGAAGCGGCACGTTTGTGTTGGGACTTTTTGTCTTATCAGGGATATAGCATTTTATTAATAGACAGAGCCTCGGTGTTTAAGGCAGATAAACCAGAGGATATTTGTTATAGGCACATTTGGGCAGAGCCAATAAGATGAGGCAAGTAATTATTGTTGCTCCATGGTTTCCCCCCAGCAATTTAGCCGCAGTGCATCGTAGCCGCTATTTTGCCATGTATTTGCCGAAATTTGGCTGGAGGGTAAAGGTTCTTACAGTCAAGCCATCTTATTATGAAGAAAGACTCGATTATGAGTTAGAAAAACTTTTACCGCCAGAATTAGAAATGATTCGCACGAAAGCCTTGCCCATACGGCCGATACGCCTGATTGGAGATATTAGCATTAGGGCATTCTGGTGGCATTATCAGGAACTATGCCGTCTAGTTAAGAAAGAGAGGCCGCATCTGATTTATGTTCCGATTCCACCCAATTATTCAGCAATGCTATGTTATTTAATCTACCATAAGTTCGGCATACCTTATGCTATCGATTATATGGATCCTTGGGTTTATCCCTTTCCTGACTACAATGTTTTATTTAGCAAGAGATGGCTCTCATATCGCCTTGGCCGTATTCTTGAACCAATTATCCTTCGTCACGTTAATCTTATTACTGCGGTTTCACCTAATACTTATAAAATATTACTTCAGCGTTATTCCTGGTTAGATGAGTCTAAATGTATTGCCATACCTATGGGAGCTGAAGAAAAAGAATATCAATATTTGGATAGAAATCCTCGCCCTGCGTATCTTTTTAATCCTGATGATGGTAACTTGCATATTGTTTATGCTGGAGGCGTACCTCCAAAATTTCATCCTGCTCTTTATGCCTTATTTGAGGCCACCACTATTTTTAAAAAGAGATATCCTGAGCTTTTCCAAAAAATAAAATTTCATTTTATAGGCACAGGAAGCAGGTATACCGACCCAAAAAGTTTTAATGTAAAACCCCTGGCAAAACGTTACAATCTTTTAGATATTGTCTCTGAATATCCGGGCCGCATTGCCTATTTGGATGTACTAAATCACTTAAGGCATGCGAATGTTGTTTTGATTCTTGGTTCACCAGAGCCGCACTATACGCCTTCAAAGGTATTTCAGGCGGTTCTTTCTCAACGGCCTGTAATCGCAATTCTTCATCAGAAAAGCACAGCTGTAAGTATTTTAAAAGATGCTAATGCGGGCAGGGTAGTCACTTTTGATGAAACCAAGCCGGTAGATAGATGTATAGATGAAATAGCCGAAGCAATCTATCAGGAGGTAAATAATATATATTTACCGGATAAAATAAACTGGGAGATATTTCGTGCCTATTCTGCAGAAGCGATGACCAGGAAGCTTGCTGAGGCATTTGATTCTGTATTAAATACAAATTAGAAATTGAATAAGAATATTTCACATTTTTGTCCCGTTTGCTCTAAAAGCATACTAAGATGTTTGGGTAAAGTACAACAGGAAAAAATTCTACTTTGTAATTCTTGTGGACTTGCATTTCTTGATTTAGAAGATGGATATACTTATACCCATTCAGATTGGTATGATTGGCTTAGGATTTCCGAAGAAGTTGGTAAGAAATATTTGAACTGGATAAGATGGTATTACTTAAAACAATTAAAAATATTATCTGGTTTAGTTGAAGGCAGAGAACTTTTGGATATCGGTGCAGGTATGGGGATATTTGCAAAGGTTGCTTCAGAAATTGACTGGAAGGTGACATGCACAGAGATACATCCAAAAGCCAGAGCATTTGGTGCTCAAATTTATGGATTAATTTATAAAGAGTTAGAAGATATACCACCTGAATCTATGGATATCGTAAGAGTCTCCCATATTTTGGAACATGTCCCTGAGCCGCTTTTATTTTTATGTAAGGTTAAATCTATTTTAAAATCTGGTGGAATTTGTGTAACTATGGTTCCTCATTATGAACCACTGAATTGTGTCATTAAAAACCTTATTTTAAGACTCATACCCGGAGAACATGATTTCAGAGGTCATATATATCCACCCCCGCATATTCTTGGATTTACACCCTTTTCTCTTAAGAATACGTTTAGATTAGTGGGCTTACATCCTTTAAAGATTTATTCTGTAAGTCGTGGTAATAGGACTTATTATCCTTGGAAGTGGGAAATAATTAAGCCTTCAATAAAAGATGTTATATTTGAATTAGTGAATACATTAGGAAATATTTTTAATAGGGGTAGTTGGATTGTGGGCTATTTTAGAAAGAATTAGCCA
>Ga0315286_10003391_pt1 | contig 15055 bp, 14 predicted proteins | sample YL17G10_0_MG_FD_205038 | JGI IMG/M metagenome (GOLD analysis project Ga0315286, IMG submission 205038) | Sediment microbial communities from Yellowstone Lake, YNP, Wyoming, USA - YL17G10_0 | ecosystem: Environmental > Aquatic > Freshwater > Lake > Sediment | place: USA: Wyoming | collected...
TGCAAACTACCCAACGTGTTCCTTTCAATCGCAATAGGAGATCGGCCATCTCGGCCGCAAGGTCGGGATGGCGCATGGGGCCTACGTAGGCGATGATGACCTCTCCAGACACCCGCATCGACTGCAACGTGGTCACCAGCCTGCGGAAATACTCGGCGGGTACCTGCGCCCGTTCGATGTCGGCCAGCGCCTCGGCGTCGATGCGGGGCTGGAGGTAGAGGTAGGCCGCCACGTCGGCGGGGCCGGCATCGCGGCCCAGGCCCATCGTGTCGGACTTGATGCCGTAGAACAGGGCGGTAGCCAGCGGCGGGGGGGATCGATCCCGGCCGCCTGCAGGTATGCGGTCAGGATCGTCGAAGTTGCCCCGATGTTGGGGCGGACGTCGCAAAAGGCAGCCGCGTGGCTCGCCTCCTGCCAGGGATGGTGGTCGATGACGACGGTGACCGGCCAGTCGGGCGGCAGCGGGTTGTGCCCGGTGCCCGGCTGGGTGTCCACGAGGGCCACGGCAGTGGCTTGCTTCCCTGGCGTTCCCGCCTGGACGGGCAGGTCCGATGCAGCCAGCCGGCGCAGAGGACGCCCCAGAAAGCGCACCAACGCCCGGTTCTCGGCCCGGCCGATCATGCCCTCGTAGTCAATCTGGCTCTTGACGCCCAGCTTTTGCGCCAGCAGGTGGCGTAGGGCAACGGCGCTGGCGATGGCGTCGGGATCGGGGTCGTTGTGGGGTAGGATCAAGACGCTGTGCGCCTCCTCCACCGCCCGCAACAGCCGGTCGAGCCGTTCGTCCATCCTCTACCTGCGCAGGTGGTACGGTACGTCGATGATCGCCCGCTGGTAGCCGAAGCGACGGCGGCGGTAGAGGAGCGCCCCCTTGATCAACCAGGTGGTCTGGTTGTGCAACAGGCTTTGCCACCAGCGGGCCGGGACGAACTCGGGCAAGACCACCGTGGCAAGTCGCCCATCGTTGTGCTCGCGGTCGGTTTCGTCCAGGAAATCGAGCAGTGGGGCGACAACCGACCGGTAAGGCGAGGGCCGGATGGCCAGTGGCACGTCGGGCCACCAGCGTTCCCATTCGTCCCGCACCCGTTCCCCGGCGCCTGGCTCCAGCTCGATGTACAATGCCGTCACGTCGTCAGAGACGGAGCGGGCGAAGGCGATGGCGTCTACGATGCCGCGGTGGACGCCGGAAATGGGGACCACCACCCGGGGATGGGGAAAGGGCCTGAGCGAGGGTGGCAGGCCGGCCAGCGACAACTGCGCGGCCACCTGCTGGTAGTGGTGGCGGATCTGGAAAAAGATGAAGACCAGCACCGGGAGGAGCAGGATGCTGATCCAGGCCCCCTCGACGAACTTGCTTGCGGCGACGATGACCAGGGTCACCGCGGTGGTCAACGCCCCCACGCCGTTGATGACCGCCTTCGAGATCCAGCCGCGACGCCTGAAAAAGCCGGGTTCACCACTGGCTGCAGGGCCATTGGCGGCGGGCAAGTGCGCCCCGTCCGGGTTTCCCGCGGTGGCCGACATCCGACCCTTTGGACTGGAGCCCGGTTCCATTCCATCCTTGCTGCGCCACCAATGGACTACCATCCCCGCCTGTGACAAGGTAAAAGCCAGGAAAACGCCCACGGCGAACAGTGGGATGAGGGCGTGGGTATCTCCCCCAAAGGCGACGATCAACACGGCGGTGCCCGCGGCCAGAAGCACAATACCGTTGGCAAACACCAATCGGTCACCCAGGCCGGTCAGTTGCCGAGGCATGAAGCCATCCTTGGCCAGGATCGCCACCAGCCGGGGAAAACCGGCAAAACTGGTGTTGGCCGCCACGGCCAGGATGAGCATGGTGCTGGCCTGGATGACCAGGTAGGCCGGCCCGCTGCCCAGCAGCTTTCTGGACAGGGCCGAGAGGATCGTCTCTTGGGGCGCGGCGACAACCGCCAGGCCCTGTGTCAGGCCGATGCTGCCCACGAACAGCGCGCCCATCAACACGGCCATCGCCAGCAGCGTCCGCCCCGCGTTCTTGGATTCGGGGGACTGAAAGGCAGGCACGCCGTTGCTGATCGCCTCGATGCCGGTGAGCGCCGTGCAGCCGGTGGCAAAGGCGCGCAAGACCAGAAAGGTGGTGAGGGGATGGGTGGCCACCGGTGCGACCGCAGCGAGGGGCTGAGGGCCGTCGACGAGAAGACGGACCAGACCGTATGCCAGCATTGGCAGATATGTGATCAGGAAGAGGTACACCGGGATGGCCATCAGGGTGCCCGTTTCGCGCAAGCCACGTAGGTTGACAACGGTGATGACCGCCAGCATTACGAGCGACAACGCCACGCGATGCGGCCACAAGCCCGGAAAGGCCGAGGCGATCGCCGCCACACCGGCAGTCAGGCTCACGGCTGCCGTCAGCAGATAGTCGATTAGCAGCGCGGCCGCCGCGACCAACCCCGGAAGGGTGCCCAGATTCTCGCGGGCCACCACGTACGAGCCACCGCCCGAGGGATAGCCATGGATGGTCTGAAAATAGGACAGGGCGACGATGGAGAGCAGCCCGGTGATGGCCAGCCCGATCGGCAACGAGAGCGAGAGCGCGGCGCTGCCAGCCACCACCAGCCCCAGGTAGATCTCCTGGTTGGCGTAGGCGATGGACGACAGGGCGTCGGGCGAAAAGGCCGCCAGGGCGCGCACCGTGTTTAGCCGCGTCTCCGCCATGTCCTGCGTGGGCAGCGGGGGGCCCAGGAGCCCGTTCCTAATTCGGTTCAGCACCTGCTAGCTCCCAGCCGGCGCCCACATCGGCACGGACCCACGAGATCGAACGCCCGATGGTCATGTCCCGTCGCAGCTCGAGCCGCCGGGCGGCCACGGGCGTCTTACCATTTGCCATCTCTGTCCCTCGAAACAACGCCGGTCGGATCGTGCGGCCATTCCGGCCGCACTGCGGCGTATTCTAGCACTGCTCTCAGGGAGTGTCAAGGATAGGTCGTCTTCCGTCCGTGGTCAGGGACCCGGCAAAGCCGTGCCGGGTGCGTTACTGCTACACTGTCTCACTGTCCCACTGTCCGCGTATGCCCTGTCACGACGAGACAGCAATGCTGTGAAGGGCGACACGGCTGCGTGCGCCTGACCTTGGCTGGACGCGGGTCCTGGCTGGACTGCCAGTTCCGCCAAGGCGGCCGGTTCGGGGACCCGTCCCGTCTCATGAGGCACTTGACACCCCCCCCGATCCGATATACAATCCCGTGACAACGCTGCTCAGATTGTGATGCCGGGCACTTGTAGGGGCGGATGGCGTGCGCCCCCACTCGTGCCCTGTCAGATCGTCCGTCCTGAGATCAGGAACACCGATGATGACCATTGATGACGAAAACGGGACAACCGTTCTGCGCCGCAGCGGCGAATACGAACCGCCGCCCTCCTGGCGCACCTGGCTGATCGGCCGGCCCTTGCCCACCGCCGATGCGCCGCACCAGACGATCCGCAAGATCGTCGGCCTGGCCGTGTTTGCCTCCGACGCGCTGTCCTCTACCGCTTATGCCACGCAGGAAATGTTGGTCGTCCTGGCCGCTGCCGGGACCGCCGCCTTTGGCGTTGCCTTTCCCATCTCCGTGGCCATCGTCATCTTGCTGACCATCGTCACCCTGTCCTACGAGCAGACCATCCACGCCTACCCGGGGGGCGGAGGTGCCTACATCGTCGCCCGCGACAACCTGGGCGAGCTCCCCGCCCAGACCGCCGGCGCAGCGCTTCTGACCGATTACATCCTGACCGTGGCCGTGTCCATCTCGTCGGGCGTGGCCCAGCTCACCTCCGTCTATCCGGGGCTGTTCCCGTTCCGCGTAGAGATCGCCGTCGGGTTGGTGCTGTTCGTCATGCTCATCAACATGCGCGGCGTGAAAGAATCCGGTGCAACCTTTGCCATTCCCACTTACTTCTTTGTGGTGATGATGTATGCGACCGTGGCGGTGGGGTTGTTCCGCTACCTGGCTGGGACACTCGGTACAGTGGTGGATCCCCCTTCGATAGAGCAACTCCGTTCGGCCCAAGGGGTCACCCTGTTCCTGATCCTGCGTTCCTTTTCGGGCGGAACCACGGCTCTCACGGGCGTGGAGGCCATCTCTAACGGCATCCCCGCCTTCCGCGAGCCGCGCAGCCGCAACGCCGGCATCACCCTGATCTGGATGTCGGTCATCCTCGGAACGCTGCTGCTGGCCATTACCTTCCTGTCGGGCAAGATCGGGGCCGTTCCGTCCGAAGCAGAGACCGTCATCTCGCAACTAACCCGCACCATCTACCAGACCCGGGGCGCGTTGTACCAGGTCATCCTGTGGAGCACGACGGTGATCCTGGTGATGGCCGCCAATACCTCGTTCGCGGACTTTCCGCGCTTGAGTGCACTGTTGGCCATAGACAGCTTTCTGCCCCGGCAACTGGCCTACCGTGGCAGCCGGCTGGTCTATTCGCGGGGCATCCTGGCGCTAGCTTTGGTCGCCTGCCTGCTCATCGTTGTCTTTCGTGCCAGCGTTACCGGCCTGATCCCGCTGTACGCCATCGGCGTCTTTCTGTCGTTCACTCTCTCTCAGGCCGGCATGGCTCGCCGTTGGTGGAAGATCGGCCACCTGGCGCCGGGCCAGGAGAAGAAGGAGCGCGGCTCGACGCTGCACTACGAGCCGGGCTGGAAATTCAAGATGGTCGTCAACGGCTTTGGTTCGGCATGCACGGCGGTGGTTGCGCTCGTGTTTGCGACGACCAAGTTCCGCGACGGAGCCTGGGTCATTCTGGTGCTCTTGCCCGCTCTGGTAGTCGTGTTCTCCTCTATCCATCGCCACTACCGGCGACTGGCCACCCGTCTCTCCCTGGAGGACTATCGCCTGCCGCCGCCGATGGCCCGCCATCGCGTCATCCTGCCCGTCAGCGGGGTGCACCGCGGCACGCTGGAGGCGCTGCGCTACGCCCGCCGCCTGTCCGACGATGTGACCGCAGTGCACGTGTCCATGGACGCCGCGGAGGCACAGAGAGTGCAGGCCAAGTGGGAATTGTGGGGCGAGGGTGTGCGGCTGGTCGTCCTGGATTCCCCCTACCGGTTGTTGTTGGAACCCCTGCTGGGTTACATCCAGGAGGTGAGCGATCGCCGCCAGCCCAACGAAACCATCACCATCGTCGTGCCCCAGTTCGTGCCCAAGCGGTGGTGGCACAACCTGCTCCACACCCAGGCAGCGTGGATGCTGCGCCTGGCACTCTTGTTCAAGCCGGGCATCGTGATCACGGACGTACCGTATCAAGTTGAGTGAAACACAGAGTGTCACACGTGAAGCTTGACGCTGGATGCGCAACGCTCGACGACTGGAGTCAGAGACATATGAACATCATGATCATCGGTTGTGGCCGCGTGGGCTCGGAGCTGGCCTACCGGCTGTTCCAGAGGGGCGATCAGGTGACCGTGGTGGACAGCATCGCCTCAGCCTTTCAGACTCTGCCCCCGGACTTTCGGGGCCGCACCGTGGAAGGGGAGGTGCTCAATCAAGACGTGCTACGCCGGGCGGGCATCGAACACGCCTCCGCACTGGCGGCGGTGACCAACAACGACGCGGTCAACGCCGTGGTGGCGCACCTTGCCTGCTCGGTCTACCATGTGCCCAGCGTGGTGGTGCGCAACTATGACCCCCGCCGGCGAGCCGTACTCGAAGCGTTTGGCTTGCAGGTGGTGAGTTCCTCCAGTTGGGGCGCCCAACGGATCGAGGAGATGCTCTACCAGACCGACACTCTTGGCCGCACGGCCATCCACACCGTCTTTTCCGCAGGGAACGGTGAGGTGGAAGTGTACGAGTTCGCGGTGCCTCGGGCCTGGCAGGGCAGCACTGTGGGAGATCTGGTGCTTGAGGGCACGTGCGTGGTCGTAGCGTTGACCCGGGTGGGCCGGGCTGTGTTGCCCAGCCGTGACACGCGCCTGGAAGTGGGTGACGTGATGCACGTCAGCGCCACCTTGGAATGTATCGAAGCGTTGCGCGAGCGGCTCGATCGGCCGCCTGTGGGGGCGCCGGGCGCTGCGTCCGCCGAGCACGTAGGGGCGCAAGGCAATGCCCCCGTGAGTGCGCCCGCCGAACCTGTGGGGGCGCCAGACAATGCGCCCGTGAATGCGCCAGGCCATGCGCCCCACCAGGCGGGGGAGGACTAGATGTTCGTGCTGATTGCTGGCGGCGGGCGGACGGCCTCACAACTGGCCAACGTCCTGCTGGCCCAAAACCATCAGGTGGTTCTGATCGAGCACCGACGGGAGGTGTTGGCCCGTCTGCACAGGGAATTGCCCACGGAGGCCCTCTTTGAAGGGCAGGCCACCGATCCGGCTGTGCTGGAGCAGGCAGGGATCCGCCGGGCACAGGTGGTTGCCGCCTGCACCCCGGAAGACGCCGATAACCTGGTGATCTGTTTCCTGGCCCGCACACGCTACAACGTGGCACGCACCATCGCCCAGATCGACAACCCGCGCAACGCCTGGCTGTATGATGACAGGTTCCACGTGGACGTGGCCCTCAACCAGTCCGAGATTCTGGCGAGCTTGATCGAGGAAGAGATGTCCTTGGGAGACATGATGACCCTGATCAAGGTGCGCCGTGGCCAGTATTCGGTGGTGGAGGAAAAGATCCCTCTCCAGGCGAGAGTGGTGGGCGTGGCCATCAGGGACCTGGACTTGCCCCAGGAGTGCGCGATCGCCGCCGTCATTCGTCAGGGTAAGATGGTCATCCCCCGCGGCCCGCTGGTCCTGGAGGCCGGCGACGAGGTGTTGGCCGTCACCGACCGCGCCGGCGCCGAGCGCCTGGCCGCGCTCTTCGCCCCGCCTGAACCCGTCGCCCGCATCGCCGTCCCTCCACAGCCCAGCCCGCCGCCCAAGCGGTCGGGCCGGCGTCCGAAAGATAGGTAGACAAGCCGCCCTCCAAGGTTACATCCAGGCGCGCTTGCGCATCCAGAGGTACATCGCCACCGGCGTGAGGACCATCACCGCCATCATCAGCAGGAAGGCGCTGGGGCCGGTCCACACCTTGAGCGATTCGAAGACGGGCTGGAAAAAGTTCATGCCAAAAAACCCCGCCACGAAGGAAATGGGCATGAACAGGGTGGTGATGAGGGTCAGCGTCCTCATCACTTCGTTCAGCCGGTTGTTGACCACCGACAGGTAGGTGTCCAGCGCCCCGCCAACCAGGTCGCGCATGCTCTCGTTGATGTCGTGCAGCCGCACCAGGTGGTCGTACACGTCGCGGAAAAAGACGCGCTCGTTGGCGTCGATCACGGCATAGTCGTCGCGGGCCAGCTTGTTGAGCACTTCGCGCTGGGGCAAGAGGATGCGGCGCTGGTGCAAGAGTGCCCGCTTGAGGGCAAAGAGGCGTTCTACGGTCGACGTCGCCGGTTTGCCGAAAAGCTGGTCCTCCATGTCGTCGATCGTCTCGTCCATCTCTTCGACCACGGGCATATAGGCGGCCACCAACGCGTCGACCAGCCGGTAGAGCAGGTGGTCGGCCCCCTTTTGCAGGTGGCGCTCGTCCCTCTGGCACAGGGTCCAGACGCGGTCCACGGCATCGATGGGCTCGTCGTGGTGCATGACCAGGTACGTCTTGCCCAGGAACAGGTCCAGCTCCCGTGTGCTCAGTTGATCCCCGTCCGCTGCATGATAGACCATGGCGTGCAGCACCAGGTAGAGGTACGGCCCCCAGTCGTCCACCTTGGGCACGTGGGACTGTTGCAGCGCATCCTCCACCGCCAGGGGGTGAAAGCCGAAGGTGTCGTGCAGGATCGGCTCGCACACCTCGTTCGGCTCGCCCAGGAGGTCTACCCACAGCAAGCCGCCCGGCTCCGCGAGCAACGCGGCGTACTGGTCAGGCGCTACGTCGGTCCGTACGGACCCATCCGGGGCGCGGTATAGGGTTCGGATCACGGTCCCTCCTGAAAGACCCCCAAACGGCCTCCCTTCCCTTCGTTCCTCAGGACAGGCGGTCGAAACCTCCAGGGTCTTGCGTTTCAGAAGATTATAGCGCAAGTGGGGGAAAAGTCAAAGGCACTGCAAACTAGGGCAACAGGAATGGCTCTATCGGTGCCCATTTCTCTTTCCACGCCATGGGCACGAGTTGCTGGATCACGATTGGGGGAAAGGCCTGCGCCATCATCGCCCGCTCCTGGGGCCGGAGGTTAAAGAGGGTGAACGGCACCATCAGGTAGTCGGGCTGAGAGTGCTGCTGGCTGAACTGGGAGAGCAGGCCACCCGCCGCAAAGGAAGCGGTACTCCGCAGCCGCAGGTGCTCCTCGGGAGGCATCACCCGGGCGGCTGCCTCTGCGTTCACGTGCGTTTCCTCGATGCGAATGTGCGGATGCCACAGATCCAGGATCCGGCCCACGGCAGCCTGGAGGTCGCCCACCGCAAAGGAAGCGGCCTGCCCAGTGCGCAGGCACAGGGTACTCCGCAGGGGGCCGGCTGCTGCGGCCCCGGCCGCCATCCGGTCCAATGCGGCCTCGATGGCGGACAGGCGGGGTTCGATGGCCTGGTGCTCGGCCGAGAGCCGGTCAAAGGGCATCTGCGACAGCTTGTCCCGGATGAAGGGAAACGCCACCTCGTCCTCGCTGCGGTGGTGGGCGCGCAGCGCCGTGACCAGGCAGCGCGCGTAGGTGGCGAACCCGTCGCGGGTCGCCTCGTCGGGGAATCCCCCGCCGGCATACGCCTGGCTCCGTTCGGCTGCCACGGTAAGGGCGCGGGTCAGGCCGTGGTGGATGGCCTTCAGGCTGAGGGCAATGTTGGGTTGAGGCATGTCGGACATGTGCGTTTCCTCGCTTTCTGAAACCTTGACTCGACTCGGCGCTTCCCTCTCAGGGAGGCCCTCTACGGCGCAACCTGGCAGTCGATGCCCAGGTCGCCGAAGGCCAGGGTGACCGTGCTGCCGGGCCGGAGGGCGCCCCGGGTGCTGGGGTACAGAAAGAAGTAGGTCTGGCCGGACTCGGGCTGCTCAGTTGCCGGGGCTGCGGGAAGCACGATCTCGACGCCACGTTCGATGGCCATCAGTACAGGTGGGCTGCCCGGGTTAAAGATCTGAATCGCTCCGCTCGCGTCCGTCACCTTGAGGCGCACGTCGATCAGTCCCCCAGCGGCCGTGATCGCGATCAGGCTGACGTGGATGCCGTAGCGCTCCTGCAGTTCGTCGGGCGTGACGCTCGTCCCCGGCGGCGTCAGGACCGCGGGCGGGGTTGGGTTGACCGGCGCAGGGGAGAGTTCCGTGCCGGCCCCGCACGCCAGCAGGGCCGCCGTGGTGGCGATGGGAACCAGGCAGGCAGCGAGGATGGGTCTGAAGTGCGTCTGGCTTGATGCATCCTTCTCTTCCGGTGGGGAGCCAAGACCGTAATGGTTTGTGCGTACTCCTTCGCTATGGAATCCCGCAGCGAAGCGGAGTGGACTGGGTGCTGCGCAAAACCCTCGGGGTCTTGGTCCCACAGATTAGACCCTAAGGGTTTGCGTCCCTCTCCCCTTCGCTACGGGGTGCACCGCAAAACCCTTAGGGTCTAATTCAAGGCCTCCTTCCTGTTTTTGGTCATGGCAGAATCATGAGCGATGTGCCCGCCGGAGAAGGCATGTCCACAGAGTGCGGTAGGGCTGTGATCAAGAAGATGGCCACGAGCGTCGCGCCGGCTGCGATGCCAAGCGGCACGTTGACGTGCGCCTTCTGGCGAAAGCGGTTGGCAATCACGGTTATGCCCAGCAGGATGGAGGCCGCCAACCCTCGCAGGACCGCGTGCAGCACGGCGGTGCCCGTTTCCAATTGGGCGTCGAGGCCAAACATGGCCCACAGGCCCAGGCCCGAAAGGACCAGGACCAACGCCGGGGCCAGGACCCCGCCGAAGTGATGCAGGCGCAGCAAGAGGTGCGCTTGGGATCGACCCGCGTGGATCCGGCCACGTACCACGGCCTGGTCCAGCGCCTGCCACAGGGCCAACGCCAGGAGCGGCGTAGTCAGGATGGCCTTCCAGGTGGACAGGGTTTCGTTGCTCCCCTCATGAAAGCGCGGGGCGGTCTGGCCCAACCAGGCCACGATCGATAGCAGGTTGTGCACGTTACTCTCCTTTCTGTGATGCGGTTGGCTGAATAGAGTCCGTCGGGAATGGGCCGCCTGTCCCGACGTTGGAGGAGATGATGCTAGCCGGGACTGGAACGTCGGCTTGCTGGAGGGCAGTGGCGCATGGGGCTCGATGCGCTGTGCGAATGATCCCTGCCAGTTCATCTGCCGAGACGTTCTTGAGCATATAGCCCACTGCCCCGGCCGGCAGGACCCCTTGTACCAGGCTTTCATCCTGGAAACTGCTCAGCGCCACGACGCGGATCGCCGGACACAGCGCGTGGATGCCCCGCGTTACAGCGGCACTTGACATGTCGGGCAGGGCCATGTCCAGGAGCACCACGTCGGGAGGCGTCTCCGAGCATTGCCGTACAGCCTCCGCGGGGCTGACCGATGCTGTGGCCAGCTCCAGGTCGTCAGACGCCTGCAAGACCGTGGCAATCGCCTGGCGCACCGCCGCGTTGTCGTCGGCCACCAGCCCCCGGATGCGCGGCTGCGTAGGCATGCGGAATGCTTCCACAATGGATGAACTCCCTTCCCTCCTTCACGACACGACAAAACCTCCCCAGGCACAACGGCTGTCTGGGGAGGTTTCACCCTGTCCGATTGGGGGGGGTTACCCCTCCATTGGGAGGGGTTTAGAAGGGTTCGCCCAGCCGCCACCGCCCCGCCGGATCGGTGAGGAACGACCTGGAGGTGTGGTTCAGCAGGTAGCGGAGAGCTCTACGGGGCACCATCCGGCCTCAATGCAGTCTGCGCTCTATTGCACGGGCAGGAGCTTTTTCAGGTAGCTGCTCAGCTCGGCTTCGGACAGCTCGCCGATGTGCCGCTCGCGGATGATGCCGTCGCGGTCGACCAGGATCGACATGGGCAATCCCAGGCCACGGTAGAGGGCCATCAGCTTGTCCTGCTCGTCCAACAGTACCGGATACGTCATGCCCATACCCGCCACAAACGGCGCCACCACCTGCTGAGATTCAGCGATGTCAATGCCCAAGACCACAAAGCCCTTGTCCTTGTTGGCCCGGTATGCCGCCTCCAGCGCCGGTATCTCGGCTTTGCAGGGAGGACACCACGTCGCCCAGAAGTTGATCAACACCACCTTGCCCTTGTAGTCGTGCAGCGAGACCGTCTGGCCGTCGAGGGATTTCAGCGCGAAATCTGGGGCCGGGCCTCCCGGTGCCGCACCTTTGCCTGACGCAGGATCAGATGCAGCGCAAGCTACCGCAAACAGCACGAGGAAGCAGAGAACTACAAAACGGGGCATGCTGCGCCTCCCTGCGGAGGTCCGCTCCCTGGCGGTGGACTGCCCGCAGTCACCGCAAAGGAAGCGGTACTCCGCAGGGCAGGCAACTCGCACCCTCTTTCACACAAACTCTCAATGGCCAGCGACATGGTGCAATGCCACAACTCATTTGCCTTACATAAGCCAGATGCGGTTTGCGAGTTCGTTGGGGGACAGGCCCGGGATCGGCAAGCCTTGATGCGGGCGATCATTGTACTCGGCTGTGAACTGCTCGATCAAGACGGCCAGCTCCTCGTCGTTGATCCAGGCATTGTCTCGCAACCACTCCTTCAACGTGCGCACAAACCGCTGGGCAATCCCATTGGATTGTGGCCGATGGCGAGCAATGAGGACGTGGATGAATTCCTCTTTGCGCGCCAGTTCCCGAAAGACCTTGGCAGTGAAGTGTACGCCCCGGTCAGAGATCAGAAGCTGCAATTCTGGTGGCAGCAACATCTGCGAAGCCTCGACGACCATCTCCCCGGTCACCTTGGAGCCGACCACAAATAGCGGCAAGCCCAGGCACTGACGTGTGCAGTTGTCTGTGATGACCAGAATGGCAACCCAGGCCGCGACGATGGGCATCTGGGACAGCCGCTCTCGGATGAGATTCCATTTCTGTCGCCACTCGGCATCCTCTTGCCTGCAACGGGCCACTGTCTCTTGGCGTTGTTGCCACAGAGCGCGCCAGCGCTCTCCCTGGATCTCGCGCTCCGCCTCCAATTGGCCCGCCAGCGCTTCATTCTTCTGCTTCCCTTCGGCCCTCATCCTCTTCCAGGCGTCATCTTCTTGCTTGCGTCTCTGGCGAGCGACCCGGCGCTCGGCTCGCAGTTCTCCTTCTTCTTGACGCAATGCCCTCTTCTGTGCTTTGAAAGAGATCTCTTCCAGGGACTCAGCCGTGATTTCAGCGGTTGCTGGCTCCGATTGGGTCTGGGAAGCCGTCACGAAGCCCAGCATCGCCTCCGTGTAATCGCGGCCTTTACCGTCAAAGACGCGACCCGGCCAACGTTTTTGGTTCTGCTCTTCCTTGGGCTGGGCTTCGACCAATCGCCCGGAAGAACCACTCACTGCCGGCAGCTACTTCTCCGCTTCATGCGTCTCCGGCACAAAGCACAGGTCTACATTCAGAGTCTGTCCCAGTTCTTCTGCGGTTCGGACGCCGGATGGGCAGCCCCCTTTTGTGCCGTTGCCTCTGGCTGGGGCCACAGAGCGGCGTCGTTGAGAATCCGCTTGACGGTATTCGGGCTGACCAACGGAACCCAGTTGTTGCCCTTGGCCAAGTCATCCGATATCCGTCTCTTGCCCCAATCTGGATGCTGGCGACGCAAGGCGATGACCTTCTCTTCTACCTCCTTTGGCTTCCAATGCACTGTCTTGGGTGCACGGCTTTGGAACTCCTCCAAGGCTGCATACCCGCCACCTTCAAAACGGGGTTTCCATTTGTAGAATGTGCGCTCACACACGTGGGCCTGGCGACAGGCTTCGGCAACGCTGCCGGTCGCTTCCCAGACCTCAAACAATAGGCGGCGTTGTTGCGCCGTCGTACGGGGAAAGTACGTTCCTTTCTTGTCCATAGCTCAGAATCATACACCGGTTACGGTAAAACTGCAAAGTGTACTATGTCACTGACTAATACAGTTCCGGGCCGATGTGCAGCCAGCCGTTGGCAGGCGCCATGAAACTGCCACCCAACAACGGCCTGCACAGGCTAGAGACCCGAAGGGTCGAAGGCCGGATATTTCAGTCGATTTACGCTGCTTTCTCCACGGTGTTCCTAAATTCATACCCGTAGATTCGATTCAAGCCGCCGTAGACATAAGCTACTCGTCGAGCTCTGACCACGCAACTCACTTGCGATCCTCGCTGGGCACGCAAGCTTGCGACTGAAGCCCTGTGTTCAAGATGTGTGAAGCTTTTCCATCACCCATTCCCGGATCAGGGCATCGTAGCCAATGCCCTTGGAGTCGGCGATCCGCTTGACAGCTTCGATCTCCGTTGGCTGCAGAGCCACCGAGACCAATTCTGCCTGACGCCCAAACACTGTGCCGCCAACCACCTCCAACTGACCTTCGAATTCGGTCAAGTCATGCGTATCCCAGAATGCAGCCAGCTCGTGGATCGAATCACTTTGAGGAATCTTTTGTCTGCTCATCTCTTTTTCCGCTGGTTGAAGCGTCGCTTCTCTTTGGCCGTCATGGCCCGAGCCGTGACGGGATACTCCTTGCCAGCAGGGAACTGAATCACCACACAAAACAGATGCTGTCCCGTTACCGGCTGCCCGAGCACATAGTAGACCGGATTCACCCCCCCGGACCTTGCTCGCAGAATCAGAGCTTGGCCGAAGCATACTTCCTCGACTTCTTCCGGTTCAATGTAGTGCGCGGCAATGTGATCAACTCCGTCCTCAGGCCAAATCAACTCTCGGATTGCCACAAGTCTATTATACCACAGGGTGTAGTGCCTGGCAACAAGACCTTCCTGCGCTCGAGCACTAGCGCCTATTCCTGGCTGCTAAGCATGGACTACAGGCATGCCGAGTGCACTTCCGCGCGGGAATTAGCCACCTTCCCATCACCCTCGACCCAACCAGGCTGGCAGCTCATGGCAGTGCCCCTACGAAAACACTGCAAGCCGTTGTCATGCGACGACGAATCGTCGCTGGCAACGGCTCGCTAACGGACTGGCCCGCCAGGATCTGAGAAGCGTCCGGGATTCAGTGCGTTGCTATCTTATTCATACTGTTTCTGCGACCCATTTCCTGGACTTATACCCGTAGATTCGATTTGAGCCGTCATCGACATAAGCTGCTGGTGGAGATGTGAAGCCGTCGTTTCTCGGCCCGGAGATACGCGACCAAAATGGCAAGCCGCTGTCTCGTGACACCAATGCGTCACCCAACAATGGCCTGCTGACAAAAGCCCTGCTGGGTCGCAAACCTGACCGTTATCTCCTGGGCTAGCGATCCGCTGGGCACGTGTCCACGTGCAGGTAGCGGCGGCACTCCTCGTCCGTCAGCGAGCGGGTCAGCCGCTGCTTGGCGAGCGCCACCAGCTCCTCCAGCTTCAGGGCGTACACGCGCACCGTGCCGTCCCAGCCGCCGCTGGCCAGGCGCGCTCCGTCCGGGCTAAAACTGACGGAAAGGACGCCGTTGGTGTGGAGGGCCAGGTTGAGCAGCTCCTGCCCCGAGGCGGCGTCCCACAGCCGGACCGTCCCGTCAAAGCCGCCACTGGCCAGCCGCTTCCCGTCCGGGCTCCACGCGACGGCCAGGACGCGGGCCGTGTGTCCCTTCAGGGTGAGCGCCTCGCGCGGCGGCAAGGAGGTCACGTCCCAGATCTTCACCAACCCGCTCACCTCGGTGGTGGCCAGGCGCAAGCCGTCGGGGCTAAAGGCCACCCAAAAGGCCTGGGTCCCGAGCGGCAGCGTGGCCAGCAGCTCGCCCGACTCCGCATCCCACAGCCGGGCGGTGCCATCCCAGCTCCCGGAGGCCAGGCGGCGGCCGTCGGGGCTCCAGGCCACGCCATACGGGCATTCGCTGTGTCCGCGCAGGGTGAGCAGCTCCTGGCCGGTGGTCGCGTCCCACACCTTGATCAGCCCACCGCCCAGGCCCGCCGCCAGCCTGCGCCCATCGGGGCTGAACGCGGGGAACCAGAGCGTGTCGCCGTAGTCTGGCAGCGCTAGCAGCCGTGCGCCCGAGCGGAGA
>Ga0315286_10003395_pt1 | contig 15051 bp, 22 predicted proteins | sample YL17G10_0_MG_FD_205038 | JGI IMG/M metagenome (GOLD analysis project Ga0315286, IMG submission 205038) | Sediment microbial communities from Yellowstone Lake, YNP, Wyoming, USA - YL17G10_0 | ecosystem: Environmental > Aquatic > Freshwater > Lake > Sediment | place: USA: Wyoming | collected...
TAGAGTTTCGGAACCTGTCATCTTCCACCTTGCCAGCCAGCAAAGAAATACCGGAGGGCATCCGGTCCGTGGTGCGCTCCCTTGCCCGGCTCATGTTTTTCGTATTGACTCATCTCCACCAGCAAATCCCGGGGGCACTCCCGGGAGAAGACCAGGCCACTTGATGCCTTAGTCATCCTGGCCGTCTTGAGCCATTGCTTGACCATCTCATGGCCATGTTCTACCCGGCCTGAAGGCCCATGGAGTTCTACCCCGAACGCCAGGGAATAGGCCCGCAGCATATCCGGGGCCGATGGGTCGCCCCAGCCGCCGGTAAGCTGGCCATAGCCCCGGGCCTTATGCATCTCCAGTGCTATCTTGGCGTTCTCGTCCGGGGTCCTGAGCATCTGGTAATGGGCAAAGAGCACGATCACCCGCTCCATCTTCCGGTCGGGCTGGACCCAAAGGGTGACGTTGGGGTTGCGGAAGCCTTTATCTATCCCCAGGAAGAGGTCGCAGTCGGGGGAGTAGTGGGGGTCTTCGGTCATTTCTTTATCTCTCCGGGCTTAATACCAAACTCAGCCATAAGCGTCCCGGCCGCCGCTTTCTTTAAGACGCTGTCGGCCAGATGATTTAAAGTTCCATCTGGCAAAACAATGAAGTTCCCTTTCAAAACCTTAAAGCCCTCCATGACTTGACAAATGTCCATCTGAGCCAGTTCCGCCCACTCCTGGAAATCCACCTTAGTTTTCTGCCAGAGAGTGCCCAGGTCCACCTCCTGGCCTGGATGTGGGGGGCCTGGAAGCTGCCGCTTCACCTGGGGCCAGGCCGCGGCCAGACGCATGAGAATGGGGTCCCGGACCATAAGGGCCACGCCGTGGTAATTCTCGGCGGCCCGGTGGATCAGGAGTGCGTCTGGCCAACTCATCGGGATCATCTTTCAACCTTTATCTTTCGGCAGCAATTTAGGCAGACGAACCGGGCACCGGGACGGACGCCATAAAACAACTGTCCACACCAGCACCTGAACCAAAATTCCACGGTTGGTCTTTTCATTGGCTGGCTTCGATCCTTCTCTCAGTCCGGCCCACCGGCCGGCCCTCCCTGTTCATAACCACATTTCTTTTCCTGGCGGCTTCCTCCGCCTTGACAGCCAAAGGCACCAGTTCTTTGCTATAACGGTTGTAAATCGCCTCCAGCATCAGGATATATTCCTCTCTTGTCCCGTGCTTCTTCAGGTGCTCGGGGAAAGCGCTTATCTTGCTCTTTAAAACCTGTGGGTCGAAAACTTCGGCCCAAGCGATTTTAGAGAGGGCGTTGACAAAAGGCGTATCGTTCCAGTGGCGAAATTCATGCTTCCTGCAATGAGCCACAAGGTCCGCAACGAGGTTCGCATGGGCCGGATCGCCTAAACGGTAGGTGCCCTCTTTGAATTGCTTTCGCCAGTTGCCTGACCCGGCACTCGACCCGCTCAACATGGAGATGCAAGCGTTCAGCTTGATTCCGGTTGCCCTGTGATAGTCATATACGGCCACGTAGGCCGCAAAGTTGTTTTGGGCGAAAGACTGCATATAGTCTTTTAGGCTCCAGATGGTGTGGCTTCCATCCCTCTCGCCCTGGGTTATCTTGCTGTTGGTTTCGACATATTTGACAGGGATGCCGTGTTTGCGGGCCGCATAGAAACGGTTGTGGCCATCATCTATCCGCAACTTGCCATCGGGCATCCGGGTCACGGCCATGGGGTATTCATCAAGCCACCCATACTTGAGCAAGGACTGTTCAAGGCGCCATGTCCTTTTTACTTCCCGGTTAAACGGCGACAACACAAACCTGCTGTAATTGTTCGATTCTAGAATTCTTGCCATAGTCATTCTCCTTCAGTCCATATATTGAGTTTTTCTTGAATCCATTCTGAAATTCGACCCACGGCCTCAACCCTCAATGGGTCGTCATCCCTGATTTTTTCGAGGTTCATCATGGCCAAGGATACGAAGTAATTCGCGTCGGAGTGGGCGTAGGGGTCTTTCTTTTTTGGGGGTGAAGGTGCCGCCGGGCCAATTAACTCTGCAACCAGGGACTTGATCTGCTTATAGGTGATGGTCTTGCCATCAGCGCTTCTAACAGCTTCCTCCCATACCTCACACTGCTGTGCGGGCTCAAGGACGGTAAGGGGTCGGACTTGGGCTTCATTAGTCGGCTGGATTTCACAAGGGGTGCATAAGGCTCCACGTGGAGCCAAATTAGCTGCTACCCGGCTTCCGCCTATCAGCCTGTTTGCGTGAGCCTTGCCTATTCCCCACTTCTCATTGCAGTAATCCTTGAAGGTTTTAAATTCTTCCCGGTAGAGCCTCTGATCCCGGATTGTCTGTAGCGCATTGCCGACAGCGATGAATGATCCCATCTCTCGCTTGATGGTGTCTTCAAGGGTTTCAAATTCCGCTTTTTCATTAATGGTCAGGGTATTTTCCAACAAATTCTCCTTGAAATCAGGCTTCATGAAATCACCACCTCCCCGGAGTCTGCTGCTCCTCCCTGCTCTGATTCAACCTTCACCATCTGGTCATACCCGATCTGGGCCAACTCGTTGTACTTCATGAACGCCGCAGTGGTGTTTTTGATCAGGCAGTGCTTTTTGATCTTCAACATCAGCTCGTAAAGAGGGGCGTAGGCTTCGAGAGTTGCCAAGTAAACCACATCCGAAGCAAAAGCCACCCCTATGGCCTTAAACAGCTCATCCAGGTTTTCAACCTCATGGCCCAGGAACGTGAAGGTGACTATTTTGTACTGGAGCCGCTGCTCGGCGATGGCCGCGAACTGGATCCCCTGCAGCGCCTTCACGGTGTCGGAGTCCAACCCGGCGTAGAGTTTGGACTGGACGTTGTTAATGCTCTCCCACAACTCCTTCAGGATCACCAGGTCGTCCTGGCCAGCGATGGCGTTATGGGATAGTTGAATGGCCAGGCGCTCATCGGCATCTTTCTCGTCGCCCACCACCATCACCAATATCTGCTCCACCCCGGCCTGGCGGCCCGCCTGGACCCGGTGGTTGCCGGAGAGCACCCGGAGCTTGCCGTCCTTCTCCCGGTAGCACAGGGGCAGGGATGACAGGTTGCCGTCTTTCTTGATGTTCTCCACCAGGCTCTGGAACTGCTCGGCCTTCATGTACCGGGCGTTCTTTTCCAGGAGCTTCAGCTCTCCAGGGGTCGCCATCTCTAACCGGTAAGGGAACAGGCCCGCCAGCTTCTCATTGAGCAGGTTCAGGACTTCTCGAATTTCTTCAGCCATAGGGGGATAACCTCGTTTAAATCGTGAATGCCCAGCTCGGTCTCATAGACCAGTTTCCCCGGGTCCCGCCGGGCCAGTTCATAGAGGCCCCGGTACTTCATGGACACCGGCTTATCAGTGAACACCATGGTCCGGCACTTGGGGATTTCCAGGAAGAACTTTTCCTCCAGGAGCCGGCGCACCTCCCGGGTCTGGGTCACCAGGAGCAGAAGTTTGGCCAGGCGCCGGTAACGGATGGAGTTGACCACAAAGTCGGCCAGCAGATAAACGTCCCCACCCCCCTGCATCCGGGAGTAGATCAGGAACCCGAAGACCTTGCCGTCTACTGCCAAAACCAGCGGGACCTCGCCGTCCGCCGGGATGCCCACCCCCTTGGACAGGTACACGTCCCGGTAGTAGTTCACGATTCGGTTGGTAGTGGGGGCGATGACGAGCTTTGAGGCCGGGGTGATCTCGTCTCCGTCCCCCAGGCGGGCGAAGGGCACAAACTCCGAATGACGCTGCTGCTTCATCACCCCCCGATGCAGGGCCGTCATGTTCGAGTAAATGTAGACCGGCTTCATCCGGGCCTTGCGCACCACCGCCACCATGGGCATGCCCTTCCACTCATGGTCGTCCAGATAGAGGTAATCCCGCTCCATCATCTTGATCAGGATGCGCTTCTTGCGGTCCTCATCGATCATGCCGTAGCTGGGGGTGTCCCAGTCAAAGATTTCCTCCAGGCGTTTGAACATGCGCTCGTAGCCGCCGGCGTAGGTGGGGAGGAAGGCGATCACCACTGCATCCTTCGGGATTTCATCCAGGAGGTCGAAGATATCCCGGGAGGTGTAAGCCTCCATCCGGGTCTCTTTCTTGCGCTCCCGGAGTTTGGCCACGGTGCCCTGGTAAAAGTCGGCGAAGGTGTTCAGGTAGTGCATCCAGTGGCGCTGCTTAAACAGGTTGTTCGCCTTTTCATATTTCAGCATCTCGAAAAGCACCATCACTGTGGCGGCCTTGGCCTCCTCGTCGGCTAGGTAGGGCTCCAGCCAGGCGAATTTCTCCTCCCGGACATCCAGACGGAATGGCTGCCCGGCCAGGTAGGCCCCCAGGACCCCGGAGTAAAGCGAAACGTCATTCCCCCAAAGTTTGGCCTTGGGCGCGTAGCGGGTGAGGAGCTGCTCTACGGTGAAGGCTCCGCTGCAACCCACATACACCTGCCGGCCTTCGAAGGCTGGGCCGTTATTGCCGAGCCATTTTCTGGTTTCGGCGTTGACCGATCCGATGAAGCTCATGGTGAATCCTTATGGAGCGGGTCGGTGGAATCGGACCACCAGCACCACCTGGTCGGTGATGCCCTCACCACGAGTCCCCGCCTGTAAGATCATTTCTTCTCCATCCGCCTCCGGCGCCTTTCCATCTCCCGGGTCTGGTTTGGGGCCGGCTTGGGTTGGCCAAAGACCCTGCCGCACTTCGGGCATTCGATACGGACGGCGCCCTCGGGCACATTATGCCGGGCGCCACAGTGACAGCGAAGCACCTTGCGTCTCATCACAGCCCCCTCACGCCCCCGGCCAGTCCGGGATAGTCTCGTCTATGGGTTCATAGGGCTTGGGGGCCTGGAGGCCGCGCAGCCATTCAGCATGCCCTCTTTTGGTGGGGATAAACTCCTCCACCAGGACTCCGGTTAACTTCCGCATCCAGGCCGCCACCACCCGGCGGTGACAGAACTCGCCGGGAGCCTCCCAGCACAGCATGACAAAATTGTCGCCGCCCAGGTCCCGGATCACCTTCATGGGTTCCAATAGGTCCAGGACCTGAGCCCGATAAAGGGGAATAAACCTCTCCGGTTCCATGATTTTGATCAGGTCCCGGGGCGGGGCCAGCGCCTTATATCGGCGCCCCCGCCAACCCCGGGGTACCCCCAGGGAGATGGCCACTGCCTGGGGGAGATTACCGGCGATTTTGAAGTTACTGGTGAAGATCATTGCCACCTCATTCCCTGCGGTCATTAAGGTGCTGGTGAAGGGTTTTCCCACCGTAAAACTTGAACCCACGTCTTATCCGTCCCAGCCTACTTCTTATTCCTCGGCTTGAAGTCTGGGCACAGTCTCTACAAAAGAGTTCCCCATGCTCATTCCTTTCTGCCGGTTCGCCGCACTTGCATAATAAGGTTCCGTTTTTCATAACCACCTCACCCTCGGCACTACCTCGTTTGCCAGCCCGAGGATCAGAAAATGCAGCGCCGAAATCCCGTAATTGTCCATATCCAGGGGTTTGTCCCGGAATGGCCGCCGGGGGTCCCGCTCCGGCATCCGGTATTTCATAAATTCGGGAATCGTCTTCGGGCACTCCCGGGAAATGGTGATTCCGCCCGGGATGCCTTGCTTGTAGTTCGCGAGCCTTTTCCCCAACAGGTTCCGGGCCAGGCCCAGTTCCTCCAGAGCCGCCACCGCATGCAACCGCTGGCGCCGCATCCGCTTGATGAACTCCGGCTCCCGGGGATCGCAGAAAAACTTGCGAATATGCAACTCCACCGCCCAGGCCTTGGCGATGGGCAGGAGGTCGTCGAATAATAAATTGCTCTCGAAAAGCTCTCTCATGATGTGGATATGGTCCGTTGGCGGAGGGCTATAAGCTGCCACCAATAGAACCGTGGGGTTATCAAGACCCCACTTGATCCCCGCGAAATATCTCGGCGCCTGTTCATTGCCCGACACTCTCAGCTCCTGTCTTTTCCGCTTGTCTGACGGCACGGAGCACCTCACGCACATAGGCCTGGGGGCAGCCGGGGCCGTTGTAGGCCCGCGCCGCCCGGGCCAGGTTCCCCCGATGCTTTTTCAGGAGGGCGGCCAGGACCCGGGCGCCGCCGTGGATGTTCTCTCGCGGATTCCAGGGGTCCACTCCCAGGCCCCGGGCGACGCCCCGGTCAAGTTGCATCAGCCCGATGCACCGGCCCCGGCCTGACATGGCGGCCGGGTCATACCTGCTTTCGATGGCCATAAAGCCCTGGATGACATAGGGGCTCACGCCGTACTCCCGGGCGGCCTCCAAGGTCCAGTCCCAGTAATTTTGCGGCATAGAAAGCTGGCCTAATCGGGGAGGCGCCGCCGGCCAGGGCTGCGCCCAGGAGATGCTGGCTGGCAAGCAAGCCAGGCCCAGGATGATGATGGCGACACGCATCAATCTGCCCTATCCTGTTTCATGGTCACCTCTGCAAAGACGTAAAGTAGTCAAGGTTCGTCAACACCCACGTTCCGGTCCCATCCTTCTTCGCCGGTATTTTGCCATCATGGAGGAAGGCCTGAGCCGTCCGCTCATGGACCCCCAGAAATTGAGCGATGGCCTTGACTCCCCGGTAAAACTCCACGTGCACATATATGATTGGCGGGGTGGCTGTGGTTTCCATATGTGGCATGTCAGGCTCCCGGTTGAGTCCCCTGGTTAGATTCGCATGACACGATCTCTACTTCCCATCGCGGAATCTCCGCATACCATTTCTCCGCATGGAGTCCGACGATCTGCTTGTCGTCTTCCCAGAAAACCCCCTTAGCGCAATCCGTGATCTGCTTGACCAGGTTGTCGGTATCTGGTTTGGTGATGGGCCTGATCTCGCCGGCCATGGCCGCGGCCTGCCATTTCTTAGATTTGCTTTTGGGGATCGGCAGGAACGCTCTCATGCCAAGGGCAACGGGTCCCTGGAATGGCACTGGGGGGCGATGCTCATACATCAGGGCCATGAGCTTGTTCTGCTCGGTCCGCTGGTCCTCGTGGGTATAAGTCTGAGCTCTGGCGATGTCCTGGCCATGCTTGCCCCCACCTTTGATGATGAAACCCCGGGAGCGCGCCCGCTTCTGAGACTGGGGCGCCAAGATGATGGTGAATCGGATCGGGTTCAACGCGTCCCCCTCTCATCCTTCCGGGAAAGCCAAGGTGGCCTAGTCCGGGTGGCGACGCCAGAAACCGCTTCATAGACACCAAGAAGGACCAGGCCGACGATTGTAGCAGCCAAGCCCCCCAGGGTTAGCCCGAATCCCGCGCCAAACCAGGACAGCATCTCAGCCATGCACGGTGTCCTTCTGGGCGTAATTCTGGAAAAGCATGAATTCCTTGCGATATGCCAAGTTAACCAACCCCGTCGGCCCGTTGCGATGCTTAGCCAGGCGGACTTCCGCTATCCCCTTGTCCTTGGAGTCTTCGCGGTACAATTCGTCCCGGTAAATAAATAGCACCAGGTCGGCGTCTTGCTCGATGCTTCCGCTCTCCCGTAAGTCCGCCAGCACCGGCCGCCTGTTCGGCCTCTTTTCCACCTCCCGGTTTAACTGACACAGGGCAATGACCGGCAGGTTCAGTTCTTTAGCCAACGCCTTCAGACTCCGGGAAATCCCCCCGACTTCCTGCTCCCGGCTCTTGGCCTTAGGGTCCCGGGCCAGTTGCAGGTAATCCACCACCACCAGGCCGATACCCTGTTTAGACTTGAGACGTCTGGCCTGAGAGCGAATCTCCAGTGAAGTCAGGGCAGGCTTGTCAATGATGTGGATTGGGACGCCCCTCAGTTTGTCATCCACCTGGTAAAACCTCTCCCACTCCTGGCTTTCCATCCGGGCGGCACGCAACCGGCTGGCGTTGATCTGGCCAACGCTGGCCAGGAGGCGCTGCACCAGCTGCTCCTTGGGCTGCTCCAGGCTGAAAAAGGCCGTGGGCACCTGGGAGTGGCGGGCGGCATGGTAGGCCATATTCAGGCTCAGGGCCGTTTTCCCATGTGATGGCCTGGCCGCCAGGATAATCAAATCCCCGTTCTGCCACCCGCCGGTAAGCCGGTCCAGGTCCACAAATCCGCTCGGAATTCCCAGGATCTCTCGCTTCCGTTCAAAAATCTTTTCAATCCGGCTCACTTCTTCGGGAACCAGATCGTCCAGGGAGTAGGCAGCCTGAATCTCCCGGCTCTCTTTGATTTGAAAAATTTTACTCTCAGCCTGGTCGATAAAGACCTCCGCGTCATCTACCGGGGCGAGACAGGCCCCGGCAATCTCCTGGGTGGCGTCCAGTAACCGGCGCAGCATGGCCTTCTGGCGCACCAGTTTGGCGTAATAAGGGGCGTTGACGGCGAAACCTACCTCTTCACTGAGGCCGGCCAGGAAGACCGCACCCCCCACCCCCTCCAACTGGCTCCGCTCTTTCAAGAGGGCGCAGACGGTTACCAGATCCACCGGATCATTCTTGCCGTAGAGGTCCAGCATGGTTTTGTAGATGCGGCCATGGGCTTCTTTGTAGAAGTCATCGGTCACCAAGAGGTCGGTGACCTCATCCAGCACCTCCGGCCTGACCAGAATAGCGCCCAGGACCGACTGCTCCGCCTCGAGATTAGCCGGGGGCGTGTAGCCCGCAGGCGAATCTTTCTTTTTAGTCATCACCCCTCCAACTGCGGCACCGTCCGGGTGCCAATCTGTGCCTGGGTCCCAGTTTCCCGGTCCTGGGCCTCCAGGTATGCCTCCCGAAAGGCTTTAAAAATAAACCGCAAGTCGTCATAAGACGTGATGCTGAATTGCTCCCAGCCGCCGATGAAGTCCATGGCTTTCTTGGTGGCTTCGTCCATCTCCGGCTGCTCGCCGGCTTCGGCCGCGGCGATGAGCTGGGTCCAGACATCAATAGGCGAGGGAAGAAGGGACTGGGCCGCCCCGAGTAGCTCGCTGATCTTGGGGAACCACTTGCAGGTGTCGATGTGGCGATAAACCGCGGCCTCAAACTCTTTGTCGGTGAGCCGACACAATCTTTCCCGGTACATGTCCACCGTTGCAGACGAACACTCGTAATCGGGGTAGGCCGCCATTAACAAGGCTATCCCCTTATGGAACACTGCCTCAGTGAGCATCTGATTTTCTCCTTTGCATTGACTCCTTTAGGGCTCCCCAGCCTTTCGGTTGGGATGGCTTTCCCCCATCATATTTTCCGTCCAAAATCACCTCCGCATTCTCGATCATAAAGTCAAAGGATGCCTTCCAACCCCGGTCGTTAACCCCAAGCAGAAAGGGGGAATCACGCGTTTTGAGCAAAACCCTTTCCCACCAACGCCGGTCATGGTTTCGTTTGATGGCGTCCCGCATCTTTGCCATGGTTTTGGGGGGACGTTTGAAAGGCAGGTTGACCCTGGCCAGTTCCGGAGGGGCGTTTTCATTCCACAAAATCGCCAGGTCTTGAACCGAAAAAGGGGGGGTCGGCGGCTCGGCCGTCGACATATCTTTTCTTCTAGTTTCTGTTTCTGTTTCGTTTCTGTTTCTAGGGCTACTAGTAGTATTCTGGTAGCCTACCGGTAGGCTACTGGTACACGACGCCAGTTTTTCCCAGTCAATTTGGAAACTTGCGTATTTCTTTTTCGACTTGTATTCTTTGACTTCACATATTACCCAGGGAGGGAGGGGAAGGCTAGGCGGGGTAGGGTTGTTTAGCCGTTGATGCTTGAGAAAATTTTTTATCCAATGAAAAGTTTTCCCGTTGGCCTCGTAAGGCACTATTTTGCCGAGGATAATTAGTTCGTCGATAATTTCTTTCACGGTTTCAGGAGACAGTCGTAAAATACCTGTTTTCAGGGCAATGCTACCGTATCTTGGCTCATATCCCCCCCAATCTTCAGCCAAAGACCAGAGGCGGACATAAAGCCAGAGGCCGTCTTTCCCGACTGCTTCAAACAACTCCTCGTCGAAAAGCAGCTCGTCAGTATCAATCACTCTTTTACGGCCCATAATTTCCTCAAGAATTCCGGAGAAATTACTGGTAGCCTACTGGTAGCCTACTGGTAATTCTGATACTCATAGGCTGGAGTATTCCGGTATTCCTTCCGCAAACTGCCCTGGATGAATCATTTCCTTGCATTCGACCTTTTCGGGAAAAATCTGGCGCGGTCATGGGGCGCCGACTGGTAAGGCTGGAGCTTCACCAAGCCGTCAGAGTCGTCCACCACAGCCATGGCACCATCGCTTCCCCCGGTGATCACCAAACCGTTTCTGGATCTTCTGGATGAGTCAATCATCCGGCAGGTATTCAAACAATTTCGTACTCGGGCTTCCCGCACGGATTAATCTTCCGGGGCGGAAGCGCCCCGACAGGACGCCTGGTTAGCGGTTTCATTCTTTCGGGAAAGCTCCTGAACCGTATTAACGATATCCGGCCGGAGATCCTCCAGGCTGATCACACCTTCCATGACCTCGATGATCTTTCTGGCGGTCTTCAGGCTGGGACGACGGGTGCCCCGGTTGATCTTCATGATATAGCTGCGATCAACCCCGATGCGGCTGGCCAATTTTTCTGGAATCTTGATCTTCATGGCTAATTTATATAGGCCTATGTGTCCTTTGTGTCAAGGCTTTATTTTCATCAAAACGGACATAGAAGCTCATGGGACGTTTTTATAAACCAAGATATTTTTTATTTGACTATTGGGGACATAAAGTCCTATAATGGATTCAGGAGTTTAGAGGAGAAGAAAAAGCGCTAACTTTTAGAGGAAAATTTTATGCGGGAATGGCATGAAGAGGAGACCGAGGATCTGGATTTTATCTCCAAACGGGTATTGCAGTTGCTCAAGGACCGTAAGCTCAAGCTGGCGCCCTTTTCGCGCGGCCTGGGGATTGACCCGGCCCATTTCCGCCGCTTCTTGAAGGGCAAGCGTCGCTGGCGGATGGATTACCTGGAGAAGGTGGCCGAAGGGATGGGGATGTCACTGGAAGAGTTGCTCACCGGGCCCAAGCCCCCGCCGGAGGTGCTACAGCCCATCATCACCGTGGTGGGCGAGTATGCCAGGCCCCCTGAGGGTCTGGGGATCGACGAGTATTTTGCCGTGCCCCTGGTGGAGGGCCCCATCGCCGCCGGTCATTCCGGGGCCATACCCGGAGACCACGTCACTTCCATGGTCTGGGTCTACAAGCCCGAAATCGGCCGGCGCCAGCACCACAACCTGCGAGCTGTCAAGTTGGCCAAAGACGCTGCCTCCATGGAGCCCACCATCCGCCGGGGCTCCATCGTCATCATCGACCCCGCCGAGATTACTATAACGAAGAAAGGAATTTATGCGGTGCGCCTGGAGCAATATGAAGGGGCCTGCGCCACCAAGAGAGTGAAGGAAAGTGAGGGCTTCTGGTTCTTCCTGTCTGACAACCCGGATTTCGAGCCGATAGTTATGAAAAAGGAGCGGGACCATAACCCCATCATCGGGCGGGTCATCTGGTCGTGGACAAGTTGGGTGAGGTAGAAGATCTGTAAAATGGTGGGGGAAAATACTTTTACCCTCTACCATTGGCAGCGTGGTTATATGAGCATGAAGGGCAGATACGAACCAAACCAGATAAGGCCTTATGTTCTTAAAGCCGAACTATCTGCTTGACGGTACGGTAGTATAATTTCCACTGAAATATTTCTATCAGATATAACCTACAGTAATTCTTTGTCATCATATCAATTCAGCCAACAGATCATCAATTGAGGTAACAAGTTTATTGCAGGAAGCTTCAATCATTAAATTTATCGTGGAATGTTTTAAATCTCCGGCATTTCTGAAGTCAGTTCTGATACCAATTATTTTAGATCCTACCGATTTCCTGGCAAAAAAATATCCAATTTCCCAGGCAGTTCCATCGTCTACTTGCGTGCCATCTAAAACTGCTATTAGTATGTTTGCAGTATCCAACTTTGATTTATTTCGTGAGAATATCTCATGGATTGCTTCAGCACCCATAGACTCGATTTCATGTTGGGAAATTAGTTCATATGGCCAGACAATATGAATTTCCATTGGCTGTTTCTTGGCAAATGCTAAAATATGGTGTCTAATTTCTCGAATCCAGTTTCTTTCAGCTTTGGAAAACAATGGTCCGGCAAGATAGATATTCATAATAGCAATCCAATATAAATTAGATGGCAAGAATATTGATTACAATATGATCAGATTAATCTACCTTCTTTGTCAATTTATTATGAAAAGTAACGATTTTGCCAATAGCTTCTATAGCAAGACCATCAATCTCCCTTAATGCCTTGATCAATTGCACTTTATTTGGTTTGCAATTGGTAAGCTCATCGGCCGTAATATGACATATCTCGGATAGAATAGACCATACAAAATTGATTATACTTTCGGGGATTTCAATTTTAGCATCTTTCATGGGCAATTTTATCTCCAGTGCCTCCCAGAAGGCATAATGGCATAGAAGCGGTTCTCGGGTTACAGGGCACCGCTATCTCCCCATCTAACACGACCGGTGATAAAAAGCTTTGGCGATTCCATGACGTTGGATAGGAAATGATCGCCTTTTTGCTTCCGTTGCCGGAACTCTTCCACACTCATGGTGTGGGGGTTGATCTCCCGGCCAATTTGCTCCGAGACTCCTGACAGCCAACTCGATAATGCGCGGAGGCCGATGGTGCCGATCACCATCAGGTCCACGTCGCTTGCCGCTTTCTCTCTGCTGCTGGCCAGGGACCCGAAGACAAAGGCCACTTCCACGCCGTCCCGGTCCAGAACGCTTTTGAAAATCTCCACCAAACCGGCGGTCTTCAAGACCAGCTTGCGGATATCCGGGTACAGGGGATGCTCGGTGTTGGCCCGGTAGTAGAGGCGGTTACCATCCCGGCGGGGCACCACCAGATCCAGCTTTAACAGCTTCTGCAAGTCTTGCCGAATGGTGCCCAGGGAAAGACTGGCCTGCCTCTCCATCTCCCGCAGGTACACTTCTTTTTCGTTTAAGCCAAAGAGCAGCCGAAAGATTTCCGCTCGCACCCGCGAGGACAATATATCACTCAGGGTTCCCATAACTGTTTGGTTATACCATACAGTTGCGTGGTTTTACCATACGTTTCTTCGCTCCCCCCCTTTGGCCTGATTATCCATCTTCCCAGGCTTATTGATATTTTTAAGAGAGGGACAGAAAATCTCTTTTCTGGTTGACAAAGGGGACACAGTGGCCTATATAATAGCCATAAAGAAAATTACCCAGGATGGGATGTCCCTGATGCCTCCCTCTCTCCTTGCCGTGGAAGAAGTCGCCGCCCTCTTGAAAATCTCCCCACGGGCGTTTTATAAAGCGCTTTTTTAGGCCCCATCTGAGAGGCAGGATATGGCCCTTGATTTACCTGAGCAACTCTGCGAGTACGAGAAGTGCCGATTGCCGTTCAAACACAAGCGGCGCGGTCAACGCTCCCATAGCCGGAAATGCCCGTACGCGCATCATAATTCCAGGAAGGACGAAACCAAGTGCCCTGTGGGCGGGGCGGTTATTAAGAAGTAGAGGGAATGAAGCCGTTGACATATTGTCCGCCTCTTGATAATAGTCTCTGTATGAAGGGAAGCATACGGACAAAAGAAGTCTGTTCCCTATGCGGAGGGAAGTTCAAGGAGGAATCTAAAGGGCTTTTCTGTCCCAAATGCCGGACTAATCCCTCTAGATTTTTCGTTGATTGGTATCTGGGGAAGGGTGAGCGGTTGCGGAAGTTTACCGATGACCGAGGCTATCCCTTTTCTTCCTATGATCACGCCTTCCGCTACCTGAACAAGATGCGGGATCAAGTGGATAACGGCAAGTTTGATCCTCGGGAATACGTCAGAGTTGAAATCCAAAAGCTCCAATTTAGCAATTACGCCAGGGCCTGGTTGTCTGGTCGCCGGAATAAAAAGGGTGTGGACCGTCTATCCCGGGACTATCTGCGTTCCTTGGAGATTTATTTCGAGAAATACATCATCCCCTTTTTCGGACAGATTTCTATCAGAGAAATCCATGAGGGGCACATCGAGCGGTTCAAGGAAAGCCTGCCGGCGAAGCTCAAGCCCAAGACCGTAAGCAACATGCTGGCCGGGCTCCGCAAGATGTTCCGGGACGCCTGTTTAAAGTACAAGGACATCCTGCACGTTCCCGACTTCCCAAAGGTCCAGGTCCCGGAACCCGAAACCAAATGGGTTTGGGAAGATGAGCAACTGCGGATCCTGGAAGGCATCAGGACCCCAATTTATAAGGCCTGTATCCGGTTCCTGATGCTCCAAGGGTGCCGGCCGGGGGAAGCCCGGGCTCTCCGATGGGAAAACGTGGATTTTGAGAAGAAGATTCCCACCCCTGATGGCCAGATCATCAAAGGAGTGATCACCATCCGAGCCGCCATGGACCAGGAGGTCTATGAGGAACGGACCAAAGAGCGGGACGTGCGGGTGCTCCCGATGCACCTGGAGGTCCGGCAGATGCTCTCGGGCCTCCCCCGGTGTCTCAGCGGCTTTGTATTCGCCTACCGGGGTAAGCCGATTATCAAGAACTGCCTCACCCGGGCCTGGATTCGGGCAGCCAAGAAAGCCGGGGTGAATATTTCCCTATATCAGGCCACCCGCCATAGCTTCGCTTCCCAGGCTATTAACTCTGGGACGCCCAAGCATTTAATTGGGGCTTTCTTGGGCCACAAAGATCCGAAATCCACCGAGCGATACGCCCACCTGGAAACCGGGCCCCTGGCTCAGTGCTGGAACCGCCCCGAGCAGGTACGGCACCAGATTGGCACCAAGGCCCAAAGTGGTAGAGCTAAGGTGTTAGAATTTCGACTTAAAAAGTAGGGCGTGTGTGGGTTCGATTCCCATGCACTTCCGCCAATTTGTTCCAAACGGCGCGGCAGCCGTACCCTAAAGCCGCCTGACCAAGACCACCTTGCGACTAACTGTTTGACAAGGTGGAAAAATTTTATAAAATTTAAGAAAGCACCAGGCTACAGGGCCTGCAAGCCTTTCCATGCGGGGAACGGTTTCCGGTCGTTCCCCTTATATATTTCCGGCCACGCTGTAGCTGA
>Ga0315286_10003396_pt1 | contig 15050 bp, 12 predicted proteins | sample YL17G10_0_MG_FD_205038 | JGI IMG/M metagenome (GOLD analysis project Ga0315286, IMG submission 205038) | Sediment microbial communities from Yellowstone Lake, YNP, Wyoming, USA - YL17G10_0 | ecosystem: Environmental > Aquatic > Freshwater > Lake > Sediment | place: USA: Wyoming | collected...
AAGACATCCTCGACCGGAAGATCGTCGACGACGTCCGGATGATCGACGTGGGGATCATCTGGGGGCTCGGCTTCCCCGCCGACAAGGGCGGCCCGATGAAGTGGGCCGACCTCATCGGTCTGAGCAAGAAGCTCTACGGGAAGAATTTCTACTAAAAAAAGTACGACGGAAAAAGAAGGCGCCCCGGGATAAGAGAATCCGGGGCGCTTTCCGTTTTTCCCGCCGGTGTTTTCATCAATTCGATTTACCACGGATCAACAAAATCGTGACCTGTCTCCCTGGCGCCTCCTGTGGGAACGGACTTCAATCCTTGCATGATCCACTTGCGCGTATCCGCCGGATCGATGACCGCATCGATTTCAAGGTAAGAGGCCATGTTGATGGCCTTCCCCCTTTCAACCAACTGGGCCACCAGATTATCGTAAAGGGCTTCACGCTCCTGCGGGTTTTCAATGGCCTCAAGCTCTTTCTTGAAACCGGCCTTGACCGCCCCTTCCAGCCCCATGCCGCCGAATTCTCCGGTCGGCCAGGAGGCGGTGAAGAAAGATTCATGGAAGCCGCCCTTGGCCATGGCCATGGCGCCGAGACCGTATCCCCTGCGTAAAACAACGGTAAAATAGGGCACCGTTACATGGGCGCCGATCACGAACATGCGACAAACATGGCGGACCTGGGCGCGTTTTTCGATCTCCGGTCCCACCATAAATCCCGGTGTATCGCACAGGGAGAGGATCGGGAGACCATGGGCATTGCAAAGCTGCATGAATCGGGCGGCCTTGTCTGCGCCTTCCGCCTCAATCGCTCCGGCCATGTGCATGCAGTTGTTGGCCATAAGGCCGAGAGGCCTCCCTTCGATGCGGATCAATCCGGTAATGATCCCCGGGCCGAATTGGGGCCGCAACTCGAGAAATGAACCCCGGTCGGCCAGTGCTTCGATTACGGTCCGCACGTCATAGACGCGCCGCCGGCTTTCCGGAATCAAACCGCGCAGAACACGCTGGTCGGCGGCCTCCCATGGAGAAGTCGTCCCCTGGAAATAGGAAAGGTATTGCCTGGCCACGGTCACCGCCTCCGGATCGTCGGCCACGGCGATGTCGACCACGCCGTTTTGGGTTTGCACGTTCATCGGGCCGATTTCCTCCGGTTTGAAAACACCGAATCCGCCGCCTTCGATCATCACCGGACCGCCCATGCCGATGTTGGAATCTGCGGTTGCAATGATCACATCGCAGCAGCCAAGAAGGGCAGCGTTGCCGGCAAAACAGGGTCCCGAGACGATGCCTAACAGCGGGACCCGGCCGCTCAGGTTCGCGAACGAGCCGAAGGTGGACAAATCCAGACCCGCGACCATAACTCCGGCAGCATCGATGTCCCCCGGCCTTCCGCCGCCACCTTCCGCGAAGAGAACAAGAGGCAAGCGCTGCTCGTGGGCCAATTTAAGCATGCGGTCCATCTTTTTGTGATTGAAATAACCCTGGGTGCCTGCCAGAACCGTATAATCGTAGGCCATCACCATGCAGCGGGACTTGTCGTCTCCGAACAAGGAGCCGTTTACCGATCCGATGCCGGCGATCAGGCCGTCGGCCGGGGTTCGGCTGATGAGATCGTCCGCGGATCGCCGCCCCCGTTGCGCGGCGAGCGCAAGAGCGCCGTATTCAATGAAACAGTCGTTATCACAGAGATCTCTGACGTTGGCGCGAGCCGTGCGCCGTTTCTTTTGCTGCCGCCGCGCCACCGCTTCGGGGCGTCGTTCGTCAAGGCCGAATGCGTGCCTCTCGATCACCTCGGCAAGCTTGGGACGTATCGAATCCATAGGACCGTCTTTTTCAACCGACATCGTGCGTTTTCCTTTTGATATTATTGGCGTAGTACTGAAAATTCGTCGTTGATCTTCAAGAATTCAGCGGCCGCTGATCTGAATTTTTTCGTATCTTTTTTTTGAAAGCGGCTCTTGGCATTGAATGCATCCCAAGCCTTACGTTCTTTTATGGTTAATTTTTTCATCATCTTCAATCCATTCAATGCATCCTTGTCCATGCCTGATGGCTGATTTCAGGGGCGGTCGCGAAAAATGATGCGAATTGCTGTTATCGGTGGAAAGGATACGAGGAACAGTACCGCATGTCAATCGGTTTCTGCCGCAACTTACCCGGTTTCCGGGTTGTACCATCCCATGCGACTTTCTCCCGGGATTTCGATCAGAGAGTCGATGGCCAGGATCGTTTTGACGTCTTGATTCACACCGGTTGTTCCTTCGCACCCGCGTCCCCGATAAGCTAACCAATTATAATGTGGGCGTTAGAAGACGCTCTCACAATGAATTCATCATTGTTGCTTCGGAGGTTCAGTCCCTTCGAACCCGTAAGGATGACTCTTACGATGTGTTCGCCCGTCTCCGCGGGAGCGGGTGTTGTGCCAATGGTGACGATCTTGGATGTCTCGGCCAGGCAGGCCAGGATCTCCCCCAGAGTTGCCGCCGTTTCGGAATCTTCTTCCAGGCTGCTAATTCCGCTGAAATCAACGTCCGATAGCAACCCATCTCACTCTCACTTTATCGGCGAAATCGAACAGATCAGCCAATTGTCGCTTATTTATTGAAGTCCGTAAAGGAGGTCGATGCTTTTTTGTAGCAGATTACAACCCGTACTGCTTAACCCAACAGACATGTTCCGGTTATCGCTGTCAGTAGAGTAGAGAGCTGGCGTAGTAGCTGAGTGCTCTATCTCCAGCTCCCCCTCATCAAACCGTACGTTCGGTTTTCCCGAATACGGCTTTCCAATCATCTTCTTCCAGAGGCATTCGCTTTCGCTTGGCCTCCTGGTATAGCTTCCACCGGAGTTGCCGAAACCACTTTTTTGGAGTTCATAGCGTTACCGCAATCTCCTTTCCTGCTCTCCTTCAGAAGCGTGATGAAGGCATTGCCCCTTCCCTCTCCCAAAGTTATGTTGTCTTTGGGATGCAAGCGGTACTATGGGCAACTCCGACTCCCTTGCCGACCCAGTGAAATTTCGTTTCCTTATATCCACCAGTTGCCGCTCTCGCAGCATCGACAAGGGTCTCCCGTGTTCATTCTCGTATGGCTGCCCCTGCGTGTCACCCCTGTTACCCCGGAAGTCCATCTATCCTTTATGGTAGTTTTCGTTGGATAGATGCTCCGGTCTTCCCCCTTGTAGGACGGGGTCGACAACTCCATTTTATGTTTCGAGGCTACATCTGGGTTCGCTCGCGCTGCGACCCGCAGGTTTGCTCAGCTCCCTTACGGAGCCTTTGTCAGGAAACTTAATGCTTCAGGTTACCCTTAACACCTCCCTCAAGCTACATGGGCGAACTACCGAACTCCCATGATCGGACTTTAACCGACAAGTCACACGTTTTACACGGCATACCCTACAAGTCCGTGGTTTTCGATTTCGGATTGAGGTGAGGAATGCCGCTTGTAATCAGCGTTTTTAGAGGGCAAAGCCGTTGTGCAAATTATCGCAATCGAGATAGCGATAGATCACCTGCACGGCATAGGGCCGCCAGAAGCTGTACTGCCGTCAGAAATGTTCATCAGAAAGATAGTTTACCTTGCTGGTGTGTTTAGCTTCAAAATTTCTTTCTGATAATCGGGGTCAATAGCTCGACTTCGGTATTTGTCTTTAGTTCTTCTAATAGTTGGGTAGCACTCCATTTGGTAGGATCTCGATTAGGATCTTTAGGTCCTTTGTGGTATCCCTCCTCATAAAATGCAAACTCGATTAAAGCGATGTAAGTGTAATGTGTTTTCCTCATATCACCCCTTCTTTCTCAGTAGGTTAGTCTGTCTGTTCTGCTCTTGCCCTTTAAGGTCAAGGGCAAAGCATAAAAGACAAGTTTATTTTTTGTATATGTTCAGCCCCATATAGACACCCGCGCTTCCATTGGAAACCTTATCTGATAACTCCACGTTTCCTTCCGATGACGCAATGATGGTTGTCTTGCCGGATGATGAGGGACCGAAGGTTTTGGAGAGGTCGATCTCAATCTTCAGGATGTTGCCGTTCTGCTCTGCTTTGATGTTCTTCATTGGTGTGCGCTCCTTCTCTCGGTCATTGTTAGGCGGTTTATGCTTTATTGCTTCCGAGTATTTCATCCAATATATCCTTCCGCGCTGATTGATCTTGGATCCATAGCCCCAGTAGCTCAACAAAATATGCTTTTAGGGCCTTATTATCTTTGACTAATTGCACAGTTATCTTTCTGTGACTAATAAAAAGCATGAGTATCAAATTTACCCAAGAATTGATGTCTAGATCTGGCCTGTTATTATATAAAATATCTATTATCCTTCTTATGTGTGCAGTCGTTACGTTTTTTATGTATCCTTTATGGTCGGGATATTCATCGACTAATTCGTTTAGCGCCGCAAGAGCCTTTGCATATGATTCAATGCCAACGCCGTTTACTACCTTGCCTTCAGCAGATCGCAAATTTTCTAAAGCGTCACATATTTCCTCGGGAAGGTTAGATCGCATTACAGACTCCTTTCAGTGACTTCAGAATGTCCTGCATTTTTTATAGATTGCTATGCGCAGGTGAAGGGTTTGACGATCATGCAATGTAACATACCGTCATGGTCAATAGCGTGGCGATTCGGAAGGTTTAAAGACACAATTTGTCATGTTTCCTTCGTTGTCAGTGATTACGATACCACCTACAAGATTACAATCTAAGGCTGCTTTTGACTGAGCATTCCTTATAGCAGCCTTTCTGCTAATCGCTTCTTTATCTTCGCAACCGCATAATGACCCGATTAACGCAAAGATCATAGTTGCAATCCATAGACGTGAGAAACACTTGAAATCCTGAATCATAAAACCCCCCTCAGTTCGATCCAATGGTTACCGAGGAACAACGATAACGACAGGTTGTGTTTCTTTCTCTGCCTGTTCTTTATTATAAAAATATTGTTCAGGATCGTTTTTAAGATGTTCTATACTCTTCTCCACTGCTTCCACTCCCTCTTTCCACGAACCTAATCCCGCTTTTTTCTGTTCCAACCGCTTCATTTCTAAGGCTACTCTACTTTTTTCGACTGGTTCTTTATTGCGCTGTTTTTGGGCCTCTTCTTGTGCTCGATTGGTCTGCTGCCTTTGGCGGAGTTCAGTCTCTCGACCTTGTTCTTTCGCTTTCTGTTCTGCTTGATACTTTCGTATTTCCTCTGGCGAACCCGGTTTCCCATAACTATCCGCCTCGTATTTTTTTATGTTGTCCGGTGGAGGAGTCGTGGTTGCTTGCTTCACACCTTTTTCATCAGTCCAGAAATAAACCTTTTGAGCGCAAACAGCCGATGCAATTAGCATACTGAGGAAAATACAGATGATCGTAATTCGGACTTTCATACTGCTCTCCTTTATGCGGTAATTACTCACTCATTTAGTTCACAGATAAGGAATACAAAACCCCGATCTCTTTTTGAGACACGGGGTCTGTGATCATCCGCCCATGGCACCCTCATTTTTTGGGTTAAGGGTTCAAATGACGATAGCAATATCTATGTAAAGATTTTTCTTGTCTACGCCAATACATCCTCGATGTCAATATCCTTGAAGGGAAATATGATCATTGCCGAATGAAAGTAAGTATATCTTTCAATATTGTCAGATGCTTGACTACAGGAAGTGTTTCATACCACCCTCCGCCCCCAAAATCACGCTTTTAAAATTGCACCTTTCTCCCCGTAAGTCGTAACCAAGGTCAAAATCTCCACCCTACAACCAGTATTGCTTCCCCCCCGATGACAGCAAAATAATATATGCTGGTTAGCCGAAAAATTCCTTGTCGAGATATCTTCAAATTCTATTTGCGAAACGCAGCGGGAATGCCCAATTTTTTGACGGGGTCGTCATTCACGCTGAGCCCCATGAGTTTTATGAGCTCGGGCCGAATCGTATCCCACTTTTCTCTGGCCATTTCCTTGCCGGGAGAGGTTTTAGCTTCTTCAAAGAGCCTGAAAAACACGTAATAGACCACATGCCCTTCTTCCTGCTTATTTTTTGCTCCCCAGCGCTGTTTGGCGATATTGCGCCACTTGCTCCCATCCGGGACCACCGATTCTGGCACGAACTGCGAAATCAAGTCGGCATCGTGCGCAAAAAGTGCAATATCGCCCGCGGGTTCAGGGAAGACAGACAACCAGGCATCCTTGGCACCGGCGGCAGTGTCGACCATGTCCCTGAAATACCAGTATCCGGTCGAGTGGCCGAGGATGGCAGCCTGCACGATATGGATATCTGTCTGCGCAAACCCGGACTTCTTCAAGATCTGTCCCGCCTGAAGTGCGCCGGTTACGTGGTGGATGAGTGCAAGATTTCCACCCACCGCAGAAGATTTCAAAAGCTTCTCGTCTGTCCAGAATCGTTTGGATTCCTTAAGAAAACCAGCTGTTCGCAATGTGGCTACCATCTCGGCTGACTGCATGAAGACAGCGGGATCGATCAGGAGCGCTTTTTTATCCTGCTTGCTGATATCGTGAAGGAGATCGGTGCCTACCGAGAGCAGACGCTCTTTGCGCGGAAGCTTCAATTCATTGGCCATCCGATATGCGAGGGCCGAGCATACCCGAATATGGAGAATATCCTGAACGGGGTCTTTCATCTGCCCAGCGATGGTGTTGACCATAACATCCATCAACCCTTGAAGTTCCGGGAACTCTTTGAGATAGGCTTTTTCGAGACCTACATACGGTTCCGGAAGGTCGTACGTATCCTGCATCGCCGCTCCCGCCGTTCCTGCCGCAAGCAACAGTGCCACAACGATGACTCCTAAAAATCGCATTTTTAATCCTCCTTTCGGTGATGAACATTTGGATGGCTGATAAAATAATGTTTTTTCACGAGAAGTATATGAGGAAGAATCTTGTGTGTCAACGAGGAAAATGACAATAACTTCTTTCGGGCAATGATTACGGTTTGGAATCCAGCATCATCGTCGAGGTTGGTAATTTGAGGACTTCAGGAAGCTGTCCTCACTCTCGACCATCCCCCCAATAATGCCACATTTCATCCGGCATTCATTGATATACCTCGATAACCAAAATTGCAACTTTGTATTTGTAGTGAATCTTTTGTAGTGCCGCATAATCTTTAGTACAGCTTGCGGATTGATTCCGTTGATTTTCAACGGTCTGCGGTGGCCTATCTAAAGATCTCCTTCCAGACCGCTGCGGCCACCTCGGGCGAGATTGGTACGGCGGTGGTCTTGAGTGTCTCCTCGATCAGCATCGGTATATCCGCAGGCATAGCCGGCATCGCCTGTGTGATCGTAGGGATACCCATCTCGGATATGAACATGAGTGCTGCGGCCACAGCCTTCTCCGCCGCCAGCGTCTGGCTTAAGCCGTGGGTGTCGATCCCAAACGCCCAAGCCATGCGGGTCAGCTTAGCCGTAGCGGTGGGCAAGATTTGGCGCAGTCCCGCGCGCAGTGCAATGCCGCAGGTAACGCCATGCGGAGCGTGGTACTTGGCACCAAGGGCCTGCGCGTAGACATGAAACTGCACCCCACCCGCCTCGAACGCCGTTCCCGCCATCAATGCCGCCAGGGCCATGTTGCTCCGTGCCTCCTCATCGTGGCCGTTCTTGAGTGCCTTGGGCAGGTTCTGTGTGATCAACTTGATGGCCTGGAGTGCCAGGGTGTCCGCAAAGGGGTGTTCTCGGTCCTGCGTGAAGCACTCGACGGCGTGAGAGAGTGCGTCGATGCCCGTAGCCATGGTGACCTTAGGAGGCATGGATAGCATGAGCCTCGGGTCTACGATGGCAAGCTTGGGCTGGAGGCTCGGGTGCCGGATGGGCATCTTGTGGCCAGTCTTCTGGTTGGTGAACACGCTAAACGACGTCACTTCAGAGCCTGTCCCGGCGGTGGTCGGGATGGCGATGATGGGTACGCAGCCGGGCACCGTCTTGGTTCCACCCCGTTGGTAGGGTGCGGGGTCGTCTTCCCTTGCAATGGCCAGCACGCCTACGCCCTTTGCCGTGTCGATGGGGCTCCCACCGCCGAATCCAATCAGACTATCGCAACGCTCGGCGCGGAACCTCTTCACCCCATCGGAAAAGGTCGCATCGACGGGTTCGGCAGCAATCTGGTCCCACACGATGGCCTCTGTTCCGGCTTCAGACAGCTTGGCCAGCATCCTCTTCATCCCGTCGCACTGGGACATGAGCTTGTCGGTCACGATGAGCGGTCGCTTGAAGCCGAGGATCTTGGTGTGGGTGACAATCTCATCCAAGGCGCCGATGCCGAACACGATGTTGGTAGGGATGCTGAAAGTGAATTGTATACCTGTGCTGGATGTTGTCATTGCCGTATATCCCCTTTATTGATTGATTAGCACTTGCTTTTGCATGGGCTGAAGATACGGAAGTGTGTCTTATATGTCAAGGATATATTAACACAGGATATATTAACACAAGTTGTTGTGCATGAAGGGGGTTAGCAAAAATAACCTCAAAATAGGCAATCAGCACTAATTTCCAATTGAAGTGCAGTAGAGGTTATCTGAATCAGAAAATCAACAGTAGGAGGAAGGATGGTGACTCCCTCGATCACCAAAGAATTATCCTACCCCAATTACACGTTTTCAACCCGTATTCGATGAACTTGCATGATCTGTCACCCTGAGCATTTGTATTTGTTGTCGTTGCCATGTGCGATTCTCTTTATCGCCGATTGATGAACCACATGATCAAGCTTAGAACAATGCTGATCAGGATACACGTGGTCAACGGAAAGTAGAATGAGGAGTTCTTCCCTTGGAACAAGAAATCGCCGGGGAGCCTGCCTATCCAAGGGATCTTCCCCGAAAAGAGTAAGGCGACACCGATACCCGCAATGAGAAGGCCGATCACAATAAGCAGTTTGCCAATATTGGTAAAATCGAACACCTTCGAGTCACCTCCAGAGAGACTGAACACTGTGGCTTGCGGCTGACACTTAATTCCCATTGACATGCGTCTCAATATGGTCATATCTTCCGCAATAAATCAAAGTAATTATACCCTTCAAGGAGACCGCAGCATTGTCAATATATTCCCATTTCGCATCCTCCTGCGAGCGTTCCACCTAGTTCGCGGCACTGCTCCAGAAGTTCTTCTGTAATATCTCCCTTCGCGATGACAGGAGTAAAGACACTCTTGAATTTATAACCGAGGGCGATCCTTTCAATAGAGTGGAGTGCGCCGGATCCGTCGTTTCCCGCGCTGATGAAGACGACGTAAGGCTTGCGGAAGACCTTACCCTGCGCTCCGTTGTAGGTACGGTCAAAGAAATCCTTGATCATGCCGGACATATAGCCGAAATTCTCCGGTGTCCCGATTGCCAGGCCACTGCAGGCCAAAAGATCTTCTAGTGTTGCTTCGCTGGCTTTCTTCAGGATGACTTCCGTGTGTTCGATGGCTTTCGCGCCTTCTACGACGGCCTTCGCCATCTTCTCCGTGTGTCCGGTCTGTGAATGGTAAACAACAAGTATGCGGGTCATATGTTTGTTGGTGGAAAAGATCGTAAAGGTTTATCCCTTAGGTAAGATATTATTTTCTTTCAATGATCAGTATATATGATACAGGTGGATTATGTCAATGCAATAACGGGCTATCAATATCTATTGTCATGAAGCTGCCTCTTCTTGTCAGGGCTTCGCTGCCTTCTAAATAATCCACAGATCTTCAACATTGAGGAATTTGCTTGATTTCGATCGGCATTCATTGATTTAGGGACAATCTATTTGTTACGGACTTGTATTTGAAAGCCTGAAGAGCTGATATCATGTCCGTAACGCTCCTTACCGAGGAAGTACGCGTTAACATTAACCGGATGAATCTGAATTTTCATCCTCAGTGAAATCGCGAAAGCACCTTTTGCAGATTTTCATGCTTCCCGTTGTATAGGAAAACCGTTGTGATATCATACAATTATCATATTGAAGTGATTGAGGAACTCGATGTCCGGCCGGCATTTTATAACCGGGTGCCGGCATACTGGAGAATGATCCCTTTCAAGATTCATGGACCGAAAAAGCGACCCGTGGATTGAGTTCTATCCCCATTACCTCCACGATGGCGGGGTAAATCTGCGACATCTCCTCCTCGCCGAGAAGGGTGAGGGGGCCCGTGACCAGGCGCTGGTTGTCGATGGCGCGGATCTGATCGATCAGAAGGTCGGAATCCCGATCCAGGCGGTCACGGGCGCTGAGACGCAGGCGCAGGGGCGCGGCGTCTTCGATCAGGCGGGTCGTCAGGGGAATGACCAGGGTCGAGGGATGGCCGGCGTCCAACAGCGCCTGATTCTGGATGATCAGCACCGGTCTCGTTTTTCCCGGTTCCGTGCCGCGCTGCGGATTGAGATCGGCCAGCCAGACAGCGCCGTGTTCAAGTTTCCGGGTCATGTTCGATCTCCTCGAATTCCCGATTGACCGCCATGCTTTCTTCCCTTACCCGGGCGCTTACCTCCATAAGCCTGATCCGCTGCCGACGGCTGAGGGTCTCCCGGTTCATCGATACAACGGCCCGGCGCAGATACTCGGCCCGGGGAATCTGTAATTCTGCCGCCCTGCAGTCCACCTCCCGGAGGAGGTCATCGGGAAGACGGATGGAAATGGTATTCATTTATGCATCCCTTTTTGTATTCTTAATTTGAATACTAACTTGATGCAGCGTCATTGTCAACAGGAATTACAGCCCGAATCTCGCCTTGCCTGTTTGCGGCTTCTGCCCTGATTTTTTCGCCTTGAGGAGCTCCTGCCAGGTGTGGCGCTGGAGGAACGACCCATCGACGTTCGCTTCCATCTCCTGAAACAGCGCGAACGGCATGGCGAAGCTGAGGAGGTTGTCGCCCAACTGCTTGCGGATGAAGACCCGGGCGGAGAGGTCGGTCAGCCCCACCACGGCGCGCGGCCGGTCGGATTCCGCCTCCCGGTAGGGGTAGATGCCGATCGTCTGGCAGCCGGCGGCATAGGGAATGATAGCATTTTCATTGCTGCCGCGACCGTAGTTCGCCAGGACGACGAGCGCCGACAGTTCGTCCGGGTCGGCGAAGAAGATCACGGTCTGCGGCGTCTCTTTTTCGGCGTCGACATCGGCAAGCGGCCGAAAGACAATGTAGCGCTTCGGGATCTGCATGATCGGGAGGCACGTTACGAAGCGCTTCACATCCTCCGGCGTCTTTACGTAACGTTCGCCGTGGACGAAGTTGTCGAAGGTCTCTTTGCTCAGGAAGGGTTTGACCATCTCCGCCACGGCCGGACCTTCCGTCCACCCTTCGATACCGGAGGAGAGGAAGTGGCAGAATCCCTCTTCGCTGCCCGGAAAGCTTTGATATTGATTCCCGAAACCCATTCCGACACCGCCGCCGAAGCAACCGAAGGTCTTCGCATCGCAGACGGCCGGCAGCCCCTTCACAGCGGAGGCCGCGAGCCACATTACACAGCCCCAGCGGCCCTCCTTGAACTGCATCGCCCCTTCGGGCTTTTCGTCGGACCAGATCAGCGCGATGGGGGGATGTTTCGTCTCGATGGCCTGCGCGATTCTGCTTTCCATAGGAAGCCTCCTTGATCATCCGTTCGTTGGTTTTTCTGTTTTATATCATGACGGCTACTTAAAAAGTCCGGATGCTGCGTTGCGCTCCATCCTTCCCCGGCTTTCGCCGGGGCAGGCTTGCGGTGTACAAAAGTACGCCTCATTCCTCAGGATTCGTGCGCCTTGCCTGCGGACTTTTTACGAAGCCGTCCTATTTTCACGACTTTTAAGACTTTTTACGAGGTCGTCATATCATAGAGAAAATGCCGGCGCAATCGCTTCGGGATGCTGTTTGCTATTTTGCCCCGAATATTGTAGAAATGCCTCCATGAAGACGACGCCGGTCGAATATGCGGGTATCTATAAAGGGATGGCGCTGATCGCCGATCCGATCTACCGTTACGCCTCCTTCACCGTCCCCGCGGCGGACGGCGGCGAGAAAACCGAGAAGGAGCTGATCGACTCCCCCTGGATGCAGCGTCTCCGGCGGATCTACCAGCTCCAGAGCGCCCGCTGGGTCTACCCGGCGGCCGAGCATACCCGGTTTCAGCATTCCCTTGGAACGATGCACATGGCGGGCGAGTTCGGCCGCCACCTCTACCCGTCGCTGAAGGAGGTCTGCCCGGACGCCCCCTCCGCGAACTGCGTGGAGGAGCTCCTCCGGGTGGCGGGTCTGCTTCACGACGTGGGGCACGGCCCTTACGGCCACTTCTTCGACGACCATTTCCTGGGCCAGTATGGGCTCACCCATGAGGATCTGGGCCGGTTGATCATCTGCCGGAAACTGGGCCGGGTGATCTCCCGGGTCCGGCGGAGCCCTTCGGGACCCTTTGCCGAAGGCGAGACGCTCGATCCCGCCCAAGTGGCCTTCCTGATCCGAATGCCTGATCCGTACGATGCAAAGATGCCCCGATGGCTTCAGCTTCTCCGCCAACTCTTCTCGGGCACCTACACGGTCGATAATCTGGACTATGTCCAGCGTGACGCCTTCATGACGGGGTTTTCGCTCGATATCGTCGACATCACGCGTCTCCGCTTTTACACCTTCTTCACGAAGGATGGCCTTACGCTCCACCAGGCGGGCGTCTCGGCGCTGAGCCGCTTTCTGAACGCGAGATTGAACCTCTATTCCAACGTCTATTTCCACCGGACGACGCGGGCGCTGGACCTCCACCTCCAGGAGATCTTCCGCGACACGATGGACATAATCCTGCCGATCAATCCCACCGAGGATCTGGATGCGTACCTGGATTGCGACGAGTGGCGTCTCTTTTCCGAGGTCCGGTCGTGGCTGGACAGTGAAGATCCACAGCGGCAGAAGCTTGCACGGGAGTGGGAAAAACTGCACCGCCGGGAGGTCAAGTGGAAGATGTCGTTTTCGGCGGAGATCTCGATCGACCAGATCCAGAGGGGAACCCGTTTCTCCCCACCGCCTGACTATGAGAAGCAGATCCGCTCCTGCCTGCCCGGCCCGCTGAAGAAAAAACCCTTCCGCGTCGATCTGGCGACGCAGGATCCGCGGCCGATCAATCCGATGGCGGAGACGGAAAAAAGGGTGAACATCTTTGACCCGGTGACCGGAACGACCTCCCCCGAACCTCTCCGGGAGATCTACCGCTTCATCCCGGCCCGGGTCGTCCATCTTCGGGTCTTTTCCCTGAACCACGACCACGACGACCTCATCGCCCGTGCGACGGAACGTATCCTTGGCGCCGTGGACGGAACGTCGAAGACGAATATCTGATGATCACCGATCCGGAAACCACCGACATCACGCTCTTCGTCCGAACCTCCGGTGAGGAGGTCGCCCGCTGGAACCGCCGGCGGATCGTTGAGGCGCTGATCCGCGAGGCCATGATTGACGAGACGACCGCCGAGGCGATCAGCCGGGAGGTCGAAAAACAGATTGTCTCCTCCGGAATCAGCCTGCTCACGTCGGCTCTCATCCGGGAACTCGTCGATGCCAAGCTGATCGAAAGGGGGCTGGAACAGGCGCAACGACTCCACGCCCGCCTCGGTTTCCCCCTCTACGACGTCCGGCAGCTCATCTTCCACCAGAACAAGGAAAACGCGAACGTCCCGCACGCCCCCGAGGGGACCAGCCTGGCGCTGGTCGAGGGGATCAAGCGGGAATATGCGCTTCACGATGTCTTCTCCCGGGAGGTGGGCGACGCCCATCTCTCCGGCGATCTTCACCTCCACGGCCTGGGCTACATCGACCGGCCCTACAGCGCCTTTCAGTCGCTCGAATACCTCAAACGGTTCGGCCTCAAGCTGCCCCATTCCGTGACGGTCGCCGGTCCGGCGCGGCATGCGGAGGTCCTGCTTGCCCACATGGTCCGTTTCGGGGCCTCGCTCCAGGGGCACTTCGCCGGCGTGATCGGCTGGGATGCGATCAACCTTTCGTTTGCCCCATACCTGGCGGGAATGGGGGAGCGGGAACTCGAACAATTCGCCCAGATGCTGATTTACGAATTCTCCCAGCTCACCTCGTCCCGCGGGGGGCAGGCGATCTTTACCGACATTCATCTCTGCTGGGAGGTTCCCGACGTTCTCGCCGAACTCCCCGCTGTTGGTCCCGGAGGCAAGCCCACCGGCCGGACCTTCCGGGAGTATGGGGAAGATTCCCGACGATTCGCCCGGGCGCTTATGGCGGTTTACCGGGAGGGGGATGCCACCGGAAAGCCGTTCATTTTCCCCCGGCCCATCGTCCACATCACGGATGCGTTCTTCCGGACACCGGGTCACGAGGCATTTTTAGAGGAGGTTTGCGACGTTGCCGCTGCGAAGGGGAATCCCTGCCTGGTCCTCGATCGGGAAAACCATTCGCGCATCTTCCCTTGCGGCTGCGTTGATTTCGGCGAAGAAGCCGCGGACGGCGCCCGCGATCCCTGGAAAAGACGATGCGCGTCGATCCAGAACGTAACCCTGAACCTCCCCCGTCTCGGCTACCGAGCCTGGGAAGAAGACGACAGCAAACTTTTTTCTCTGCTCGACGAGGCGATGGGGCTCGCAGCGAAGGCCCATATCCAAAAGCGCGACTTCATTGAAAATCTCCTTTCTCTCGGGGACGCCGGGCCGCTCGCGATGCTCGCGATGCAAAACGACGGTTCTCCGTATTTCCGGATGGCCGAGGCGACCTATCTGATCGGGGTGACGGGGCTCAATGAACTGGTCCAGATCCGGAAGGAGAAACAATTACACGAGTCGGACGAGGCGCTGGCCTTCGGCCTTTCACTCATCGGCCACATAAGGAAAGAAGGCGAGAAACTCTGCGAAATCCACGGGATGAAATTTGTTCTGGAGCAGACCCCCGCGGAGACCACCGCCCACCGTTTCGCCCGTCTCGACCTGAAGCACTTCTCCCCGCTGCCGGGCCGTTATGTCCGGGGCGATTTCGTCCGGGGGGAGATCTACTACACGAATTCCTCCCACCTCCCGCCGGCGGCGCCGGTCGATCCGGCGACGCGGATCAGGTTGGAGGGGCGCTTTCACCCCTTCTTCCGGGCGGGGGCCGTCACCCA